>OBZI01000072.1_pt1 | contig 100580 bp, 90 predicted proteins | sample 1476911 | NCBI WGS metagenome assembly OBZI01 (sample SAMEA2580238, study PRJEB22360) | human gut metagenome | biome: human gut; feature: human-associated habitat; material: faeces | place: Denmark | collected 2008/2010 | reverse complement strand
AGTTTAACTTCAAAGGTTTAATACGTTCTAAAAACTGTTTAGTCCAAGAAATATTACCAATAAAATTATCATCAATAAACATAATATGTTTTGTACCTAATCTTTTGATATCTCTCAACACATCCTCTATATTTCGATTAATATATTGGTGTGTTCCAGAACTATTATAGCAAAAATCGCACTTATGAGGACAACCTCGACTAGTAGAAACAACGTTATACCATAAATAATCGGTCTTATCTATCAAATCATATGCTGGTGATGCAATATCATCTCCAGATTCTAAGGGCGCAGAAACATATTGAGATTGCAATCGACCATGTTTAGCATCTTCTATAATTTGAGGCCATGTATTTTCTGCGAAACCTATACAAAGGCTATCAAATGCCTCCTTAGGTACGGTATCGAATGCTGTCGTAATATGTATACCACCAGCAATCACCTTAGCCCCTTTCTTTCTATATAGAGCTGCAATTTCTATTGCTCTAGGCAATACATCAACAGTCACCGCGATGCCTACTAAATCAGGTACATCATTAAAATCTATTTCTCTAATATTTTCATTTTCAATTGTGATCTCACACTCATGCCGAATAATATTAGCCACAGTTAATAAGCCTAAATGTGGGGACATACGTATTTTTAAATCTGTATCCATAGGACGCTTCAACATACGTGGTTGAATCAATTTAACTTTCATATAAAACCTCTTATATAACAAATGGTCTTACATTATTATAAAAGATTATGAGTTCTTTTGCATATAAAAACATCCTATTTATGAAAACTATATTGAGTAATATTAGTTCCAACAAATAGGATGTTACGCTTATATTGTTATATATTCAATAGTTGTACCATGCTCTTCAATAAGTTTAACTAGTTCTTTACCTTGAAGCCACACGGTCGCATCATTTTGGTTCGGATGTATGCCGATTAAATTATTCTCGTAGTCCGCGTCAATATAATAATGAACCTTATGGTCCTCATCATGGAGCAAGCAAAATGGAGATACATGACCTGGTTTAATCTTCAATATATCCCATAGTTCTTCTTCGGAACCAAAGGAAATTTTTTTAAGTTTGTGATCTTTACGAAATTGTTTTAAATCTACACGCTTTGATCCACGAACGGTAATTAAATAGTAATGCTCCCGCTTATGGTCTCGAATAAATAGATTCTTCGCATCCCACTCAGGATACGGCAACTGCACATTTGGCTTATCGTCCATACTAAATAATGGTGCGTGATCTGTAATTTCAAAATCGATATGATGGTCACGCAAACAATCATATACACCTTGTTTATCTAACATGTAATACCTCTAATACATAGTATAATCTTAGTGAAAGCAGCCCCTCATATAAGTCTTACTAACACCTTATTCTGACACTTTATAGGTTCCATCAAATACAAATAGTTCTGGATGTGCATGTACGAATGTATCTTCATAGATTCCATCATATTCATAGACCACATCATCTTTTGCGTCGAGGAAATCGAATAGTTCATCCTCGTTCTCCCAATCTTGTAAAATAGTCCATCGCTCAGCTCTATCAAATGGAACAGAGCCGCCAAAGTAATCGATTACGGATTGTAAATTATCTGCTAATATATCCATCTTGAAGAGGCGTAACCCCGCAAGAGCATCTTCCCATACGATGCCTGTAGAGTTATAGAAGAATTGATGATGTCCCCCATTATTAACCTCTGCAAAGTACCAGCATATGGCGTTAAGGTAACGTTGCTCCAAGGTAAAATCCTTTGCAGACTCTATGTAATCATCATAGGAACCATAGATATTGATTGTCCAGTAAGCAGGCTCATTGATAGTCCACATATCATCTGTTGCTTGTATTTCTTCAACAGTAATAGTTCGATGACGAGGTACGCCTCGTCTTTTCTTTTGTTTTTCTGCTACGTACTCATTATAGGCAGTACTCAAATCAGGATAATCAGCTTCACATTTTTCAAAGTCCATGCCCATGTAGCACATATCGATAACTTCAAAACAATATGATTTTATATCATCTCGGCTTTCTTCTATAGCTAAACGTATACCCTTATCGACTAACGTTAGCATCTGTTGCATATTATTTGATGTGTACGCTTCACTATTATCTAGCACAATAGACCCATATGCATAGGCACAACGGTAATACCACACCGCATCACGATGCTCTTTATCAATAGACTCTAATACCTTGATTGCCTCTTTTTCATTGTCATTATTGTTATAGGCTCTACCAAGCTCTCCTAATAACGGTATAGAGAGATTTTCTACACCTACACCAGTTAACACATCAATGATCTCTTTCAAGTTCCCAGTATCATTAAGGTCTTTTATTTTTTCTAGTTTCTCCACATCAGATAGAGATTCAAAATCTTTAACAGTTAACGCCATTATGCTTCATCCTATCAAATTACAAATATAGTTTTATAGTTAACAGTATCTAACAGTTAACTACCACAAACAATAAAGAATACAGGTATACCAGCTTCGTTATCTATAAGCCCATAACCTTCACATTCATGACCTTCGTATTCAATACCTTCAAAAAATACGTGATCACCCAGTTCTTTATTAGCCATTAGATTATGCAATTTAAAGAGCAGTTCTTCTCTAGCAAAATATGTACCATTATCTGCAATGAGATGAGCCATAATTTCTACTTGCCACATACCATCTTCTTTATCGTCTTCGAGTAGTTCTTCATCGGTTACACGTTCATTACTAAAGAGTTGGTTTACACTTTCAATCCAAGCTTCATAGGTTACTAAAATTTCTGGTTCTTCTAATATGTCAGATTCACTTTCATCATCTTCATAATCTTTTATATTTTCATTGTATTCTTTTGAAAAAGCCTCTCTACTATATGTATGTTTATTAAATGTCCAATGTACTTCATCATAAGTAGGATAGTTATCTTCTTCACATTCATTAACGTCTTCAAGATCTCTACTTTCAGTAGTATTTGTTTTGTCCTTCTTACCAAAGACACTCTTAACTGCTTCAAAGATCATAGGGTAATCCTCCTTGTACTCTTTTGGTTTAATTTTAAATAGTAAATATTTTACTACCTCACAACACCAGCCAAGCTCTTTCTCTAAATGGGCTTCTTTCGTCATTTTCACGGCTGTCTCAATTAACTGTAATGCTTGTTGTACATGTTCAAATTCGTAGCTTTTACCACACCCTAACGATGCATGAGCATAGCCCTTACGATAATACCAAGACCAATCACGATATTTCTCTTCAAACCGGTCAAATAATTCAATAGCCTCTTTCGGACGACCATTATTGTTATAAATACGACCTAACGTATTTAGTAACATAAGAGATAAATTATCAATACCGATATTGGTTAAAAGTTCAATAGTCCGTTTGATATCGAGATCCGCTTGCTCATTAATAAGCTTAACCTTTTCATCATCACTTAGAGCTTGAAACTCTTCATCCGTAATCTCTTCTATGCTTATATATAATTGCTTAATAAAGTCACCAAAGTTATCGGCTAACAGAGTAATTGAGTAATCTCCTTCTTGGTCGACACGAACTACCTTAGGCTCACCTGTTGGACCGCACTCACGATAATCGAGGAAAATCATATCATGACCACCAGAAATGGTATTGGCTATAACGACACCGATAGGAGGATATTTACATTTCGAGGTCCAAAACTCATTGCCAAACTCCCCAAAGAGAGAATACTTTTTATCTCTATCAATACCATATATACCAGTTAGATTTACACTTTCACCATCATTATTAATAAAGCAGTTTTTATGTAACACACCGCCATTATGATGCTTAAGTAATTCAATATATGCTGCAGGTAATGTATAACCTAGCTCAGCTTCAGCATCCTTAATATCCTTATCAGTAACAGGTTTACCTATATAGGATTCGAATGCATAGTCACAATCATTCCAAAATCCGAACCAATCAAAGTCTTTTAGATTACTCATAATACGCTCTCCTAGCTAAATAGATTATTTTAACCAAATGGTTTCTCATCAGTGGCATATTCTTTAATTAAATCTTTTACCCTGCGTCGTATCAAAATGGTATCAACAATATAGGAAAAAATGATATAAGGAGATACATTTATAATCGCTATAGGGGCTAACATAACTGCTACTCGCAATAGGTCAAGTGAATATGCATACCATTTAAAATCAATGGTATTTAAAATTGGTTTAACATATTCTATTACGTTTACTTCCCATTGCATTAACGGGTTTAATTCATCACTTGTTCCTAATAGCCAAACGAAACTTACAGCAAAGATCAAACAATATAATATGCCAACAGGAATTAATACCTTCGCTCTCTTTTTTAACAGATTACGACAAATCTCATCTTCTTCCTCTACTGTTACATCATATACCATATTGCATTGAATCTGAATCCGTCTAAATCGATAGCGAATATACTTATACAAAAAGTTATTCGGTGTATATAACATAGTAGTCTCCACATATAAGTCATAATAGACAAATCATTGAAAATATATCACCCGTCTATAGCAAAGTAGTGTAAATCTTTAAATTCATCATCCCGAAATGTAAAGGAAAAGATGTGCGTATCATCAAAGGTTTGCTCGCAATAGGTCACAGCATCTCGATCTGGTTCAATAATAGGCATACCTATCCGTGTTTTTACTTCATCAATAGTTACATCGCCATACCAATCTCTTATTTCGTTATAGATGAAAATAGCAATTATATCTATATTCTTATGGTAATTGGCAGCTAATAATTTTGCAATTTCTACATTAACATCCGTTGGAACCTCATCCCAGCAAAATTGTATTCCTTCATAATACAAGGTGTATTGTCTTAACTGTTCATCATATTTTACATGATTAGTCATTTTCAGTATCCGGTACATAGCTTTCCGTCTTAGGTCTTAAATCTAACACGATTTCCCAACTATCTAATGCTGGCACCTTATGATGTGCGATAAAATCTGCTATTATCTGTAATACCTCTTGGGGACCTTGCTCATTTTTACCATATATAATAGCGCCTTCCTCACCATTATTGGTTACACTAATTTCTGTATGTAATAAATCAGTATCTTCATCACTGCAAACTTGTAGAAAATTATACAGTTTATTATCTATGAGGATTTTATTTGATGGTGATACAATCACAAAATCTTGCTCTTGATCCTCAATAGCATAGAGATTTTGCTCAACTTCATTCAGTGTAATCCCTTCATATTTATAAGTACCTACATCAATTGACCAATCAGTATATGTTTTATCGAATTCATCTACCATATATACAGACTCTCCTTTATAACACATATTAAAATAAACTTTTTAATTGACCTGACATATCCGCCATAAATTCATCAAATTTACAAAGCTCTCGTAACTCTTGATGTTCTATATCATAGCAACTTATCTTCTTAGTTTTAGAATCCCACACAATTTGGAGATCATTATACTCGCCTAGTTCTTTAGATAAACGTAATAGATTACGACGTCCTAATTTAAAAGGAATCGTATCAATAAGTGGGAAGAACTCTATGGATATAAAATCGGTGTCTGGTAATTCAAAGTAAAGAGTATCGCCCTCTAAAAAATTTACTAATGCTTTTGGTAATTTAAAAGGCTTTAATTGATCCATCTTATTCTGTATATCATGGAACTCAGCAGGCTCTAAAGCTTTAAAATACTCGGCCATTTTCATATCGCCTTTTTCAATGGCAATGCTATAGGGACGCATACCATCCTTTTCCGTAATGGTTACATCAGCACCATGTTCTACCAAGTATTTACACATCTTTAAGTCTACATACCGAGCCGCAACGCACAAAGGAGTCGGCTTAAAGGGATATACAGAATCAGGCTTGTTGTAGTTAATGTCTACACCATTATGAATAAAGAAATCTAGAACCTTATAATTACTATTTGTAATGGCATTTCTGAAAGCTTTACCGCCATATTTCTGTACACTATGGCCTAAGTCATGAATAATTTGTAGGTTCTCATATTTCTTGCCATATAAAGCAGCTTGAAAGGCATCTACTTTCACACGGTTCAAAGCATGAACATTGGCACCATGATCTACAACATAGTCTATAATCTCTTTATTACCATACCGTACAGCTAACAAGAAACTTGGATTTTCTTCATCATTTAGATCTACGCCATGCTCGACTAACCATTGAATACTTGGCAAGCAACACATGACAAGAGCTAATTCTAAAGGTGTATGCTCACTATATTCACCAATTTCTATAGGTTTATTAATATTCCAACCATTGGCTAATTCATTTTCTAACACGCTAACATTTCCTGTTACAATATCCGTTACAATGTGAGGCACAGATTCAAATGTACCTAAATCTTTTAACTCTATCATGTCTCTCTCCCATGAACTATATTTTTAAAATGATTATCACTAATTACATTATATTACATTTATAAGTATGATTGTATAGTAAAAGCCCCTCGTATAAGCGAAAGGCTATCATATACCAAATACAATTCTAAAATCTCAATTTATCTTTTCATAACGAAATAACAAGAACATTAATAAATTTTAATCCATGCACATTTAAAAATTGCATTCCACAGATAGTCTATTTACCATGACGCTTGGCAACTTGACAGATAATCTCTTCATCACTCTTTTCATCACTTGGATTAGGAGAAAAATAAAAACTAAGATTCTGATCTTCTCTATATTTATAATATAAAAAAGATCTTAAAGTACGAGCCTTATTACTATTTTCTATAGTTCTAGTATTCTTATGACCATTTGTACTCCCATTACGTTTAACATCATAACAAAATATTGCATCAGGATTATTACCTTCACATCTTGAACCTTCTAATCTCCTAAGCAAATCGCTCTTTTCCTCTATTTTCTTAACAGGTATAAACTTTGCAAAAATTTTCGAAAAATCAATAAATAAGTCACGATTAGCATCGCTTCTATTGATATTAAAAAATTTAGCGAACTCATCTCTACTATTAAAATATATTTCCCAAAAATCTGCATAAGCATGAATAGAATCTTTAACATTATTGCCTCTAATAAATTCTAATTTTACTTTTGCATAATCACTTGGTTTTCTCTCCTTTTCGTTATACACTTTAAGAATAACTACATAATTTTCACTCTTATACTTAAACCAAAAAGTATCGATTATCCATTCATTTTCCTTCATACTCTTTAATAACTTTCGAAGATTTTCAAATCTAACCTCAGCCACAAAACGCACCACCTTCTATTTTGATAAAACTAATCTTATAAATATTATCTAACAGCGTCAAACTCTTCACAATTCAGTTTTGCTTTTAAATCTCTAAAATATATTTTTTGTTGTCGTTTCAAATATAAGCTTATAAATGGCTTAAGTATTGATTTTTTAGAGACAATATTTTCTGTAAAATCTAGAATCGTTTTATCTCCCTCCGCATAAAATTTTCCAATCCAAGTACCCTTAATATTTTTATTTTCTATCTCAAATATCCATGACTGGTATTTAATACATTCTGTAATTTTAAAATAAGTTTCAATACCATCCTTTGTAATCTCTATAAAGCTATGCTCATCTATAATTCTTACATCTTTTAAATCACTTCTCCATGAATAATCATTCAGATTTGTCACTGTATCCCATACTATTTCTATTGGACATATTAATGTAGCTTTTAAATTAGAAACTGCCATAGTAATCACCTCAAATATATTAAAAATACACATAATCAATAAAAGATGGATTAAACTCTTTAACCTACTTACATATCTCTACAAGCCCATTAGTAAAATTCATATTAATATAAGTAGTATTCATAATATGATATTATTCAGAAACATATTACAATGCTATACTTAAATTAGTGTATTTTTATATATTTTATATAAAGGGTTGTGTATATGAGAAAAAGTAAATGTAAGAAAAAAACAAGTGGTTGCAATCAAACCATTACATCGAAAGCTCTATTATTTTCCATGATTTTAACGGCTATGAGTGGTCAAATTGTAAATGCGATTGACAAGAATGTAACAGATGAACCTGTGACATTACCAACTTATAATGTGACTGTGACCGCTACAAGAACAATGGAAGACATTGTAAAAACACCTAGTTCTGTTTCTGTTGTAACAGCGGAAGATATTGAAGCGCGAAGAGCTGATACGGTAGCAGATGCTTTACAAATGTTGCCTGGTGTTTATAAAAGCCAAAAAGCCAATGGCGGCTTACAAATCCGTGGATTTGACTCTACAAATACATTAGTACTACTTAATGGTGTACCAATGAATAATACATTTAATAATAGTGTTGATTGGGAAGCTATACCGGTACATTCAATTGAACGAATTGAGCTAGTACGTGGCCCTAGCTCTTCTTTATATGGTGGTAGAGGTGTGGCAGGTGTTATCAGCATACAAACGAAACAAGCAGAACCAAAACAATCCGTAAAAGACATTCATTGGCATGGTCAAGTTGGATATGGCTCTCATGGAACACTGAATAACGAGTTAGGCTTTGACGCTCGTGTATCAGATCGTGTTGCTGTTGGTATGTCTTTTGAACAAAGACGTACCGATGGATATCCAGGTTTCTTCATTACTGGCAAAGCAGCAAAAATCAAACCTAATACAAAAACAGTGACACCTGATAATCCTGTACCACAAACCAAAGATGGTGCCTATCTATTAGGTAGTCGAGGTAATAAGTCATATAATAATAAAAGTCTTTCAACCTATATAACGATGAATCTACGTGACAAGGAAGCTTTAACATATTCATATCTATACACAAAAAATAGATATTCCTATGAAAATCCTATGAGTACGATTACAGTAAATGGTAAACCAGTTTTCTCAGGAAACATCAAAATAAATGATCAAAAATATGTGGCTCTTAGAACAAGTAGATATTTAGGCTATGATGGATTGAAAGAATATCACGCTCATAATTTACAATATAAAAATGACAAGAGCAAATTACAAGTTATTTTTAATGTATTGGATCGCAAGAAAGACGGATTCTCTAGTCCTAATAGTCCAAACACACCAAACTATAATGGACCTGGCGATGACTCCTTCTACCCTGGAAAAACAATTAACTTAGATGTACAAAAAATATGGGACCGTATGGGTAAACATACTCTTGTTGCTGGATTAAACTGGAAAAAAGAAAACTTTGATCAAAAACGAAGAGAACTAACAAATTGGAGAAATCATTCCTCTCTTGATTCTACAACATATCCAGGTGGATTGTATGAAATTAACAAAGGCGCTACTAACAATCTAGCATTATTCATACAAGATACTTATCGACCTAATAATGATTGGGCAATTTATACAGGGCTTCGTATAGACCGATTTAAAAAGTACCATGGACAACACGTTACTTATGATAAGGTTAATAAAAAATATGACACCGTAAATCATGGAGAAGGCACCTATACAGAATTGAGTCCTAGATTGGCTATTGAACATTATTTGAATGACTCTTTGAACGTGTATGCTTCTTACGGACACTCCTTTAACCCACCTCCATTGAGCCAAGTATATCGATATAGTGATATTGTAAAAGCCAATCCTAACTTAGATCCAGAACGGTCTGACTCATTTGAAATTGGTCTAAAAAAAGAATGGAATACAAAAACAACATTAAATGTATCTGGATTCTATGTAAAAACAAAAGACAAAATAAAATATGTAACCTATTATGATCGTAATGGTGATGTAGATTATAAAATGTATAATAATGTGGACCTAGAAACTCGCCGTGGTGTAGAACTAGAAGTTCGACATAAATTATCATCAAAATGGTCTGTATTTGGAAATTATACTTGGCAAATGGGCCGTATTAAACATAAAGAACTTCCTAATACAAATACTAACGAATATACAGAAGTAAATTATGATATTCCTAAACATATATTCCATGCAGGGCTTGAATATACTAGTGGCAAATGGAATGCACTTTGGGATACTCAATATGTAAGTCGTCGTCAATCTGTAGATGACATTACTGGTCAATATGGTTCTGAGGATAGTTACTTTATTTCTAATATAGCTATGAATTATAAGTTCTCTAAAGAGGCGACATTGCAGTTTGGTATTCAAAATGTATTTAACCGCATATTCTTTAATGATGAAGCAACAGCCGGTCGTACATACTCCGCAAGTATGAAGTTTAAATTCTAGTAATCATTGGTCAAATTATAGTAAAAGCCCTTCATATATGATATGTACCCCCTTTACTGGACAACCAGTAAAGGGGGTACATATCACTATGCGAAGGGCTTCCCTATTATTTGTCTATTTCAAGTCCATTGATAAAAGCAAACTTAATCATATCAGCTCCATAAAACTCTCCTTCATCTAATAAGATACTTTCCTTCGGCAAGTCTTTCAAATGTTTATAAAAGCCAATATATTTACTTCTTAACTTATCTTTTTCAATTATCTTATTAAAATACTGCTGAGCCTTAGCTTTTCCACCAAAGTGATAAGTATAATACAGTAAATTATGATCAATTATATCTCCATCTATAAACTTTTCAATATTACTTTCTGTATCTTCAAAATCATCAAATACCGGGATGATATGTTCCTCAAGTAATTTACTAACTTCATCTACAGTATACTGATAGCTTGCTCCTGCTAATTGCCACCAGTGCCAAGCTTTTCTATTTAATAAGCTTCCAAGCTCTCCGCCATAAACAAATCCATTATGATAATTAGCCTTCTTCATATCTTTTGAATAAATAAAAATATGTGGAACAAATTCTACACTACACGCATAATTATTTCTGTTAGCCTGAAAACAGATTTCAAATGTAAGATCTTTATTTTTAGAGATTTTCTTTAACTTCTGTCCTTTGCCAGTCACCTTAAAATCTGGAAAACGACTTGCTATATCTTGCCACGCTTTTTCACATACTTCTCTAGGTTTCAATGTCATACTAATACTCCTCAAATATCTTATAACTTGTTTATTTTAATTATATTGCATCTACTAGTATGAGTGTATAGTAAAAGCCCTTCGCCTATGCGAAGGGCTAATCTATTATTTTTCTTGTACTTGTTTTCCACTCATATGTTCAATGGTAATTTCAAACATTTGTGTTGCTCGCCCATTACGAGCAATTTGTTCATCAGCTAAAGTTTCATCAGGATAATACTTCATAGCAAATTCTTTTAAGCGCTCTATAGATTCGGGGCCGGCTTCTAATAAACGACACCGCCCAAACACAACTACACTTTGTACATACGGCGCCCAGAATTCAGATTCATCAATACGCTCATTACCATATACGGTAAAACATACCTTATCTGAAGTTTTCAATGCATCTACTTTATGACCCGCTTTAGCTCCATGAAAGTAAATTTTCCTCTTATCAGAATCATAAAAATAATTGATAGGAATAGCATACGGATAGCTCTCATAACCATTCATAGCAATAATTCCACGACGATTAGATTGTAATAAAGCTTCTGCAGCACTATGGTCTATTTCATTTATCTTTTTACGAATTGGTTTAAACATAATATATCTCCTGATTTTATTTATTAATCGTATTTACAAGATACATAAAAGTACCACTATTAGTATCATCAACTTTAGAGTATTCTTTCCAGTTTATGGGATACATACCACTTAATACTATTGGTGCTTCCATTCCACGCATAGTTCCTTTTCCTGTATTAGCGTCCCAATTCATGCATCCAGTTTTAATAGAACCCTCCTCAATAGAGAATTCAGCATATGTACAATTTACTTTTGTCGGAGGCTTTAGATAAGACATCTCACTAGTTATCTTAATAGTATAACCTTCAATAAATTTACTAGTCTTATCCTTGAACTCCTCTATACGCATTATATCTTTTAAATAGTTATAACAACCTTGATCCTTAGCTCCGTGTTCCTTTAAAACATAAATTTCTTCATTTATAGTTTTAATGCATTTGTTAGTTGTATATTTGAGTTCAATAGGAATCCATTTACCATTTAATATAACAAGAATATCTAGATGTAAATTAGGATTAAATTCAGGAACAAATTCTAATCGAATTTCACATTCAGGGTATTTCTTTTTTATAAGCCAAGCTAAACTGAACTGAAAGTCTGCTTCAGAATGAAATATTGGTCGCCAAATACTCAATTGGCGTATTATCTCATGAATATCTAAGGTTAATACCATGACACATACCTCATCGAATACAATACATTTATTTATTCTAATTATATTACATTTATAAGTATGAGTGTACAGTAAAAGCCCTCAATTAGAGGTATAATACATTCACCTATAAGCCTGCTAACCTCTTTTACAAGACACAGACGAAGGAACTAAAAAATCTCTTCTTGTGTTATAAAAAATGACCTCTAGCCAATGAATCATTAAATTTCACTAGCTAGAGGCCATTTTTATATGGTTCTCAATTATATTTAGCTTATTTGTTATGAAAGTATCTAGGTATTACTTCATTTCTATTACCAAATCGAAATAATGATACAAGTTTTTTAAATATATAATTTATGTCTTAATACGATATATCATATCTCCACTATTCCAAATATACATAATGGCAGATACTGGAGTTTTTCCATTTTCCCAAATCCAACCTGTATATGTAGTTGTGTTACCATAATATCCTTCAGTAATGATTTCAAATTCTGAATCTGCATACTCATTTATAAAATCATATAAGCAAATAGACTTTCCATAAAAGCGACCTTCATCCAAGGTTTTATTAAATATCAGTACACTCCCTAAATCCAAATCACAGTTGTTAAAACATATTTCCCCTAAGAATGCTTTTTCTTCACCATCTACCAATTGATACATTTTGTCAACTGATACCGTTAATGTTTTATTATGAATCTTAATTCTATTTACTTTACTACCATAAAGACTGAAAAGAATATTACTATGTCTATCATGTATAAAATCCATATCAGCTCTCACAAGATTAAATCTAAAATTGTAATTTAAATAAATTCTAGGTTTTTATATTTTATAATTGATTATATGAGCGTCGCTTCGCTCCTAGTAAGCAAAGCAACAGCTTCGATATGAAACGAGTAAACACTAAGTACGTTAACTCAACCTGTCTGTATGTGGGAACATATCCACTAAACTATTTAACGATAGCATATGGTTATCGTTAAAAGGTATTATCTCGACAAACTGGAATTTGTCGAGATACTCAATATTATTATTCATGACTAACTAAAATATTATATCCTTCATTTCTTTCAGTACTTTTATATGCATCAAATATGTGTTTTACTTTACCAAATTGTATATCAAACAATCGTGTTGATGTTTCATTAACATTGTATGGTATTAAATAAAATTTTTCTCCTCCACATTTTCTACGGACAGTATCAACAATATCAAAAGATCTCTTAATCAATATGTTATCTTCATAGTACATATTATTCTTATCTATGCAGTACATTTTATTCAAGTATGCCAATAATAAAGAAGATAGTTTATATACATGTGGCAAGTAATCAAATTGTTCTATTATCTCAATTTCAGTGTTTGATAAATTTTTATAAGAAATCTCCTTAAAGTCAAATACACAATCCAATAATGCCGGTTCTAATATGCATAATGATTCAAATTTTTGCTCATCTAAAGATAAGCCTTCATATATTGTTTTTCCATATTCTTCATGTCTATGAATAAACTCAGTATCAGCTTTTTCATTCTTAGAAAAAATACTTTTTCTATAACATTGCTTTCTAAACAAATATGTATAATCTCCAAGTATTGCTGACAAATCATTCGCACAAGCTCTTTCATACGATATCTTATAGCTGCTACTCTTTTCTATAAATGATTCAATTGAATTAATCGTCCATACCCATTGTTTTCTCCAAAAAATAGCAAATAAAAGAGTAACCTTTTTATGACTCGAGTATTCATATAGAACCTCATATTTATACTTCTGCAGTTCAAATGTTTGCTTGTCACCATCAACCAATTTCACCTCAACTAAAATAGTCGCTGTATCTATCTCATTTCCAGCTTCAAATATAATTTCATAATCTGGTATTTGTATCGTCTCTTTACTGCTTTCAGGAAATTGTTCTTGTCCTAATGGAACAATACTTCTTACCCAAGGTAAAAGAGAAAAAATACGCATGAATAAATCTTCCGTAGCATATCCCTTCTCAAATCTTGGATATTCTGGAATTAGTTTTTCATCTGTAACTGTCCTTTCTAAAAGTTTTTTTATTTCTTCATCATCAAAAGGTTTTCCACTATCTCTAGCACATTTTGCGAGATCATAAACATTTCTTATTGATTGTATCGAATGAGCCATACTTTTATCTCCTAACAATTGTAATTTTTCTTTACTTAAAAATAACCCCCATTATATATTTTCATAAACTCTTTAGCAAACTTTGTGACAAGCTCATGCTCAAGTGCAGTGGCTAATATTTCTTCATTAGTTGGTCTATTGATTAAGTTAATTTATATTTTCTATTATATTTCAATACTTCTTTCAGAGTCTTAATAAAAGCACTTCTATCCATTAATATCAACTTTCTTGATATATTTACCACTCTTAACCCTTTGATCATTTGGTTTCTTCGCATCTGCAGGAATAGCCCAATATGATCCAATCTTTGTGGCACCAGGTATACGCCCCTCTGTGCACAAAACCTGTATTCTTCTAACTGTAATACTCCATTTTTTTGATGTTTGCTTTATTGATAAATAGTCCATCATAATCTCTCCGTAAATAACTTTACAGCCACACTCATTAACAATGAGTATATTCCAAACTACGAATAAAATCAATCTGCAAGTATAACAAAAAAGCAGAACCTAAGTTCTGCCCAACCCATAATAATTTATCTTATCACTTCAATCTCCACCTTTGCTTTAAAGCAAATCGTAAACTTGTCCTCGTATACCTTTATTTCCTCGATGTATTTTCTTACCATACCTTCATCATATTCTATCAGTTGATGATTTTCTCCTTTAAGAAAATCCGTTAATTCTTCTATTCGTTTTTTCGCACCCACCGTTTTCTGTTCTTACCTGAAATGAGTATTTGTATACTTCACGTTCATCTTGTCCTGTTTTACGAATTTTCATTTAAAATCCCTTCCCTTTCTGCTAATTGCAGTAGGGTGAAGGGATGCAAAAAAGCCGATACTATATGAAGTACCGACTCTTAGTTCCAAATTTAGCTATAGGAAAATAGAGGTACTTCACATAGCACCCCACAGGTAAATCTGTGAGTGCCTTATGATGTATCCCTTCGCCCTATAGCTAATCAGGCTCTGTGGTATTTTGTTTTTATAGGCCGATTATTTAAATCAGTCACTACTTTGTTATATAAGGTTATTTTTTAGAGCTTACCTTCCACTCTTTTTAGTTTGTGCTAATGCACTTCCGGCTACAGACTTTGATGTCTTACTGTAACGACCATCACGAAGAACTTTACTTGCCTTAGAAGCAACTCGTTTAGAAGTTTGCTTTGAATTTCTTGCCATCAATGTCACCTCTCTTTCTTTAAAAAATCAATTTGAACTTCAAGCTCATTAATATTATTGCCCATATAAATTTTTCAAGACCAACTCAATAAGTTGGCTTTGAAATCCCTAGATTTAGCCATTTCTTAAAAACAGCATAAAAAAAAGACCCTTTTCAGGGTCAAAAGCCAACTCAATGAGTTAAAAAGTTTTTTAAATTCTCATATCAGAACCTAAAGTTTTCATATTCTTCTTTTCTAAAATAGTATTAAACTGTTCGATAGGTATTACACCTACCGTTTCTAATATTCTAATATAGGTGAAATCAGGTTCTGTATACCTATTTAGCTTATTATTGGATTTTTGAAAAAGTAGTTCTGTTTTCTTAATAGATAATTTTAAACCTACACAGATAGCCATTAAACTTTCTTTTCCCAAATTGTTGGCTTTATTATTTTTAATTTTTCCATGAACATTTTTATGAAGAAGTGTTAAATTCTCAAATTTCTCTGGGTACATGATTTTTCTATTTTTCATAAGCATTTTAATGCAATCACAAAGAGTACAGTCCATATCATGCACCATTTTATGAAGTTGTTTTTCTTCTTCAATATCATCACTATTAAAAACTTGTGATATTAAAGCATCATATGAGGCAGATGGATCCCTTAGTTCATTAATCTGATATTCCGGATGAAACGTGAGAATCTTAGCATCAATACCATCATTCTTCAATAAAACAGCATATCCTATGTAATCTTTTTCTACATTAGAATAATTTCTTCTTTGTTCTTCTCTTATGTTAACAACACATTTTTTTATATTTCTCTTAGCTTTTTCACTTAGAATAAAACTACCATCTACAAAGTTAACATATTCTTCTTTTGCTAAGACAAAGTAACCTTCCACAAAGATATATCTTCCTGTGGAAATCCACTCCTTCAATACCTCGCTTGAATTAACCATCATAAAGGCATCATAAGGTGAAAGTTTTACATAGTCTCTAAAGGAATTCAGACTTTTAAATTCATCTTCAAAGTCATGAAATTCTTTTATACTATCCATCTGACCAACTTCGTCTATTCTATATTTTACTGATTGCTTTGATACAATAAAAAAATCACTTAATCCGCTTACTAGTTTTCTACAAGAATCTACTGATTTAATTAATTCCTGCATTTTCTTAATAAAACTTATTTTAGGCATTAGAATTCTAGGTGCTAATTTATGAGCTTGCCACTCTAACCACCTTACTTCATTCTCTTTTGTTTTTGAACCCTCTGGGGGCTGATAAAGAACCTCGGATTGTCTGCACATTATTGGATACAGTTTTTCTGAAGCCCTTTTATTTTTAATCTTTAATATTTCAAAATAAGTCTTATCTTTTTCCCAGTGAACAATTTCATGAACTAAAGTATTTCTCTTTGCTCCCTCACCATACAAAGATGCTGAGGGTGGATCAATAAGGATAGTCCCTGCCTTAAAATATTTTTCAAAATACTCTTTTTTTTCAGCATCGTAAATTTTAACCTCAGCATTAAGAAATAGACAACATCCAAAAACATCCAAGTTTGAAGAAAGTCTTTCTTCTTTAACTACCAAATTCATTTTTGTTAAAATGTCATCCACCGGTAATGGCATTGGATTTAATAAAGCCTCGCTACAGTATTTACTCAAAAACTTTGTAGCATAGTCATCCAACCTATTTGAACCGAGGATGAGTGCTCCAGTTTTAGAGTTGATGTCATAAACATCACTGTAACTAATCTTTTTCCTCATCTATACTATTTTTCCCTTTTCTCAAATAATCCAAAGGCATACTCTCAAGAGTCTTTTTTGCTATTTTCCATGTAGGATAAAATTCTTCAACAAGTGCATTAAACCTATGCGTATGATTTTTTTCAAGCAAATGTACCATTTCATGGACTAATACATACTCAAGACATTCTATAGGTTTTTTTGCCAATTGAAGATTGATCCAAACTCTCCTTTTATCTATGTTGCATGTACCCCATTTTGTTTTCATATTTTTTATCTTATATTCGTTGGCTGAAATAGACATTTTTTCCTCTACTTTCGGGATTAATCTGTCTAATACCCTTCTAAGTTCACTACGATACCACTCATTAAAAAACTTTTCTTTACTTTCAATATCAGCACCTTTAGGAACTTTAAAGATTATTTTATTTGGAATTTTCTTTATTTCGTATTTTGAAAATCCAACCTCAACATCTAATCTGTAAGTCTTCCCCCATAAGTAATGACTTTCTCCTGAAATATACTCCCTTTTTGTTTGTCGAGCTTGCGAAAGCATTTTATCTCTGACAGAAATTATCTCCGGAATTTTTCTTAATACAAATAATTTTATCTCCTCATCTGGATATGCAATCGGTGCACTTACCGTAACATCACCTTCAGGAGGATTAACTCTTATATAAAGATTCTTAAGATTTCTTTTCTTGGTAATCTTAACATCTATTCCCCCAATTTTTTCATTTCTACATATCATATTCTTCTTGCCTTTCAATAATATTTAAGATTTCTTCTACCTTTTTGGCATTTTCATCTTCGTCATCACTATATAGCGATAATTTTTGAAATATAGCAAGTGCTATTCTGCGCTTTTTCTGCTCATTAGCTTTCCAGTTTGTTTGCAGGGATGAAAGAATTGTCTCATGTATTTCTACTGCTTTGTTTACATCCTTTTCAAAATAGTCATATAGTGCTCTTGCAGCTTCACTACCCTTAACTTTATCAGGATATGCACCACTATTTTCAGGATGCAGTACAGCTTTAGCCAATTCAACAACTTGTCTCAAATACTCTTCATAACTTATTGCTTCAACTTTTCTCTGTTCAATAATCTCTTCAAGCATCTCAGACAACTTTCCATAGTAATTAGGATTAGATGCTGTTTTCTTAACAATTTCATGTTTTATATTATTATATATTGTCTCTGCCTTAGCACTTTCACTACCTGGAATACCATTTATAACATCTATCGGAGTAGTTGTAGTAGAATCGATAAGTAACTCCACCAAACTCATATCATCTAGATTATTTATTGTGGTGCTATCTTCCGCTCTAATATAAGTATCTAATATATATCTCATATCCGGTTCATAAGCCTTTAAGTCTATATAATCGTAACTAGCAAGACGAATTAGCTCTTTAACATTATTGTAACCTGAAATTTTGCTTCTAATCTCGGATACTTGGTTTTCGGTATAGCCATAGTCACTCTCAAGTTTTCCACTGCAATCTGCAAATGAACGTGTTAGTGATGAGGTTAATAAGTAAAGAGTATCTCTAAGACCACCTTTTTCATCTGATTCACTATTATTTCCACAGAAATACTCTATATAATCTGTATCCTCATTACCCTCAATATTTGAAAATAAATCTTCCAAAGAGGCCATTGCTCCTACCATTTCAGCCTTAGCTTCATCAAATCTCGACTTCAACAATCCTTCAATATCTTCTTTTTCAAAGCCATCAAAAGCTTCACTTGTATAATCTAGCATCGCAGTCTGAACATTACGGAAAAGGTCCATATAGTCAACTATATAACCGTAATCTTTCTCATCACCATCTGGACGATTAACTCTACAAATTGCTTGAAATAAATCATGATCTCTCATTGATTTATCTAAATAAATATAGGTAGCACTTGGAGCATCAAACCCAGTTAGCAACTTATCTACTACAATAAGAAGCTTCATCTTACCAGGTTCTTTTTTAAATTGTTCCTTAACATCCCTCTCAAACTCAGAAACACTCTTGCCATTTAGCATTCTTTCATAGATGCGTTTCTTGTATTCATCTTCACTTTCTTTTAAAGGATCTACAGCTGATGTACGAACACTTGCATCTGTTGGTTCATAGGATGTTACGACTGCACATTTATTAAAATTATTGCTAGTAAAGATGTCCCAGTATTTACAAGCCTCAAATATACTTCCAGCGACAAGCATAGCCGTTCCTCTATCATTTTTAAGACGAGCTTTGGTACTCATATCAAAAATAATATCCCCTGCTATTTTTTCTAGTCTTTGTTTTGAACTATACAACTTATTAATAGAAGTCCAGCTTCGTTTTAATTTTATTTTGGCTCTATCAGTTAAATCTTTTGTTTTTATATCAAACCAAGTATCTACTTTATCCTTATTGCTTAGATTTTGGTCTACATCTCTTGCCTCATACCTTAAATCTAAGACAACACCATCCTCTACTCCTTCATTGAATTTGTAGGTGTGGATATATGTTCCAAACGTCTCAACACTAGTCATCTTATCTTTCTTTAATAGCGGTGTACCTGTAAATCCAATTAATAGTGCATCTGGCATTATAGCCCTTACTGCTTCATGAAGCTTACCAGAATTAGTACGATGACATTCATCAATAAAGGCAATAATTTTTCCTTTTGCTTTGAAGTTATTCGGTAAACTCTTTTTTAGTTCTTTCACATAACTGTCAACATCAGACTGAGCGCCAGCATTATGTCCATATTTGTGAATCAATGAACATATAATAGAATCCTCATTTTTGTCCAGTGTCTTTCGTAAATCATCACAACTCGTTGCTCTCTTAACTTTTTCTCCTACATCAAGGAAAAGACTTTCAATCTGATCATCTAGTTCATCTCTATCAGTTATAATAACTACTCTACTCTCGTCTATATTTTCTATAATCCATTTAGTTAACCATACCATTATAAGAGACTTGCCAGAACCTTGTGTATTCCAGATAATGCCGCCTTCATTTTCAATGATTCTATCTCGAGCTGCAATATTTGCAAAATACTGATTATGTCTTGCAACTTTCTTAATTCCGGCATCAAAAATTACAAAATCATGAATGAACGATAAAAAGCGCTCTTTATGGCAAAGGGAAACAATACCATTCTTAAGCCTATTAGTAGTTTGAAGACTAAAAACTTCTTTTGAAGTCTTATCTTTTGCATTCTTGTCTTCTTTCCATATCAAATAATATTTCTCAGGCGTATCTGTAGTTCCATACTTCAGTCCTTCAGACTCGTTTCCAGCAAAAATCAATTGTACTGGATGATAAAATCTTTGGATATTTTCTTTTTTCTGACTATCTAAACTTTGTCTTATACCGTGGCTAATGCTCTTGCATGAACGTTTTAGTTCAAAAACTCCTAGCGCTATCCCATTAACATATATAACTAAATCAGGACGGTGATGAGTTTTTCCATCCTCTTTTAAAGTAGTAACTTCTTCAGCTAGTTGAAAATCATTATTGTCAATGTTTTTCCAGTCAATGTAGTAAACAGTTTTTCTGTTATTCTTATCATCCTTTGCCCCTTGTTTACCATAACGAAGAAGAGAATAAATAGCTTTATTGATATTGTAGAGGCTGTCTACCTGATTTTTGTAAAGGTTCATCAAATCAGAAACGGCTATATCAATTTGCTCTTTCTTATAACCTCTTTTTTTTAGATTAGAGCGAAGCAAATCCTCTTTTATCCCCATATTCTCCTGGTCTTCAAGATTACCTAAAAAATCATATTTAAGGTCATTAATAATCCAACTTGTAACACGCTGTTGAAGCTGTTCTCTTTCTAAATCTACATTTACCTTAGACATAATGACCTCCTTAAACTAATCTTACTTTACCTGTTAGCAAATCATCCATTGCTCCAGCTTTCAACTGTATATACTTCTCCTTTTCTCTTTCAAGATTTTCTATATCTTTATCCATAGACATAAGAATTTTTGCTATCAATTTTTGTTCTTTGATATCCTTTGGATAGTTTATAGAAATATTATAAAAATCTTTATGTTTTAAATCGGGAATAGTTGAAGCTCCTGCTACATTTATAATTTCAGTATTATATCGTTTAGATATAAGTAAATAGTACAAATAACTCTTATCTATTTTACTTTTATCATATTTTATATCAAAAAAATTATTATGAAATACACCTGCTACTCCTGTTACAACTTGTCCAGTATTTCCTGTCCTAGTCATAAGTATACTGTCTTTGTTACAAACTGTATTAGTTGGCGGATTTTCAACATAGTATTTTTGACCATTGTTCTCTTTCAAAAATTCGATTGTTATATACAAATAATTATTTTTCGTTTTATAAGTTTGTCTACTGCTTATTGGAATTTGCAACCCTTGATTTATCACCGCAATATTTTTCATCTTATTATTTATCCATTCACCACTAAATGTTGATATCCTGCTATTACCAGAAATCAAATCCTCTACTGCACCATCACGAATCATCTTTTTCTTCCCAATGAGTTTAGTGAGATTTTCGATGTGTTTATCAAAAGATAACAATGTTTTTGAAATAACCTTCTGCTCATCTACATCTTTAGGCATTGTAACTTCAATATTTAATAATCTCGTGGGCGATAAATTATACCTTGTACTGCCTTGACCTTCCTTTGAAATTTTCTCTCTTACTGCTTTACTTCGTAAGAGAGACACCATAAATAAGGAATCAAATTCTCTTTTTTTCCTTGCTCCAAAGCAAAATGAATTTAGATATACTTTTTCATCTCCTAAATAAGTTGATGCCATACCTACTTCTTCAGCAGTTTCTGATGACTGGGTAAATAAAATATCTCCTTTATTAACAATATTTTGGAGCTCCCCATGATAAATATTAACTTTTTCTGTTGCTGATCCTATAACAGTATTATTAAATACACTTAAGTAGTTAATGTATTTTTCATTTCCATTAATAAAATCATTGCCTGACTTCCCTGATAGTCCATTATACGGAGTCATCAATTCTGATAATTTGATTTTTCCCCAATCTTTAGGATAGTTTACCATTTGTATCCCATCCTTTCTAAAGCGTTCTTTACCTCTTTCTCTGATTCTTGAGTAGCTTGTTTTAATTCTCCTAAAGTCTTTTCATAACGGCTAGCAATTGTATGTACTCTTGAAGTCCACGCATTTAAAACAATTTCTAGCTCATTTTGGATATCAGATTTTATTTTTTTCATCCACTTCTTATCAAATAATAAGTGTTTTATCTCTTCTACTGTTAAACTTGGATATTTCTCCGCCACTTTGTTATCTAATTCTATAATCTTATCTTTAATTTCTTTTTTAAACTCATCTAGTTTATTTTGTTTTTCTTGATATGTTAAAAGGGCATTATACTCTTCCAAATAGTTTTCAGGAACAACTGCTTCTGATTTTGCAGTCTTTATAGCAGATTGAATTTTTTGTTTTCCAAAAGAACCATTCTTGTTCTTAAGATCAAACTGTAGCAGCTCTTGATGCTTAAATAAGAATTTTTCAATCTTTTCTTTATCGTCAAACACTGACAGCAGTTCTTCAAGTAAAACAACTTCTTTGGATTCTTTTTTACTTTCAAGGAACTTTAACCTAGCTTGTAAATTGCTTTTAGGTATTGAATCTCCCTTTTCATTTAATACTTCTAAATACAGACTATCTTCCCCTGACTGTTCTTCAATCATTTCTGCAAGCTCAGATTCTATTTTTTCTACCTCGGTATTTAATTGAGCTAATACTCCTAATTCTTCTTTAAAATACTCCTTCTCAATTACTTCTCGAGGTATAAGAGCTCCATCAAATGATTTAATTTTTGATTCATCTGCAACTTTTATTTCCTCACCATTTTCATCTTTTGCCTTTTTAGTAGCATAAACATACTCGATATCACGTCCAGCCTCATAACCTAAAGCCTTAATAACATAAATATCGTCTTGTAACTTTTCATTCCAGTAATTTAAAAGTACATCGTATGCATCATACCCATCCAATACATATGCATCTTTATATTCCTCAATAAGGGAAACTCCTATTTCTCTTATCAAGGTCTTTGGTAAAATATTTTTATCAATATTTAATAGTTTTTCCCTAGCAACATTCTCCCAATTTAATAATCTATAAATAATCTCTTCGTCAGTTTTTTTATTTATATCTTTGTCCTGTAAAATAATTTCTTCTACTTCAGTAGGTTCTATCGCAAGACTATAAATACTCTGCTTTTCATCAATAAGGGTAAACAATTTGCCCATAAGATCTGGTGCAACTTTCCACAGGTCTGACATAGAATCAATATCAAGTTTTGGAATACCACCCTTTAAATGAGAAGCTATATTTTGTGGTAGACTTGTGTCAATTTTTTGGATATATCTTGGAACATATAAATTTCCATCATGTTTTTCAAATATCTCCTCAAAAGTAACAAACTTAGAATACCCCTCTATTTCAATCTTGTTATTAAATGTCTGAACAATTTTTTCAATGTCCTGCTCTCTTAATCTATTCTTATCTCCATCCTTCTTGTAACCATCACTAGCATCAATGAAAAATACACCTTTGTTTTCATCTGCATTTTCCTTATCCACAAGAATAATACAAGCAGGTATACCCGTTCCATAAAAGAGATTTGAAGGCAAACTCACAATACCTTTTATCCATCTTTTCTTTAGAATCGCTTTTCTTATACTTTCTTCAGTATTCCCTCTAAATAAAACACCATGCGGCAAAATAATGCCTGCTTTTCCAGTTGGTTTTAAAGCCTTTAAGACATGTAAAAACCAAGCATAGTCACCGTTTTTTTTTGGTGGAATACTATACCCATCAAATCTTTTATATTTGTCTTCTGTTTCTTTAATACCATCTGACCAGTCCTTGTCAGAGAAAGGCGGATTCATTACAATAAAATCAAATCTTGTGAGCTGGTCAAAATCATCTGTATACTGAGGATCCGATAAAGTATTTGCAGATTTTATTTCTCCTGTATCTTTATTATGCAAGATAAAATTCATCTTAGCTAAACCTGCAGTATCCGGATACTTTTCTTGTCCATAAATATCAACTATTGTTCCACCATCAGCTCTTGTTGGTGCCTCATCTGCGGCTCTAATTAGTAGCGAACCAGAACCTGCGGCTGGATCGTGTAGTGTATATGGCCTTTTTACTGTTGTGTCTATACTACCTATCCCTATAAGCCTAGCTATAATTCTAGACACCTCACTAGGAGTATAGAATTGTCCTTTACTCTTTCCAGATTCCTGAGCAAATTTCATCATGAAGTACTCATAAGCATCTCCAATGATATCATCGCCACTCGCCATGTTACTCTTAAAATCTATGGCTGGATTTTGAAAAACCTTAATAAGACCAGAAACTTTATCCACCAGTTCCTTGCCTTTTCCTAATTCATCTGGATTATTGAAGCTCACATCTGGAAGCAAACCTTTTAACTTATTATCTTCCAAGAATTTTTGAATGATAATATCAACCTGTTCTCCTACATCCTTTTTGCCCGCTGCCTTTACTAGATCGTCAAATGACGCGCCTTCATTGACTGTAAATTCAGCAAATCTTTTCCCTTTATACCTATCTGATACATATTTAAAGAATAACAGTACCAGTACATAATCCTTATATCTTGATGGTTCAACACCACCTCTGAGCTTATTACAAGCCTCCCATAAAATTGAATATAACTCTGATTTCTTCACGGCCATCGTCCTCTAAATCTCCTCACTAGTAATCTAAAATATCTATTCCAGCCTGTACTAAACGATCATATCTCTCTTTAGATATTAGTACAGCCTTTGGTTTCCCATTTTTTAATATAAAAGCAGCTTCATCTTCCTCGGATAACTTTGTAATAATTTTGGATGATTGCCCTCTTAAAAAGTCCGACATATTATAAAACTCCATCGTCTGTTTGCTATCTTTGTCTTTCATAAAACGCTCCTTTCACGGATATTATCATACCATAAAATAAGCCCTTTTTGAACTTATATTGTAATTACTTTTTTATTTTCTAGGTGGGTGCAAGTGGGTGCATTTTTTCTTGTTATCCATTCCCTAGTGTCAACTCTAGTCTATGGATATGTTCCCACTCAACCTTATTTTCTCTCAAATAATAAGGCTTACTCTAAACTAACGATACCTTTTAACGATAGTCTATGAATAAGCCTTTGTTTTCTACACTTTATTTATTTACTGGGTGCAACTTTTGACATCAATACCACACACTCCACATGTGCTGTCATTGGGAACATGTCCACAGGTTGTACTTCTTTTAGTTCATAACCGTAATGTGTAAGGATTTCAATGTCTCGCGCCATGGTGGCTGGATTGCAGGATACATAGACAATGCGTTTTGGTTCCATGCCTGCCGCAGAGGTTAATACTTCTTCTTTACAGCCCGCTCGGATTGGGTCGAATACGATGACATCTGGTCGTACGCCTGCTTTATAGAGTTTTGGCATTTCTACAGCCGCATCGGCGACGATAAACTCTGTATTATCATAGCCATTGCGTCGGGCGTTTTCACGAGCGTTGTTAATAGCTGGTTCTACGATTTCTATTCCAATAACACGTTTTGCCTTATGGGCTAGGAATAATGAAATAGTCCCAGTACCACAGTACGCATCGATAACGGTTTCGTTTCCTTTTAGGTCTGCATACGCTAATGCTTGATCATAAAGCACCGTAGTTTGTTCAGGATTAACTTGGAAAAAGGAATGTGGAGATAAGGTAAACCGTAAATCTTTGATATGGTCTGTAATCGTTCCATCCCCATAAAGAACACTATTTTTAGGCCCAAGAATAACATTTGTACGCTTACCATTCACGTTATGAACGATTGTTTCTACTTGAGGCACACGTTCAGTCAGGTTTTTAACCCACTTTTCTTGATGCGGTAAGTTATCTGTTGCGGTTACAAGAATAACCATCCATCCAGATTGTCCAATACGACCGATTACATGGCGTAGTATACCTTTGCCTGTATGTTCATTATAAGGTTCGATATCAAATTCTTTAGCAATTTGATAGCAGGCTTGAGCAATGCTATTATTGCCTTCAGATTGTATTGGACAATTCGTACCTTGTACGATATCGTGAGATCCCATCGCATAGAAACCCATTTGAATATCGCCTTTAGTCCCTCCTACAGGCATTTGCATCTTATTGCGATATGCCCAGGGATTTTTAGGTCCCAATGTAGGTTTAACTAGGTCTGGGTTTTGATGTCCAATACGTTCGATAACGTCCTTCACCTTTTGTGTTTTTAATGAAAGCTGTCCTTCATAGGTAATATGTTGCAACTGACATCCACCACAAAAGCCATAGAGATCACAGTGTGGATCGATACGATTAGGAGCCATCGTAACAATTTCTAAGAGGCGCCCTGTAGCATAGGTTTTTTTTACCATATTAATAGCTACTTTCACAGTTTCCCCAGGCAAGGCAAAGGGAACAAAGACTGTAAAGTCCTCTACGCGACCTACCCCTTCGCCACTACTGCCAATACCGTGAATGGTAACTAATACTTCGTCCCCAAGTTTAACAGGGGCATTCAAAAGAGCTTGTTGTTTTTTAGATACAGAAGTATTGGTATTTTGTTGTCCATTATAATGATTGGAATTCTGTTTCCCATTAGATCGATTTTTATTCTGTTGTTTAAATTTCGATTTATTCTTACGAGATGTACGACTTGTACTATTCATTACGAGTCTCTTTTCTTCCAAATTTTAATCATACCAGTTACAATGAGTACAAAGAATACAGTTCCAAATTTCACCAATAACTCTTCCCCTTGAATATAGGGAACAAGGAGTGGATCTTCTACAATCATTTCACCAGCAACCCAACCTAATAAAGCACCACCAGCCCAAAGGATGACAGGAAACTTATTAATGATACGAGCAAATAGTGTAGAGCAGAACACAATGATTGGAACAGTGATTAACATACCAACAATAACGAGCTCTAAATGTCCTTTAGCGGCACCAACTACGCCAATTACATTATCGATACTCATCATCGCATCAGCCACAATGATTGTCCAAATGGCTCCCATTAAGGAATTCTTAGCTTCGATATGTGCATCTTCATCTCCACCTTTTAAGAGTTGAATGGCAATCCATACAAGTACAAGTCCACCACCTAAGTGAATAAGAGGAATTAAAGTAAGTGCTTCTACTAAAAGAGTGGCAAATACAAGGCGCATTCCAATAGCCCCCGCTGTACCCCAGATAACAGCTTTCTTTTGTAATTCTGGTGCCAATTTACCCGCTGCCATCCCAATAACAACGGCATTATCCCCGGCCAATAATATATCGATCAAAATAATTTTACTAATCGTTATCCACGTTGCAGCTTCTAAAAATTCCATTCTATACTTACCTCAATTCACTCAGCTGATTCTATAACTATCCCTTAACTATACCACAAATTCTCTATTTTCTCATCTAAAAGAAAGCTCTTAGACTACCACTGTTATTCTTAAGATTAGCCTATAAGGTTCTTTATAATGACTATACTTTTACGAAAAAAATATCTCTCCTCCTACGACTAGAAGAAGAGATATATTACATTATTTTTTAAGTTTCTTTACTAACAAAGATGCCCCTACTACGAGAATAACAGCACCAATTTTAATGAGTAATGCATACGGTTCTACGGTATGTGAAATTAATTTATCTTCCACACTCATCGCTGCACCCACCCAGGCAAGGATACCGCCACCAACGTAAAGGATGATTGGAAAGCGTTCGATAACTTTTACAAATAAAGTACTACCATAAATGATAATAGGTACTGTAATAAGCATACCGACAGCAACTAATGTCATATCACCACCAGCGGCACCAACTACACCAATAACATTATCAATACCCATAATTCCATCTGCAATAACAATGGTCATGATAGCAGCGCGCAAGTTATCTTTAGCCTCAATGTTGTGCTCGCTATCATCATCAACAACAAGCTTGTAACCGATCCATAAAAGAAGAATACCACCTACTAAACGTAAAGCAGGAATATTGTTCAATGCCTCTACAAAAAGGAATGCCATAACAAGGCGTAAAATAATGGCGCCAGCTGTGCCCCAGAAAATCGCTTTTTTCTGTAAATGTGCGGGTAGGTTGCGAGCCGCCATACCAATAACGATGGCATTATCACCAGCTAATAAAATATCAATAACGATGATTTGAAGCATCGCTAATAAGCCTTGTACAGTTAAGATGTCCAATGTATCCTCCTTAGAATAAAACAATAGTATATATATTATAATCGATATAGTAAAGTAGTGTAAAATTCAATTATCAACATATATATACGTTTTTATCATAATTCTTTCTTATTAAATAAGATAGTTTATATAAGGTCATTTCTCCCCTTACATAATCACAACATGGGCTCTATTTTCTTATAAATTTAATTCCTTTTTCCCTTAGGTTTTGGCTATTAAATTAAGCTACTTTATGGTATGGTATAGTATATCGTTACTAGGGAGGTTAGTATGTATCAAACATATTCTATACTGCAAAAATTATGGTTGTTTATAAAACTATTTACTCCAATGTGCATCACTCAATTTTCCCTGATTGGGGCGACCTTTATCGCCATCTTTTTAACGGGGCAATATAGTACGACTGATTTAGCTGGTGTTGCTACGGGATATAATTTATGGCTCCTCTTCTATATCTTTGCACAAGGTACATTAATGGGTATCACACCAATTATTTCTCAACTATTAGGAGCTAAGAAAACAGATGATATTCCAATAATCTTTCATCAAGGCCTTTTCATCGGTACAGGACTAGCATTTTTAATTTTACTAATCGGTATATTCGGCTTACGGCCTTTATTGACATATTTAAATCTTGAGCCGGCCGCCACCGAGGTATGTATTAGTTATCTGAAAGCCTTTGCACTTGGTTTATTCCCATTACTCTGGGTAAATACCTTGCGTAACACTGTCGATTCTCACGGATTAACGCATTACTCCATGGCTATCGTCTTTACAAGCTTTGTGATTAACGTATTCTTAAATTATGCACTCATCTTTGGTCATTACGGTTTTCCTGAAATTGGTGGTGTTGGTGCTGGCTACGGTATTGCTGGTGCCTGTTGGACAAACTTAGTTCTATTTAGCTTAGTCATTCTATTGCATCCTAAGTTAAAAGGCTATCGCATCTATAAAGATTTCCATAGCCCGAATTTTCACTATATCCGTGAACAATTACAAGTTGGTATTCCCATAGGTTTTTCTATCTTTTTTGAAGCTAGTATCTTTAGCATTGCTGGGCTCTTAATGGTTCACTTTGGATCTGCTGTAGTAGCAGCTCATCAATCTGTCATTTCTTTTACTAATGTATTCTACTGCTTACCATTAAGTATCGCCATGTCCTCTACCATTGCCGTTGCCTATGAACTCGGTGCAGGACGAAAAATAGAAGCTATCCAATACTCTTATATTTCTCGTGTATTAGCCATCATCATAGCCGTTCTCATTTGTGCCTTTACGTTCACTCATATGGATAATATTGCGGATCTATTTACAAATGATGATGAAGTATATGAACTTATTTATCAATTCCTTGGATATGGCGTATTCTTTGCCGCTATCGATGCCATCGGTACTCCATTACAAGGTATTCTAAGAGCTTACAAGGATGTAAAAATAGTGCTTTACATCTCCCTCGTATCGTATTGGGGCGTATGTTTCCCAACAGCTTATACCCTTGCCAAAAATCCTAATTATGGACCATTTGGCGTATGGATTGGGTTGTTGGCTAGCGTAGTAGTTGCGGGTATATTATTTACAATTCGCACATACTACATACAACATTACAAACCTAGAACTATTGTAAAATAATAAAATCACCTATTGATTACGCTCAAGTGTATGTAATCAATAGGTGATTTTTTTATTTTAGAGCCTCTTGTTTCTCTACTTTGGACATACGGAAAAAATTATATAGCGTTTCTGCCGTCTTATAATTCATAGATTCTACATTTGCAAGTTCATCAATAGATGCCTCTTTCATGGCTTCTAAACTATTAAAGTGAGCCCATAATGCCTTTCGACGTTTAGGGCCGATACCTTCAATATGATCTAAAATAGATTCTAAATTGCGTTTTCCACGAAGCTTACGGTGATAGGTAATGGCAAAGCGATGCGCTTCATCACGAATTTGTTGAAGTAATTGAAGCTCCGGCGTGTGATGACTCAAAATGATACTTTCAGATTGTCCCTCTACAAAGACCTCTTCAATACGCTTAGCTAAGGAGATAACTGGCACATCTGTAACACCAACGGCACGGATTAACGGCAAAGCCGCATTGAGCTGACCTTTACCACCATCGATGATAATAAGATCTGGCAAAGGCCAGTCTGTTTCATTCCCGTAACGACGTTCCATAATTTCAGCCATCGATTTAAAATCATCAGGTTTACCTTGTGTGGTTTTCAGTTTAAAGCGGCGATATTCTTTCTTCGCAGGCTTGCCACCTTCAAAAACAACCATAGAAGCCACAGTTTCAGTTCCTTGTGTATGAGATATATCAAAACACTCCATACGTTCGGGTAAACGTGGTAAGTCGAGAATCTCGGCTAGCTTCTTAATCGCCCCGCCAGTCTTATCGATTTGGTGCTGCCACTGACGACGACGTTCTTCAAGGAAGGTTTCTGCATTTTCATGAGCCATCTTAATCATATCCATCTTATAGCCACGTTGTGGCACAGATACATCTACATGTTGGCCTTTGAGCTGTGTAAACCATTCCCTTAGTAAGTCCCTATCTGTACTCTCCATAGGTAGCAACAACTCTTTAGGAATAAAGTTTGTATCTCCATAGTATTGCTTGATAAAGTCCGTCATAATAGTTTCTGAACTATCGCCATCATGTTGCACAAAGTAATTCTCACGGCCTAACAGACGACCACCGCGGATGAATAGCAACTGTACACAGGCCATCGATGTATCTACAGCCAATCCTAAGACGTCTAAGTCGCCACGTTGGGTAACCATGCGTTGCTTTTCTTGTATCTTTTCAATGCTAGACAATTGATCACGATAACGTGCAGCATCTTCAAAGCGCAAATCTTCTGCAGCAGCCTCCATCTTTGATTTAATTTCCTTTAGCAATGGTATAGGTTTACCTTCAAAAAGTTCTATGATTTCGTCAATATACTTCCGATAATCGGGTACCGATATTTTATTAAAACACGGTGCCTCGCAGTAATGCATATGATACTGTAAGCATGGGCGTTCTACCTTCATAGACTTACAGGTACGCAATGGATAGTACTGTCGTATTAATTTCAGTACCACATGAACAGATGTGACATCTGTAAAAGGGCCAAAGTACTTGGCTCCATCACGCTCTAGGCGACGCGTCATATATACTCGAGGATAGTCCTCTTGCACTGATATTTTAACATAGGGATACGTCTTATCATCACGAAGCCTAATATTATATTTAGGTTCATGCTCCTTGATAAGTGTATTCTCCAAGATGAGCGCTTCCATCTCCGTTTTTGTTTGAATGACTTCCACATCGACGGCTCGTTTCATCATGGCTGTAACCTTTGGTGCCCGGTTCACATCGTTACGCACATAGGAACGCACACGGTTACGCAGATTAATAGCTTTACCTACATAGATGATGCGGTTATATTGATCACGCCATAAATAGACACCTGGCGTTGTTGGCAGATGACTGACCTTTTCCAGTAATTCTTCAGACGGCATATTTCCTCCTTTCCTTGTAGATTACAAGAGAATATCTTACACACTTCTTTAAATAATGCCCTTTATGAGTTGAAGGATGTAGTCTATTCTCTTTATGATTTTTCTTTTATAGAAACTTAATTATATGTACTATTTTATTTCTTATGCTTCGCTGCTTTCATAAATTTCTTAGTCTGTTCCAATACAGGACCTAAGAATTTCCCAGTATAGCTTTCTTTCACCTTAACAATTTCCTCAGGCGTACCAGTTGCCACGATAGTGCCTCCGCGATTACCACCTTCAGGACCAAGATCAATAATGTAATCAGCCATCTTAATAACATCTAAATTATGTTCGATAACGACAACTGTATCTCCGCCCTCTACAAGTTGTTGCAATACATGTAACAACTTACGAATATCTTCAGCATGAAGACCTGTAGTAGGCTCATCGAGGATGTATAGCGTTTTACCGGTGCTACGACGCGCTAGTTCTGTAGCTAATTTAACGCGTTGTGCTTCACCACCAGATAAGGTTGTTGCGGCTTGACCTAAACGAATATAGCCAAGACCTACCTCTTGCAAGGTAACCATTTTACGATTGATCTTCGGAATAGCGCTGAAGAACTCAACCGCATCATCTACCGTCATATCTAATACATCAGCAATGGATTTACCTTTATATTTAACCTCCAAGGTTTCACGATTATATCGCGCTCCTTTGCAGACTTCACAAGGTACATATACATCTGGAAGAAAATGCATTTCAATCTTGATAATACCATCACCACGACAAGCCTCACATCGACCGCCTTTTACGTTAAAGCTAAAGCGCCCTTGTTTGTAACCACGCATCTTTGCTTCCGGTGTTTGACTATAGAGCTCGCGTATGGCATCGAATACACCAGTATAAGTAGCTGGATTAGAGCGCGGTGTACGTCCAATAGGGCTTTGATCAATATTGATGATTTTATCAATATGTTCAATGCCTCGAATCTCTTTATGAGCTCCTACCTTATGATAAGAACGATACAACTGATTGGCTAATCCTTTATAAAGGATTTCATTAATCAAGGTAGACTTACCAGAACCGCTGACACCAGTAACAACATTAAACAAGCCAATAGGGAATTTTACATTTACATTTTGTAAATTGTTTTCCTTAGCACCACGAATTTCAATGCAGTTCTTACCTGGTTTACGGCGTTCTTCCGGAAGAGCAATAAATTTACGACCACTCAAGTATTGTCCAGTGATAGAGTCTTCTACGTTCATCACTTCCTCTACCGTACCAGACGCAATGATTTGACCCCCATGCTCACCAGCACCTGGACCAATATCTACTAAATAATCGGCAGCACGCATCGTATCTTCATCATGCTCTACAACGAGCAAGGTATTACCTAAGTCACGTAACCCTTTTAATGTATCGATGAGTCGATCATTATCGCGTTGATGTAAACCGATAGATGGCTCATCTAGGATATATAATACACCTACTAAGCCAGAGCCGATCTGTGTAGCCAACCGAATACGCTGTGCTTCACCACCAGATAATGTGCCTGCACTACGGTTCATTGTTAGGTAATCGAGACCTACATTATTAAGGAAACCTAAACGAGCATTGATTTCCTTTAAAATTTGAGCACTAATCACTTGTTCACGTTCAGTTAGCTGTAGATTACCAAAGAAATCGAGTGCTTCTTTAATAGTTAACTGCGTTACTTCGTTGATATTCTTATCCCCTATAGTAATAGCTAATACTTCAGGTTTAAGACGAGCCCCATGACATGTAGTACACGGCTTAATAGACATAAACTTTTCAAATTCTTCACGCATAGAGTCTGTAGAGGCTTCACTATGACGGCGCTTAACCATCGGTAAAATCCCTTCGTACTCAGTAAAGAATTCCTTTATCTCACCTCTCATATTTTCATAGGTGAAATTTACCTTATCCGTCGTACCGTACATCACCTTTTTCTGTAATGCTTTCGGCAATTCATCATAGGTGGAGTCTAAGGAATATCCATTAGCTTTTAATAGACCTTCTACTTGACGCATAAACCAAGCATTAGGATTGGAGCTCAAAGCTTGCACGCAACCATCGGCAAAGCTAATAGATCCATCTGGAATAACGCGCTCCTCATCAACCTCCATAGTAGAACCAATCCCTAAACAAGATGGGCACGCACCAAACGGACTATTAAAAGAGAACATACGCGGTTCAATTTTAGGTAATGAAATATGACAATCTGGGCACGCAAAATGTTGGCTATACATGTGTTCAGATCCGTCTACCTCTTGAATCACAACGATGCCTTCTGCCCATTTTGAAGCGGTCTCCATAGAGTCAGCCAACCGAGATTCAATGCCTTCTTTTACAACGAGACGGTCCACAACGATATCGATGGAATGCTTCTTATTTTTCTCTAATACAATTTCTTCGTCCAAGGTACGCACTACACCGTCTACTCGAGCACGAACAAAGCCTTCCTTGCGAAGTTGTTCAAATACCGATTTATGTTCCCCCTTTTTGCCTTGAATCATAGGGGCTAGCACTAAAACCTTAGTACCTTCTGGAAAGCTCATTACATCATCGGTCATTTGTTGTATTGTTTGCTGGGTAATAGGCTTACCACACTCTGGGCAGTGTGCATGACCTACGCGTGCAAATAAGAGACGTAAATAGTCGTAAATCTCCGTAACAGTGCCTACTGTAGAACGAGGATTACGGCTGGTAGTCTTTTGGTCGATAGAAATAGCTGGAGATAAACCTTCAATATAATCGACATCGGGTTTATCCATTTGTCCCAAAAATTGACGTGCATACGCAGACAGGGACTCAACATAACGTCGTTGCCCTTCTGCGTAAATCGTATCAAATGCTAGGGATGATTTACCCGAACCACTGAGGCCAGTTAAGACGATAAACTGATCACGTGGTAAGGATATATCAATATTTTTTAGGTTATGCTGACGCGCACCTTTTACAATCAATTGATCTTTCATTATCTTTCCTATTTAAAGAGATGATACCAAACGGCATCATCTCTCTGATTACTAACATGAAATAATATATGTATATTATCGCACATATAGTCTATATAATCTATGTGTTTTCTTACAATCTTTTAAAATTGCTCCTAAGATTTACTTTTTGGACTTATCCGCTTTCTAGATTTGGTAGAAGCAGGCTTCTTCAACTTGCTATCTCCTGCACTATGCATATCGGACCATTGTTGACGTAATACGCCCAATTGATCACGTAACTTAGCTGCGGTTTCAAATTCAAGCTGCTTGGCGGCGGCCTTCATTTGACGATCTAGCTCTTCAATCTTATTGTACAATTCTTCCGGTGTTATATCTGCCACCTTAGGTGTTGATGTATCTTGAACATATGGTTCGTGTCCATGGTCCATGCCCTCTGAGGATTTTTTTTGCTTTCCTTTTTTCGGTGAAAGTCCCTTTCCATCGGTAACCATATCTTCTTCGATTTTCGTTAATTCGATAAGCTCTTTTACATCTTTAGATACAGATTTAGGCGTAATATTATGTTCAATATTATAAGTCTCTTGCACGGCACGACGACGATCGGTTTCATCGATAGCTCGTTGCATAGAACCTGTTACACGATCTGCGTACATGATAACATGACCATTCACATTACGAGCCGCACGACCTATAGTTTGAATCATAGCCGTATCGGAGCGCAAGAAACCTTCCTTATCCGCATCTAAGATAGCAACTAAGGAAACCTCTGGCATATCGAGACCTTCACGAAGCAAGTTAATACCAACTAATACATCGAATACGCCAGCCCGCAAATCACGAATGATTTCAGCCCGCTCAATAGTAACAATATCGGAATGAAGGTAACGAACTCGTACGCCCATTTCCTTCAAAAATTCCGTTAAGTCCTCAGCCATCTTCTTCGTCAATGTCGTAACAAGAACCCGTTCATTCTTGGCAGATCGTTTGTGAATTTCTCCAAGCAAGTCATCCATTTGCCCCTTAATAGGACGAATTTCTATAGATGGATCTAATAGGCCCGTAGGACGAATGATTTGCTCTGCAATATTCGTTTCTACTTCCATTTCGTATGGACCAGGCGTTGCCGATACGTAAACAATTTGATTGATACGCTCTACAAATTCATCGAATTGAAGCGGTCTATTATCGAGTGCAGAAGGAAGACGGAAACCGTATTCTATAAGAGACTCTTTACGGGCACGGTCACCATTGTACATAGCGCGAATTTGAGGCATCGTCACATGAGACTCGTCCACCATGATGAGAAAATCATCGGGGAAATAATCAATCAATGTAAACGGTGCTTCCCCAGCCTTGCGTTCAGACATATGACGTGAATAGTTTTCGATGCCCGAGCAATAGCCCATCTCCTGCATCATTTCTATATCGTACCGCGTACGCTGTTCTAAGCGCTGCGCCTCCAATAGACGGTCAGCAGCTTTTAACTTCGCCAACTGTTCATCTAGTTCGGCTTCAATACGCTCTACAGCAATATTCATCTTCTCTTTCGTCGTTACGTAGTGAGATGCTGGATAGACAGCAACGTGTTTACGTTCCGCAATAACTTCACCGGTCAAGGAATCTACCTCTACGAGGCGGTCGATTTCATCACCAAAGAGCTCCACCCGAATGGCTCTTTCACTATAAGCGGCAGGGAAAATATCAATTGTATCCCCTTGCACACGGAATGTGCCGCGGATAAAGTTCATATCATTTCTCGTATATTGAATATCTACAAGTTTAGATAAGATTTCATCGCGCGATTTCGTTTGACCCAAGCGCAAGGACAATACGAGATCAGAATAGTCCTCAGGGTCACCTAAGCCATAAATACAGCTAACAGAAGCAACGATAATGACATCGCGACGCTCAAAAAGGCTCATCGTAGCACTATGTCGCAGTTTATCAATTTCATCATTAATAGACGCATCCTTCTCGATATATGTATCACTAGAAGGAATATAGGCCTCCGGTTGATAAAAATCGTAGTAAGATACAAAGTATTCTACCGCATTATTTGGAAAGAAACTTTTAAACTCGCTACATAATTGAGCAGCCAAGGTTTTATTGTGAGCAATGATCAAGGTCGGCTTTTGAACTGCTTCAATAACCTTAGCCATTGTAAAGGTCTTACCAGTACCAGTGGCACCGAGCAAAACTTGGGCCCATTCTCCGCGTTCAATGCCTTCTGTTAAGGATTGAATCGCGGTAGGTTGGTCCCCTGTAGGCGCAAAGGGCGCCTCCACTTTAAATTGTTGGCCCCCCTCGTAATTATATGTACTATGCTTCATTACTGTTCATCCTGATGTTTACGGATGGCTTTCATTTCTTCATCCGTCAAACGACGGCCTGCATTTTCCGCTTGATTCAATGTATCCTCACCTTCTAAAACTTCGATGAGCATAGCAATAGAAAAACGATCTAATGTAGGTGTGGTCTTCTGGATTTCATCAGCCATCATCCAATCTGATTCAGTATAGTTATTAATACGATCTGTAATCTCTTCCCAGTTTGAAAGTAGCAATCTCGTAATGGGACGATATAGTTCAATCCCGAAGTACTCGATTAAGCTAACTATCTTATTCATATTTTCTAGGCTAACATTACATTCATTTTTTTTATTTTCAGATTCTACATATTCAAGTAAGAATTCCCGGTTATATTTATTTGTCACCTTGAATCATTCCTTTATTAAATAGTGCATTAGCAAATTCTTTTGCATTAAATGGACGCAAGTCATCCATACCTTCGCCAACGCCAATCCAGCGTACGGGTACGCCTAGTTCCTCTTTAATAGAGATAACTACGCCGCCTTTTGCCGTACCATCTAGTTTAGTTACTACAATACCATTTACTGGCACAGCTTGACCAAATAATTTAGCTTGGCTTACTGCATTTTGACCCGTAGTACCATCTAAAACAAGCAATGTTTGATGCGGCGCACCTTCTACGTGATTATTCGCTACGCGCCCCATCTTTTTAAGCTCTTCCATAAGGTTAACCTTAGTATGTAGACGACCAGCCGTATCTACGATAACAAGGTCTGCATTACGAGCTTTTGCAGCTTCCATTGCATCATATACAACGGCAGCAGGATCTGCACCTTCTTTATGTTTAACAATCGGCACACCAACGCGATCAGCCCAAATGGATAATTGGTCAGCTGCAGCGGCACGGAATGTATCACCTGCAGCAATGATAACCTTTTTACCTTCTTTAGTATAATAGTTAGCCAATTTAGCGATTGTCGTTGTTTTACCAACACCATTTACACCAACTACGAGGATAACCTCAGGATGATGCAAAGTAATTTCATCTTCTTGATCGATGAGCATTTCCGTGATGCGGTCTTCCATGAACGGCATTACATCGCCTGTATGATTGATGATACCTTCTGTTACACCACGACGAATTTCTTTCATCAAGTATTCTGTCGTCTTAGGGCCTAGATCACTAGTAAGCATAACTGCTTCTAAATCATCTAAAAAATCATCATCGATTTGCGCATAACCAATAACGATGCTTTCTACATTTTTTACAAAAGACTTACGAGTTTTTTCTAAACCGTCTTTAATTCTATCAAAGAATCCAAATGCCATTATGCTAGATCCTCCTTCACATCTTCAAATGCTACTGTTAATAATCGCGATACACCGCGTTCCACCATTGTTACCCCTTGAAGTACTTCGGCAGCTTCCATCGTCTTTTTACGGTGAGATACAACGATAAATTGTGTTTCTTTATTTACTCGATTTAAGTAGGAACTAAATCGTTCAACATTGGCTTCGTCAAGCGCCGCGTCAACTTCGTCAAGCACGCAGAACGGAGCTGGACGATAATCGAGGAATGAGAACAATAAAGCGATAACCGTAAGAGCACGTTCACCACCCGATAAAAGTGTCAATTGTTGACGCTTTTTCCCTGGTGGTTGAATATAGAAATCGATACCACCCGTCAAAATATTATCTGGATCAGTCAGTACAATTTGCGCAGTACCACCGCCAAACAATTGGCTGAATACCTCTTGGAATCTACGGCCTACCACATCCAATACATCGTATAGCTGTGTACTCATAGCCTTATCCATTTCGGTAATAACCGCCTGTAATTGCGTCTTTGCCGTATCTAAATCAGCTAATTGTGTGGTTAAGAAATCATATCGTTCTTTAGTCTCTTCATATTCCTCAACGGCATTTGGATTGACTGGACCCAATTCGGCAATTTCGGCCATCAACCGAGCTTGCTCATCCTTCCAATCATTAACGGAACCTTCAATGCGAAGGGCTTGAGCATCTTCCAATGTAAAGCCTAGCTCTTGCAATTCTTCTATAAAGCGCTCACAATCCATGCGATGACGTGTAATTTTACCTTCCATATCAACAAGACGACCTTGCACCACTTTATAGCGTTGATTCAATCGGTCTTGCTCACTGAGGATAGATTCCATTTCCTCGCGCCCCGTAGATGTTTTATCATAGGCTTCATCACGAAGAGCACGTAATCGTTCAACCTCAGCCGTAGCAGAGGCCAACTCTTGTTCTGCAACTTCCTGAGCCTTAGGTATTTCCTCTTCATAGCGTTGTGTAGTACTAACTAACAAATTACGAAGTGGTGTTAAGCGCTCAATAATACTAGAAATAGACTGATTACGCTGTTCACGTTGTGTTTCCCGTTCCTGAATGGTATGTCGCAAGGAATCACAAGTAAGGCGAACTTCTGTAAAAGCTTCATACGCCTCTTGTTGCACCTTTTGCAACACAGTCAATCGATCCATCAACGCCCCTTGATTACCATCCACACCATGATTCTCTTGCAAGGAAGCTAATGCTGTTTCTTGATCTTTCAAGTTAGCAGTTGTAGTAGCCAAATCAATATCAATTTGTACTAAACGTTGCTCTTCTTCTGAAAGAACACGTTTCTTACGATCTATCTGATGTTGTATATTTTGTACCTTTGTTTCACTAGCCACATAGAGTAAGTTCGTATGTTGATAGATTTCATCAAGGCTAGCTCGTTCTTTTTCAGCCTCTTCAACCCGTTTTTCTAGATTTTCTAAGCTAGCTGTTAAGGAACGGATTTGTTCTTCAATTTGTACAAGCTCTTGTTCAAGACTAGCTACTTCTTCCTTACGGCTCAATACAGAGGCGCGCTTACGCTTCGTAGCACCACCCGTTAAAGAGCCACCCGGTTGGAACTGTTCACCCGTAAGAGTTACAATACGCAATTGCTGATTGTATTTTTTCTGTAATCCAATAGCATCATCCATGGAGGATACTACTAAGGTACGGCCCAATAAATACTGGAAAATATGGGCGTACTTATTATCAAAGGAAATACAATCAACAGCCGTGCCTAATACACAGCTTTCATGTAAAGCCGGTGTATCATAAGGTTTTCCTTTTACAGAATCCATAGGCAAGAAGGTTACGCGACCACCTTGGATAGATTTCAAGTAATTTACACCCTCAGCCGCTGCACGAGCCGTAGTAGTTACAACGTGGTTAACACTGCCGCCTAAGGCCGTTTCGATAGCCGTAGTATATTTGTCCTCTACCATAAAGAGATCACCAACAGCGCCTGTGATTTGTTCGCGCCAGGACCCTTTACCGTTGAGGATGTTCTTAGTACCTTCTAAATAGCCTTCATGCTGCTCTTCCCATTGAACTAAGAGCTCTAAACGACCCTTTGCACGTTGTTCTTGAGTACGCAGCTTTTGTAATTCCTTACGCTCTTCACGCACTTTCATAGCCGCATCCTTAGCATCATCAACGAGGGCTTGTCGTCGAGCAGATAAGGCATTAAACTTTTGGCCTAGCGCTTCAAATTCAGAACGAGCGACTTGTAGTTCACTATCTACCTGTGCTATTTCAGATTCTAGAATAGCACATTGATTTTTGCTTTCTACCTTGCGAGCTTCTAAGCTTCGAATACTAGCCTTAGCCGTTTCAATAGCACTCACAACTTCTAATTGACGTTGCTCAAAAGCCTCTCGATTGGATTGCAAGGATTGGAACTTAGCTTGTTCTGCCCTTACATCTTCAACAGCCTTTTTGTAGGTCGCTTCTAATTCTTCTAAATTAGACTCTTTCTCTACTAATTGAGCACTTTCATCTTGAATCAATTGATTTAAGATGCGCAATTGTTGCTCCTCGCCCTTTTGCGTAGCCTCTAGCTCGCTAATGCGCATAGAAGTTTCATCTAATTCACGGCGCGCTGTTTTTAGTTGCTCTTCTAATAGACGTAAATGGCCAGCTAAACGTTCTTCATCACGTTGCTTTTCAGTATACTGAGCCTCCCACAACTTAAGCTGTTCCTGCTCTTTTGACGAGGACGATTGCAATTCGTGACGACGAGCCTCTAATTTAGACAATTCAGTTTGAAGCTCAATTTCTTCATCTTTAAAGGCAATATTATCATTTTCAAAACGCGTCAAAAGACGATCAGAGGTCTTATAATTGTGAAAGCCTAATGCCCCATCATAATCGCGCTTTGTGCGGCTTAAGGTCATATACTTTTTAGTCTTTTCCGCTTTTTCAGACAAAGGTCCTAATTGCTCTTCAATGGTAGCCATTACGTCGCGTACGCGCTCCATATTACGGTCTGTACTAGCAATACGACGTAAAGCATCTTCTTTATTGATTTTAAAGCGAGAAATACCAGCTACATCTTCAAAGATAAGACGACGTTCTTCAGGTTTAGAATTTAAAATAGCGTCAATTCGGTTTTGACCAATGATGGCCATAGAATCTCTACCAAGACCGGTATCTGCTAGTAAAAGATGTATGTCCTTTAAACGACAAGATCGCTTATTGATAAGAAACTCACTTTCACCAGTGCGGTATATACGGCGTGTAATGGCTACCTCAGCCATATTTATATCTAATTGTTGGTCACTATTGTCAAACACAAGTGTAACCTCAGCAGCGCTCATAGGTTTGCGCTTTTCCGTACCAGAGAAAATAATATCCTCTGCTTTTTGTCCGCGCAAATTACGCACATTGGATTCCCCTAAAACCCATTTCATTGCATCCGTAATATTACTTTTACCACTTCCGTTAGGACCAATAACGGCAGTCATTCCTGGTGAGAATTTTACAATCGTTTTATCCGCAAACGATTTAAAGCCCTTTAATTCCAACCGAAGTAATTGCATGACTGCCTCCTTTCTACCAACAACCCTAAATAATCATATCTTTTATTATAACACATATTGCAGGCCATCAATACAGCAACGAACGGTATTTCTCGTGCGTTCTTCACACCATTCAAATGCATACTGCGGATACTGAATCTGAAAGTATTTAACGTTTCGATTATTAAGGCCTCGCACCTTAGATGTTAAGCATCTCGGATAAGAAATAGCAATATTATGCTTTACAGGAATACCATTAGTCCTAATATAATTTGTTCTATCATTATTAGTGTTATCTATACATCCACTATTATCAACATTAACTCTACTTAATTTTAAGCTTCCATAAGTAGCATCTTCAATTAAACTAAAACAATCATTACTTATTAAGTACTTAAACTGAGATACATGCTCATCAATACAACGTTCAATTCGCTGCTTATACTGTTCGTTCACAACCAGCTCTCCCATAGCGGGCTCATATGGACCTGCCACTAAGCTATTGCCGGAATCTAATTCTTCTGTACTTTGTAAACCCGTGCGAATGACTTCAATACCATGCTGTTCAAACCAATCTTTTAAAAATGAACAATACTGTATAGCTAGCTCAGTACTTAGTGGTTCATATTCTCCAGCTCTATACTGGTCGGCTAGCTCTGTATTTTCTATAACTAGTACGGGATAGATACGTACAAAATCAGGTCGTAATGCGGCTACTGCAATGGCCGTTTCTATTATGGTTTGCCATGTCTCTCCTTTTAGTCCTGGTAAAAGTTGAACCCCAACGGTCATATCACGATGTTTTAATCGTGTAACAGCCTCTACTACCTCTTGTGCCGTGTGCCCCCTCTTAGCATCAACTAAAATACCATCATTCATAGACTGCACACCAAGTTCTACAGTTTTTATTCCATAAGACTGTAATAATGTAATCGCTTCATCACCTACAGCATCAGGTCTTGTAGAGCAACGTATGCCATCAATGAGGCCCTGTTGAAGCATTTCATAGGCAGACATTAATAATTTATGTTGTAAATCTTTAGTAATAGCCGTAAATGATCCACCATAAAAGGCAACCTCCCAAAACTTTTCATTCCGCTTTGTTCCTACATAGTCTTTGATTGTTTGTTGTATATATTCTGGAGTTAGGTGACTAATACCAGATTGGCCCGTAATACGAGATTGATTACAAAATGTACACACATAGGGACAACCTACGTGAGGTATAAAAAAGGGAATCATACCAAATGGTTTCATAGACACCTCCTCTTCTTATGTAAAAATTATTATTCATCTATTATTATATAGATTATTGTTCATCTATCATTATATAGATTATTACTCACATACTATATATTACTCACATACTATTATACAAAAAAAAGCGCCATTCGGCGCTTTTCTATTTATCAGCCATCAACTTTTCTAAAGTCAATTGAGCCGCATGTTGTTCTGCAATTTTTTTACTTTTACCAGAGCCGGCCTCGTAAGTAACACCATTAATTTCAACCTCCATATGGAAGGTTTTAGCATGATCGGGACCACTTTCACTGAGCAAATGATAGACAATATGTTTATCCCCATCACGTTGCACATATTCTTGTAATAATGTCTTATAATCTTTGCCCCGCTTACCTTCTAAGGCTTGCATGATATAGGTAGTTAAATGCTTTAAAACAAAGGCCATAGCCGTTTGATAATCTGTAGAAATATAAATGGCACCGATGAGAGACTCAAAGGTATCCGCTAATATAGAGTTTCGATCGTTACCACCGGAAGCGCGTTCTCCATGACCGAGTAATAAATATTGTCCTAGTTCTAAAGAACGACTCACAGATGCTAAAGAATCCTCACACACTGTGGCGGCCTTAATTTTCGTTAAATTACCTTCAGCCATATCTGGATATGTCTTAAATAGGTATTCCCCAATAATAAGATCCAAAACAGCATCGCCTAAAAACTCTAATCGCTGATTGTGATGAATATGCTTTGATTTATGTTCATTCGCATAAGAAGTATGTGTACAAGCACAATCTATAATGGATATATCTGACACAGGTATGTCTAAACGAGCAACAAGCTCATGAAGAGATTCTTCACGAGCTTGTGTTATCTTACTCTTATGCGTTTCGATAGTAACCATTAAGCTTCATAACGGCGAATGCAAAGTGTACCGTTATGACCACCAAAACCGAAAGAGTTAGAAAGTGCACATTTTACTTGAAGTTCACGTGCGCCTTCACGAACATAGTCCAGATCCAAACCTTCATCAGGATTGTCACAGTTAATTGTAGGGTGAACTTTACCAGTTTCAATCGCCATTGCCATAACGATAGTTTCAATAGCACCAGCAGCCCCCAATAAGTGACCTGTCATGGATTTAGTAGAGTTAACAGCGATATTTTTAGCGTGATCGCCGAACAATTCTTTAATAGCCAATGTTTCATTTTGGTCATTAAGGCCAGTAGATGTACCATGAGCATTGATGTAGTTAACGTCTTTAGGATCAATACCTGCATCTTTAATTGCTAATTCCATACATTTCCGAGCTTGAACACCACCTGGAGCTGGTGCAGTGATATGGTAAGCATCACCATTGCTACCATAGCCCACAACTTCAGCGTAGATATGCGCACCGCGTGCTTTTGCGTGTTCTAATTCTTCAAGAACTACGATACCAGCACCTTCACCCATTACGAAACCATCACGGTCACGGTCAAATGGACGGGACGCCTTTGTTGGCTCATCATTGCGTGTAGACATAGCTTTCATAGCCGCAAAACCAGCTACAGCAGCCGGAGATACCGCAGCCTCAGTACCACCAGCAAACATCACATCAGCATCACCACGTTGGATAATACGGAATGCATCGCCAATCGCATTTGTACCAGAAGTACAAGCAGTTACGTCTGTAATAACTGGACCTTTAAGACCAAGGCGAATAGATACGCGTGCAGATGTCATATTTGCAATCATCATAGGTACTGCAAATGGACTTACGCGGCCAGGACCTTTTTCGAATAATGTTTCATACACCTCATGGATAGAGTCAATGCCGCCTATACCTGTACCAACTACAGTACCACAGCGATCTAAATCTGCTTTATCTAAATCAAGATCAGCATCTTCACAAGCAAGAACAGCTGCACCGATAGCAAATTCTACAGAACGGTCCATACGACGAGCTTCTTTCTTGTCTACCCCATAGTTTGTAATATCAAAATCTTTTACTTCACCCGCAATGCGTGTTGCATAGTCAGATGCGTCAAAGCGTGTAATCGGCCCAATACCAGATTGACCTGCCAATAACGCATTGTAGAAGTTCTCTTTACCGATACCTACAGGAGTCACTGCCCCTAAGCCAGTAATTACTACACGTTTTTCCAATTATTCCACCTCTTATAGCTATACAGCCCTTTAAATTAATCAATCTCTGCAACTTGCTGTTTTAATTGAGCAAAGATATCTTTAACTGGCATAATCCTATCGACTTTTCTCATATTATTGCCAGAGAACACCAACCCCGTTTCCACATCACCTTGTTGTGCGCGAGAAAGAGCACGGATAATGCAGAATTTATGGGAACAATGTTTTAAACAGTTATCACACACCGTTGGAGGCGCTACAGTACCATCTAAAACAGATTCAGCAAATTTGTTTTTTATTGCTTGACCAGGCAAACCAACAGGACTTTGAATCAATACTATATCCTCAGGGTTTGTAGCTCGTACATACATTTTTTTCAATTCATCAGATGCATTACATTCATCAGAAGCAGCAAAACGGCTACCCATTTGAACACCACTAGCACCGATTTTTAACATTTCAACGATATCACGGCCATCTAGAACACCACCAGCAGCAATTACTGGAATGTTTTTTACCGCTGCTACAACTTCGGGAACGATTTCTCGAGCGGAACGATCCGTCCCCAAGTGTCCACCAGCTTCACAGCCTTCTACGATTACAGCTGCAGCACCTAAACCTTCAGAAATGCGAGCTAATTTTGCGGACGAAACAATTGGTACAATAGGAGTACCAGACTCTTTGCCCATTGCGAACATATCTCTTGAAAAACCAGCACCTGCTACTACAAGATCAATGCCTTCTTCGATGGCAGTCTTTACTAAGCCAGCAAATTGAGTTGCTGCTACCATCGCATTTATACCAATAATACCCGTAGGTGATAATTTTCTAGCTAATTGTATTTCGTATCGTAATTCATCGAAAGGCAAGCCCGATGCCGCAATAAGGCCGATACCACCTTCATTTGCAACGGCTGCTGCCAAGCGAGCTGTAGACAATCTAATCGCCATACCACCTTGAATAATAGGTACTTTGGCCACTAGATTCCCAATGCGAAGTTCAGGGAGCTTCACTATCAAATCCTCCTGTAAATAAAACCGGTTGGGAGGCCACTCGGCCTCCCGTTCGGTTGAATTGTTAGCTTTACAGCTTATTTAGCAGAATCAATATATTCTACTGTATCCTTAACGGTTTTAATTTTTTCTGCAACGTCGTCAGGGATTTCAACATTGAATTCTTCTTCAAATGCCATGATCAATTCAACGATATCTAAGGAGTCAGCGCCTAAGTCGTCGATGAATGTAGAATCAATGGTAACTTCAGCTTCATCAACGCCTAATTGTTCCACAACGATTGCTTTAACTTTATCGAAAGTGTTCATTAGTGGTTCACCTCCTTTCAAAGTGTATTTATATATAGTCTAATTTTACAACTACATTACCATGCCACCATCAACATTGATGACTTGACCCGTAATATAATTAGCAAAATCGCTAGCAAGGAATGTTACTACTGTTGCTACTTCTTCAGCATCAGCCATACGGCCCAATGGAATTTCAGTAACCATAGCTTCTTTAACTTTTTCTGGTAATACATCGGTCATATCTGTGTTGATAAAGCCTGGAGCAATAGCATTAACTGTAATACCACGGCTAGCCAATTCTTTAGCACAGGATTTAGTAAAACCAATTACGCCCGCTTTAGAAGCAGCATAGTTAGTTTGACCAGCATTACCTATAACACCTACAACAGATGTCATGTTAATAATATGACCAGAACGTTGTTTCATCATGATTTTAGATACTGCTTTACTTACCAAGTAAACACCTTTTAGGTTGATATCGATAACAGCATCAAAATCTTCGTCTTTCATTCGCATTAACAAACCGTCACGCGTAATCCCCGCATTATTCACGAGAATATCAATGTGACCAAATTCTTTATGAGCTTCTTCCACCATGGAAGCAACTTCATCCGCATTGGCTACATTAGCTTTAATTTTAATGGCTTTACGGCCTAACGCTTGCACAGCTTCAACAGTTTCTTGCGCTGCACCTTCGCTACCGCTATAGTTTACTACAACATCAGCACCAGATTGTGCTAGATTGATAGCTACAGCGCGACCAATGCCACGGGATGCGCCAGTTACAATGGCTACTTTACCCTCTAAATGCATTTTATCGAACCCCCTTCAAAAATTCAAGCGTTTTCTCTAAGGATGCAATGTCTTCAACATTGGCTAATTCCATATCTTTGTTAATCTTTTTAGTAAAACCTGTAAGTACTTTCCCAGGCCCCACTTCAACAAAGCGAGTAACACCAAAGTTTACCATTTCAGCTACACAATCTTCCCATAAAACAGGGTTAGCGGCTTGAGTAACTAAGGACTCTTTAATGTCATTGGCATTAGTCAAAATCTTACCAGTAACATTTGCAACTACAGGAATTTGTGCATCACTCACTTGGATCTTATCCAATTCTTCCTTTAACCGAAGAGCTGCTGGTTCCATCAAACGGCTGTGGAATGGAGCACTCACCGGAAGCATTACTGCACGTTTCGCTCCTGCTTCTTTCATTTTTTCAGCTGCTGTTTCCACCGCTGCAGTTTCACCGGCAATAACGATTTGTCCAGGGCAATTGAAGTTAACTGCTTGTACAGAACCTACAGAAGCATTTACTTCTTCACAAATTTCTACAACTTGCTCACGAGGTAATGCCAAAATTGCCGCCATAGCGCCTTTACCCAATGGCACAGCTTCTTGCATATATTCACCGCGTTTATGAACTACATATACTGCGTCTTTAAAGTTCAATACACCGGCTGCTACTAGAGCACTATACTCACCAAGACTATGCCCGCCTACGATATCAGGCGTAAAGCCTTGTTCTTTTAGAATTTCATAACAAGCTACGGATGCAGTCAAAATAGCTGGTTGTGTATTTGCTGTTTTAACGAGCTCTGTATCAGGACCTTCGAAGCATAATTTACTGATGGAGTAACCAAGTGCTTCGTCAGCCTCTTCAAAACGTTGTTTTACAATAGGATACGCATTATACAAATCTTGTAACATGCCTACTTTTTGAGAACCTTGACCAGGAAAAACAAATGCCGTTTTCATTAGGGGCCTCCTTATTTACTAAGACCTTGAAGATTCTTAATCACTGTTTCAGCTTCAGTCATGATATCTTTAATGATAGTTTCACATGGTTTAACATCTGTTAACATACCAGAAATTTGACCGATCATTACAGAACCTTCTTTTACATTACCCTCAATAGCAGCTAAACGAAGTGTGCCAGCGCCTAATGCTTCCAATTCCTCTTTAGAACCACCACTAAATTCAAGGGATTTATATTTATGAGCTAACGCATTATCTATAATACGTACAGGATGACCTGTTGTTAAGCCAGTCATAACTGTAGCACGATCTTTTGCTTTCAATACAGCATTTTTATAATTTTCATGGGCAATACATTCTTCGGATAATACGAATCGTGTCCCCATTTGTACCGCTTTAGCACCTAATGCAAATGCCGCAGCCATACCACGACCATCTGCAATACCTCCAGCAGCAATAACTGGTACATCTACAGCATCAACTACTTGAGGAATTAATGCCATAGTTGTAATATCACCTACGTGACCACCAGACTCTGTACCTTCAGCAATAATTGCATCAATACCGCCACGTAATAAGCGCTTTGCAAGTAATACTGATGCAACTACAGGAATAACTTTTGTACCAATTTCTTTCAAAGCGGGAACATAAACACCAGGATTACCTGCACCTGTAGTGATAACAGGAACACGTTCTTCCACAACTACTTCCATAACCTCTTTTACAAATGGAGACATGAGCATAATATTACAGCCAAAAGGCTTGCTAGTGCGCTCTTTTAATTTATGGATTTCATTACGGAAAATATCAGGAGGCATATGACCAGCACCAATAATCCCAAGGCCACCAGCTTCAGAAACGGCTGCCGCTAATTCTGCAGTACCGAGCCAAGCCATACCACCTTGAAAGATTGGATACTCAATCTGCAATAAATCACAAATGTCAGTCTTAATCATCTTGATGTGTCCTCCTTAATACCATTTCAAGACCAGGCTTGCCCATGTTAGGCCTGCACCAAATCCTGCAAACGCAACATTATCACCGCGTTTGAAACGTCCCTCGCGATTAGCTTCATCAAGTGCAATCGCTACAGACGCGGCAGATGTATTACCATACTTATGTAAATTAACAAAAACTTTTTCCATCGGCAGATGTAAACGTTTGGCTGCCGAATCAATAATACGAATATTCGCTTGATGAGGAATGAAGTAATCTAATTCGTTTAACTCCATACTAGCGCGTTCTAAGGATTTTAAAACCGTACGCCCCATCGTTTTAACGGCAAATTTATATACTTCAGGGCCATCCATATGAATAAATGTTAAGCCCTCTTCTACGCGTTGATCATTTGCCACCACAGCAGTGCCGCCTGCAGGAATGCAAAGAGCTGATCCTCCAGTGCCATCGGCGCCCATGTCAATACCTTTAATGCCATAGTCTTCAGGTACTTCAGATACTACTGCAGCCCCAGCACCATCACCAAAGAGGATACATGTACCACGATCATTCCAGTTTACTCGACGGGAAAGAATTTCCGCCCCCACGACGAGTACTTTTTTATAAATACCAGAACTAATATAACTAGCGGCAGTAATCAATCCATATACAAACCCAGAGCATGCCGCTTGTAAATCATAGGCTGCAGCGTTTTTAGCGCCTAAGTTCGCTTGCAATACACAAGCTGCCGAAGGAATAATCATATCTGGTGTTAAGGTAGCAAAGATAATCATGTCGATTTCCTCTGCAGTGACATTAGCCATTTGCATAGCTTTTTTTGCTGCCTCGGTCGCCATATAGGATGTATTCATACCTTCCGGTGCAATGCGTCGTTCTTCTATACCCGTACGCTCTCTAATCCATTGATCATTGGTATCAACCATTTTTTCAAGATCAAAGTTTGTTACTACATTGTCAGGAAGGAAGCTCCCAGTACCAATGATTCCTACATGTTTATTCATCATAGTCATACTTTAAGGCTCCTTCAATATCCATCGTTTCTCTTATGTGTTGAATAATTTTACGCTCTACTAAATCACTAGCAATTTCAATAGCAGTTTTTATTTCTTTTGCTTTAGAACTACCATGAGCAATCATGAATACCCCATTAACTCCTAAGAGCGGAGCACCACCATTTTCTGTGTGATCCAAACGTTTTGCCATCTTTTTCAAAGCTGGCTTTACAAGCATAGCTCCTATCTTGGCGAAAATACTTCCTGCCATGATGCTATCCTTTACTAATTGCGTAAGACCTGTTACTAAACCTTCCGCAAATTTAAGTACCACATTGCCTACGAAGCCATCACATACGACAACATCAACGGCACCTTTAGGAATATCGCGACCTTCAATATTTCCTTTAAAATTGATAGTCTTCATACCCTCCAATATCGGATACGTCGCCAATACGACATCGTTCCCCTTTGTGGCCTCTTCACCAATATTTAACAATCCCACAGTAGGATTTTCTTTTCCTAATAAAAGCTTAGCGTATTCAGATCCCATTAAGGCACCTTGTACAAGATGTTTAGGCTTACTATTAGAATTTGCACCAGAGTCTAACATAACTGTTATACCACTTACCGTTGGCATTGGAGTTGCAATAACAGGGCGATCAATGCCCTTAATGCGACCGAGCCCAAACAAAGCCGCTGCAACAGCAGCTCCCGTACTACCCGGAGCAATGACAGCATCACAACGATTATCCCGAACCAACGAAGTAGCGACCACAACAGATGCATCTTTTTTCTTGCGCAATGCTTGACCTGGATGTTCATCCATGCCGATTACCTGGCTAGCATGATGTACAGAAATACGTGGATTCTTAGCTTCATTATTAGCTTCTAATATATCAAAAATTTGCTGCTCATCGCCGACGAGCACCACTTCAATGTGTTGATTTGCTCGTACGGCTTCAATGGATCCAAGTACAGTCTCCATTGGAGCAAAGTCGCCACCCATGGCGTCTATTGCAATTTTCATAATTTACACCCTATTCTCAACGGATTCCATAATAAATTTTGCGCGAAACACTTCTTTTATTTTATCTCTTATTATTACCCAAATAAAGAACTTATTACCTCGGCGACGAACAATTTCTGCTTTCGCTACCAAATTAGTACCAGATCCTACCGGGTTCTTATATTTTATATTTCCAACTTCCGCAGAGCAAACAGTCGTCCCCATAACCACTTTTGCAAGGGAATTTGCTTGAGCATATAAATACTGCGGTTCTACATATCCGAATTGATCTTCCATATCAGCCGTAGTACGCAACATAGATAATGCTTGGTGCCCCTCGGTGACATCAATCAATTCGCCAACCACTTCATATGATACATGTTCTGCCATTTCATGTGATTGACCTGTAGCCATAACACGAATACGTTCACGCAATTCAGGAATACCCAATTCTAGTCGATCGAGACGAATTGTTGGCACACTTACACCAAAGTGTGTTGCCAATTCTTCATCAGTAAGAAATGGCGTAATATTCAGTTTTTCTTGTAACTGCTTCTGGCGCTCTTGCTTCTTTAACCGACTCATGGGACCACCTTTTATGACCTAGTATTAATATTACATCCTAAGTATATACAATAATTCCCTTATTGGCAAGACTTTTCATACATATAGTAAGATATTTTCATAGCATATACAAAATATAGTTGTTTTTTTATATTTTAGTATTATTGTTTATAAAAAATAAAAATGTGTCACCATTTTATAGAATAATCTTACTATAAAATAGTGACACTTGCTATTGATAACAAAATATATAAAAATATGAGTGTATATTTTGAAAGCATATAAAAAAGACGCCTACAAAGTAGGCGTCTCTCTCTGCTCACATATTAAGCATTAGCTACTACTTGTTCACCTTTATAGTGACCACATGTAGGGCAAACACGATGAGGCATCTTAGGTTCGTGGCATTGTGGACATGCTACATAACCAGGAGCTTCTAATTTCCAATTAGCACGACGACGATCGCGACGGCATTTAGACAATCTACGTTTAGGTACTGCCATTATCTGCACCTCCTTAGTACAATCATTAGGATAATCTATCATCTTTCTCATCAAGCAAAGCACGTAACTCTGCAAATCGAGGATCCACCACAAAGGATTCACAAGAACAAGGTGAAACATTTAAATTTGCTCCGCAATGAACGCACAATCCTTTGCAATCATCCTGACATAACACTTGAGAGGGCTCATTGATGATTAATGTATCCCTAATTAGTTCAGTTAAGTCAATTTCTTCTCCATCAAAAGAATTCACATCATCTGCAGCATCTCGACAATCACTAAAGATTTCCTCAAAGAAATCTTTTCGATAATGTTCTGTGGTATTTAAACAACGGGAACAATCATAATCGCCTTTAGACTGAATCGAACCTTGAACGATGTAATTTTGACCATCAAACCAAAACTCACCACTAATGGTTATATCATGACGGCTCCAAGGAAAAGCAGTTACGTCACCAAGCTCAGAGGCTGATATCGTATAGCTATAAGGAAATTTCTTTCCTATATGTTCTTTTGCTTGCTCTACTTGCAGTTTCATAATCTTACCTCGACTCATAATATTATAAACATGACATGGTGCTTTGTCAAATAAAAAAGACTATCTCAAGTGGACTCAAGATAGCCTTTTGGTAAGTCAATTACATTTTTTCGAATTGGTCTTTACCAACACCGCAAATTGGGCAAACATAATCAGCTGGTTGATCTTCGAATTTTACGCCTTCAACAGCTTCGTCATAAACCCAACCACATACTACGCATACATATTTTTCCATGTGTATTTCCTCCTTCACTTGAAAATTATTGTTTAATGTTTATCTTTAATTAATTCAGATACTCTATCTGTAATGTAGTATATCAAAGACATCGAAACTTTTCAATACTCATTTTCTTATTTTCTCATTTTTTATAATATTTAATAATCATAGATACTATGCGGTTTTCTACTACTTAACTCATTTGAAATATATTATCATTTAGTTTTTTTATCTTTAGACTACTACTGAATATTTTATTTTAATCTAATAATTGGAAATTAATTTTGAAAGCATATTGTTTAAATAAATAACTATAATAACCTTATCTAAGGTGTACATAATTACTATATTATACTATTATATAGAGAAGAGATTATGTGACTACATATAATCTCCAAATAATATTACGCTTAATCTCTTTAGTATATAAGTATATACTGATGAATATTCTTGACTTTATTAATACTCTAATTTTATATAAGAAAATAAAATCATTCTTATATAAAATTCTCGTATAAAGGTATAATAAAGTTTCAGTAAATCTAATTGTTATCATAGGAGGCTTTATGAGAACAGCGTTAACACAACTTTTACAAATCGAATACCCTATCATCCAAGGTGCTATGGCCTGGGTATCTGAACACAAACTAGTTGCTGCCGTAGCTAATGCAGGTGCTACAGGTGTAATTGCTCTTGGTGGTCGTGATGCAGAATGGACGCGCAACGAGATTCGTGCCTGTAAAGACTTAACGGATAAGCCTTTCGGAGTCAATCTCATGTTAATGGCTCCCAATAAAGACGAATTAGTGGATGTTATCATTGAAGAAAAGCCTGCATTTGTAACACTTGGAGCAGGCAATCCTGTACCATATATTAAACCATTGCAAGATGCAGGCATTAAAGTTATCCCTGTTGTTCCATCTCTAAAACTTGCTAAACGTATTGAAGAAGCTGGTGCTGATGCAATTATTATTGAAGGTATGGAAGCTGGTGGACATATTGGTAGCCAAACAACCATGTCCTTGATGGAAAATATTTTACCTGAGATTTCCATTCCTGTTGTTGTAGCAGGCGCTATCGTAGATGGTCGTGGTATTGCAGCAGCATTGTTGATGGGTGCTGAGGGTGTACAAATGGGTTCCCGTTTTTTGTTAGCTGAAGAATGCCAAGCCCACATAAATATGAAAGAAGCAATTATCAAAGCCACAGATACAGACTCTGTTGTAACGGGTCTCCTCTCCGGTCACGGTGGAGTACGTAGCTTGAAAAACGAATTCACTTCACGTTACTTAGCTGCCGAAACAGATGGTGTTACTACCCCTGAAGAACGCACCAAAATGTCCCAAGGCACTAACAAACGTGCTGCTATCGATGGTGATGTTGTAAATGGTGCTGTACAAGTTGGACAAGGTTTAAACCGACTTACTACTATTGAACCTGCTCACACTATAGTACAAACAGTAATGAACGAAGCTATCATGTCTATTCGTAAAGCACAACGTCTTATTGAAATCGTATAGTTAATAAATTAGGAGTTCCTTATGTTACCATTTCACGGAAAATACCCCAAATTAGATCCCAAAAGTTGTGTTATGCCTGGTGCAGAACTTGCAGGTGATGTTGAACTAAAAGAATATGCTTCCATTTGGCAAAACTGTGCACTTCGCGGTGATGTAAATAAAATTGTAGTAGGTCGCTATTCTAATGTACAGGATAACTCTGTATTACACGTTGATGATGACAGGGCTTGCATTCTTGGAGATTATGTAACAATTGGCCATGGTGCAATAGTACACGCTAGTACCATTGAAGATAATGTATTAGTTGGAATGGGCGCTATTGTATTGAGCGGTTGTCATATTGGCTCTGGCTCTATTATTGCTGCTGGTGCAGTCATAAAGGAGAACACTGTAATTCCACCTAATTCTTTAGTTGTTGGAATCCCAGCTCGCATAGCTCGTACAGATGAAACGCAAATCGAACGTATTCACAATCAAGCACTAAAATATAAACACTTGTGGACTGTAGAATATGGCATGCTTCCTGATGCGGGTGGCGAGGAATACGATAAGAACGCAAAAATCGTATAATTACATATACATTAAAAGCGGATAGTTGATTAATTCAACTATCCGCTTCTTTTCTATATATTATATTTACTTTTATTAACTATTATTTATTGCTACTTAGCGCTATTTAATTTTGATTGAATGATTTGCTCTACCATAAGAGCTGTCCCCATTGTTAAAGCTATAGGAAACAACATCTCTACAGAGAAACGAGATAATTCAAGCATAAATACACAAGATGTCAAAGGCATTTTTTGTGCAAGGCCTAAGAATACTACGGCCCCCACAAAAGCAGACATTCCCAAAGATACTGGCGCTATAGCAATAGCCCATACGGTACCAAATACGATTCCCAAAGTACTACCTAACATCATAGATGGTGTAATACGACCACCATATGCACCAGCGGTCAAAGCAAGTAAAACAGCTACCCATTTGGATCCAAATAAACCCAATGCATATGTCCATGTGATATCGTTCGTAAAAGTCAACTCATTGCCTGCTTTACCATTTCCAAGAATTTCAGGAAAATACATAGCTAAAACACCAATTAGTGTAAATGCTACGATAGAAATAGGAATCATTATGGGACTACTACGGTGAATAGCGGGTAGCTTACTTTGTGTAATATTAAATAAAACAACACCAATTGCAATAATAGCGCCTAAAACGATAGAAAACTCTACATAATGACTTCCCAAACTGGGTTGTGCCATTGTATATTGAATGACATCTCCTACGCCAGCTTGTCGCGTCACAAATGTAGCCAAGCCACAACATAAAAGGGCTGCACTCATAGCGCGTACATTCCAAGTAAGAAGCAAAGTTTCTAATGTAAAAATTGTCGCAGATAATGGTGAATTATAAACTGCAGCTAGGCCAGCGCCTGCAGCACATGCAATTAATAATTGACGGTCTTCTTGTTTTATATCAAAATGTTTAACTAAAAAGGTGGTAATACCAGCACTAGCCTCACGTGGTGCAACTTCTCGACCTAATGGAGAACCAATACCTACCGTAATTATTTGCAGTGTTGCATGTAAAACAGTAGTAATTGGATTCATATCCATTTTAACAGAAACTGCCGTTTTTATATCTACAACGCCTTTACCATATCTATGAATCAAAACCCAACCTACGCCACCTATCACGCCACAGACGATTAAAGGTATCAATCGTTCTACTGGTGATACTCGGGCCACAGCTGCACCAAAGCTCAAATGATCAGAAGAGGAATAATTATATACGAAATGTTGGATTCCATGTAATAAATGCGTATAGGAAGCTCCTACTAACCCCGCTATAAAGCCAACTATAATAATGAGACCTATAAATCGTTTATCAAATATCATATTTACTCCATTGCTAATATAATTTCCCCAGTCGCTAATGTCTTTTTAACATCAATGATGCGCTGATTTGAGGAACCTCTGAAGCGCAATGCAGGGTCCTTAAGTTCATCTACAAAGCGGCCATCTACGAGAATGTCAATTTCTTGTAATAAGGCACTTCGTAACTCATCTTCTAAGATATCATCTATTTCATAGCCTGAATAGGCCCAAATCTTCTTTTCTGGCTCCGCTGCACGAACAGCTCTCACCACCGGTAATAAGCCTTGTACATTTTGAAATGGCTCCCCACCTAATAATGTTAAGCCTGAACATGTAGGATTCTTCACATAGGAAACTACTAAATCTGTCTCAGCTTGCGTCCACACCTTACCGGCATTAAAATCTTGGTATTCTTCGTTAAAACAATTATAACAACAATGTGTACACCCTGTTACAAATATAGATGTACGAATCCCTTCTCCATTGGCAATATCATATTGTCTTATTTGCCCATATCTCATCATAACCTCCATAGTAGTGCCTATCAACTTTGATTAACACTATATAGATATATTTCAATTTCTCATATATACAGTAAAAGCTGTGCCTTAGGCACAGCTTTTACCATTTACAGAACTATCGTATTTAGAATTAAAATCGTATCTATTAAAATATCCACATCATTAGATATCTATGATAATTATATTAATCTATATAACAGTTTATCTTAATATATAGAATAATTATTAAAACTATACCTCTAATAATCTTAAATGTGCATTACACGATCTTTAATTTCCTTTGTGCGCCCTTCATTCCAGAAGTTTTCACCAAGATATCCACAAGTACGACGGATAACAGTTAATTTATCGCGATTTGTATTGTGACAACGAGGGCATTCCCACTCGTTATGTTCATTTACCTTAATTTCTCCATCAAAGCCACATTCGTGACAATAGTCAGACTTGGTATTAAATTCAGCATAAGAAATATGATCATAAATATATTGAATCATCGTCAAAACAGCTGGAATATTATTAGTCATATTAGGAATTTCCGCATAGGAAATACAGCCACCTGTAGATTTCTTTTGAAACTCAGATTCAAAAGAAAACTTGTCAAATACATTAATCTCTTCTCGTACGCTTACATGATAACTATTAGTATAATAACCTTTATCCGTAATATCCTCAATAATACCAAAACGAGCGCGATCCAAAGAAGAGAATCGATGGGTTAAACTTTCAGCAGGTGTACCATATAATGCGAACCCCATGTTATGTTTAACTCGCCATTCATCAACAGCTGCATTTAAACGATCCATAATCTTCATCGCAAAAACGCGACCTTTCTCGCCCGTATTCGATTCACCGGTAATTAAGCGAGTTGCTTCATAAATACCAATATATCCCAAGGAAATAGTCGCATAGCCGCCAGTCAAGAATTTAGCAATTTTCTCGCCTTTTTTAAGTCTTGCAATGGCACCGTGTTGCCAATGGATTGGCGACACATCGCTCACTACGTCCTTAAGTAATTCATAACGAAGCATTAGAGCTTTTTCTGCTAACTCAAGTCGTTTATCTAAAATTTCAAAATATCGTTCTTCACTACCTCGGGCTAGAATGCCGATTTGAGGTAAGTTCAAGCTTACTACACCAATGTTAAAACGTCCATCAAACTTGTATTCACCATTTTCATCCTTCCAAGGAGATAAGAAGGATCGACAGCCCATAGGACTAAAGACATTACCTGAGTAGTTTTCCTTCATTTTTTTCGCAGAAATATAATCAGGGTACATACGCTTAGCCGTACATTGTGCTGCCAATTCAGTTAAGTAATAGTATGGACTATCTGGTGTTACATTATGCTCATCAAGAACATAAATCAACTTAGGAAAGGCTGGTGTAATATATACATCGGCTTCGTTTTTTACACCTTTAATACGTTGGCGCAAAATTTCTTCTGTAATAAGAGCCGCTTCCTTCGCGTATTCATAGTCTGGTTGGAAATACATAAATAATGTAACAAATGGAGATTGACCATTTGTGGTCATCAATGTATTGATTTGGTATTGAATAGTTTGGATACCATCTTTAACCTCTTTACGCGTACGTTTCCACGCTATTTCACGAGCCTTTTCCATATTAGGCTCCATGCCGTAAATCTCAACTTGCTCTTCAATAACATTATTGAGGATTTTTTCATAAGATTTACGTACAAATGGTGCCAAAATACGGTCAATACCATTAATACTTTGACCACCATATTGACCAGATGCTACTTGTGCAATGATTTGTGTTGTTACAGTACAAGCAACTTGGAAAGACTTAGGTGTATCGATTTTCTTACCATTGATTACTGTGCCATTTGTAAGCATATCTTCCAAATTAATCAAGCAACAGTTAAACATAGGTTGAATAATATAATCCATATCATGGAAGTGGATAGCTCCACTATCATGGGCTTCCAAAATATCGGTAGGAATCAATTTACGACGAGCAATATCCTTAGATACTTCACCAGCAATTAAATCCCGTTGGGTAGATACAATAGCAGCATCCTTATTAGAATTTTCATCAAGAACACTGATATTACTACGATCTAATAAACCAATTACATCATCATCAGTTGTATTTTGACGGCGTTTAAAAGCTTGAACAGCTTTGTAACCTTCATAGGCACGTGCCGTTGCAGGATTATGATACTCAATCAACTTATAATACACTTGATCTTCAATAGCATAAATTGTCATGTCTTTTTGAAGCTTAGTAGCATATTCCTCAATTTCATTTGCAATACGCTGTGCCAAGCCCTCTTCGTACAACCCAGTACTACTATGTTCAGCTTTTTCAATAGCCAAAGCAATCTTGTTTTTGTCGAATGGTACCTTCGTGCCATCACGCTTAATGACCTGCAACATATTGGCAACCTCCCCATCTTGTTACTGCCAAAATATATGTTAAGAAGTATAAAAAGTATGTCTAATCACACTTTTTATAAATTTAAATGTAAAAATGTAAAGAATTATTAGAAAACCCCTCTATTTTTACTGCCTTCTCAGTATACTATATATGGTGGTTGTTTTCAACCCTAAATACAATATAAAGTAAAAATAGGTCCCTCTATCTATGTCAATATGACATGGATAAAAGAACCTATATAAATTATAATGCAAAGCCAAATAGACGAGTTAAGAAATTACCCTTTTTCCCCACCCAACTAGATGGGACAGAAGGATAAAATGTGCGATTAGCTAAGAGGTCGCGTTCATTAAGATGGATATTTGGCAACAAATCTTTTTTATACGTATTGTCTAATTCAGAAATTGCTTCCACATAACCTTGGTACGCCTCAACATCATAGCCATCGCTGTAACCAGTACCAAAGAAATGAATTAAACCATTTCGATATAATTCAATAGCCCTATCATAGTTAGCGTTACCATGATCAAAAGATGCCATATTACATTGAATCAAAATACCTCTATCAACCCATGCTAGTAATTGTTCAGGTTTAGTAAATAATTGTCCATAAGTTTCTACTTCACTAATAATAGGTACAAGCCCCATATCTAGTAGACTTAATAACCACGCATTAATATGATGCACTTTGCTATTTTGTGGAAGAGCAACTAATATAAAATGGCTATCTCCCAACGTATATTGATTGCGATGAGAAGCTATATATGCAACCATTTCATCACAAAGCATTACGCGAGCTCCACTGTGAATAGTTATATCTACTTGTTGCTCCTTAACCATAACTTTTACTTCATTAACTAAAGAGTTTATAGCATTCCATGTGTTCAGCTCCATAGATACTGTTACATCAGGCGTACTAAAAATATCTGTAATACCTTGTTCAGACAAGGACTTAATCATTTTTACTGATTCTGCCATTGTTTGAGGCCCTTGTGGACCTAACACAGCTGGCAAAATGCAACCATGTAAATCAACCACGCGACTCATAATCTTTCCCTTCTACTTTCGATTCTCTTTTCAAAAATCGACCTCTTCTATAAAGTTCATGTTCTTCTCATTTAAGTTTATAATTCATTTTATATTCACGATTATAACAAGGGACCTGTCGCTTGTATAGTGGTTTTTCTATAAAAATAAATAAATTATTATATGTTCATTTAATACAATTTTTATATATTCATTTATTCTTCATAAAATATGACCCATAATCTCTACAATTATGAGTCATATTTTACACATTATTATATTAATAATTATTTAATTTTTAAATGTACTTTTATCTTTTATCATGACTAATATAATAAGTTAATTTCACTACCGATATACCGATGATTATACCAACTGTATCAATCAGTACATCAGACAGTTGAGAGCTGCGTCCTAGAGAAAATAATTGTATAAATTCATCTAGACTAGCTATTACTATACCCACTCCTATTGTTTTTACTACTGTGCCATATTCAATATAGCGGCGTAGAACTACATATAAAACACCACCAAGGATTGTGAACTCTGTAAGGTGGGCTAATTTTCGAATAATCCTATTTAAGGCCCATATATTTCCGTAAAAGCCTAATTTATTAGCTATAGGGGCAATCCACTTTGCAAAAATAAGACTAAACCCATCAGAGGTTCCTCCATTTTGCAAGGAATTATCCCATATAAAAAACACAATTAGACATAACACAATATATAGTATCCAACGTTTCATACTACTCTCCTAAACGCCACAATACATATAGCTGTATTAATCTCTATCAAAAATATCTCGTGTATAAACTTTATCTTTTACACCTTCTAAGCTACTATCCCAGCGATTAGCTACAATAACATCACTGACACGCTTAAAGTCTTCAAAATTACGAATAACTGGCGAATTAAAGAAATCTTCTGCATCTAGTGTAGGTTCATATACTACCACAGCAATCCCTTTCGCCTTAATACGTTTCATAACACCTTGAATGGCTGATGCTCTAAAATTATCAGAGTTCATCTTCATGGTCAAGCGATAGATACCAACAATTTTCGGATTTTTAGCAATAATAGTATCTGCCACATGATCTTTACGTGTTCTATTCGCATCGACAATGGCAGAAATTAAGTTTTGTGGTACATCATTATAGTTAGCTAATAATTGCTTTGTATCTTTTGGCAAGCAATAACCACCATAACCAAAGGAAGGATTATTATAAAAATCTCCAATACGAGGATCTAAACAAACCCCCTTGATGATTTGACTTGTGCTAAGGCCACGTACTTCAGCATAGGAGTCTAACTCATTGAAATACGCTACACGTAATGCTAAATACGTATTAGCAAACAATTTAATTGCTTCCGCTTCCGTAGAATCAGTATATAATTGTGGAATATTTTCTTTAATAGCACCTTCCGCTAGTAATTGGCCAAAACGACGTGCTCTGTCAGAATCCTCGCCCACAACAATACGGGATGGATGTAAATTATCGTATAAGGCTTTACCTTCACGCAAGAATTCTGGCGAGAAAATTAAATTCTCCGTATTAAATTCTTTACGCATTTGTACCGTATAGCCTACCGGTACAGTTGATTTAATAATCATTACTGCATCAGGATTAATCTCTAGCACAGTTTTAATGACTTGTTCAACAGAAGATGTATCGAAAAAGTTTTTTTGAGGATCATAATTTGTAGGTGTCGAAATGATAACATAATCTGCACTGTTAAAAGCTTCTACTGGGTCAAGTGTAGCTTTGAAGTTTAACTCCTTAGTAGCTAAATATTCTTGCAATTCAGCATCTACAATAGGTGTCTCTTTGCGATTTAACATATCTACTTTTTCCGGGATGATATCGAGGGCTACTACTTCATTATGTTGAGCTAATAACACACCATTGGAAAGGCCTACATAACCTGTACCAGCAATTGCAATTTTCATTTATTTGCCCTCCATCATATAGAAATCTTTATACCATATGGCAAAACGCTTTAACCCTTCTCGTAAGGTTGTATTAGGTTTAAAGCCAAAATCTGCTTCTAACGCACTTGTATCAGCATATGTAACAGGCACATCCCCTGGTTGCATGGGTACTAATTCTTTATGCTCCTCAAAATTATAATCTTCTGACAATACGCCAGCAGAAACCAATTCCTCTGAAAGAATGCGCACAAAATCAAGTAAATTTTCTGGGTTGCTATTGCCGATATTATAAATAGCGTACGGTGGAACCGGCAAGCCATCCGCACCATTGCGACGCTCTGGTGCAGTAGACATAACCTTAGAAACGCCTTCTACGATATCATCGATATAGGTGAAATCACGCTTACAATTGCCGTAGTTAAAAATTTTAATTGTCCCACCATTACGTAATGTATTTGTAAAACCAAAGTATGCCATATCTGGACGACCTGCAGGGCCGTATACAGTGAAGAAACGAAGCCCTGTGCTAGGGATGTTATATAATTTAGCATACGAATAAGCCAATAACTCATTTGACTTTTTTGTAGCTGCATAAAGAGATACAGGATTATCTACTTTATCATCTATAGAGTATGGGATTTGTTTATTTGCACCATATACAGAAGAAGATGATGCATACACTAAATGCTCTACACCTCTTTCACCATCGTCATAAGAATGACGACAAGCTTCTAGAATATTATAAAATCCAATAATATTAGACTCGATATAGGCGTCGGGGTTAGTGATAGAGTAACGAACCCCTGCTTGAGCTGCTAGATTCACTACAACTCGTGGTTTATAGATAGCAAAAATTTCATCAACAAAGGACTTATCTGCAATATTCCCTTTTTTAAAAATCCATATATTCTTATTATCTTTGCTAAGTTCATCAATCTGTTGCAATCGATACTCTTTCAATGCTACATCATAGTAATCATTAACAGAATCTATGCCAATAATTTGAGTCCCTTCTGCTTCAGATAGTAAGGACATAACTAGATTAGCCCCTACAAATCCAGCGGCACCCGTTACAAGGATTACCGTGTTGTTTAAATCTACATTTTTTGAAAGCATATGTACTCCTTTCATAGTTCTGTTAATTATGTCGTTTTACTTTACTTAAGACTTTTTTATAGCCAGAAGCAATAATTATGCGCTCAGATGGAATGACGTATAAAATAGCCACATATAATACAACACATAAAAGCATACAGACGACGGTCCACCATACTGCATCATAGAGATGTAAAATACTATAGGCAATTAACCCAACTATAGATGCTGTAATGAGATATACACTGATATTAGATATTATGCGAAATGCACTCATATTGACAAATAAAGCCAGTAGCAACATAGAAGCCACTAGCATTTCCATTCTTACTAACGATCGAGCATATACAAAGGTACTGAAATCATATTGAATACAAATATAGATAACTGGTATTAAAACTACTAGATGTAATATTTGAGCCCAAAATGATAGATTAGGCATCCCTTTTGCACGAAATATTTCGGAAATCAAATTAGCTGTTACAGTCATAATAGCCGAACTCAATGCCCAGGAACCTAATACAATGCCCGCTAACGTCCATTGTGGCCCTAGTAAAAACTGAACAACAAAGTCTTGAAATACAAATAAGCCTACACCTAGAGGTACCAAAAATAGAGCCATATAGCGTTGGAATGTAAAGAATGTATTCGAAAAGGCCTGTTGATTATTTTGCACACGACTTAAAGCCGCGAATAATACAGGAGCCAAAGATGCTGTAGCCATAGCCATTACAGTCGTAACAATAGCCATTGGCATCTTATATATACCCAAATAATAGGCATCTAAAAAACGGCTAATAATGAATGTATCCACCCAAGCAGTGAGCCATATAGAAAATGCTTCAGCTAAAGACCATGCACTATAGTTAAACATGTTCATAAAGACGCGACTACTAAAAAACAGATGAATTTGATTCTTCCGACTCTTTAATAATGCCAACGCCGTAAATAGCTGAGACCCTAGCATACCAGCAATTAAAGACCAATAATCGTACCCCATAAGCGCCATTGGTATAGATATCAATATAGGTGTAAGAATTGTTATGAGCCTAATATTTAAAAGAAACTTGAAATTAAAATCTCTTCGATACAATGCCATTTGGACACTACTAAAAGCAGATAAAGGAATCATAGCGCCCATTACGGCTAAAGGTATACCTAAGCCATCATTACCTACTAATACGGCCAATTCATCACGACCGATTATGATAGCGCCCCATAAAACTAGAGAAAACACTAGGTTGGCAATAAAGGCCACATCTGCGGCCTCTTGCTTATCTTGGGTACTTTCAAACTCATGCTGAACAAGAAATTTTTGAAAACCCGCATCAGCAAGCATTTCCGCAAAAGATATAACCATCATAATCGTCGCCAATATGCCGAATGCAGTCGGTGCTAACATATGAGCCAATATTATATTTGTCAGTGGTGTGATAAGCTTTGCCAAAACCTCTGTAATAACAGACCATTTAGCAGCAGCTACGATTTTAGTATCCATTATTTCTTATTGATATTCTTAATGCCTCTCAAGAATAGTTCATGATGAGCTTCACATTCCAAATAATTTTGTATTGCTAAATAACTCGTTTTGCCCAAAATAAGTTCTACCAATTTTCGGCCCAATAAAGCATTAATAGCGCGTACAATAAATGATCTACCTAAAAACTCACGCAAATAACGTTTTACATGTGTATCAGCAAAGGCCTTATAAGCTTGAGTCACAAAGTGAGGGTCTTTAATTTTTTCACTACGTTTTCTATAAGCCTCTAATGTTTCTGTAGCTTCAACTTCTGTGGCTAGTCGTGTACCATTATCGATTCTACGAATAGGCAATTCAGACACCACAAAATCATCCTTAGTTACGTCTATAGTAACTAGTATTGCATCTTTCACAAATTCCTGATGATTTACATAAAAGTCGGAATTAAAAATAAAGTTTCCCTGTCCATAAATGATAGTGCCCCCCTGGTAATCTTCGCGAGACCCTACACAATGATTATGTTGACAGATAACGAGATTCGCTCCACTATCGACAAATTTACGGCAATATCTCTGTAGCATAGGAGATGGATAGCGATAGAATTCCTTGCCGCCGTGATATAGAACGATGACGTAGTCGCATTGTGCCTTTAAAACTTTTACTTCGTCAAAGCTTTCTAGCACATCAAAAGGATTAGCCCCCATTGTATGACAAGTAGCCATAGTAAACTCGTTCTCTGTACAAAGATAGAATCCAATACGTACATTATCTTTTTCAAAGATAAATGGCTCCTTAGCCTCTTTCAAATTAGCTCCGGCTCCTGCATGAGAAATATTATGCTGCTTCAACAAATTTAATGTTGTCGTCAACCCTTCCACCCCTTGATCTAAGGAGTGGTTATTAGCCAGTGTTAAAAATAACGGCTCTAACGCCTTATATCCATTAATTGTTTTTGTTGGCGCAATTAAATTATTACCAAATTTTACGATGGGTGTCTCTATATCAGTAAGAGGAACCTCTAAATTGAAAACATTTAAATCCGATTGCTTCAAAATTTCATAAAGCTCTTTTCCTACAAAAGCTTCTCCATTACCGTTTTCAAATAATGTTTTATTAATATCCGTAGGAACTAAATCAGCCCCGATGTACATTCTCAAGATGTAACCACTCTCCTAATTCATAATCCTTTGACATAGGACGAAATCTTTCAAATCCAGCACCAGGGAAAAATGTTAATTCTCCAATAAATAGATGCCCTTTAATTTCATAAAAATCAACACGCAAAAATGGACACCCTTTGCTAAGCTCCATCGCAACCTGTTGCATTTCACCATATGTATCTGGCTTTGGAAACTCTGTAGGTAACGGTGGATAATGTCCAAAATGAATTCCCATAGGATTCCAATCGATATCATAGAAGTTCATACTCGTTCCTGTTTTAGAAAAACGATTAGAACATACTACTGTTAACTTTGGTTCACCATGAAAGCAATACATCTTATAATCTAATATGTCATTGCTACCTAACTCCGACAAATATTCCTCTCCGATAATACGTCGAGGAACATTCTTATAAGGCCACTCTCTAGCAATACGTGAATAATCCCGTTTTAAGAATGTTCTTAATTTAGCTTTTGCTGCTTCCCAATCAAGTGTTGATTTATCTTTACAAATAACGATGCCTCCACTATCATGTGTACATTTCAAAACGAATTGATTAGGCAATCTATCAAGGTCAATATCATCTACAGAGTTCCATACGGAAATCGTAGGTATTATATACTGATTACCTACACGTTGAGCAATAAAATGTTTAGCTTCATGCTTATCAACCATCACCGTTTGTATTGGGTCTCTAAAATTAACCTTAAGCCATTGTAACTTTTCGCTGAAAGTTTTTGGATTTTCTAGATCTAAAGGGTATCCCATATACTTAGGAAATACCTTCTTCAAAAAGTCTTCATCAGACAAAGAGTCATAATAACCCGATTTAATTAATACCCTCGTACGATAGTAAGGTTTTGTTAAAAAGGACATGCCAACATTACACAATTTGCTGAACTTCATGTTTTCGTCCTTTCCGAAGCAGTTGCACCTCTAAATAAAACAACATCATATAAAAATAAGTGCTCTTACTTTCATAAGAAACCATACCCATATCCATAACAATCTGTGAAAGGAATAGAATGAGTACCATTATATATTCATTATTATGGATATCACGATAGCGAATTAAATTATAAGCCACATAGAGATACATTGAATAATAGGCTAGTAAACCAATAACACCCGTGCCAGCTAATAACTCAATATAATTGTTATGCAAGTAGTAATTATCTTTGCCATACACGAAAAAAGTATATACAGATGGATTATTGATACCTACACCAGTTATGGGAGATTGATAAAATAAGTCCCATCCAATATCTACCAAAGCTAACCGAATAATAGTGGATGAGTCCCCCCCTGTGCCTGTAAAGGCTTCTACCATGTTAGACATTCGGTCTAATACTTCAGAGAACATCGGCAATTGCAATACCGCAATACCTATAATGGTAAGACCTAATAAGGAACCAATAATTTTTACAATAGAATTGACCGCATTAGCACTACGAAAACTTTTAAAAATAAAGAGTAATACTGTACCAACACCGACAAAAACTAAGGCCTTACGACTACCTGTAGCCGCTAAAATACCAAGTGTTGGTAATGCAATAATATGCCACCAACGAGGACGGTCGTATAGCATATAATACAAGGTCATAACAATAGCATTGGCCCCCAATAGCCCTACCGTATTCGCATTCAATGCATCATTAGCAATACGTGCTGAGGATGATAAAACAGTAATAAAATAATCTAAACCGTAGAAATAAACAGTATAGAAACAAACTATATAGCCTGTCCACATGCCAATCTTTAATAATGTATCCACCGATTTCTTATCTTGATAACACATGTATAAAATGATGAGCATAAAGAATATCTTGACCATATCAAAACTTCGGCTCATAGCTACGGAAACATCTGTGGCATTAATCGCACTTAGATAACAAGCACCAATAAAAATTAACATATAAGCATGCATCCAATTAAACCGCAGTTTTATAACACCCTGTTCTCGTATAAGATAAAAAATGATGAGGCCAAATAAGCATACAAATAATACATACGCACCATAGTTCGCTTCGCCAAGGGCAAAGGAAATGGTCAACGACAACACTAAAAAGATTAGAGTTATGAACCATATCATGCGATCAGCAAGAGCCGTAATATTTAACTTCAATGGTTCTCCTCCTTACAACTCATAAAACTTCTAACCAACGTTTTGCGATTTTCCATAATGGAAATTCATCGCGTACTTTGATGGCATTCTGTGAAAGTTTAGCCGCTAGTGCAGGGTCCTTTAATACACTGCGCATGGCTTCATACATAGCCTGCGTATCACCTACAGGTACGAGAATGCCATTCTCTCCACTTTTAATTACCATGCGAGCACCGCCTACAGGACAATCTGTGACTACTACAGGTAAGCCCATACCCAATGCTTCTAGCATGGAATTTGAAATACCTTCAAAATCAGAGGATGATACAAACATAGAACAAGGGGCTACCTTTTCTAAAATATTACTAGCAAAGCCAGGCAATAAAATGCGATTCTCTAAATTAAGAGACTTAATTTGAGCTCGTAGTTCATCCTCTAATACACCTTGTCCATAAATAACGAGTTTATACGCTGGAAACTCGTCTGCCAACATACTGAAAGCATTAATCATCATAGGCAAATTCTTTTGCGGATGCAAACGACAAGCTGTAACAATTGTCTTTTCTCGTTCCCCCTCTATTGGTGGTGGCAATTTACCATTAATAGGATTGGGGATAATAACACCACGATTTTGCACAGATTTTGGGAAATAAGAACGAGCATCTTCCGTTTGGAATACTAGTGCATCTGCAAATCTAAAGGCAAAGTTGCGCAACGCTTGCTGATGCCAACCAATAGGAACTTTGCGTGGATTATTGCGTTCAGAAAAAACAATGCGATTTTTTATAAACCAAGAGCTAATCGCTAAGATAAAACTCGATGCAGACAAAAAAGATAAGCATGTCGCATTTGGCCTAGTCTTTAAGATTTTGATTAGTTCTTTTATTTCTTGCATAAAGCGAATGACTTTATTAGAGCTTGTAGTATGAATTTCGATTTGTTCAATACCTTCCTCTAACGCATATTCATTACCATATCGATTAGGGCTTGTTTGGATAACTGTAATATGATGACCATCATGTACCCACTGACGAGCCAACTCTGTTAAGATTCGTTCAGCCCCATCGTTACCAAGGGAGATGGTGACAATTATTATTTCCTTTTTCATAAGCCTTCCTCTTGGATATATTCTGCCAGTCTTACATAGGCTTGTGCCATTGATACCTTAGGTTTCCAACCTAAAGACTTTAACTTCTTAGAACTTAAGAACATGTGTACTGTCGGTGCATAGCCGAACCCTTGTACATCTTCTGGAATATCAAAAACAACTTTACTCTTATTATTGCTCACATGAGTGGCCACTAATTGAGCAATGCTTGCAATAGAACGAGTCTCTTCATCATGACATACATTATAGGCTTCGCCAGCTTCGCCCGCCTTCATAAGGGCTAAAATACCAGCTAATGCATCGGTAATGTAGCAATAGTTCGACATAGAATCGCCTTTTGTGTGAAGAACAATATTTTCATGTTTAAGAGCACTCTTGGTAAACTGCATGAATACACGGTTATCTGATACCGGAACACCAGGTCCAAAGGTTTGAGCTAGTCTAGCTATTACAGCAGGCACGCCATATTCCACAACATAGGACTTGCAATAACATTCACATAGTCTCTTACTTTCAGAATAGGAACTACGAACATTTAGGTGATCAAGATACCCTAATCGGTCTTCAGTCATAACTTGACCAGACTCATAAGGTACACCATATTGTTCCATACTAGATAAATAAACTACTTTCTTTACCTTTTTTCGACGGCCTAACTCGAGCATGGCCTCCGTGCCATAAATAGAGGTACGGATAGTTTCTACTGGATGTTCTACAAAAAACTTAGATTGTGTTGGTGCGGCTCCATGCAAAATATAATCACATGGCACATCAATAGATTCTAATGAACTATCCACTAGAGATAACGACTTATTATCTAAATACTCACCAAAAATAGTTTTTGCCTTTTCATGACTTCGTACATGACCAATCACTTTTAAATCCAGGTCATGAGTCTCATTGGCAAGTATAAGTAATTTTATAAACATCGATCCAATAAGCCCCGTTGCACCTGTTATAAGAATGCGTTGATGACGGAGGAAATGAAAGTAATTTTTTTCCTGTACTAAAGCCGTTAACTCACGTTGAATAACGGAATTACTCATCTTTTAATCCTCCTAGCTCACGATTTTTAATAATCCCTGTGAACATATAATAATCAGATGGAGTTGTAATCTTTATATTTTCAGTTTCCCCTAATACAGGATATAGAGTATATCCATAGTGCATCATCATCGATGCGGAATCAATAAAGTCATGAATGCCCTCATCTTTTGCACGATTATGAACTGATATAATATCATCTAATCTAAAACTCTGAGGAGCTTTAGCCATGAGACATTCATTACGATTTAAAATATGCTTAATAGAACCATTTTGGGTAACCATAACCGTTTCTATAGCTGGAGTAACAGTAATGGCAGACCCCTTTGATTCAACAGATTCTATGTTTCTCTCTATAGTAGAATTATCTACAAGTGGACGAACCCCATCATGAATCAATACAGTCACCGCATCATCAGGAAATAAACGCTTAGCCTCTACGAGTCCATTATATTGGGATTCTAGAGCGCTTTCACCACCAGGCACAATGGATAATACCTTTTGTAGCCCCGCCTTTTTGATGAGCTGTTTTGTATGATCAATCCATTCTGCTTTGCAGGCAAGAACAATCCCATCAATTGTCTCCGTTTGTTCAAACACATCTAAGGTTTGAATCAAAATTGGTCTACCGTTCCATTCTAAAAATTGTTTTGGCGTCTTGCTATTTTTCATACGAGCACCTACGCCACCCGCAAAGATTACTGCTATTCGTTTCATAGGCCCTCCTTATGGTTGAGCTTCTTTTTTGGCATAATGTATGCCTTTATACTCCTTGTAAGGTGTATGTAGATCAGCAAATACTGCATCATGTTTTGCCACACGTTGTTCTATAGGTGGTAATTGCATATAGTCGCCCCAAATAAGACGCAAATATCTCTCATACCCTTTCATAACAGGTATTTGATGACCTTCAAAGTCTTTATATACAACAGAAGCAAAGTCCTCTCTAGGATGACGTAGCTTCATACCTTTTAAACTGCCAATTAACTCCGTACATTCATCACTGGTATCAAAGTCGTATTGAGTCATTCTCTTTTCTGCAAATCGCCAAATATGATAGCGTATAGACTGACTGGAAAAGATTTTATAAATATAACCAGCTAAAGCGCGATATGTAGGCCCTTTATTATCTGGTAAACGCTGCGCATTAAAGAGTGCAAACGTCATGGCCCACATCAATTGCAATAAACGACTAATTTTGCCGGGTGCACAGCCATCAATAGGCATAATTTCAAGTGCTAAACCATGACAAACATCTTCATGCATACTATGACGATTAATAAAGGTCGTATTATTATCTCTTATAGATGCACCTGCATCATGATAGATGTGATCTCGATCAGTACGACAATACGTAAATCGTTCAGTGTCAGCATATTTTGGCCATAATTTAGCTAACTTTTCATAATCTGGACGAGGCATAAATAGATCTAAATCATCATCCCAAGGGATAAATCCATTATGCCGTATAGCCCCAATGAGACCACCGCCGCAAAGATAAAAGCGCAAATTATGTTTATCACAGAACTCTTTAAAGTACAGCAACATATTCAGCTCTTTTTCTTGTATTTCCTTTGTCATAGATGTACTCATAGGGACCTCTTTCAACGTAATACAGCTAATACTGTATCAATCATCGTTTTTATATCTTGTAAAAAAGAAAACTCCTTAATACTCTTTAAATTCCAAGCCATCTTGCCCGGTAAAACCTCATTTATATAGACTTCATCAACATTTTGAGCATTTTGTAAAAGTTGATCTTCATCCTTATAAGTAATACTGGCAATACTGGTAACCCCAGCTGGTAATAATAAGGTAGCTTTCATTTCATCTGTATAAGCAGACACGTAACGTGGAACCTCAGGTCTTGTACCAACAAAACTCATATCACCTAAAAGGATATTGATAAGCTGAGGCAATTCGTCGAGGCGACAGCTGCGAAGCATATTTCCGACCCTAGTGACACGCATATCATTTTGCGACGTCACTTGTGCTCCTAAAGATTCTGCATTTTTTACCATAGTACGGAACTTGTAGATGCCAAAGGTACGACCGTACTGTGTCACTCGAGTTTGACGGAAAAAAACCTCTCCCGCACTATCTCGTTTAATCATGATGGCTAGTATGAAAAATACAGGACTTAATGTAATAAGCAGTCCCGCTGCCATTACGCGGTCAAAAATGCTTTTACAAAGAAGGCTTGTACGTCTTTGATTTAATATTTCAAAATAAGGACGAACCGCTTCACACTGTAGCGCTTGTGGTAGATCATAAAAGTTCTTTACTAGCATTCGGTAATAATCCTTTTAAACTGCTCAATGATATATTGCACTTCTTCATCTGTAAGGAGCGTATGAAGTGGCAATGTAATTTCATTCTTAAATTGGTCATAAGCATTTGGATAGTCATCGATTGTAAAGCCTAAGTTTTTGTAAGCCGTATGCATTGGAATTGGCTTATAGTGAACATTCGTTGCAATGCCAGCCTCAGCCATAGCTTCTATAACCTTATTGCGATATTCCGCATCACGGCCATCTAAACGGACTAAATACAAGTGACCACTACTCTCATGCTCATCTGTATAATGGTTCAACAATGTAACAGGTAAATCCTTAAATGCTGTATCATAAGCTTCGATAATTTCTTTACGACGTGCCAAAAGTTTTGGGTATCTTTCAAATTGAGCTAGCCCAATAGCCGCCATGATATCCGTCATATTACATTTATAATAGGTACCTTTAATATCATATTCCCAAGCACCTGCTTTTGATTTTGCAAGAGCATCCTTATCTTGACCATGCAAAGATAGCAATTGGAATTGCTTGTAAATAGTTTCATCATCAATACCATCTATATGACGCCATGTAGCACAACCACCTTCAGCAGTAGTAAAGTTTTTTACTGCATGAAAGGAAAAACTACTAAAATCTGCAACATTACCTGTTGATACTCCTTTATAAGATGCACCAAAGGAATGAGCACAATCAGCCACAATAGGGATATGACCTAATGCTTTTTGAATATCATTAGATGGTGTGAAGAGAGATTTCTTTTCCTCTACAATGGAACGCAAGCGATCATAATCACAAGGCACCCCCGCAATATCTACAGGGATGATTGCTTTTGTTTTTGGTGTAATAACGCGAGCGACTGCATCGTAATCCATTTCATAAGCATCTTTCTGTGTATCAACGAGTACTAAGGTAGCACCTACATGAACTACAGGACTCGCACTAGCTGTATAAGAATAAGCACTAGTTATGACTTCGTCTCCAGGTCCAATCCCCAATACGCGAAGAGACATTTCAAGCGCTGCCGTAGCAGAGTTTAAACAAACGGATTTAGGTGTACCTAACTGATGAGCTATCTTTTTTTCTAATTCTTTAGTACGAGGACCCGTCGTAATCCACCCACTTTTTAAGGCTTCAACGACTTCATTGATTTCTAACTCTGTAATATCTGGAGGAGAAAAATTAATTCTCATATAAATCACCTCAATACTTTCTGTACCATATTGATACGTTTGATTTATCACATAGAAGACTGATTAAAACAGTTATATTAAGCATCAATTACGATAGATCCTAAAAGAGAAATACCTACTTGTGAAAGCCGTTTCTTAGCTTCAATCAAATCTTTTGGACTAGCTACTTCATTTTTAACAACTAACACAACACCATCTGATTTTTCTGCCAATACAACCGCATCTGTAACAGACAATACGGGTGGTGTATCTATGATAACCACATCATATTCATCACGTACATACTCAAAAATCGCAGGTAATTTGCTAGAATCTACAATATCAGATGGATATTCAACAACTTCACCCGCCGTAAGAACATCCAAATGAGGCACTACATTACGATGAATCGTCAAATCTTCATCCATCACCACCGCATTTGTAAGGCCCTTATTTTGTACATTAAAGGCTATATGTTGTGTTGGATTACGTAGATTACCATCTACTAGAAGAACTTTATTATTATTTTTAGATAAAGCTAATGCAGTATTAGCAGCCACCTCAGAAGTGCCTTCACCACTAGTGGCTGCAGTAATACAAATAAGCTTACACTTATATTGGTTACATACATATTGAAGATTGCTACGCAATGTACGGTATGCTTCCACAAGTGGTGTATCACCACGTTCATTAGAAATTAGTCTAATCATATTAACCTCTCACTTTGCGCAACAATGCTACGAAACGATTACTAGGCTCTTCGTATTCTACTTCTTTATGATTTGGAATCACGCCCAAGTTTTGAATGCCAAGGATGTCATTAATCTCTTGTACAGATTGGACTTTGCGATTACCGAAGAATTGGACCAATGTATAGAGACAACCAAAGAGGACCCCTAAAATGGCAGCGCCTAATAAAATAAGTACTTTACGCGGCGCAATTGCTTTTTCTGGTAATGTTGGAGCATCTACGATTTGAACTTCATTTGGTACCATAACCTCTGCTACCTTCGCTTCTTCTAAGCGAGTGGATAGCATTTGATAGATATCTTGTGCCACATCTACATCACGTTTTGCTTGGATATAACCGCGTTCTTTTTCAGGTAATCCCTTTATAGCTTCTTCGTTTGCTTTATCTAACTCAGCTAATGTAGATTGTTTACCTTGAGCTACAGCTAATGCAGCTTCATTTTTAAACTTATCCGCTAGCAATCCTTGTTGTGCAGAGTTGCTTGAAGGTGCTTGTTGAGATGCAATGGCATTGATTTCAGCATTTAGACCACTTTTAGCTTCTTCAATTTGTTGATTAATTTCTTTCATCGCAGGATGTTCATCAGTATATTTACCAATATAAGAAGCTTTACGAGATTCTAAATCTGCTAACTGACCCTTGTAGGCTTGAACCGTAGCACTATCAGCGATGCTTTTACCTGCAGAACCTAATTGCTCATTGATACTGCCAAGTGCAGCTTGTGCCGTTTCTAAATCGAGTTGATTTTGAGCCTTCTCACGATCAATTAGAGTAATCTTATCAGTTAAGCCTTTCATCTGATCAGCTGTAGAGTACACCTTATTATCTACTTGAAATTGTTGCAATTTATTTTCTGCTTGCTCTAATTCAGATTTCGCAGTAACAACGCGTTTTTGTAAGAATTCACGAGTAGTTCGTTGTTCAACATGAGAAATTTCGGCAAGACGTTTTAAGAAGGTATCAATAAGTAATTGATTAGCTTCTTGTGCTTGCTCAGGACTCTTACCAGTTACGCTTACTTGTAATAACTCGGTTTCTTTATACGGTTTAGTTTCAATGCGAGTTTTAACAAAATCTTCATATGTTGGCGCATTACCAGTACCTTCAGGATCTTCTATAGCAGTAATTACTGGCTCTACTACATTACGACTTTTTAAAATTTCTGCATCTGTGTTCATCAATTGACGAGACATAGAATCAGAATAGGCATTAGCACTAGATAATACAGAATTACTCAAACCTTGAGCTTGTTTAATGCGTAACATCGATGTAGATTGATATGTAGATGGTGCAAGAAAGGCATACGCACCACCTAAAACCATACATGCTACCGTAATATTAATAATTTTACGGCGCTTTTTAATGAGGACTCTGCCCACCTCTTTTAAATCAATAATTTGTTCCACCCATATACCCCTTTCTGTAAAAGTATACAAACAACAGGGTCTCTCCCACTTAGAATATTAACTGTACCTAACCCTCTCAATAAAGGCATAATGTATCAAAATTAAAATAGTCTTATACATATATCGGGTAATAAATGTATCGTCCATGACCTATACATTATGATTTGGATCGTATGTAGGAATAATATCCTGCAATACATTAATTACATCTATATCAGTTTTACATGTATCAAAGCGCTCTATTTCACGACTCAGCCATTCTTGATCAACATCTTCTAGAGCTGCTTCAAAAATTTTCTTATGCGTAGTAGTATTCGTACCTTCTCCGGCAGTTAATAGTTCTTCATATAACTTTTCACCTGGACGTAAGCCAGTAAATTCAATACGAATATCCTTATTAGGCTCAAAGCCAGAAAGGCGAATCATATTCTTAGCCAAATCGACAATTTTAACCGGTTCACCCATGTCCAAAAGGAACACTTCTCCTCCATTCCCCATGGCACCAGCTTGAAGTACTAATTGACTGGCTTCAGGAATAGTCATGAAATAACGTGTCATTTCTGGATCTGTAACGGTTACAGGACCACCTGCTTCAATTTGTTTACGAAATAAAGGAATAACCGAACCACGGCTACCAAGTACATTACCAAAACGAACTGTTATAAACTTAGTATCATATGTATGATTCATACCAAGTACAACTTTTTCAGCAACCCGTTTTGTAGCGCCCATAACACTAGTTGGATTCACCGCTTTATCCGTGGAAATCATAACAAATCGATCTACCCCATGAGCTCCGGCTACATCCGCAACATTACGAGTACCATAAATATTATTTAATACCGCAGCAATTGGCTGGATTTCCATAAGAGGCACATGTTTGTGAGCTGCCGCATGAAATACTACATCAGGATTATAGTTTTTGAAAATTTGTTCTAATTGATTCTTATCACGAATATCTGCAATAATTGGAATCAATGTATCTTGAGGCACAATATTGCGCAATTCTTGATGAATAAGATAAATACTATTTTCACCATGACCTAGGAGCAATAGCTTTTTAGGTTTTACACGTAAAACTTGACGACAAATTTCAGAACCAATAGAGCCCCCCGCACCAGTAACTAAAACTACTTTATCCTTAAGATATGTTTCAACCTTGGACGTATCGAGCTGAATCTCATCACGCTCCAATAAATCCTCGATTGAAACAGGATGTAAATGAGATACAAGAACTTCATCATCAAGCAATTGGTACATCCCCGGTAAAATATTGATTTTACATTTTAAAGGAGAACAGATTTCCATGATTTCTTGAATAATATCTCGCTTCACAGAAGGCATGGCAATAATTATTTCTTCTACCTTATACTTAGCAACTAATGCTGGAATATCTTCACGATTACCTAGAATTCTAAAACCATTCATAAGACGATTATGTTTAAACATGTCATCATCAACATAACCAATCACTCGACGAGAACGCTTATGATATCGTTCAATTTCACGAGCTATAGTTGCACCTGCATCACCGGCTCCTATGATCAATGTATTCACTTGGCCACTTTCACCATCGTCCCCACTGCTATAGTGAAGTGCCACATAATGAAGCAACATACGTCCCATACCAACAGCACCTGTAGTGAGGAACCATGTAATAAAATAGACAGAACGTGGTAATGACTTACCAAATACAAACATAGAGGAATAGAATAAAGCCGTACCAATTGTAGTCGCTACAAATACTGCTAATACCTCTCGCATCCCTGCATATCGCCAAATACGTGTATATAAATGCATTATCAAGAACATCAACATATACGAAATAAGTAATAACGGAAGTGCATCCACCATTTGATTAATATATTGAGGTTCTATGTGCCCATCAAATCGAATAAAAAGACTGATAAAAGCAACGATTACAATCGTCACAATATCGGTAATAAACAATATGGATGGTAATAAATATGAACGCAAAAAAACGCCCCCTTATATGATAGATATCGCCTTATCTTTAATCCTTACCTATTCGTGATACCATATAAGCCCCTGTTAAGATTGGAGCAATATCACGAGCAAAGTTGATACGACTATTCTTAGTTAAGTAAAGAATATCACCTTCACGCATGATGTAGTTTTCAGACATATCTCCAGTTTGTAAAATACGATTCAAATTGATAGGAATTGGTTTCTCTGGATTATCTTGATGAATCAAGTAAATTTTCTTCTTTGCTGTATCCCAGTTAAAACTACCTGCAGCCCCAATCGCATCAATAACTGTACTAGATTTAGTCAACGTATAGGCGCCAGGCTTATTAATTTCACCAAATACATATACGCGAACACCGCCCAATTTCGATACATTTACTGTGATATCAGGATTAATGATATAACGAGACAAACCTTGCTGTAATTCAGCCGTAAATTCATCTACAGTTAAGCCATCTGCTTTTACAGCACCAACCATAGGAAACGATACATATCCATCTGGTCTGACGGTATACACAATGTCATTACCATTACGTGTACCAAGCTCTGCCTGCTGAACCACTTGAATATTTAGTTCGTCGCCTTGATGCAGACGATATTCTTTATCAGAGCTAATTACAGATGCACTATTTTCCAATGGTGCATGGCCTTCCATTTGTACATTCTTAGCATTATAAGGCTGATTAGTATTTATATTAACTGGTGCAGCCATGACCATTGTTGTAGTACATAAGAATGTAGCCATCATCATATACTGTTTCTTCTTCATACTTACCTCTTTTTTATTCAACTTATTTAATTCATCACTTAATTATTGATGTATCTTATATCTAAAAAATCAGTCATGCTATTTTATCATTTTTTTAAATATACTTCTACAAATATAGTATCTTCTAGGCGAACTTCATAAAATCTTCAACAACGATCCCTTAAAAATACAGTATTTTCAATATATGTTCATTAATAATTATTTGCTTTTTTCATTCCTAATTCACTAGATTTATTATTGATTTTCTCAAAAATAATAAAAATTTTATAAACTCACTTCATTATCAGCTCACATAGTGCTCCTATTTCTATCAGAATTAGTGATAAAAAATAAGGTGTATATACTAGAAATCTAGTATATACACCTTATTCAAAGTTTTTGACACTAATGATCGCTTTATATAATTACTTATTCAACACGACCGCCTAAATAAGCTTCCATAACACGAGGATTATGGCGAACTTCATCAGCAGATCCAGATAATACCATTTTACCAGTCTCCAAAACATACGCATAATCAGCAATCTTTAATGCTTGGCGTACATTTTGTTCTACTAAAAGAACTGTTGTTCCATCGGCACTGATTTCTTTAATTGTTTCAAAGATCTCATTTACTACTAAAGGCGCAAGCCCCATAGATGGTTCGTCTAGTAATAACAACTTTGGACGAGCCATAAGTGCACGGCCAATAGCTAGCATTTGCTGTTGACCACCAGATAAAGTACCACCCAATTGATAGCTTCGTTCATCGAGAATAGGGAATCGTTTAAATACCTTTTTAATATCTGCTTCGATTTCTTTATCTTTACGTGTATAAGCACCCATTTCAAGGTTCTCATAAACACTCATATCTTGTAGTATTTGACGCCCTTCAGGAACTAAAGAGATACCATTTTTTACAACTTGATAAGTTTGACGACCTGTAATATCTTGACCTTCAAAAATCACTCGACCAGATGTGGGTTTTACAAGTCCCATAATAGTCTTCATCGTAGTAGTCTTACCAGCACCATTAGCGCCAATAAGAGATACAATCGAACCTTGTGGAACCTCTAGGCTTATATCTTTTAGGGCTGTAATATGTCCATAACCAGCCACAATATTTTCTAGTTTTAACATATTACACCTCTTCTTTACCTAAGTATGCTTCAATTACAGCTTCATTATTTTGAATTTCTTGAGGTGTACCTTCAGCAATTTTCTTGCCAAAGTTAAGTACTACCAAACGATCACAGATATTCATCATTAATTCCATGGCATGTTCAATAACCACAACAGTAATACCTAGGTCACGAATCTTGCCAATCAATTGACGCAGAACTTCAGTTTCACTATCATTCATACCGGCTGCCGGTTCATCAAGTAAAATTAACTGAGGATGTGTCGCTAAAGCACGAGCAATTTCAAGACGACGTTGCTTACCATACGGTAATGATGTGGCAACCTCTTCCGCATCAGCTTCAAGCCCTACAAGCTTTAAAAATTCATAGGCAATACCACGGCAACGTTCTTCTTCAATACGTTGACGTTTTGTTTTCAAAAAGCTAGACAGAAATCCAGAGCCAGTGCGACAATGCATACCAGTTAAAACAGTTTCAAGAGCAGTCATATTGCCAAAGAGACGAATATTTTGGAATGTGCGAGCAATGCCCATTTCAACAGTTCTATGAGGCTTAATGCCTACAGCAGACATACCATCAAAAACAATTTCGCCTGAACTTACTGGGAATACACCTGTAATCAAGTTGAACAGTGTCGTCTTACCAGCACCATTTGGACCAATAACACCAAATACTTCACCTTGTTTAACGCCAAAAGATACTCCTGTGAGGGCTGCAACGCCACCAAAGCTTTTACTTACGTCATTTAATTCTAATAGCATTCAGTTCCCTCCTATCCTTGTTTTTCTTCTTGTTGTTTGCGTTTATATGCTTCAAAACGTTCTGTCAACACTTGTGATTCAGGAATATATGGAGCTTTTTTAAAACCTAATTTACGACTAATTTTGTCTACCATAGATTCTGTTAAAATACCATCTGGGCGAACTGCCATCAAGATAACGAGTAATGCACCATAGATAATATCCCGATAATCGGATAAGAAGCGCAATACTTCTGGCAATAATGTAAGAATAAAGGAACCTAATACGGAGCCCCATACTACATTAGAACCACCAAATACAGGGAATAATAAGATTTGTACTACCTTATGGTAGCTAAAGTCTGTAGGATTTATAAAGTTTGTAATATGAGCATACAAACCACCGCCAATACCAGCGATGAAAGCACCAATGATAAAGGCCATCATCTTGTAGTATACAACGTTAATCCCCATCAATTCTGCTGCATGATCATCAGCCTTAATCGCTGCAAAGGCACGACCCACACGGCTATTATTGATTCGTACGCAAAAGGCGATAATCAATACTAAAATAGCTAACAAAATAATGATAGCCATTAGATTGCCCCATGCAACAGCATCAATGCCCATTAAACCATCGATATCAAGTTCATAGGCTAAGTTTGTTAATTCTTGAGGAATGGATGGAATACCAGAAAGGCCTAATGCACCATTAGTAATATCCAAATTCAAGAAAATAACACGCACAACTTCGCCAAAACCAAGAGTAGCAATGGCAAGATATAATCCGCGAAGACGTGTTGTTGGTAAACCGATAATAACGGCTACAAGACTAGCAACTAAACCACCAATGATAATGCCTAAAACGATAGGCAAATCAGCTTTCAAAGAAAGGATAGCGCCTACATATGCACCAACGCTCATAAAGCCAGCAGCCCCTAAAGAAAGCTGACCACTTGCAAGTGTGAAATAAATTGAAATACCCATGATGGCATTGATGATGAAAAACATCACGATCTGTAGATAATACGGGTTCAATAAATCCATTATGGTCTCCCCCCTTTATCTTTAGATCCAAACAAGCCTTGTGGGCGCCAGAATAATAATAGGATGATGAGACCAAAGGCCACAGCATCACGGAATGTAGATGCGCCATATGCAACAGAGAAGATTTCTGCTACGCCTAAAATGAAGCCGCCAACCATGGCACCTGTAATATTACCAAGGCCACCTAAGATAAGTACTGCAAGGCCTTTAAAGCCTATAATAACCCCCATCGTAGGCTCAATAGCATTAAAGGACAAGCCTACCAACACGCCTGCAGCAGCACCTAAAGCAGATGCAATCATAACTGTAACAGATATAATCATTGTTGGATTAATACCCAAGAGAGCTGCTGTTTCCGTACTCATAGATACAGCGCGAATAGCCTTACCAATCTTAGTTTTCTTAATAACTATATTAAGAATCAGCATTAAAACAATAGAAACGCCTAAGCCAATAATTTGTACCATGGAAATTTTGAAAGCTCCAAAGTCGATTAGGCCACCAATATAGTCTGGTGGGAACGATCTAGTTTGAGGGCCCCAAAGCAATAATGCCAAACTTTCAAGGAAAATAGAAACACCAATGGTACTAATAAGTGGTGCCAAGTGAGACACCTTTTTCTTACGAAGTGGACGAAGCGCCACAAATTCTAAAAGATAACCAAGGATAGCACCGACAGCCATAGCTACGATAAGGGCTACAAAAATGTTAACGTCAAAAACAGTTACCATAAAAAGACCAACGAAGGCACCTATCATAAAGATGCCTCCGTGTGCCATGTTGATGATATTTAAAACGCCAAACACAAGTGTTAAGCCAATAGCGAGTACAGCATATAAGCTACCGAGGGTTAACCCGTTAACTAATTGTTGTAAAAACACTATACTACCTCAACTTTTATTTTTTTAATGCGTCAAATTGACCGTTTTTAATTTGTAATACTTGAACTTCCATGGAAGGGTCGCGTTTTTCGTTGAACTTGAATTGACCAGTTACACCAACAAAGTCAGCAATATTTTTCAAAGCTTCTCGGAATTTTTCACGATCTGTAGTGGAACCTGCTTTTTTCAAAGCTGCTTCATAGAGGTATACCGCATCATAAGCTTGAGCTGCGAATTGGTCTGGTTCTTTACCGTATTTATCTTTATAAGCTTTACGGAAATCTTTTACCTTTTGATCGTCTTTGTTAGGGAACCAAGGTGTACCTACGATAACGCCATCAGCTGCAGCACCTGCAATTTTAATGAATTCAGGGCTGTTAAAGCCATTGGAACCAACTACAGGTTGATTCATACCCATTTCACGCATTTTTTTCATGATTAATGCGCCTTCTTGGTAAAGAGAAGCAACTACGATAACATCAGGTTTTGCTTGTTGAATCTTAGTTAATTGTGCAGAGAAATCAGTATCTTTATCTGCAAATGTTTCAGTATCAACGATTTGTACGCCTTCAGATTCCAATGCTTTACGAGCTGTATTATTTACAGATACCATTTGGTCATTATTGTTGGAGTACATAATAGCTGCAGTTTTGAAGCCTAAAGTTTTATGTGCTTCTTTAATTGCAGTATCTACTGCCAAGGATTCAGGTACAGCATTACGGAAAATGTAATCGCCGATATCTGTAATACCTTCAGCAGTTGTAGATGTACCAAGAGCTACGATTTTACTTTTGTTTGCTACAGGACCAGCTGCCATCATTTCACCAGATAACATTGGGCCGATAACAGCTACAACTTTATCCTTAGAAATTACTTTATTCATTGCATTAATTGCTTCGTTTTTATCACCTTTAGTATCTTCTACTAATAAGTTAATTTTTACAGCATTTGCATCAGCATTGATTTCGCTTACTGCCAATTCTGCACCAGCTTTAATGGACTCACCATATGCGGCTGCACCACCAGTTGTTGTTGTCAACAATGCGATTTTAGCTTCATTGCTATTTGCATTACCTGCATCTTTATTGCTGCCACAACCAGCAGCAACTGCCATTACACCAGCAAGGCCAAAAATGACTGCTTTTTTTAACATGGATTTATTCATGTTACACCCTTCCTTTAAAACATAAAACTTTGATTCTATACCTATATTATGAGAAATTTCAATCTTTTGTCAATTAAAAGAAAATGATTTTAATTCCTTAATAATATATACATTAAAAAGCTATTCACATAGCCGTTCCCACTTCTCATATAATGAATCCAACTCAGTTTGAGTCTCTTCAATTTGTATGGAAATTTTAGACATTTCATCTAAATCTTGTTGTACTACAGGATTAGCTAATTGCACCTCATACATTTTCATCGTCGCCTCGAGGCGAGCAATTTCAGCTTCTACCTCAGCTAATTGTTTTTCTACCATATAAGCATTTGGCTTCTTCTGATTTTCCTCTATAGTTTCTGATGCTGAAAGCATTGACTCATTAGTAGGAGTAGCTTTACTATCACGCTTACTGCTCTCAGAGTTTTTCTCATTAGCTAATGCTAATAAGTCTTCTTGCTCTTTCAGCTTTTCCTTATAGTATGAATAATTACCGAGGTACTCTGTAATTTTACCTTCATCTAGAATTACTGTTTTTGTAGAAACTTGATCTAAGAAGTATCTATCATGAGAAATAATAAAGCAAGTCCCTTCAAATTGTTGTAATGCTCTTTCTACGATTTCTCGTGTAGGAATATCTAAATGATTGGTCGGTTCATCTAAAATTAGGAAATTATCGCCTTGAAGAAATAACTTAAGCAAAGCTAAACGAGCGCGCTCACCACCCGATAATTCACCTACTAGCTTAAATACATCATCACCTTTAAATAAGAACGACCCAAGCACATTACGCGCCTTATCCTCACTGTAGTTAAAGTGATTCATAATCTCTTCTACTACCTGCCAAGAATCGTGCAACTCTTCGTGCTCTTGTGAGAAGTAACCCACTTGTACCCGATTGCCAATATCTACATGACCATTTTCAGGGAATAATTCTCCTACAATAGTTTTCACCAGTGTAGACTTACCAGCTCCATTAGGCCCGATAAGTGCTACGGATTCACCACGTCGAACAACAAGAGAGATATCATTAATAATACGACTTTCACCATATCCTACAGATAAGCGATCTAGTACTAAAACCTTATCGGCACTCATTGCTGCAGGAGGGAACGAAAATTGTAAATGATGTGAAGTAACAGGTGCCTCTAGACGTTCTAATCGATTGAGTTGAGACTGACGACCACGAGCCATTTTAGACTTGATACCAGCACGGTATTTATCTATATAAGCCTCTGTTTTCTTAATGTACTCCTGTTGTTTTTCATAAGCCACCATATCTGCCTTTAAGCGTTCATCCCGTTGTTGAATATACCGACTATAGTTACCGCGATAGGTTGTAGCCTTGTGATTATCTAACTCTACAACACCTGTGACAATACGGTCTAAAAAATACCGGTCATGACTTACAATGAAAATTCCACCCTGATAGGCAGATAGGTACCCCTCTAACCACTCCAGCATATCCATATCTAAATGGTTAGTTGGTTCGTCTAAGAATAAAAAATCGGGACTACGTACTAATGCTTTAGCTAAGTTAATACGTGTTTTTTGACCACCTGAAAATGCATTAGCCGGCTTATCTAAGTCATCGTCAGTAAAACCAAGACCATAGACTATGCGCTTTGTCTTTTGCTCGTAGTCATACCCGCCTAACCATTCTAGACGATTCTGTAAATAATCTAAGCGTTGTAAATCCGATTCGCTAGCCTCTTCAGATTCCAATCGACTAGTGAGTTCTTTTAATTGTTTTTCCAATGCATGAACATCGGCCCAAGCCTTTTCTATTTCTGTAGCAAGGCTATCATCCCCCAGATTTACATCTTGTTGTAAATAGCCAATACTAGCAACAGGCGACTTGACTACATTACCTTCATCCAGCTCTTCATAGCCTAATATGCACTTTAACAAGGTAGATTTTCCAGCCCCATTAGGGCCTACCAAGGCGAGTCGATCACCTTCTTTTAACTCAAAGGACACATTGGAAAATACTTGGCGCACTCCAAACGATTTTCCAAGGCCTATCATTCGAATGCGTTCCATTCACAACCTCCTAATCATTTACTCTTCATTATACCACAGTTGCCCTCACTAACATTAGCATTTCTATAGAGTCTTTTGTTTTTCGACTATGACGGAATAATTTTCCTAACAAAGGGATATCTCCTAAAATAGGTATCTTTTGTATTTGATGTTGATCTCGATTGTCCATGAGTCCACCAATAACCAGCACTTCTCCTGGTTGTAATCGTACTCTTGTATGTGCTTGACGTGTGCTTATTTTATAGGCTTTCATTTCAGATACCATAATAGGTGTACTCACCTCTGCATGTATTTTAGCATCTACACCATCATCAGCAGTAATAATAGGAGTATAATTCAACTTAATGCCCACCTCTTCATAACGAGTAGAACGCTTTCGTTCTCCATTCACTTCCGATTCTTCTATAACTGGTATTCTTTCACCTATCAAGATATGTGCAGTCTCACCATTGAGAGCCATAATAGATGGCTTTGCAATTAGAACGGCTTTACCTGAGCTTTCCATAAGACTTAGCTCTGGTTTTACAAAGAACTTATAGGCCTCTCCAGTCGGAGTTTTGCCAAAGGTAACGGCACCATAGGAATGTGTTTTATCTTCTCCATGGCCGGTCAAGCTAAGCCAAGACCATCTAAATCCTTGTTCCTTAGCATAGGATTGTTCCATAGCAATGATGGTAGCTTCTAATTGCACTTGTTTTGGTTCCTTGTCGATAGCACGTACTAAGGTTTCTACACGTCGCTTTTCTCCACTCGTCAAATGCATAATTACTTCGTTTTGTTCTGAAAGCACTGCCATTTTATCATTTTTTACCACTGTGCCTACCACATTTTTCAAAGACTCAGCCGGCAAATGTTCAGGTGATATAACATATAGCTCTCTTTTTTCAAGTTTTTCATCATCAGAATCAATAAGAAGGGTATTATGCTCCTTCGATACGGAAAAATGATATAACTTACCTAATTCATTAATAATTGCTTCTGGTGATTCTCCCTTTACAGTGGCCGTAATACTCCCTTTTAACGACTCTACACCAATTACGGATATACCATAACTACGACAAATGCCTAAGACGGTCTCCTTTAAGGATGCATTGCGTACAGAAATCGTTATGAGTTCGTTCCCAACCTTTTTTTCATTTTTATCTACTTCACTACTATTTACGATAGTTTCAGAACTACTAGCAGTTATTCTATCATTTCTATTAGTACCTATCCTATCAGTACTATTAGCAAATACCATGAACGGAGTTACAAGCATGACGACCATCCATAAGCTTATTCGCAATATAACTATCACTATAATCTTATCTATATATTTTAGACCTAGAAAGTTTACTCGATTCTTAGCCACCGTGATGAACCTCCTTCAATAATTTCTACACCACTTGCAGTTATCTTAGATACTGATATTTCTTTCCACACACTTCCTATACTAACCATTTGTTCCTCTGTACCTTTTCGTAAAATGGCAATATTCTGTTGTCCCTCAATAATACCTATAAGCTCTATGGGATGTTGTTTGATAGGATTACTTATAGTAGGTTGTATACTGGATCCAACTCGTCTAGCACTAGTATCTTTAGATTTTAATTCAATATAATTACCACTATGCTTTTTATTATTTCTTTTTTGTTGATATTTTCCATTTCTACGACTTTTATCTTCCGCTTTTCCAAAAGTACTCTTTTCATCATCGGACTCATATAAATTATTATTTATATCAACGAAATTGCCATTACTATCTTTAGTCATCTTATTCTGACCAAGTAAATCATCTATAGGAATATCTTTAAAAACCTCTCGCCAAGGATTTGCTCGCTCAACACCGGTAATATCATATAATAATCGTCCATGAACATTGCTTTTTACCTCTCTATCCTTTACATTTTTTATATCACTTTCATCTTTAAAATAGTTCTTTCCTTTCCCTGTTCTATTACCATGTGTTGTTTCTTTTGATAATTTCTCTGAGCCTCGTTCATTTTGATTACCATCTCTACCATTAGATTGATCTAAACTAATATGAACATTTTCCTCCTCATGAGGATAAAAAATACCAATACCTAAAAGGGCCACCGCAATGATAAGGAAAATACCAAGTGCAAACTTATAGTGGCGCATAATAAAATGCTGCTTATCAATCCACATTTTCATACGTTCTATATAGTCTCGTAAATTCATAATCCACCTCCTGCTGACATATTCTAGGAGGCTCTTTTAAAATCCTACAAAAAAATGACTCTACCAGTCACCACGGTGACTAATAGAGTCATTCATTATATTGACAAATCAAAACTATTTGTTCTTTATTTACTACTAAACCCATCTGGATGAGATGTATGCCAATGCCATGCATCTTTGATAACATCAGCAACATTACTAAATTTAGGATCCCAACCAAGTAAATTTTTAATTTTTTCAGAGGATGCAATTAATGTTCCTGGATCACCAGCACGGCGATCACCATATTGAACAGGAATATCGATACCTGTAACCTCTTTTGCAGTCTCGATGATTTCCTTTACAGAGAATCCATTGCCACTACCAAGATTAAATACTTGAGATTCTCCGCCTTTACGTAAGTAGTCCATAGCCAATACGTGAGCAGTTGCTAAATCATTGACATGAATATAGTCGCGTACACATGTGCCATCAGCCGTATCATAATCAGTACCAAATACAGTTATATGCTCTCTTTTACCGCGAGCCGCATCTAACACAAGTGGAATCAAATGAGTTTCAGGATGATGGTCTTCTCCAATCATACCAGACGGATCTGCACCGGCCGCATTGAAATAACGCAACGCAACATATGTAGAACCATAGATAGAACTATAATCAGACATCATTTCTTCTATCATCAATTTAGTGCGACCATATACATTTGTTGGTTGCAGTTGAGCATCCTCACGAATAGGCACTACCTTTGGCTCACCATACACAGCAGCCGTACTAGAAAATACAAAATGCTTTATACCTGCGGTACGAGCAGACTCAATAAGGTGATAGGAACCAACTACATTATTTTCATAATAAATAGCTGGATTTTGCATGGATTCACCAACTTGTGAGTGAGCAGCAAAATGCATTACACCTAGGATGTTATGTTCTTTCATAATGCCTACTAGTTTAGGATCTGCAATATCCATATTGTAGAACTTTACCCCTTCAGGAATAGATTCTACATGCCCTCGAGATAAATTATCTACAATGATTGGTGTATATCCTGCTTGTTGTAAAGCACGTACAGTATGACTCCCAATATAACCAACACCACCTGTTACTAAAATATTCATAGTTCCCCCTCATGAATTATGTACATCCTTTGCTCGAGCCAATTTGGGCCCAATGAGACGCTTATAAACCTCTACCCCTGGTTGATCAAAAGCATCAACGCCCGCAAAAATGGACTCAAAATAAACGGCCCAACAATGCATAAACATAATTTCCCCTAAATGGAATGCGTTTAATGTTGGTACAGTTATAGTCATGTTAAAACGATTGTCACTAGACAAGGCTTCTCTATTAGCATCTAAAGCAATGTTTAAAATATCACAAATGCCTACATCAGATAGAGAGTGTAAACGTTCATATTGACTATAAGAATCTGGAACAATGAGATTATGTTTCCAGTCCTTAACCTTAATAAATTGAACTACCTTATTTAGGCGCCCCTCTTGATGCTCTTGAACTTGAGCATGCATATCCATAGTACCTACTGCAGCTACTGGCGTGCGGCCATATGGTAGACAAGTATTACTCATTTTTCCAAGAGATTCGGATAGGAGCTGTACATACCAATCAGATAATGAGTGGAGTGCTTCACTATAAGGCATAAACACCTCTATAATACGACCATATCGTTCAGATGCAATATATTTCAATAATGCACTTAAAAGGCCTGGATTTTTAAAAATGTCTTCTTCTTGACATGCTACATCCATAGATGCAGCACCAGCTAAAAATCCTTCAATATCAAATCCTACAAGAGCGGCCGTTACAAAACCAACTTCTGTAAATACAGAGAAACGACCACCTACGCCATAAGGAATACTATAGGTCTTCCAATTATTTTCTATCGCCATAGATCGTAAAATCGTAGGATGTTCATCATCAGATACATCTGTAACAGCTATCACTTCGTAGTTAATATTACGATCTTGTAAAGCCTTCTCCAAAATCATGAAGTTAGCCATAGGTTCAATGGTAGATCCAGACTTAGAATTAATAACGAGCATCACCTTATAATCAGGACCTTTTTTCTGAGCTTGACACTCTAACGTACGAATTAGCCCTACTAAGTAATCACCATCCACATTAAAGCCTGCAAAGTACATTCTAGGATAGCCGTCGCGTTCCTCTGCACTGTAGTTATTCCAAAATGCTCCACATTGCACATCAAAAATAACTTTGCTTCCCAAATAGGAGCCCCCAATACCTAGAGATACAACCGTATCAATATTATGGCGTGCATAGTCACGTAATTCGTAGAGCCGCTCTAACATATCTGGTGTATTGATACCATCTTCTGAAATATATGGAAGTTGGTAAAACAACACAGGTTCAGGTAAACCATCTTTAGAAACATGACCTTCTTCGAAGCCTGTAGAACGCAAAATATTTGTATGACGCCATACATTTTGTATAGCTCGTTCAAAATTATTCACATCGCGTTCTTGTATGCAACTTTCATTATATATATTAGCATAATCTAACTCAAAACCTGATTGTAATCGCAACATCAAATATCTCCTTCACTGACATTTTATGTACAATATTTTTTTATTATACCATAAAAGAATGAATAAAATATTAGTTTATACAATCATTTTACCCACAAGCCATAACCGAATCCAACTGCATATACAGACCAAAGTAATGCAAAAGGAATGGCTAATTTAAATTTAAGCTTTAACGTCTTATGACGCCATAGGACCATGCCTAATAAAGCACCAACACCCCCAAAGGCAAACGCTAAAAATAATAATGTAAACTCTGAAATTCGATCATATCCATTAATGGCACATAATTTATCATATCCATACAGACTAAATACGATAAGATTCCAAATACCTACGGTCACCCAAAATTGCGTATCACTCATATCCCCAAACCTTATTTTTCTTACTTATGATGAGCTTTAAAATATTCCAATGTCTTTTGTAAACCAGCTTCTAATGTTGTAGTGGCAATAAAACCAAAATCACGTTCAGCTTTCACATTACTTAAGCGCGAATGTTTAATATCCCCTATACGTTCATTTTCATAATAAACCATAAAATCTGTCCCACTAATAGCCCGGAATCGCGTAATCAACTCATTCACAGATGTTCCCATATTGGTAGATACATTATAAATACCTGTGCATTGACCATTCTCCATAGCCTTAATATTAGCATCTACCACATCATCTACATAAATGAAATCTCTAGTTTGCTCACCATCACCAAATACAGTTAATGCTTGCCCTTTGACAATCAAGCGGTTGAAAATACTGATAACACCACCTTCACCGCCATCACCTTGACGTGGTCCATATACATTTGCATATCTAAAGCATACTGTATTTAATCCAAAAGCTTCATGATAAATTCGCAAATAACCTTCTGCAGTAAGCTTTGTCAAGCCGTAAAAAGACGAAGGCATACCACTCAAGTCTTCAGTCAATGGCAATACTGCCAAGTCACCATATACAGCAGCTGATGAAGGCATTAAAAATTGTTCAACTTTCACTTTACGACAAGCATCGAGAACATTAATAAGCCCTATTAGATTTACATCACAGTCATAACTTGGGTTCTCCATGGAGGATTGAACCATTGTTTGCGCCGCTTCATGAAATACGATAGACGGCTTAAACTCTTCAAATACAGATAGTAATTTTGGATCTCGTACATCCATCTCAATAAATCGAGCATCTTCATGTACAAAGGAGCGCATACCTGTAGATAAATCATCTATAACGAGTACATCGTGCCCTAATTCAATTAATCTATCAACTAAATGGGACCCAATAAATCCGGCCCCACCAGTAACACATATATTCATAGCGCCCTCCCTTCTAATATCTTTAAATACCTGCACCTTGTTTTGCTAGTGCATCAGCCATTTCATTATATGTATCGCCTGTATGAGCAGCCACCTTGTGAAAGTATACTCGCACATGATTTTTTATAGAATCATAAAATGCTGAATACTCTTTGGTTAGCTCATTATTACGTTTCCATCTCTTAGTAGCCCACATTTCTATGCCCATATAATCATAGTAAAGTGAGCATTCAGAAATTCCATTATCAACAGCATATTTCATAACATGCATAGCAGCCAACAACTCACCAGCTACATTCCAAAACGATGTATATCGTTCATCAGTAGAGGAAAAAGAAAAAGTTTTCCTCTTGCCATTCAAAAAGATAACCCCACCTGCCCCAACAGTATTAGTCTCTTTATTATAACTACCATCGATATACCCAACCATATAGTTTGGAATAGTAAAATCTGGTTTCACAACACTTGCTGATACTTTACTTTGAATACTAGAACTAGAACCTATAGGCCTAGAATTTTTAGATTTAAACTTCACTTCTTGTGGCGATTTAAGTTCACTCTTTTTAGCGCTCATAAAATCACTTAAAGACAAACCTGAATTCTCTACAAAAGCACGTGCTTCTACTTCTGTGGAAAATGATTTGTAGATAGCACCACCATAGCCCTTTACTTGTTTCTCACAGTCAGACCATGTAGTGTAAACTCCTGGCACACGACCCTGACGAACAGCATAAAACTTTTTTGCCATACGCCCCCCTTAATGGTCCATTGTCAGTTCAACAAATTCAGCATTTACGACAGATGCCAAATCCTTTGGATTTACCTTCATTTGCATCCCGCGTAAACCTGCGCTTACATATACAAACTTTTGGGGTTCCATAGTAGCATCAAAATAGGTAGGAAATGCTTTTTTCATGCCTACTGGAGAACATCCACCGCGCAAATAACCTGTAATACTTAACAAATCCTTAACATGAACAAGCTCTACAGACTTATTATGACTAACACGTGCTGCCTGTTTCATATCTAACTCTTCAGCCACAGGAATACAGAATACTACATATCCAGTTTTGTCACCTTTGCCAACTAATGTTTTAAAGACTTGTTTCTCATCGAGTTTTAATGCTTCTACTACATGAAGGCCAGCAGCACGCTCTTCAGACCACTCATATTCGCTAATACTATAAGGTATCTTATGAGTATCTAAAATACGTAATGCATTTGTTTTTTTATGTTTCTCTTTACTCATCATAACCTCCATATACTAGCATAGCAAATAAATTTAATCATTACATAATATATTTCTATAGACAAATATAATTTTTCATTACTATTTATTTATGATTTTATTAATATTTTTTAATTCAATACGCAAAGTACCATCATCATTAGTTTTTATCTCAATAAACTCACGATTTTTCATATATTCTACAGGAAATGAAATCTCAATACCTGTATCTGTTTTAATCTTATGATGCTCTCCAACCTTCGTGGCGAACTCACGATTTACTGGCAAAGGACGCAGCATATCCGCATCAGCTAATTCTTTCTTTGCCGCCTCTTGTTGAATAGGATTCGCTTTAAATACCTCTTCTACAATACGAACAGGATCAACGGTATCTGATACTTCTGCATTTTTAGCAATCATAGATTTAGCGGTTGTCAACTCAACAACGCCATCAGACTCATGAGCTTGAGCCACCTTATCTACGATAGTCTTTACCTTTCTCACCGTATCTCGCGAGGATTGATTAGTCCCTAATTGCAAGACCTTATCTGCTAGGATATAGGATACCTCACCATCAAATTCACCTTTAGGTTCAAAAATACGAACACTAAAATTAGAGAGATTAATAGATGCAAAGGCCCGTAATTTTTGTGATGGCATAGGTAGTACTGCCTTATGAGAAACGAGTTCTGTAGCCAATGTACCATCATCTTCACTGAATAATTGATGGGTAAAAGCATCATGAGCTTGACACAAAAGAATACAAACATAAGGCATATCCGTAACGGCTTCACAGATAATTGTATCAATAACAACAAAATCAGTAGCTTGTTTCATGTATGTAAACAAGCTTTCACCTAAATTCTTACATAAATCAATAAACTTAAGCGCTCCATTTTTATAGTCTACTAATTGTTTGCCTACAGGACTCGCATCATGTAGGGTTCCGGTTCTAGCCCCTGGATCTTTAAAAGCCTTAACTACATGATTTGCTATATAATCTTGTATAGCTTGATCCCCAACCTTTAATTCATGTTCAGAATATACAGCTAACGAGGATGTAAAGTCGAAAATCTCTAGCGCCGCCTTATTAATCTGCATGATGCCTCCTTGTAGTACAAAAAATGTTTACCCTTTATTATACCACTCTTTTAACTTTCGTTTATCAACTTTTGAGCATTCCGTAAGGGGTAACATAGGAATTTCTATTATAGCTTTTGGCCACTCTACAGGAGGTCTTTTATTATGAATAAGTTCTATAACTTCACTCAATCTAGCCTCACCATCTAGCACCATATAAACTACGTAGTCTTCTCCTCGTATCTCATCAGCAATATCGATAATAGCAACCTCGGAAACCCCTTGTAAGGATTGTAAATACAATTCCATCTCTGGGATAGAAATTTTATATCCCCCTTTATTGATTACGTCACCTGCTCTCCCATTAAACATAAGATACCCGTCACTATCAATGTATCCACAATCATTTACAGTATACGTATTGGGAATCCCTTCAATACGATAATTTGTTGTCACATAAATGACATTATCATTCTCTGCGATTTTCACGGTTGGAAATGGTCTCCCTACCGTACCTTCTCGCGCTAACCATTCTTTACCAGTGCAATACGTTATATAGTTAAGCTCTGATGCACCATAGTACAAGATAAACTCCATATCAGGGCATATATGTTGTAACTGTTCCATTAATTGTCGATCCAGAACTTGAGATCCTGCAATGATGTATTTAATGGATGATAATTTACTTTTACAATGTCGAACCAATAATCGTAGTTTCGTTGGTAATGCATATATATGGTCTACATTGTATTCCTCTATAAGCTGCATCCATCTACTAGGACGCAAGGAACTCGTTGTAACAACAGTCCCTCCAGCCCATAAAGAGGCAATGACCATATTGCTAACACCTGTGAAACTAAAGTTTCCCTGTAAAAAGATTTTAGTATCTTTGTTTATATGAAAAATATCATTTTGAATATCAAAAAAATCGCGCCAAGACATTTCTCGTCTCCACAAAGGTTTTGGTTGTCCCGTAGTCCCCGATGTAAGTACCCCAAAATCAGCTAATGGCGGTACACCTTCATAGGCTATAACACGAGCTAGCTCATCTACATAAGCCGTATCCATCTCATTGTGACATACCATAGGAATATTACCTTTATGTAATGCCCCAAGCCACTGTGTAAGTTGTTCAACAAACGACAGTTCCTGAATTAAAAGAATCTTAGTATTTAATGTCTTTTTAGACTGAGTAAGATTTACAATGCGACTTGTATTATTAATATCTACCGATAGAATAGCATCATATAGTTCACCATATGTATATTGTATGTCATCTACGATTAAAGCCATTTTATGGGGCTCTAAATCTTTATGCTGTTGTAAGCGTTCAATAATTGTCATATTACATGCGTTCCATAATTAAAGCCGTACCTGTGCCCCCTGCACCAGCAATAGCACATAAACCATAGCGACCACCACAAGATTCTAAAGCAGCCATACAGTGAAGCACTAATATGGCACCAGAACATCCATAGGGATGTCCATAAGCTAAGGCACCTCCAAGCATGTTATATTTTTTAATGTGATTAGGGTACGCCTTGTTAAAAAGAACATCAATGATGGCAAAAGCTTCATTCCATTCCACCACATCAATATCATCCATAGTTAAACCTGTACGTTTTAAAATGCCTTCTGTGCTTTCAAGAGCGCCCTCCGGACTAAACTGAGGATTTCCTGCCCAAGGTTTAACGCTATGAATTTTAAAAGGACCTTTTTTATTAGATAAATATACAAAGGCCGCTCCATCATGAGTTAAACACGCATTGCCTGCATTTGTAATAGAGTCAGCTCCCAACAAAGGTTTCATCCTAGACAAGAGTTTTTCGTTCATCGTAGGTCGAATACATTCATCTATACATCTTTTACCATCTATAGTAATAGGCATAATATATGACTGTAAATATGGGTTATCTAAAGCTGCTGATGCTCTTTGATGACTGCCAATAATATGCGGATATAAATCTTCCTTTGTTACATTGTATTTATGAATAGTCCGCTCGGCCCCTTTGAGCATAGCTAAAGGCGATTGATCTTGGGGCGTAAATTGAGCTACCTTATAGGGACCTTCTCGGTCATCCCCAGATGCATACACCCGCTCTGGCTGTAACGACGAACTTTCAATACCGCCTGCAATAGCAGAATCCATAATACCAGACACAATATGTGCATATGCTATCTCAATACTCATCAAAGCTGAGGCACATTGCATATCAACGGTGATAGCAGGCACAGAATTTGGTAAATTACACATAAGACCCATGAGACGGCCAAGGTTACCACCAGTACCAACTGCATTACCACAGAAGATTCCATCTATATGTGAAATAGTATAACGATTAATTATTTCATCAATTACTTGAGAGCCCAAAATCTCGGGTCTCATATGTTTATATTGTCCATTTAAAACGCCGATAGGACTTCTAAGCCCACCATGAATATATACTGACATATATACTCCTTCTATTAAAAGCAAAAAAGAGGCATCCCGCAGAATGCCACTTTAATTGTATTCTAAATTTTAACTTTAGTTGCTAACCAAGAAGCAACCAGACATTTTACGATATCTCCAGGAATAAATGGGAACATGACTACAGGCAAGGCCGCCCAAAGTTCTGTTTTTGTAACAATCATAAAACCTGCTACACCAAAGAGGTACACTACAGGAATGGTAATCACAAGAGATCGCCAGGCATAAGAGAAAAAGCTTTTTTTAGAACCTTTAAATATACTTAGTAATGTATATGCAACTGGCCAAGAAAAAATAAAGCCACCTGTTGGTCCCAACAATTTGCCAAGACCAGCCGTACCGCCAACAAATACTGGTAACCCAACTGCACCAAGCAAAATATAAATGATAAATACGATAAGTGCATCCTTAGGCTGTAACAATAGGCCGATTAATGTGGCTACCAAAGTCAAAGCCGTTACCATAGCGGGACTAAATGGCAATGGGAAAGAAATATATGCTGAAATACATAATAAGGCTGTTAATAAAGCCATTTTTGTTAAACGTCTTGTTTCCATAATTACCTCTAACTAATACATCTTTGTTTCAAAGATGATGAATCTTCATTTTCACCAAAAAACGTAGCCGAAAATGCCAATGTATCGCCAATGTAACCTTCTACATGAGCATCTTCAGGATATTCCACCAAAGTTACCTTGTCATCTGCAATAACTGGTGCATGAAAATAAATCGCCATTTGCAGAGCAGATTTACTAATATTCCAAAAATCCCACATCGTTTCTAAAATCATGCAGCCAGGAACAACATAAGGATTCTCACGATGGATGGGGTTCGTATCATTAATATCATTTACAAATCGTATGACCTCTTCCTTAGAGAAAGATATAGCACCATCTGTTCCCTGTTGGTTTATAGTAGAACGAATGTTAAATTGTTTTGGCACTGGTCGTAAATCGACCATTAAGAAGCCAGTCGTATCCATAATACCAATTGTGGTGGTTTTAGCTACTTTCGATACAATTTCACATACGGTTCTATCACTACCTGAGGAATCATAATGCATATGTTTAATAACGCTATGTCCTGGCAGGTTCAAATCATTATTACATAATGCTTTAAATAATGTTCTCATATAATCACAGTCCTTTTATTTATTCAATATCTTGATTATAATCAACATTATTTCATTCGTCAACAAAATGCATTGTTCATATGTTAACAAATAAATATCAAATGAGTTTGAAACTATAAATAAAAAGAGCCTATGACATATATCATAGGCCCCTCACATGGAAGTCTCATAGATTATCTATTTTAGATCTAATTCCTTTAGGTAAGCTTTAAAGCTTTCACCCAATTCTTCGTTGCGCAATGCATACTCAACAGTGGCTTTTAAATAGCCCAATTTATCCCCTGTATCGTAGCGAATACCTTCATATGCTAATGCATACGTATCCGTTTTAGAGGCTGCCAATGCATCAGTTAATTGGACTTCATTACCTACACCAGGCTTAGTAGCTTCTAAGATATTGAAAATATCTGGTGTTAAAATATAACGACCTAATACAGCGAGTCGAGATGGAGCATCCTCTTTCTTAGGTTTTTCCACCAAGTTATCAACGCGATATAAATTATCAGCCAATGCTTCACCAGATACAATACCATAAGAACTAACTTTATCTTCCGGTACAAATTGAGCGCCTAAAATAATACCAGGATGCTCATTATAGCAATCAATCAACTGTTTTAAGCATGGATTTTCTGGATTGTAAACAATATCATCACCAAGTAATACTGCAAATGGCTCATCACCAATAAATGCTTTTGCACACAATACAGCATCACCAAGTCCACGAGGTGCTTTTTGACGAATAAAGTGAACTTTAATGTCCGCCAAATCCTTAATCATAGCCAATGGTTTATTTTTACCTTGACTTTGTAATAACAATTCTAATTCAACACTACTATCAAAATGGTCCTCAATAGCACGTTTATTACGACCTGTAATAATTAGAATTTCTTCAATCCCAGAATCTAAAGCTTCTTTTACAATGTATTGGATAGCAGGTGTATCGACAATAGGAAGCATTTCTTTTGGTTGTGCCTTGGTAGCTGGTAAGAAACGTGTACCAAAACCAGCTGCTGGAATTACAGCTTTTCTAATGCGTTGCATAGTATTCTCCTAACTAAAAGTCTTTACCTACAAATTTAATTTTCCATTGATCATTTTTATTTTTATGTCCATCTTTATATGTTAAGTACATATCGAAGGAGTGTAAATCACGATGCCATGTATAATAGACCGAATCAATATCCCCACTCATCATGTTATTCTTAACACTTACAGAAATATCATCAAGGCGAGTCAATTTATAGGTACCACCATAAATAAGCTCTTTTGGAAGCTCTGTCGTATCAAAACGATAAGGTGAATTATTGTAGGTAATATTTCGTTGATTATAGCTAACCCATACATTAGCACGATTACCAACTTTAGATTGGAATCTAGCCCCCCAATAAGGCATGCTACGGATACTACCATCATAGCCATAGTAGTCACGTTGGTAACCACCTAAGAAGCGCAAATCAGCATTTTTGCCAAGCTTAATAGGATCATGAGAAACTTCTGCATAATATTCTTTATGAGAACCTTTTACAGAACCCTCTTTCCAATAACCAGCATTAATACCACCACGTACAGTAATTGGAGAATTCCCTACATGATATGTATGAGTATCCAAACGAGCTTCACCTATTTTTTCTACCCATACTGTTTCATCATTATATTCATTAGACTCCTTGCTATACCCAACAGAAGCAGTCCCCCAAGGTAAATAATGACGATATCCCACCTGAGGTTTAAAACCAGATTTAGAATACCAACGATAGTCAATATAAGCTTCACCGTTTTTACCGATAGGATATTCTGTACTACCATGTAAGCCAATACCATCATCGTTACTATACGTAGGTTTTGGTATTAAGGAAAAAATACTAAATTTGCCTTCTTTGTCATGACGCAATGAAGTCGTATAAGATGGCAAGGATAATACTTTAAAGTTTTTAATATAAAAGGATGGTTTTTTAATAACGACTTTATCACCAGGATATACCTGAATATCTTGACCCTCCACACGATAATCTGGAGTATGAACAAAAGCCATTGCATGTTTTGTAGTTACCATGCCCTTTTCCATATGGCCTATTTGTCCATCAAAAGTAGCGTTATTGCCTTTTACATAATAGGGATCGCTCCATCCCATGGCTTGGTCCGCCTCAAAGTGACGATCGCTAGTGCGATACGTCATATTTTGACCTGTAATATCTTTTGTTTTACCGCCATCTTCCAAATAGCGATAGCCCCCAACAGTACGATACTCTGTAGTTTTAGTATTACCTTCAATACGTGGAGCCATCAAAGTTTGATTACCTTGAGACACCACAACATCGCCTTGAGCATATACATCACCTGTAGAGCCAGTATAAGACATTTTGTTAGCATCGATACGTGTAGGCAACTGTTCAGCAGGAGTAGCAGATTTCGCTTTTTCACCACGACGTACAACACGGATATTACTATATTCAGGTGTAGATGCTTTAGAAATTTCTCCTGCATAGGATTGACCTACGCTATCCAATGTATCTTGATATACAATAGTTGACTCAGTAGCGGCCCATACAGGTTGTGCTAAACAAACAACACATGCCGCTGCCAGCCATTGTACTTTACGTTTCCTCATGGTTACTAGAACT
>OBZI01000059.1_pt1 | contig 111654 bp, 97 predicted proteins | sample 1476911 | NCBI WGS metagenome assembly OBZI01 (sample SAMEA2580238, study PRJEB22360) | human gut metagenome | biome: human gut; feature: human-associated habitat; material: faeces | place: Denmark | collected 2008/2010 | reverse complement strand
CCTTCTACATATTAAAATCAATTGATTAACATATTAATTAAGCATAATACATTTCAAACTCAACCGGATGTGGTGTCATATTTAAACGTTCTACCTCTTTACGTTTAATATTAATAAATGCTTCGATAAAGTCTTTCGTAAAGACACCACCTTGCGTTAAGAATTCATAGTCTTTTTCTAATGAATTCAATGCATCTTCTAATGAGCTTGCTACTGCTGGAATATCTTTTAATTCTTCTGGTGGAAGATCATAAAGATTTTTATCCATTGCATCACCTGGATGAATTTTGTTCACCACACCATCAAGACCTGCCATTAATAATGCAGCGAAAGCAAGATACGGGTTTGCCATCGGATCTGGGAAACGCGCTTCAATACGGATTGCTTTCGGACTAGTTACTGCTGGAATACGAATTGACGCAGAACGGTTACTTGCCGAGTAAGCCAATAATACTGGCGCTTCAAAACCAGGCACCAAACGTTTGTATGAGTTCGTACTTGGGTTAGTGAATGCATTTAATGCTTTAGCGTGCTTAATGATACCGCCGATGTAATAAAGTGCGGTTTCAGAAAGACCTGCATACTTATCACCTTGGAAAATGTTCTTGCCATCTTTGCTTAATGACATATTACAGTGCATACCAGAACCATTATCACCCGTAATTGGTTTAGGCATAAAGCAAGCGGTTTTACCGTGTTCTAAGGCAACGTTTTGAACCACATATTTATAGATTTGTGTTTCATCTGCTTTTAAGGTTAAGCTGTTGAATTTCGTTGCAATTTCGTTTTGACCAGCTGTTGCCACTTCATGGTGATGAGCTTCGATGACTAAGCCCATTTCTTCTAAAATCAAACACATTTCAGAACGAATATCATGAGCGGTATCAATTGGTGCCACCGCACAATAACCACCTTTCTTCAATGGACGGTAAGCATTGTTACCGCCTTCATATTTTTTGTTGGTGTTCCAAGCGGCTTCAATGTCATCAATGGCGAAAGAAGCACGATTCATTGATACATCAAAACGTACATCATCAAATAAGAAGAACTCAGGTTCTGGACCAAAGAATGCCTGATCTGCAACGCCTGTTGAACGCATATAGTTTTCTGCTCGAATAGCGATTGAACGCGGATCACGATCATAGCTTTGCATGGTTGTTGGCTCATAAACACTACAACGAATTGAAAGTGTTGGGATCTGCGCAAATGGATCGACTACTGCAGTCTCAGCGATTGGCATTAAAAGCATATCGGCTTTGTTAATGGTTTTCCAACCTTCAACAGAAGAGCCATCGAACATTTTGCCATCTTCAAACATATCTTCATCGACAAGGCTAACCGGGATAGAAACACCGTGTTCTTTACCTTTAATGTCGGTGAAACGAAGTAGCACGAACTTAATATCGTTCTCTTCGATCAGTTTAAATACGTTGGCAATTGCATTTGCATTTGGCATAAGGAGTCCTCTATTTTGCTATGTGTATAATCTTTAATAAAAATTAAAAGAGCATTATAACGCAATCGCTTGCTTTTTTCATAAGATTTATTTTATGTCCTAGCATAGCAGAGCAGCGAAATATCGTGTATAATTTTTGCCCTTTCTAGATTCTCGTAGGGTGAGTTTACTCACTAATTTAAACTACTTGGACTATTCGGTGGCATTAAAATTCCACCCTACAAAACTTAAACTTTAAGAACGTAATAAATGAAAAACGACATTGATATTAACAAATTGCGCAATATCGCAATTATCGCCCACGTTGACCATGGTAAAACCACCCTCGTCGACAAACTTCTTCAACAATCCGGTACATTTGAATCAACTCGTGGTGATGTTGATGAACGCGTAATGGACTCAAACGATCTTGAAAAAGAACGTGGTATTACCATTCTGGCAAAAAATACCGCAATTAACTGGAATGGTTATCGTATTAACATCGTAGATACCCCAGGACACGCCGACTTCGGTGGTGAAGTAGAACGTGTGCTTTCTATGGTGGATTCTGTACTTTTAGTGGTAGATGCCTTTGACGGTCCAATGCCACAAACACGTTTCGTGACACAAAAAGCCTTTGCCCACGGTTTAAAACCAATCGTAGTTATCAACAAAGTTGACCGTCCAGGCGCACGCCCTGATTGGGTGGTGGATCAAGTATTCGATTTATTCGTTAACCTTGGTGCAACAGACGAGCAATTAGACTTCCCAATTATCTATGCATCTGCATTAAATGGTGTTGCGGGTCTTGAACACGAAGAATTAGCGGAAGACATGACCCCATTATTTGAAGCGATCGTTCAACACGTAGAACCGCCAAAAGTGGAACTTGATGCCCCATTCCAAATGCAAATCTCACAATTAGACTATAACAGCTATGTGGGTGTTATCGGTATCGGTCGTATCAAACGTGGCTCAATCAAACCAAATCAACCTGTAACGATCATTGATGGTGAAGGTAAAACTCGCCAAGGTCGTGTAGGTCAAGTATTAGGCCACCTTGGTTTGCAACGTTATGAAGAAGATATCGCTTATGCAGGCGATATCATTGCGATTACCGGTTTAGGTGAATTAAATATTTCTGACACGCTTTGTGATATCAATGCGGTTGAAGCCTTACCTTCATTAACCGTTGATGAACCAACCGTCACCATGTTCTTCTGTGTAAATACCTCTCCGTTTGCAGGTCAAGAAGGTAAATATGTGACTTCTCGTCAAATTCTTGAACGTTTAAACAAAGAGTTAGTTCACAACGTGGCATTACGCGTAGAAGAAACACCAAACCCAGATGAATTCCGTGTTTCTGGTCGTGGTGAATTACACCTTTCTGTATTAATTGAAAATATGCGTCGTGAAGGTTACGAACTTGCGGTTTCTCGTCCTAAAGTAATCTACCGTGAAATCAACGGCAAAAAACAAGAGCCTTACGAGCAAGTGACTATCGATGTAGAAGAACAACACCAAGGTTCTGTTATGGAAGCATTAGGTATCCGTAAAGGTGAAGTTCGCGACATGATGCCAGATGGCAAAGGTCGTGTACGTTTAGAATACATCATTCCAAGCCGTGGCTTAATCGGTTTCCGTGGCGAATTCATGACTATGACGTCAGGTACTGGTTTACTTTACTCTAGTTTCGATCACTACGATGACATCAAACCAGGTGAAATCGGCCAACGTAAAAACGGTGTATTAATTTCTAACGCAACAGGTAAAGCATTAGCTTATGCACTATTTGGTTTACAAGAGCGTGGTAAATTACTGATCGAAGCCAACGTAGAAGTTTACGAAGGTCAAATCATCGGTATTCACAGCCGCACAAACGACTTAACCGTAAACTGTTTACAAGGCAAAAAACTGACCAATATGCGTGCGTCAGGTAAAGATGATGCAATCGTCTTAACCACGCCGGTGAAATTTACACTTGAACAAGCCATCGAGTTTATCGATGACGACGAATTAGTAGAAGTAACACCTGAATCGATCCGTATCCGTAAAAAACTCTTAACGGAAAACGATCGTAAACGTGCAAACCGTACGACAACTAGTACGAGTACTCACTAATTAAAAACGTGCGGAAATTTGGCCGCACTTTTAAACAAACAAAAGGCGAACATGATGTTCGCCTTTTTATTTCATGATTAAAACTAGCCTAATCTGACTTTCTCGCCACCGAATTCATCGAGTAAGTTTTCGGTCAGTTTAGATAAAATGCCCGTCATTAATACAAAATCAGCATCAAAACGTTGCGCATAATCTTCTTTTAAAATATCCGCATTTTTCTCACGCACGGCATCGGCAAATTTTAAACGTTTGAGCGTGCAATCTTCATTAAATACAAACGTCAGCGTATCTTCCCACTCCAATGCGAGTTTGCTCACCACTTTTTTACCATCTTGTAGAAGTGCGAGAATCTCTTCATTTTCTAAAGGCTGTTTTTTACAGCGAATCACGCTGTCTTCTTGGCTTCCACGAAGTTCAGCCTCTTCTAACGCCATCAACCAATGCGGAATTTTTTCCTGCACAATCCAATCCGTTAAAATGGTCGAAGGTTCATTCGCAAAAGCCAACGGTACAACGGGTAACGAACCAAGTGATTTACGCAATAACGCCAAAGCATCTTCTGATCGTTTACTGGATGCCGCATCGACATGCACAAGGTTGTTTTCCGTATCAATCCACACTGAAGTTTGCTGATTTTTAGTGAATGCGCGTGGCAATAAATTCATCACCACATCATCTTTTAACGTTTGTTTTTCCGTTTTCTTCAATTTACGGTTTTCTTTTTGCTCAAGGCTTTCAATGCGTTCATCTAATTCACGTTTCACTACATTCGCCGGCAACATTTTCTCTTCTTTTTTCGCAACCAATAAAATGTGTTTACCGACAGAAAAATGCAATAATTCGCTGCCTTTCAAGGGATTCGCCCAACCGAATTTGCTTTGATCTTGTGAGCCACAAGGATGAAATTCACAATCTGACAACTGGCGTTGCAATTCATTAAGATCCCAATCTAAGGGCTTAGTCAGCCTATATGACATTAAATTTTTAAACCACATCGTAACACTTCCTTCATAATAGGGTAAAATACGCGACATTGTAGCCCATAAACTCACGGGAAAAAATGATGCAACAGAAATTAATTGCCTTCATCGGTGGTGGCAATATGGCACAAGCGATTGTGTTAGGCCTATTAAAACAAGGTTATCCAGCCGACAAAATTATTGTTAATGATCCTAATGAAGAGAAACGTGCCTTTTTTGCTCAATATGGCATCGCCGTTTCGACAGACAACGAGCAATCCATCATACAATCTCAAGTTGTGTTATTTGCAGTAAAACCACAAGTGCTAGCCGATGTTTGCAAGCCATTAAGTGCGGTTGATTTTTCTGATAAATTAATTATTTCTATTGCAGCAGGAATTTCGACTGCCCGATTAGCTGAACTCCTTCCAACAGCAAAATCCATTGTTCGCGTGATGCCAAACACACCTGCATTAGTGGGTGAAGGTATGGCTGGCTTATTTGCTGATAAAAACACACCTGAAATTGACCGCACTTTTGCGGAGAATTTACTTTCAGCCGTAGGGAAAACCACTTGGGTGACAAATGAAGATCACATGCATGCAGTCACTGCTGCGTCTGGCAGTAGCCCAGCCTACTTCTTCCAATTTTTAGAAGCCATGCAACAAGGCTTAATAGAAATGGGCTTAGATGAAAATCAATCTCGTGCGTTGGTACAACAAGCCATGTTAGGCTCGGCGAAGCTGGTGATTGAAAACCCACAGACAGCGCTTTCGACTTTACGAGAAAATGTCACCTCAAAAGGCGGCACCACCGCAGCCGCGTTGAATGTGTTCAATCAACACCAATTTAACAACATCATTAAACAAGCGATGCAAGCCTGTGTGGCACGCTCACAAGAAATGGAAAAATTATTCTAATGCAAGTTCGTCCTTTTACTTGGCTCGCCTTGAGCTTTTTTGGCTACTACTGTGCCTACGGTGTGTTTCTTCCTCTTTTCCCGGCATGGTTGAAAACGCAATCTTATAGCGAAGAAAGCATCGGCTTATTGCTTGCCTGTGCCTACATTTTCCGTTTCAGCGGCGGTATTTTATTTTCCGGCTTAATCAAACGCGTTTCCCTCTTAGTAAATGGCTTACGTTATTTAGGTGTGGCCAGTGCCATTACAATGGCCTTAATTGGACTAATGTCGCATAATTTCTGGCTCTTGTTTATTGGGCTTGCGTTGTATTCAATGGTGAATGCGGCCGGTATGCCGATTGGCGATAGCCTCGCCAGCACGTGGCAACAACAAATTCATTTAGATTACGGTAAAGCACGCTTAATTGGTTCCTTTGCGTTTGTTGTTGGTGTGATGGTATTCGGGTATTTTGTTGGACTCGTGGGTGAGCAATATATTACTTGGATGATCACGGGCATACTCGTTTTTTACTGTATTGTGCAATTACTTCATCCGAACCCAATGCCTCAGGATGAACCCCAAAGTGCGGTCGAAAATTCCGTTGGATTTCTAGACTTACTGAAAAATAAAACCACCCTTCGTTTGTTTATTGCGATTGCACTGATTCAAGGATCGCACGCAGCTTATTACTCATATAGCACCATTTTTTGGACAAATCATGGCCACTCTGTTTCCGATGCAGGCTTATTTTGGGGAATCAGTGTATTAGCTGAAATCGTGGTCTTTTTCTTCTCTACTCGATTATTTAAAAACTGGACCATTACAGCCCTTTTCTATCTCACCGGTATTGCGGCTATCGTGCGTTGGCTCACTTTCGGTTATGCCGATACCTTTGTTGAAATCGTCCTATTGCAATGTTTTCACAGTCTTACTTATGTCGTTGGCCATTACGCAACCGTGCGTTACATCACCACTCAACCACAAACCCATATTGCGAAATTACAAGGCTTATACAATGCCTTGGCGGGATGTGCAGCCATTGCGATTTTCACTGCACTTTCTGGCGTACTTTATCCAATTTCGCCAGTTTATGCCTTTAGTTTAATGGCTGCCTTTGCCTTCATTGGCTTATTTATCACTCCGCGTGGTGTGAAAGCCTTTTTGGTACATAGAGTGTAAACATGAATAATCTCACGCTAGTCGATTTGTTCTTGAATGAATATTGGATTGAAAAAGGATTGTCTGAAAACACCGTGCAGTCTTATCGTCTCGATTTGACCGCACTTTGTGATTGGTTGGATAAAAAAAATTTATCCCTCGAAACCCTCGAACCCTTAGATCTGCAACAATTTTTAGGCAGCCGTTTAGAGCAAGGTTACAAAGCTACGAGCACCGCGCGAATGTTAAGTGCAATGCGGAAATTATTCCAATATTTGTATCGTGAAAAGTATCGTATGGATGACCCAAGTGCCGTACTGAGTTCGCCTAAATTACCAAGCCGCTTACCTAAATATTTAACCGAGCAACAAGTCACGGATTTATTAAATACGCCTGATGTCGAAATTCCGCTCGAGTTACGCGATAAAGCTATGTTGGAATTGTTGTATGCCACTGGATTACGTGTAACCGAATTGGTCACGCTCACCATTGAGAATATGAATTTACAACAAGGTGTCGTGCGTGTGATTGGCAAAGGTAACAAAGAACGCATTGTACCAATGGGAGAAGAAGCCGCGTTTTGGGTGCGACAATTCGTACTTTACGGTCGCCCTATTTTGCTCAATGGACAAAGTTCTGATGTGGTCTTTCCAAGTCAACGGGCTCAGCAAATGACTCGCCAAACCTTTTGGCATCGTATAAAGCATTATGCCGTGTTAGCAGGAATCGATACGGATGCGCTATCTCCACACGTTCTCCGTCATGCCTTTGCGACACATTTGGTGAATCACGGTGCGGATCTCCGTGTTGTACAAATGCTCCTCGGACATAGCGATCTCTCCACCACGCAAATCTATACTCATGTGGCTAAAGAACGCTTGAAACACCTCCATGAAAGATTTCATCCGAGGGGATAAAATAAAGAAGTGCGGTCAAATTTATCGTCATTTTTGACCGCACTTTAGTATGAAAAGCTTATTTCAATGACAACAATCTCGCCACATTTTGAGCTGTTGAGATTAAATTCTGCTCGCCCTGTTTGAGAATTGTCGGTAAATCGCCCAGATTACGAATAATTGGGAACACCACATCAATGCCATGTTCATACACTACTTCATAATCCTCACGCAAACAACCTACAATCGCAATGACAGGCTTATTAAATTGTTTCGCCGTGCGTGCCACACCGATTGGGGTCTTACCTAAGATACTTTGCGCATCCATACGACCTTCACCAGTAATCACTAAATCAGCCTCTTTAACTTGCTCAGCGAGTTTCAAATTATCTAACACGATCTGTATACCGGCTTTCAGTTGCACATTAGGTAAGAGCAATAAACCACCACCCATACCACCGGCCGCCCCCGCACCTGGTTGATCTTGAATTTTTTTACCACAATCCCGATCGGCAATTTCGGCAAAATGGGCTAATGCAGCATCGAGTTCCTTCACCATCTCAGGCGTCGCACCTTTTTGAGGGCCAAAAATTGCAGAGGCACCTCGTTCACCACAAAGTGGATTATTCACATCACAAGCCACTTCGATTTGTACATGTTGCAATCGAGGATCTAAATTAGCCATTTGAATTTCAGCAAGATTGGATAATTCAGCACCGCCAAAGCCAATGGATTGACCATTTTTATCCAATAAACGTAAGCCTAATGCTTGCAGCATACCCGCACCACCGTCATTTGTGGCACTTCCACCAATTCCTAAAATGATATGTTGTACACCCAGATCTAGGGCTTGCTTAATCAGCTCCCCCGTACCAAAGCTAGTGGTTTGACAAGGATTTCGTTTATCCATTGGAACAAGATGTAATCCAGACGCTGCCGCCATTTCGATTATTGCCGTTTTACCATCACCCGATAAACCGAAAAAGCTTTTTACTTGGTTGCCTAACGGTGCAGTGACTTCTGCCTCAATTAAGCGCCCCTGAGTGGCATCTATCAAAGATTGTACGGTTCCCTCTCCCCCATCTGCCATTGGTAGTTTCACATATTCAGCGTTTGGGAAAATACGTTTAAAACCAATTTCAATCGCATTAGCCACTTCAAGTGCGGTTAAACTTTCTTTAAATGAATCAGGCGCAATGACAATTTTCATATTCTCTCCTTAAACTAACTAAATACACCAAAAATTAAGGTGGACACAATGGTCATAATTAACCCCACTGCACTTTCATAAGGAATCAATTTTAAGCGTTCTTTCATGTCCATATTTATGCTACCGCCAGTTGCATGAAAAAAAGAACCATGTGGCATATGATCGAAAACTGTCGCCCCCGCATGAATCATCGCGGCACCTGCCAGACTACTCACCCCCAACTCTAATAGCGTTGAACTAAACACGTTCGAAGCAACAGCAGTACCTGCAGTTGTTGATGCTGTGGCAAGCGACATGAGTGCACCTGAAATTGGCGCAAGGATATAAGAAGGTAAGCCCGAATGTTTTAAGCCTTCAATAAGCACATCTTTCATACCGGAATTGGCAATAATACCGGCTAAAGCTCCCGTACCAAGTAGCATAATTGCCACCGGAGCCATTTTCCCTAAACCGCTAATCGCATAGTTATTGGCTTGGCGAAGCTTGCCCATACATAATGCGCCAATCAGCCCACCAAGTGGTAAAGCGATTAAAGGATCGACTTTAATATCAGCTAACGGACGAAGTGCCAGTAAGAAGATGGCAACCAAAGGCGCCACAAGTGCGGTCAAAAATGAGGGTAGATTCTGTGTTTCTACTGCGACAACCTCTTGGGATGAAACGCGCGAACCTTTGTTTCTTAAACGTTTTGCTAAGAAATAGGTCAATATTAAGCCAAAAATAGCGGGGATAATCCCTGCCATCATCACTGACGTTAAAGGAAGATGGAATGTGTCTGCCGCCGCGATTGCATTGGGATTAGGTGACATTAAGTTTCCTGCTTTTCCCCCACCAATCATCGCTAAGAGAATAGCGGGTTTTGATAAGTCAGTACGACGAGCAAGTGCTAAGGCGATTGGAGAGACCGTAATCACGGCAACATCAATAAATACACCAACGGCGGTTAAAATTAATGTGGCCAACGCTAACGCTAATAATGCTCTTGTTTCACCTAACTTGTTTGTAATGGTTTCAGCAATGGTATTAGCCGCACCGGATTCAATCAGTACTCCAGCCAATACCCCTGCTGCGAGAATTCGCATGACTGCGGTAGTGATCCCTTGAGCGCCTCCGATCATGAGACTCACGGTTTGAGATAAATCAGCGCCACCAACTAATCCCCCTACTAAAGCCCCGACTAACATACCATAGGCTGGTGAGACTTTTTTCAAAATAAGGAAAATAGCGACAATGAGTGCAATGAGTGCACCTAAGGCTGAGACGGTTGTCATGGAGTCCTCCTGTTGAGATAAATATGCAAAAATCTTTCTTATTTATATCAGCAAAAGTAGAGGAATAAAATCTTGTCCGACTTCATCTACAAAAACGGCTTATGTAAAACACATAAGCCGAAATTGTTACTGAAAATTGACCGCACTTTAGAAAAATAAAATACTTCCCCAAACCACGACAACAATACAAAGGGCAATGAATACCGCTGCTGAACCTTGGTCTTTAGCTCTTCCTGAAAGCTCATGGCGTTCTGTGCCAATACGATCCACCACCGCTTCAACAGCACTATTTAACAGTTCCACTGCCATCACAAGTAAAACCGATGAAATCATCAAAGCAATTTCAATTTTAGTATCACCCAGCCAAAAGGCGAGCGGAATCATAATACATGCAAGAAAACATTCGTGGCGAAATGCGGTTTCATTTTTGAATGCACTTTTTAAGCCTTGTAAAGAATATTTTGTAGAGTTAATTAAATGGGTTAATCCCGTGGTTTTATACATAAAAGTTCCTATGTTTTAATCTATAAACGTTTTGCTTCGATAACGTCGTCTAACTTCGCTAATCTGGCCAGTATTTTACTTAAACTTTCGACATTTTTCAGTTCAATTTCCATATCCATCGTCGCCACTTGTTTTTTGGTGTCTGCACGGCTTGAAACCCCTAATACACTGACTTTTTCATTCGCGAGCACAGTTGTAATATCGCGCAATAAACCGTTGCGATCACTGGCTACAATGCGAATATTAATATGGAAACCAGCCGCATAATTATCCCCCCAAAGGGCTTCCACTACACGTTCCAGATGGGCGGCTTGTAATTCAATGAATTGCTCACAATCGCAACGATGAATTGAAATACCTCGCCCCATCGTAATGTAGCCTGCAATCGCATCACCTGGAATAGGCTGACAACAACGCGCCATATGGTGCATTAAATTACCGACTCCTTCAACAATGACATAGCCTTTATTCTGTTGTTGCTCGGCTTTCTGCTGCGCCTTTTGCTGTGCAGTATTCGCGCTTTTACTCGCCACATGGCGGAGAATTTCTTGATCTGCTTCTTCAGCCGTCACTTTGATCAACCGGCTTTGCAAGAAATTCATCAACTGATTTAAGCGAATATCTCCGCTACCAATACCGGCATATAAATCTTCAAGGTTTCTTAAGTTATAACGTGGCAAGGCAAGCTGCTCGACCTGCTTCAAGCTGATATTCAAACGAGCAAGTTCATTATCTAACTGCTCTTTACCCGCTGGAACGTTTTTATCACGATCTTGTTTCTTAAACCACGCTTGGATTTTGGCTCGCGCTTTTGAGGTATGAGTAAACCCTAGGTTTGGATTGACCCAATCTCGGCTTGGATTTGGATTTTTCTGCGTGATAATATCCACTTGCTCACCCATCTGCAGGTGATAAGTGAATGGCACAATACGTCCCCCAACTTTCGCCCCGATACAACGGTGGCCAATTTCACTGTGGATCGCATAAGCAAAATCGAGAGGGGTTGATCCCGCGGGTAAATCAACCACTTCACCTTTCGGCGTAAACACATATACGCGGTCATCAAAGACTTGGCTACGTAATTCAGCCATCACTTCGCCAGAATCCGTAATATCATCTTGCCATGCAAGTAATTTACGCAACCAAGTGATTTTTTCTTCGTAAGCGGAAAGGCTACCTGTCGTGCCCTCTTTGTATTTCCAGTGGGCGGCTACACCAAGCTCCGCATCATCATGCATTTGCTGAGTACGAATTTGCACTTCAATTGGCTTACCACCTTTTCCTAACACCACAGTATGAATGGATTGATAGCCATTTGGTTTCGGATTGGCAACATAATCATCAAATTCTTTTGGCAAGTGTTTGAAATGCGTGTGGACAATACCGAGCGCCGTATAACAATCTTGCAATTTCTGTACGATCACTCTAACCGCTCTGACATCATATAAGCCACTGAACTCCAAATGTTTCTTCTGCATTTTTCGCCAAATGCTATAAATATGTTTAGGACGGCCGTAAACTTCAACCTGGTCGATATTTTCTTTTAAATAACCGGTTAACTCTGTGACAAAATCCGCAATATACTGCTCACGATCTAAGCGGCGCTCATGTAATAATTTGGCAATATTTCGATATTGTTCTGGATGCAAATAACGGAAGCAGTAATCTTCCAGCTCCCATTTCAATTGACCGATCCCTAAACGGTTCGCCAATGGGGCATAAATATTGGAACATTCTTTGGCTGCCAATACTTTTTCTTCTTCACAAAAGTGATTTTCCGCATTACGAAGAAACGTAATACGTTCAGCAAGTTTGATGATCACGCAACGGAAATCGTCCACCATCGCAAGGAGCATACGACGAACATTATCCACTTGAGAGGCATTGGCAGAATGGCTGGCATTGAGCTGACGGATATTATCCATCTCTTCCACACCTTTAAGCAGTTTGGTGATTTTAGGACCAAAATGTTCCTGAATTTGCTCCCAATCGACAATTTTATTTGCTACTAAGGGGAATAGCATCGCGGTGAGCAAGCTTTCGCTATCCATATTCATTTCATGCAGAATTTCCACCATTTCCACACCAGATTGCAATGTGAGAATGGCATTCTCCATTTGATCTGCATGTTCGGCTATTTTGGCTTGAGCATAATACCATGCATCAATCAGAGACTTTTCTACGGGGGCAGCAAGTTTAAGGCTCGAACACCATTGTTCGATCACAAAATCATGTGGATTAGATAAGTGAGAACCACGAACTGCAACCATAATACCCCCTTGTTGATGAATATGGCTCGGCGACATCCTATCAGCCGAGTTGTCTTTTTAAGACAACAAAAAAGTCTGACTATTCTATCAGAATTTACATCTTATTTGATAAATAATGTCACCGACTCCAAATGACTGGTATGAGGGAACATATCAATCATGGCGGTTTTGATAATGCGATAGCCAAAAGCGCGAAGAATTTCAGCATCCCGTACTAAGGTTGCAGGATTACAAGATACATAAAGAATGCTTTCTGCACCCAGCTCACACAAAGCATTTAGTGCAAAAGCCGCACCGCTGCGAGGCGGATCAAGAAGAATTTTATTGAAATGTTGTTTTGCCCAAGGCTGTTCTGAAAAAGCTTGGTCTAAATCGGCTTGATAAAATTCAACATTATCGATGTGATTAAACTGTGCATTCGCTTGGGCTTTTTTTACCATGTCAAAAACCCCTTCAATTCCAACCGCACTTTTCACACGTTTGGCTAAAGGCAACGTGAAATTGCCCATGCCGCAGAATAAATCTAAAACATGATCATTCTGATTCAAATCAAGCCAATCTAAAGCCGTCTCAACCATTTGCAGATTTAAGTGGGTATTCACTTGAATAAAATCGCGGATATCAAAAGATAAACGAATATCGTCTAAGACATAATAAGGCATTTCACCATGCACAAGTTGGATATCTTGATCATCTTGCAGGAATAAATTCACAGCATTTACGCGTGCAAACTCTAGCAACAAAGTGCGGTCAGTTTCGGCTAAATTTCCTTTATAGCGTAACAACATGGCTACGCCATTATTCGCTGAAACTAATTCAATATGCCCTAATTGTTTCGGGGTTGAATATTGAGCCCAAAGTGCGCTCAATTTTGGGATAAGATGATTGATTGCAGGCTCTGCCACTAAGCATTGCTGAATGCTAACTAACTGATTGGAGTTTTTCTGACGAAATCCCATTTCAATAGTTTTATGTTTAGCATTCCACAGCAAACTTAATCGTACACGACGGCGATAGTCCCATTGTTCGCCACAAATCATTGGCATTAATTGAATAGGCTCTGCTTGCAGTTTACTTAATCGAGAAAAAAGGGCTTTCTCTTTCGCTTTACGCTGCATTTCCACAGAAATATGCTGACCTTGGCATCCACCACAACGGCCATAATATGTACATTGAGGCTCAACACGCTGCTTACTCTCTTGTAGCCATTTTTGTGCCGTGGCTAAACCATATTGACGTTTTTCATCAGTCACTACCGCTTCCACTTTTTCCATTGGCAAGGCATTTTCAATAAACCAGGTTTTACCTTGAATTTTAGCCACACCCAGTCCTTGATAATCTAAATCCTGAATTTCAGCGATAACTTTTTGGGTGGTTTTCTGTTTTTTTTGTGGAGCGTAAAGTAAAGCCATGATGGTGTTTTAATCTATTTGTATCAAAGAAAGGGATTATTTTAAATAAAGTACGTTTTGCGTAAATAATTCTCGGCTTTTCAGCGGTTTATCGCCTAAATAAGGTTTAAGTGCAATTCGAGTAAAGCGCTTTGCTGCTTGCAAGGCGGACTCATTGGTGAATTCCAAACGGTCAAAAGCAAGTAAATCTCGGCCATAAAAGGCCAAGTTATCTTTCACTAACGAGGCGATAAACCCCTTTTCCGCACGGTATTGGTAAGTCATCGATTCATCCACTGGTAAACCTGAACCTGCACAATGCAAAAAATCGATACCATAACCTAAGATTTTAAGTAAATGAAATTCAAATAGACGTAATGTAGGCTCAACCTGTGGTTGAGTGGCTAAGCCTGTTAAGCATTGAAGATAATGCTGAAAAAGTTGTGGATTGGCCGTTTCTGGCTCGATCACTCGAGTAATCAGCTCATTTACATAAAACCCACTATATAAAGCTGTTTGCTGCAAAGGCAACGTAATTGCTGCTGGCTCTGCTTTCGTGAGTGTTTTTAATGCGCCTTTTCCTGACCAACGAAGAAGTAATGGCGTAAAAGGCTGTAAGACAGATTTCCATGCCGAACGTTTTGCACGTGCACCTTTTGCAATAACCGTCAAACGCCCCGTTTCTTCAGTGAATAAATCCACCAAAAGGCTGGTTTCACTATAAGGACGACGATGTAACACAAAGCCGCGTTGGAGATCCATACAAGAATTATTTGCCTGATTTTAATTCACTTGGTTGTTTAACACAGCGTTCAGCAAGCACTTCACCTACGCTAGTTTGTAATTGACTGAAGTCATCACGCTCCTGCCAATACCAACGAATATTCGCATAATTTCTACCACGCTCAGAAATCACTCGTGTCAATTTTTCGGTTACATCATTAAAAGTAACGGTCACCTGACTGAGTGTTTTTTTACTTTTCTGTTTTTGCTTGGTATGAACCACACTCACTTCTTTATTGCCTTTACACAAATAAACCGTCGCCGAACCCTTTTGGGATTTTTTATCAACGGTTTGCACTTTCATTTTCTGTGGTGCAGGCTTGCTTAATTCAACATTTTGTGAACAAGCAGAAAGAAAAAGTGCGGTCAAAATTACGCTTAATTTTTTTAACATGAATTCTATTTCCATCAAGGGTTGTTTATGATTGCTCACTTTGCAAAATGAGCAAGGATAAACAATCTTATCTAGAAAAATGGGCGATTACTCGCCCACTAAAAATTATTTTTTATACTGATATGAACCATCGGCTTGACGAATGAACTTACCGCCATTTGATAAACGAAGCTCACTCACTCGACCTTGACTATTCACAGATACCTGTACTTTATCACCAGGTTTGAAACTGCTTAATGCATTACCTGCACCGCTTGCTTTTGTCATGGCATTCACATCTGAAATATTCAATTTATTATCACGGAATACTTGCATTAGTGAAACACCTTGAGGCACCGTTAATGTTTTTGTTGCACCTGTTGAAGCAGTTTGTGCTGCAGGTTCAGCTGCTTTCACCGCATTGTAGGTTGCTGATTTCGCTTCCACAATTTGAACCTTACTGTCTTTAGTCGCAACAGGTTTCGCCTCTTGAATTTTGCTTGACTCTTTTTTCACGGTTTGAGTCGGCTGAACTGTTGCTTTTTCAGCTACAGGTTTAGGTTGTTTTTTCTCTTGAACCACCGATGTTTGTTCACGACGAGGTTCTGCTTTATGCTCAACTGTTGCGGTATGTTTTTCTACAGCTGGTTGCACTGTTTTTACTGGTTCTTTAACTGGTGCAGGAGCAACAGTCGGTTGAACCGGTGCTGGTTGGGTTGCTGGTTGTTGAACAACATTTTGTTGTGCAGGCTCTGCAGGTTGTGATTTCGCCGCATCTGCTTTATCACCTACGTACTCCATGGCTGGAGGTGTATCTGATTTAGCTTCATTTGTAGCTTGTTCTGTCGTTGCCGGCGCTGCATTGTTATTGTTATCTAATACAGTGGTTTCAACCGGTTGAGACTGATCCAATGATTGGAATTGAACTGGAATTTCATTGCTGTTTTGTTGTTCAAAAGACTCTACCGTATCTGAGTTTGGTTTTAGGGTGAAGAAAATGATCAGCAAGACCACTAACCCCAAGATAGCAATAAATAAACGGCGATGTTTTTCTGGTAACATTTGTAGAACCTTCCATTTTTCAGGTGATTTCAAGCTTGCTGCTGCAGCTGTTGCTGGTGCAACTGTTTCGGCTTGAATTGTCACTTCTTCCACAATCTCTTCTGCAGGTGAATTTTCAAAAATCACTTTTTCTTCCGCTGCGTTTTCTACTTGAACATTTTCAACAGGTTCTTGAGCTCCGAAAGCACTTGATTGCACTGACTGTTCAGTATTTTCACTTTGGAATGCTTGAGAAGGTGAAAAAGGTTGACTTGCTGCCGCACCAAAAGTTGGTTCGCGGCGAACATGGAATTGTGTATCTGGCTGTTCTTTTTTACCAAATAAACCTTTGGCTTTATCAAAAATTGAGCCACTTTGTTGAACCGGTTTTCTTGGTGTCACAGAGTCAGAGTGATTAAATCCTAAATCTAATTCATTTTGAGATGAATTGTCGTTAGGTTGATTTTTATTATCCACGGTATTACCTCGATTTGCTAAACTAAAGATCACACAAAAGTGCGGTGAAAAATTGAATCGTATTTTATCGGATCTTAAGCAGTGTATAAAGTCTTATTTGGCTCTCCACCGATTTCTCGTGCTAATTTGGGCACTAAATAGCCAGAAGTGAGCGCCTGTAATTCTTTGTAAATTTGTAATGCTTTCTCATCTGAGATATAAAAATGACTCGCACCTTGCACTTTATCCAATAAATGCAAGTAATAAGGCAGAATACCTGCTTGAAACAGCTTATCGCTTAATACTTTTAATGTATGTGGGTTATCATTCACATCTTTTAAAAGGACTGATTGATTAAGTAAGGTAACTTTAACGCCTGCCAGTTTTTGCATAGCCAAAGAGAGCGCCTCATCAATTTCATTTGGATGATTGATATGCGTCACAAACACTGTTTGTAATGGGCTTTTTAGTAATAAATCGCAAAATTCATCCGTAATGCGCTCCGGAATCACGACTGGCAAACGAGAGTGAATACGTAAACGCTGTAAGTGCGGTATTTTTTCAAGGCGTTCTAATAGCCATGCCCATTCACTATCCTTTGCCATCATCGGATCGCCACCCGAAAAAATCACCTCTTCAATTTCTGAATGGGCCGCAATATAGTCTATTGCTTGTTGCCAACTCGTTTTATTGCCTGGGTTTTGATCATAAGGAAAATGGCGACGAAAACAATAACGACAGTTAACGGCACAGCCTCCTTTTGCCATGAACAGCAAGCGATTTTGATATTTATGCAGAATATTAGGCACCGCATTTTTTTGCTGCTCATCTAAAGGATCTTGGCTAAACCCTTCGGCCTCAATAAATTCTTGTTGAGCTGTCATCACTTGTAAAAAAAGTGGATCTTTCGGATTCCCTTTTTCCATTTTTTCAACAAAAGGTAAAGGCACTCGCATAGCAAAAAGTTTACGAGCGGTGATATCCTCGGCAAAATCGTCAACAGGTAAATTTAAGGTTTTTAATAAGATTTTCGGATCAGAAATCGCATTTTTTAGGGTTTCTAACCAATTTTGTTCTTCTCTAATCGCAATATTTCGGGTTAAAATACGCACTTTCAAACAATCTCTATTTTTTAGGATATTTTTAATATGGCTACATATACTACCAGTGATTTCAAACCAGGTCTAAAATTTATGCAAGACGGTGAGCCTTGTGTGATCGTTGAAAACGAATTCGTTAAACCAGGTAAAGGCCAAGCTTTTACTCGTACTCGTATTCGTAAATTAATTTCAGGCAAAGTATTAGATGTAAACTTCAAATCTGGTACTTCGGTTGAAGCTGCTGATGTTATGGATCTTAACCTCACTTATTCATACAAAGATGATGCATTCTGGTACTTCATGCACCCAGAAACATTTGAACAATACTCTGCTGATGCAAAAGCAGTGGGTGATGCAGAAAAATGGTTATTAGACCAAGCAGATTGTATCGTGACTTTATGGAACGGTGCGCCAATTACTGTCACTCCACCAAACTTCGTAGAATTAGAAATCATCGATACTGACCCTGGTCTTAAAGGTGATACTGCGGGTACAGGCGGTAAACCAGCAACATTAAGTACTGGTGCTGTGGTGAAAGTACCTCTTTTCGTTCAAATCGGTGAAGTAATTAAAGTGGATACTCGTTCAGGCGAATACGTTTCTCGCGTGAAATAATCTTTCAGTGAGAGATAAAAAGAGCGGTCAATATTTGATAAATATTGGCCGTTTTTTATTGCCTGCTCATTAGTTTCATAGAGATAAAAAATGCGGTTATTTCTAACCGCACTTTGATTGATTATTTTGCTTTTGAGCCTTCTAAATCTAAAGAAGGTTTTCTATCTGAGTTAACACAAATGATTTGTGCCGCCGCATAAAGCGTTGTATTCGGCTTTAAGCTAATTGTGTATTTCTCTTGTTTTTTCGGTGCGGCACGTAAACCTTCACCCCAGAAATCATCATAAAAATCGGTACGAACTTGGGTTAAATGGTAGTTCTTACAGTTTAAGATTTTATATTGGCGAACAGAACGTGCATAACGTCTTTTCTCATTTGGATACACATATAAACCTTTATCCAAATTCACCACGGCATCAAAATGCACTTGGTTTAAATCTTGGTTGTCCACCCAAATTGAATCGGTATCAATGTAGTAATTTTTATCTTTTACTAATCGAACATACCCTACTCTATCTTTTGAAGGGGGCGTTAATGTCACCTCTTCTTGTGTAACTGGCGATTGAACAGCTGAACAGCCTGCTAAAAGGGCTACACCTAAAAACGTTAATGCTAATTTTTTCATTTTTTCTCCTTAAAGCTTTCTAAAGCCTGCTGTTAATCTTTTATACCTTAGCTTAATATTTTACCGTATGTCCATATCCTTCAAGGATTGTTTTTATATGCTCAAGTGATTCTTTCGTCGGTGGTAAAACATCTGCGAGCTCATATTCAAAGCCAAGGGTTTTCCATTTATGAGCGCCTAATCGATGATAAGGGAGAAGTTCGACTTTTTCAATATTGGTCATACCGTCAATAAACTGTCCGAGCAGATGAACATCATGATCGTTATCGGTATAACCTGGAACGACTACATAACGAACCCAGGTTCGCTGATTACGTTTTTGCAGATATTTCGCAAACTCAAGCGTCCGTTTATTTGGTACACCAATAAGGTTTTGGTGCACTTGATCGTTCAATTCTTTTAAATCAAGCAAAACGAGATCGGTTACATCGATTAGTTCATCAATAATGTGATCATAATGACGTACAAACCCATTAGTATCTAAACAAGTATTAATGCCTTCTGCTTTACAAGCTCGGAACCAATCTCGTACAAACTCAGCTTGAAGAATGGCCTCACCACCTGATGCTGTTACACCACCACCGGTTGCATTCATAAAATGGCGATAGCTCACGACTTCTTTCATGAGTTCTTCCACACTGATTTCGCGACCACCATCAAGATCCCAAGTATCACGATTGTGGCAATATTTGCAACGCATTAAACAGCCTTGCATAAATAAAATAAAACGAATGCCGGGACCATCCACGGTTCCACAGGATTCAAAGGAGTGAATTCTTCCTAGAACAGACATACATAAATTTCCAAAAAATAAATCTAGCTAAATTTTACCAAAAATATCATCTATAAAAAATGAGCCTGACTTAAATCAGGCTCATAATTTTTATGTTCCCGCTAAAGTGCGGTTAAATTTTATCGTGTTTTAGAACGATTCTGTGAATGTACGAGTTACGACGTCTTGTTGTTGCTCTTTAGTTAAAGAGTTAAAACGCACTGCGTAACCAGATACACGAATAGTTAATTGCGGATATTTGTCCGGATTTTCCATCGCATCTAATAACATTTCACGGTTTAATACGTTCACATTTAAGTGTTGACCACCTTCTACTGCTGCTTCGTGGTGGAAGTAACCATCCATTAAGCCAGCAAGGTTGCGACGTTGTGCTTCTGGATCTTTACCTAATGCATTTGGTACGATTGAGAAGGTATAAGAAATACCATCTTTCGCGTAAGCAAATGGAAGTTTAGCTACAGAAGTTAATGATGCTACCGCACCTTTTTGGTCACGACCATGCATTGGGTTAGCACCTGGTCCGAATGGTGCACCTGCGCGACGACCATCTGGGGTGTTACCAGTTTTCTTACCATAAACCACGTTAGAAGTAATGGTTAATACAGATTGTGTAGGCACAGCGTTGCGGTAAGTTTTAAGTTTTTGAATTTTCTTCATGAAACGTTCAACTAAGTCACAAGCGATGTCATCAACACGGTTGTCGTTGTTACCATATTGTGGATATTCACCTTCGATTTCGAAGTCGATCGCTACGTTGCTTGCTACAACATTGCCATCTTTATCTTTGATGTCGCCACGAACTGGTTTAACTTTCGCATATTTAATTGCTGAAAGTGAGTCTGCTGCAACAGAAAGACCTGCGATACCACAAGCCATGGTACGGTATACATCACGATCATGTAATGCCATTAATGCGGCTTCGTATGAATATTTATCATGCATATAGTGGATGATATTTAAGGCAGTCACATATTGTTTTGCCAACCAATCCATAAAGCTATCCATACGAGTCATGACTGTGTCGAAATCTAACACTTCATCAGTGATTGGTGCAGTTTTCGGACCTACTTGCATACCTAATTTTTCATCGATACCGCCGTTGATTGCGTATAACAATGTTTTTGCTAAGTTTGCACGCGCACCGAAGAATTGCATTTGTTTACCAACAACCATTGGTGATACACAACATGCGATTGCGTAGTCATCATTGTTGAAGTCTGGACGCATTAAATCATCGTTTTCGTATTGAACTGATGAGGTATCAATCGATACTTTTGCACAGAAACGTTTGAAGTTTTCAGGTAATTGCTCAGACCAAAGAATTGTTAAGTTTGGTTCTGGAGAAGTACCCATGTTGTAAAGGGTGTGTAAAATACGGAATGTATTTTTGGTTACTAATGTACGGCCGTCTAAACCCATACCTGCGATGGTTTCAGTTGCCCACATTGGGTCACCAGAGAATAATTGATCGTATTCAGGTGTACGTAAGAAACGAACCATACGAAGTTTCATGACTAAGTGGTCAACTAATTCTTGCGCTTCAGTTTCAGTAAGTTTACCCGCTTTTAAATCACGTTCGATATAGATATCGATGAAGGTTGCAGTACGACCGAATGACATTGCTGCACCATTTTGTGATTTGATTGCTGCTAAGTAAGCAAAGTACATCCATTGAATTGCTTCTTTAGCGTTAGTTGCAGGGTTAGAAATATCGTAACCGTAGCTTGCTGCCATTTGTTTCATTTGGCCTAATGCACGGTGTTGTTCTGCGATTTCTTCACGTAAACGGATAGTTGCTTCAAGGTTTACGCCATCTTCTAAGTCTTTTTGTAAAGAAGTGAATTGTGCGTATTTATCTTTCATTAAGAAGTCAACACCATAAAGTGCGACACGACGATAGTCACCGATGATACGACCACGGCCGTAAGCATCTGGAAGACCAGTTAATACACCTGATTTACGACAACGTAAAATGTCTGGCGTATAAACATCGAATACACCTTGGTTGTGGGTTTTACGATATTCAGTGAAGATTTTTTTCACTTCAGGATCTAATTCACGACCGTAAATTTTGCATGATCCTTCCACCATTTTAATACCACCAAATGGCATAATGGCACGTTTTAATGGAGCATCGGTTTGAAGACCTACGATTTTCTCTAAGTCTTTATTGATATAACCTGGTGCGTGAGAAGTAATCGTTGAAGGCGTATGTTCGTCAAAGTCTAATGGCGCATGTGTGCGGTTTTCAACTTTAATTCCTTCCATAACGGTTTCCCAAAGTTTTGTTGTCGCTTCGGTTGGACCGGCTAAGAAAGAATCATCACCTTCATACGGGGTGTAGTTCTTTTGAATAAAATCACGCACGTTGACGTTTTCTTGCCAATCACCGGCAACGAATCCTGCCCACGCAACTTTTTGTGCTTCATTAAGTTCTGACATAGTCATTTCCTTTTTTAATTGATAAAAAATAAGTCTGTTTAGTTCGTTAGTACATTAGTGAGCTTTGGTTAAATAACGTTGGAATAAGCCGATACAAACCGCACCACCCATAATGTTTCCTAACGTTACTGGAATCAAATTCTTCACAATGAAATGGTAGAGATCTAAATCTGCATATTTCATTGGATCTACACCAATTTGTTGCCAAAATTCTGGCGTACTAGAATGAGCTGTGATAATGCCTAGTGGAATCATAAACATATTTGCCACACAGTGTTCAAAACCTGATGCGACAAATAAACCAATCGGCATGATCATAATAAATGCTTTGTCTGTAACAGTTTTACCGGAATAAGACATCCATACCGCTACACACACCATAATGTTACATAAAATACCAAGGTTAAATGCTTCAAACCAAGTATGATGAATCTTATGTTGAGCGGTTGCCAAAATGGTTAAACCCCATTGACCATTTGCTGCCATGGTTTGTCCCCCAAACCAAATCACTGCAGCAATAAATAAACCGCCCACAAAGTTACCCAAATATACCACAATCCAATTTCGGATCATTTGAGCTGTGGTTATCTTACCGCCTACGCGGGCAACTAAGGTTAAAGTAGAAGAGGTGAATAATTCAGATCCTAAAATTACCACCATAATTACGCCTAAAGAGAAAACTAACCCACCGACTAACTTGGTTAATCCCCAAGGCGCTCCTGCGCTTGCTGTTTGTGTCGTCGTATAGAATACAAAGGCTAAAGCAATACAAGCCCCAGCACTAATACCAGACAGAAATGATAAAAATGGGCGTTTTTGCGCTTTATACGCAGCGACGCTTTCAGCATAATCCGTTGCTTCAACTGGTGTGAGAGCAACAGAAGATTGATTTAAATTTTCTGATGCCATATCTAACTCCAAATAGTTGGTTTATTATTTCTTATACTACAACATAGGTATTCCTATACCCATTTGGTATTCTACTCTCTTATAAAACCATTGCAAGAAATCCCCAACTTATTCCAAAAAAATTTGATATTTTGCAAGTTTTGGTAAATTTTCTGCTCAAAAAATAAAAAAGCGGAATATCACTATTCCGCTTTTCATATAAAAATAACAACATTAAAACACGATACGATCTCGGTTTTTCTCTAGCGTAGCTTTGCCAATACCTTGTACTTCAAGTAGTTGTTCTGCCACACTGAAATTGCCGTGTTTCTCACGATATTGCACAATGGCTTCTGCTTTTTTCGCCCCAATACCAATCAGCGCTTTTTGAATTTCTGATGCACTGGCGGTATTGATATTTAATTTATCATTCACCGTTTGTTGTACAGTTTGTGATGGTGCTTGTACAGCTGTTTGTTGCTGCACTTGCGTTTGCGCTTGAGCCTGCTCAGATGTCTTTTCTTCTGCAAGCACTTGTGTACTCAACATCGCGCCTGCAATAAATAATGAACTAAATAAATGTTTCATCAATTTCATAAAAATGCCCTTTATTAACAAATAAGTACCGTTGATTCATATCAACAGTGACATTTTTAAGAAACACGGAAAACACGCAAGAAATCAACCGCACTTTTGCGATCTTGATCGCAAAAATTACATTTAAGCAAATAAAAAAACGACCTTAGCGAACCACTACAGCTGTGCCACTCGCAATCACCATAAACATACTTTTATTGCTTACTGTTGCGTAATTAATCTCTACGCCAACCACAGCATTTGCCCCTAAAGCAATTGCTTTTTCTTCCAACTCTTTCAAGGCATCTTGGCGTGCACGACTAATACGACGCTCATAAACACTTGAACGCCCACCAATCACATCGGTAATGGCCGCAAAAAAATCACGGATGAAGTTTGCCCCTGCAATCACTTCCCCAAAGACGACTTGTTTATATTCTACGATTTGTTTACCTTCAATATTAGGCGTAGTGGTAATAATCATTTTGTATCCTTTAATTCTCGTTAAAAATCAACCGTACTTTAGGCAGTTAATTTTGATTTCAAAACAGCTAATGCCTTCGCACGATGAGAAATTTTCTTTTTCTCTACGGTTTCTAATTCTGCAAAAGTACAGCCTTTTTCAGGGCTAAAAAAGAGCGAGTCATAACCGAAGCCATTTTCACCTTTCTCTTCATAAATAATCTGCCCGTCACATTCACCTTGAGCAATGATAGGAGAAGGATCACTTGGGTGTTGTAATAACACAATCGTACTCACAAATTTTGCTTGGCGACGTTCAGTCGGTACATTAGCTAATTCTGCCAATAATTTTTCTCGGTTTTTAGCATCAGCTTCATCACCATCCACACCGGCATAACGAGCAGAATACAATCCAGGCGCACCATTTAACGCATCCACCACAAGACCGGAATCATCTGCAATAGCTGGTAAACCTGATTTTACAGATGCATAACGTGCTTTCAGAATGGCATTTTCAACAAACGTTAAGCCAGTTTCCTCTGGGCTTTCAATGCCTAAATCTGTCTGAGCAATGACTTCAAAACCGAAATCGGCTAATACGTCTGCCATTTCTTTTACTTTGCCTTTATTACCTGTAGCAAGCACAATTTTTTGCTTCATGATTCTGTCCCTCATATCAAACGTTGTTTCATTTTAACATCTCACCAAAAAATTTCGGAATAAATATTGACCTTAACCTTAGGTTAACGTTTATGATTTGCGCCCATTCATTTATCACATAGGAGCAAAACATGAAAAAACTTATGACTTTTATTGCACTTAGCACCGCTGCAGTTTCAATTTGTGCCCAAGCTAATGAACAACACCAAGCACACATGAATATGCCAATGTCGACAGGTTCTGCAATGCAACAAGAATTAATGCAAGGTATGAATCAAATGCATCAAGACATGATGGCAGCTATGCAATATCAAGATCCTGATGTCGCTTTTGCAGCAGGTATGTTGCCACACCATATTGGTGCAGTAAAAATGGCGGAAGTTGAATTAAAATACGGAAAAGATCCTGAGATGCGTAAGCTTGCTGAGAATATTATTAACGCTCAACAAGCAGAAATTGAACAAATGCAAAAATGGCTTAAAGTACACAATAAAAAATAAAATAACACAAAAAAAGTGCGGTAAATTAACCGCACTTTTTTAATAGAATTAGTTCACTTCTTTTATTTTTAACTCTTTTGGCACTTCAAAGAACATATTCTCTTCTAAGCCTTGAAGCTCTTCAATAGTATCGGCACCAAATTCTTTTAATCGAGCAATCACGGATTGCACCAACTCTTCTGGTGCTGAAGCGCCTGCTGTTACGCCAATTGTTTCAACGCCTTCAAACCAGTCTGCCGTCACATCATTTGGATCATCAATCAATTTTGACTTCACATCCATACGCGATGCCAACTCAGCTAAACGATTAGAATTTGATGAGTTTTTAGAGCCGACAACCACCACTAAATCACATTGTTTCGCTAATTCACGCACCGCTTCTTGACGATTGGTGGTGGCATAGCAAATATCGTTTTTATGTGGACCTTGAATCGCAGGATATTTATCTTTCAATGCACTAATAGTTTCCGCCGTATCATCAAGAGAAAGCGTAGTTTGTGTCATAAAGGTTAAATCATCATTTTCTTGAACCGGCAAACGAGCAATATCTTCCACGCTTTCAATTAAGAAAATGCCACCTTCGGCATTATTATACTGCCCCATTGTGCCTTCCACTTCTGGATGCCCTTTGTGACCGATCAAAATCGCTTTCGTCCCTTTACGGCTCGCTCGAGCTACTTGCATATGTACTTTGGTTACTAACGGGCAAGTTGCATCAAACACTTTTAACTGACGATCTTTCGCTTCTTGACGAACGGCTTGTGACACACCATGAGCAGAGAAAATCACAATAGCGCCATCAGGCACTTCGCTCAGTTCTTCCACAAAAATCGCTCCACGCTCACGCAAACCATTTACCACGAAACGGTTGTGCACCACTTCATGACGCACATAAATCGGTGCGCCATGAATTTCAAGCGCTAATTCAACAATGCTAATGGCTCGATCGACACCTGCGCAAAATCCGCGAGGATTGGCTAAAATTATCTTCATTTTTGACTGCTCTTTTTATCACCTTTAAAGGCATCTAATGCTAATAAACCCGCACCAATACAAATCGCAATATCTGCCACATTGAATACCGGATAATGATAAATATCCCAATAAAAATCTAAGAAATCCACCACAAAACCGTTATACACACGGTCCACCATATTGGCTAACGCACCGCCAATAATCAGTGCATAAGCTGAGTTTTGTAATTTTTGCTCTGCAGAATTCTTTTTCATAAAGTAAGCCAGCATTAAAGAAATCCCAATCGCAAGCACGATAAAGAAATCTTTCTGCCAACCATCATGTTCAGCAAGGAAGCTAAACGCTGCGCCATAGTTACGCACATAGGTTAAATTAAAAACGGGCAATATATTCACACTTTCATAGAGATCAAAGCGTTGCACAACAATATATTTGGTCAGTAAATCGAGAATAAATGCAACCGCACTTAACCAAAGGAATGAAAGTCCTGTTTTATTTTTTGTCATAGGAAATTATCTGTCTTTATAAATGGACGATGATTTTAACAACTCGAATAGCCTTTATAAAGCAAAAGGCATCAAATTATAAAAGGCGAACACATTGGTTCGCCTTGCAATGTTAATTACTTTTTCTTCACCGGTCTTTGCCAACCTTGAATATGGCGTTGTGGCACACGAGTAATCACAAGCTCATCTTTCTCAATATTTTGAGTAATCGTTGAGCCCGCACCGATCGTTGCGCCATCTGCTACAGTAACTGGTGCAACTAACTGCGTATCTGAGCCCACGAATACATTGTTACCAATGATTGTTTTAAATTTATTTGCACCGTCATAGTTACAAGTAATGACACCCGCACCGATGTTACAGTTTTCACCGATTTCAGTATCACCCACATAAGTAAGGTGGTTGACTTTAGAACCTTTACCTACTGTGGATTTTTTAATTTCTACAAAGTTACCCACATGGGTTTCAGCGGCTAATTCAGCACCTGGACGCAAACGAGAGAATGGACCAATCGCCGCTTTCTCACCAATTGTCGCATCTTCTAAAACAGAATAAGGCTTGATCTCAACATCATCACCAATGGTCACGTTTTTCAATACGCAACCTGCACCGATTTTTACACGGTCACCCAAGCGCACATTGCCTTCCACAATCACGTTCACATCAATTTCAACATCTTTACCGTGCTCTAATGTGCCGCGTAAATCAAAACGCTCAGGATCAATCAACATCACGCCTGCAAGTAAAAGTTTTTCTGCTTGTTTACGTTGATAATAGCGTTCCATTTTGGCTAATTGTAGGCGATTATTTACCCCTTCAACTTCCATAAAATCAGTTGCTTGAACAGCTACAATCGGACAACCATCTTGATGAGCTAAGCCAATTACATCAGTAATATAAAACTCGCCTTGTGCATTATTATTATCTAAACGCGCTAACCATTTTTTGAAACTTGCACCATCTGAAACTAACACACCTGTATTAATCTCTTGAATTTTAAGCTGCTCAGGCGTTGCATCTTTTTGTTCAACAATCCCTACAACTTTGCCATTTTCACGTACGATTCGACCATAACCTGTTGGGTTATCTAATACGACGGTTAACACTGCAATACCATTTTCAGGTTTCGCATCGATTAATTTTTGCAATGTTTCCGGTGTAATCATTGGGCCATCGCCATACACCATTAAAACATTTTCATCATCACGGAAAAAAGGCATCGCTTGTTGCATAGCATGTCCTGTTCCCAATTGTTCAGCTTGGAACACCCAGTTCACGCTTTCATTTGCTAAACGCTCACGCATTAATTCGCCACCGTGACCATAAATCAAATGCACGTTTTCCGCACCTAATTGATTTGCCGTATCGATCACATGTTTTACCATCGGTTTACCTGCCACTTTGTGCAAGACTTTAGGTAAATCAGAATACATACGAGTGCCTTTACCAGCCGCTAAAATCACCACGCTTAATGCTTTATTTGTCATAAATTCTTCTCTTCTTTATAAAAAATTTGGGCGTATTCTATCGTAGAATGGAGAATATGATAAGCCATTTAATTTTCATACATTCCTGACAAGACAAGATTGTATAAAAATCTCAAATCCTGTAAACTATCCTCCCGTCTTGATAGCTAATCATCTTCTTCTTTTATTTTTGACCGCACTTTTCAGTATTCTGCACAAATTTGCATAAAAGATGATTGGCTATAATCATTTTTATCCCAATATTTTAGGTCTCTCACTATGGCTACAAATTATATTTTCGTCACAGGCGGTGTGGTTTCATCGTTAGGTAAAGGCATTGCCGCAGCATCATTGGCAGCAATTTTAGAAGCACGTGGCTTAAACGTGACTATTATGAAATTAGACCCTTACATCAACGTGGATCCAGGTACAATGAGCCCAACCCAACACGGCGAAGTGTTCGTGACACAAGACGGGGCGGAAACCGATTTAGACTTAGGTCACTACGAGCGTTTTATTCGTACCAAAATGACAAAACGCAATAACTTCACGACAGGTAAAATTTACTCTGAAGTATTACGCAAAGAGCGTCGTGGTGATTATTTAGGTGCAACAATTCAAGTTATCCCGCACATCACTAATGAAATAAAAGATCGCGTGATTGCCGGTGCGCAAGGTCATGATGTGGTTATCGTGGAAGTAGGCGGAACTGTGGGTGATATTGAATCACTTCCATTCTTAGAAGCACTGCGTCAACTTGCCGTACAAGTGGGCCGTGAGCATACTATCTTTATGCACTTAACTTTAGTGCCATACATCCCGACTGCGGGTGAAGTAAAAACCAAACCAACACAACATTCTGTAAAAGAATTACTTTCGATTGGTATTCAACCGGATGTGCTTATCTGCCGTTCAGATCGCATGATTCCACCAAACGAGCGTGCAAAAATCGCCTTATTCTGTAACGTACCAGAACGTGCGGTCATCTCATTAAAAGATGTCAATTCTATCTACCAAATCCCGGCGTTATTGAAATCACAAGGTTTAGATGAATTTATCTGCCAACGTTTCCACTTAGACTGCCCTGAAGCAGATCTTTCTGAATGGGAACAAGTGCTTTATCAAGAAGCCAACCCGGTGGGTGATGTGACCATCGGTATGGTAGGTAAATATACTGAATTACCAGACGCTTATAAATCAGTGAATGAAGCTTTAAAACACGCAGGTTTGAAAAACCGTTTAAGCGTGCATATCAAATACATTGATTCTCAAGATGTTGAAACCAAAGGCACTGACGTATTAAAAGGCGTAGATGGTATTTTAGTACCAGGCGGCTTTGGCTATCGTGGCGTAGAAGGCAAAATTTTGACCGCAAAATACGCACGTGAACACAATGTTCCTTACCTCGGTATTTGTTTAGGGATGCAAATTGCATTAATCGAATATGCACGTAACGTTGCTGGTCTTGAAAAGGCAAACTCATCTGAATTTGATCGTAACTGTGAGCAACCTGTTGTTGGTTTGATAACAGAATGGCAAGATGCTGAAGGCCACATTGAAACCCGTGATGATAATTCTGATCTTGGTGGTACGATGCGTTTAGGGGCACAACAATGTCATTTAATTGAAGGCTCAAAAGCGCGTGCATTATATGGCAAAGAAACCATTGAAGAACGTCACCGTCACCGTTATGAAGTGAACAATAACCTGCTTCCACAAATTGAAAAAGCAGGTCTTAAAGTGACTGGCTTATCTGCGGATCGTAAATTAGTGGAAATCATTGAAGTACCAAATCACCCATGGTTTGTGGCATGTCAATTTCACCCTGAATTTACATCAACACCACGTGATGGCCACCCATTATTCGAAGGCTTTGTCAAAGCAGCAAGAGAAAATCAGTCAAAAACTGAAAAGTAATTTACTGATAATTTAATAAACAAGTGCGGTCAAAAATTCTTGTGTTTTTGACCGCACTTTGTATTAATAAGGAATAATATCATCTGTGTCTTATTCACTCATTTAATAATGGATAACTAAAAATGAAACTTGCTGTTATTTTACCCGCCTATAATGCAGAAAATTTTATCACTGAATGTTTAGATTCATTATTGAATCAAACCTTTAGTGATTTTTGTATTCTTGCGGTTAATGATGCTTCTACCGATAACACAGGTGACATTCTCGAAGATTATGCGACGAAAGATACTCGCTTACGTGTTTACCATTTACCACAAAACCAAGGTGAGCCTGCTGTAATGCAATTTGCCATGGATATGCTTAACTATATGAATATTGAATATGTTGCACGTATGGATGCCGATGATATTTGTGTGCCACACCGTTTTGAAAAACAAGTTCAATATTTAGACGAGCATCCCGAAATTGATATTTTAGGAAGTAATGCACTGCTCTTTAATGATGGGCAAACTGATAAAATGTCTAAAGTAAGTACACTTCCTCTTTTAGATAAAGATATAAAAGCACATTTTTCTTTAGCTCGTGACAATATCATTAATCCCTCTTCAATGTGGCGACATTCTAGTATCAAGGCACTCGCGATCAATTATGCACAAACAGCCACAGCACCCGATTTTCATATGTGGGTACAATGTTCATTACATCAAAAGAAATTTGCGAATTTACCAGAGCCATTATTGTTTTATCGGATACACCAAGGCCAAGCGAGTAAAATACATGACAAAATTAACGAGTCTATTCAATACTCTATGGAGCTATGGATAAGCCATTTATTTCCAGAATTAACACCTAAAGAAGTCAGCTTACTAAGCCTTATACTGCACGGGAAAAGCATTAAATTACGCACTGAAGAGTTTGAAATCGCCTTTTCAGCTTATGACAAAGTTCGTTCAAATAATGAAATCTCACTATTTGGTGAAGATCGGGAAACGATGTTTAGTATTTTAGATGCACATACACAATTCTTGAAAAAGCTTTTGTATCAAAGAACGCAATAAAGCTTTTACTTCATCAGACTACTTCCCCAATATGAATAGGATTAGGGAAATTTTTATCCGTTTTAATATCAAAGTGCGGTCATTTTTAGCCAAATTTTTTGCAATAACATCACCGTACTTTACGTATCTAACCTATTTCTCAAAAATGGCTTCGACGGTTAATTCCTTGTAGTGATAGCCCTTTTCTTGACTAAATTGCATTTCAAGTGAACCTAAATAGATCGCGAAATCTGGAGCATCAATTTTTAGTAAGTCTTTACGGATGAGTTTGAGATCTGATTCCGCCAGTTTTTTCATTGAGTCTAAATGATGTTGTTGAAAGACCTGTTTAATATGCCGATCCATATCAGTACAATATCTATCATGCTCTTCAACAAAACAAACTTCGGCTCGTTCTTTTGACTCATTCTCTTCTTTTTTCGAGCTGTTATCGTCCATTCGATAGAATTGATAGACTGGCACATGGATCCATTTTTTATACGAACTCACATCAATTGATGACCATTCAAACTCCGCTTCTCTAATCGGACTATTTTGCTGCGCCATAATGTCGCTATCATTGATACGGAAAGAATGCTCATAAACATCCAATGAAATCAGTTCATTCGCTTTTTCACCATATCTTTGTACAAAGGCTTTTCGTTTCTCTTCATAATTAGAGCTGTCATAAGGCCCTAAGTCCAAACGATGGACTAAATAATCAGATACATCATCTAATTCATTCCAATCTTGGCGTTCGTTTTCTGGCATATTTTCTAAACGAGTTAAAAAATCCACATCATCACGAATTTTTCCTTGTCCATCAGATAAATTAAGCTTTGTGAGTAAATGCTCAAAACGTTTCGTTTGGCTTTGATAAGCAATTTCTTTTGGTTTCACCACCCAAGTCATGGCAAAAATTGCGGCCATTACAACGATAGAAATCAAACGATATTGACGAATTTTAGGGATGATTAAAATAGCATAAGCAATCGTAATCGCCGAGGCTAATGCCACTAAATAAATCCGTTGTTCAGTCCAAGCATAGGCACTAATTCGACGGTCAATTGCCAACCATAGCAGTACAATGGGCACAATGGAAAGGTATGGGAAAAACTTAAAGAAACTGTCCCAATTTGCTTTAACACTAATACTACGTAAAGCGTAAACACCTAAGCCTATGACTAAGTAAGGCAACGCAATATTCGACACCATTCCTTTTGGCAACGCCCCTGCTAAGATAATTTTGCCCACATAAGCATAAAGTAGAACAGTAAAAATCATTAAGGCTGGCGCTAAGATAAAATTTACTAAAATTTCAACGCTACGATTTAGCGTCATCTCTGTATTTTCTTGGCGCTGTTGAAAGACCAAAAAGAACAAAGGAAGACAAAATGCGGTAATTGAGGAATAAAGATGCTTTTGAAACCATTCACTAAAATCAATATTAAATAATGCACTGATTGAAGCCAAAATTGCGGCTACCAAACCAGAGACGAGCCCCCAACCAGCAATGGATGACGTGATGTAATATAGCGTCGTAAAATTACGATAAGTAAAGGCTTGATTGTTTCTGACAAATGGAAAACCACATAATATCAATAATACAATAAATTGAGCGCCCCAAAATTTAGGGCTATAAGCATAAAAATCAGCATTATCATTTACTTGCCAAATGGTGAAAACGGCAATAAGCGGCACAATCCACGAAAAACGATACCAGGCATAAGAGCGAGATAAATAAATAAAGGCAAACAGCATCGGCTCAAATAGCCAATAAGCTAAATGATCTTTTTCTGAATTCATATCCACAAACCAAATCCCAAGAGCAAACGTAGCAATCATGAAGATTTCAATCGGATGAGTTGATATCGCTGATTTTATTCGTGTTTTGGTTTGCTGAAAAAAAGTCGAAAGAGACATAATGATTCCTTTTTCAATGCAAGAAAGTCTCAATTAAGAATAAATAATTCGTCGTAAAATAATACGAAATTTCGGGCAACTTTAACCAACTTTTGAAGGCAATTCCACTGAAATAAAAGAAATAATTGGCGAAAAAGAGATAAAAACTAACCGCACTTGATTGAAAAATAAGATACAGATCAAAGTGCGGTCATTTTTCCAAGACAAATTTCTAAATTTGCTTTATTATATTCCCGTTTTAGGTTCGCCTAACTAATTTTAATTAACTTTAAACAGAGGAAAACAAAATGGCAAAAATCGTTAAAGTCATTGGTCGTGAAATCATCGACTCTCGTGGTAACCCAACTGTAGAAGCTGAAGTTCATCTTGAAGGTGGTTTCGTTGGTTTAGCAGCTGCTCCATCAGGTGCATCTACTGGTTCTCGTGAAGCATTAGAATTACGTGACGGCGACAAATCTCGTTTCTTAGGCAAAGGTGTATTAAAAGCGGTTGCGGCTGTAAACGGTCCTATCGCAGATGCATTAGTGGGTAAAGAAGCGTCTAACCAAGCTGAAATCGACCAAATCATGATCGATTTAGACGGTACTGAAAACAAATCTAACTTCGGTGCAAACGCAATCTTAGCGGTATCTTTAGCAAACGCAAAAGCTGCTGCAGCGTCTAAAGGTTTACCTCTTTACGCTTACATCGCAGAACTTAACGGCACGCCTGGCGTTTACTCTATGCCATTACCAATGATGAACATCATCAACGGTGGTGAGCACGCAGATAACAACGTTGATATCCAAGAATTCATGATTCAACCAGTTGGTGCGAAAACATTGCGCGAAGCACTTCGTATCGGTGCTGAAGTATTCCACAACCTTGCGAAAGTATTAAAATCTAAAGGCATGAGCACTGCTGTAGGTGATGAAGGTGGTTTCGCACCTAACTTAGCATCTAACGCTGACGCTTTAGCATGTATCAAAGAAGCTGTAGAAAAAGCAGGTTATGTACTAGGTAAAGACGTGACTTTAGCAATGGACTGTGCATCTTCTGAATTCTACAACAAAGAAACTGGCAAATACGAAATGAAAGGCGAAGGCCGTTCATTCACCTCTCAAGAGTTCACACACTATCTTGAAGAATTAACCAAACAATACCCAATCGTGTCTATCGAAGATGGTCAAGATGAATCTGACTGGGATGGTTTCGCATACCAAACTAAAGTGTTAGGCGACCGCGTTCAATTAGTGGGCGACGACTTATTCGTCACTAACACCAAAATCTTAAAAGAAGGTATCGAAAAAGGTATCGCAAACTCTATCTTAATCAAATTCAACCAAATCGGTTCTTTAACTGAAACTTTAGCAGCAATCAAAATGGCTAAAGATGCAGGTTACACCGCAGTAATCTCTCACCGTTCAGGTGAAACCGAAGATGCGACTATCGCTGATTTAGCGGTTGGTACAGCAGCAGGTCAAATCAAAACTGGTTCTATGAGCCGTTCTGACCGTATTGCGAAATACAATCAATTAATCCGTATCGAAGAAGCATTAGGTGACAAAGCACCGTTCTTAGGTTTAAAAGCGGTTAAAGGTCAAGCGTAATTCACGCTGAATTTACTGTAAAATCTCACCGCACTTTGCACAAAAGTGCGGTGTTTTTTTAAGGTGTTTTTATGAAGACACAATCGGATTCACTTCTTACCGAACCTTGGCTATCTTGGGCTATCGAAATCCAAAGCATTGCACAAAACGGGCTAACTTATTGCAAAAATATCTATGATATTGAACGCTATGAACGCTTGCGGGATTTGTCTGCTGAAATGCTCGCTTATAAAACAGCAATACCCAAAGAAACTGTCAAATCGTTTTTCTGCAATGGGTCTGGTTATCAAACCCCTAAAATCGATTCGCGCGCAGCTATTTTCAAAGATGATAAAATTTTATTAGTACAAGAAAATGATGGTCTTTGGTCACTGCCTGGCGGCTGGATAGATGTGCTAGAAACCATTTATAGTAATACGATTAAAGAAGTACGCGAAGAAGCGGGGCTTAATGTTAAACCGACTTTCATTATTGCTATTCACGAACAACATAAACGCAATTTTCCGCCTTTTGCGCATCCTGTACTCAAAACCTTCGTCATGTGCGAACCATTAAGTGGCGAATTTCAACCAAATAGTGAAACCGTTCAATCTGCCTATTTTGCATTAAATGAACTGCCACCAATGAATGAAGAAAAAAATACGCCCGCACAGGTTGAACTTTGCTTTCAGGCACACCATAGTAGTCACTGGACTACACAATTTGATTAGGAAATACCATGTTACATTTAACCCTCGAAGACCAACTTTTTCTCGGTCAACCAAAGCAAGTCGGTACACACTCGACTGTACATGACCATCTGGCGGTGATGTTTGAAGATGATGGCGAAACCGGCTATTTTTATGCATTAGATATGCGTCAAAATGCGCAGCCTGTTGTCGATTGCTTACATGTTTATAATGTTGATAACACACGCAATCACCACGAAGCACGTAAATTAGAAATCTGCTGGGATGAAAGCGGTTATTTAGCCTTATTGCTTATTAACGGCTATCCACACGCTGTATTTGATTTTGCTCATTTGATCGGCTATAACACCAACAAGCATCCTCAGCCTGACTTAATGAGCATGTGGACACACGAAGAAATCACCAATGAACGTGCGACAGCATGGCTTGGTGTGAATACGATTAAATAGGATTAACTATGCGATTTTACCGCGGTCTTCAGCCTTTCAAGGTCATGAGTTTTGATCTTGATGATACCCTTTACGATAACAGTGATGTCATTCGTTTAGCCGAAGAACGCTTTCTTCAATGTGTGCAAGAACACGCGCAACTAAGCGATCTTACCTCAGAATATTGGCGAGAATGGAAATGGCAATTGGCGGAGAAAGATCCCTTGATTGCTGAAGATGTGATTGCCTGGCGCGTCGAAACGTTACGCAACTTACTGACGCATAATGGTAAAAGTACGGGTGAAATTGACCGCACTTTAGCGATTGCCATGGAAGAGTTTATTGAATGGCGACATAAAATTGATGTGCCAGCTGAAAGCATTGAAGTATTAAACCAACTGAAAGAACGATACCCGCTTAGCGTGATTACTAACGGTAATGTGATTGCAACACGTATTGGGCTTGAACACTTTCAGCTGAGTTTACGTGGTGGAGAACAAGGCAGAGCGAAACCTCATCAAGATTTGTTCCACCAAACCGCCCATTATTTTGGCGTAAAACCGAGTGAAATTTTACATATCGGTGATAACTTAACCACGGATGTTCAAGGCGCCATTCAAGCTGGCTGCCAAGCGGTATGGATTAATTTATCGGGTAAAAACCTCAATTCATTTACTGAAGCAAGTGTTTTGCCTACATTAGAAATCAATCATTTAACTGAATTATTAACACTTTAACCCTATGATGAAAAAGAAAAATCAAGTTCTCGTCAGCCTTTCCATTGTGGCTTTATTGGGCGGTTGCTCAGAAGAGCAAGTTCAACGAGATGTTTATAATAGCCTTGAGGATTGTTTAGCCGATTGGCAAAAAATTGAATTGTGCGAAGCTGACCAATCTAATGAAAATAACAGCAGTACAACTGCACATGCTGGATCTGGCTCCTCTCTCTCGGGCAATTTAAATACACGTCCAAGCAATAATAGCGAGTGGTCAGAAGACAATCAGACCGTTAAACAAACCTTAAATCCAGATGGAGCAACTCACTCTGGCAATTCAAGCAGCGCTGAGGGAACAAGCCACACTAGCTCTGCAACAGGAGAAGGACACGGCAGTATGGGCAGTGCGATTGCAGGTGCCGCAATGGGCTATATGATCGCTCGTACGATGGGTTCATTTTTAGGACCTAGTTACAATCCAAGCAATCGCGCCGTTTCAACGCCAACGGGTCAAGTTATTCAACCGCAAACTAATCGTTCTGTCGGTAAGCCTGTATTAGTTAAAGGTAATGCAGGCAGCACTTACAGCAAACCAGTTTCACGCGGTGGCTTTAAAAGCTCTAACTCAAGCAGTAACCGTAGCTCAGGCGGTTAAATATGAAACGAATCACAGGCTTTCCTACTCGCCCTAATATGGTGCAACAATTATTAGATGTGGGCTTTGATTACTATAATCTGCCTTCCTCTGATGGCTCCCATTATTGGTCGGACAATGTGGCGTATGAATTTACCCTAGCGGAAATCGATCGTATTGAAGACGCCACCAACGAATTGCACGCTATGTGTATGGACTTTGTTGCCGATGAAGTGAAACAAGGTGATTATGCCCATTATCGCTTCACCGATTTACAGAAAAATCTGATTGAACAAACATGGGCTAAAAACGTACCGCACTTATATGGCCGTTTTGATTTTGGTTATGACGGTGAAAATCTCAAAATGTTTGAATACAATGCCGATACGCCTACTTCTCTGCTTGAAGCTGCCGTGGTGCAATGGCAATGGTTAGAGCAAATTGAAGGCTTAGCACATCGTGACCAATTCAATTGGATTCACGAAGAATTGCTTAATCGCTTTCAGTTTATTCAACAGCAAACAGGACTAAAAGATTTCCATTTTAGTGCAATGCAAGAAGCGGGGCGTGAAGATTGGGGCAATATCGATTACCTAGCAGATGTGGCTTACAACGCTGGTTGGCATATTCATCAGCTTGCTATTGAAGATGTGGGTTACGATAAAGACAGTCAGCAATTCCTCGATCTGAATAATCAACCTATTGATTGTTTATTTAAGCTCTACCCGCTTGAATGGATGACTACGACAGAATATGCACCACACATGCTTAATTCATCCACCACCTTTATTGAACCGGTGTGGAAATTACTATTAAGCAATAAAATGCTATTGGCGAAATTGTGGCAAAAACATCCAAACCACCCATTATTACTACCTGCTTACTTTAGCAAGCATGATATTACCGATCGCCAATCAATATGGGTGAAAAAACCGACCTTAGGCCGTGAAGGCGCCAATGTTTCTTACTATGAAAAACGTAATGGTCTAGAATTTGCCGCCAAAGGTAGTGAACATTCAGCCTTTTACGATCAAGCAGGTTACATCTATCAACAAAAATTTGAACTGCCAAATTTTGATGGTATGTACCCTATGATTGGTTCTTGGGTTGTGGGTGATGTAGCTTGTGGCATAGGATTGAGAGAAGATTTTACCCCAGTTACCGGCAATGATAGCCACTTCATCCCGCATTACTTTGTGGAATAAAAACAACGCAAAAACTGACCGCACTTAATAGATAATAAGGAGATAAATATGTATCCATTTAGTTTTCAAAACCCTACTCGTATTGAATTTGGTCTCGATAAAGAAAAAGAGATGGGTAAATATATGCACGAATACGGTGCAAAAAAGGCCTTAATTATCTATGGTAGTGAGCGTGTCAAACAATCCGGTTTATTTGAAGATGTGGCGAAAAGCTTGCGTGAGCAGGGAATTGAATACATTGAATGTGGAGGGGTAAAAAGTAACCCGACAATCAGCAAAGTCCGTAAAGCCGTTACAATGGCAAAAGCCTTTGGTGCAGATAGTGTGCTGAGTATCGGTGGAGGCTCTTGCCTTGACAGTGCGAAAGCGATCGCGGCTGGTGCATGCTATGACGGTGATACTTGGGACTTCTTTAAAGGCACACTTGTGCAAAAAGCATTAATGATTTTCGATGTAATAACCCTTGCGGCAACAGGCAGTGAAATGAACTGGGGCTCAGTCATTACCAATGAAGAAACACAGCAAAAATATTCGATTCATAGCAATCATTTATTCCCAAAAGTATCAGTCATTAATCCGAAATTACAAGCGACTGTCAGCCGTGATTATTTAGTGTATTCTGCTGCAGATATTATTGCTCATTCGATTGAAGCCTATTTCACGGCGGAATATCGCCCTGAAATTATTGATTTCTTAGTAGAAAGCAATATTAAAACCGTGATTCGTACGACTGAAATCCTGCTCAATGATCCACAAGATCTCAATGCGCGTGGTGAGTTTGCTTGGGCGGCTACACTTGCGTTGAACGGTTTAACCCATTTAGGTATCTCACCTTACGGTTTCCCAAATCATATGATTGAGCATTCCATGAGTGCGATTTCAGATGTGCCACATGGCGCAGGGCTCTCTGTAATTATGCCTGCGTGGATGCAATGGTATCAATCTCAAAGACCTGCTCAATTCAAACGCTTTGCTAAAGAAATATTTGGCTTAGATAAGGCTGAAGATGGTATTCAAGCCTTAAAAGTCTGGTTTGATAAAATCGGCACACCAACGAGTCTTGAACAACTTGGTATTGGTGATGAAACCTTAGCCGAAATTATTGAAAATGCTGCTCAAACTGCAATCAGAGCGAAAGTGGAAAAAACGTATACCAAAGAAGCTATTGAAGCTATTTTCGCTTTAGCGAAGTAATCTCTCATAAGAAAGAGCGGTCAAATTCAAAATATAATGAAATTTGAGCGCTCTTTTTATATTCTCAACATTTCACTTATTGAAAAGGATGCAAAAAATAACCGCACTTTAGTTACCCAAAGTGCGGTTAATTTGAATTAAGTTTTAACACTTAATTATAGTGAAGCTTGATCAACAGCCACACCAGCACCCATAGTTGTAGAGATGCTTACTTTCTTGATAAAGATACCTTTTGCAGTAGTTGGTTTTGCTTTGTTTAAAGCAGCCAATAATGCTTGAAGGTTTTCTTTTAATTGAACTTCAGAGAAGTTTGCTTTACCAATTGTTGTGTGGATGATACCGTTTTTATCGTTACGATAACGGATCTGACCAGATTTAGCATTTTTAACTGCTTCAGCAACGTTTGGTGTTACGGTACCAACTTTAGGGTTTGGCATTAAACCACGTGGGCCTAACACTTGACCTAATTGACCAACAACACGCATTGCATCAGGAGAAGCGATAACAACGTCAAAGTTCATTTCGCCTTTTTTGATTTGCTCTGCTAAATCTTCCATACCGACTAAATCAGCGCCAGCTTCTTTAGCTGCATCTGCGTTAGCACCTTGGGTGAACACAGCTACGCGTACTTCACGACCAGTACCGTGTGGTAATACAGTTGCACCACGAACGTTTTGGTCTGATTTACGAGGATCGATACCTAAGTTTACTGCAACGTCAACACTTTCAACGAATTTAGCTGTTGCGAATTGTTTTAATAACGCGATTGCTTCGTTGATTTCGTATGCTTTAGTAGAATCTACGCCAGCTTTGATTGCTTTCATTTTTTTAGTCAATTTAGCCATCGTATTATTCCTCCACCACTAAGCCCATTGAGCGAGCAGTACCAGCAATTGATTTCATTTTAGTTTCGATAGTCGCGCCAGTCATATCTGCTGCTTTAGTTTCAGCGATTTGACGAACTTGATCTAAAGTTACTTTACCCACTTTATCTTTGTTCGGTTTACCAGAACCAGATTTGATACCTGCAGCTTTTTTCAATAATACTGCTGCCGGTGGAGTTTTAGTAATAAAAGTGAATGAACGGTCTGCATATACAGTGATAACAACTGGAATTGGTAAACCTTTTTCAATGCTCTCAGTACGAGCGTTGAATGCTTTACAGAATTCCATGATGTTCACACCTTGTTGACCTAATGCAGGACCAACTGGTGGTGATGGGTTTGCCATACCAGCTGCAACTTGCAACTTAACGTATGCTTGGACTTTTTTTGCCATTTTTTAGTTTCCTCTAAATGGGTGATAACGCCGAAATCGGCTCCCCTGTTAATGAAAGGCTGTATTTTAATTAATCAGCCTCGAAATTTCAAGTAGAAAAACTACTCGAAAAACAACCGCACTTTATTGTTTAAGTGCGGTCATTAAATCTCTTATTTTGGAAAAGGAAAATTAACGTGTTTTTTCCACTTGACCAAATTCAAGCTCAACTGGTGTTGCACGACCGAAGATAGATACAGACACTTTTAAACGGCCTTTTTCGTAATCTACTTCTTCAACCGTACCATTAAAGTCAGCAAATGGACCTTCTGTCACACGCACTTCTTCACCTGGTTGATATTCTTTACGATGACGTGGTTTTTCAGCACTTTGCTCTAAACGATTTAAAATTAAATCTGCTTCACGTTTAGAAATTGGTGCTGGCTTATCTGGTGTACCACCGATAAAGCCCATTACACGTGGTACGCTTTTCACTAAGTGCCATGTGTCATCATTCATTGCCATTTCAACTAACACATAGCCAGGGAAGAATTTACGTTCGCTTTTACGACGTTTACCTGCTACGTTTTCAACGACTTCTTCAGTCGGCACTAACACTTCGCCAAACTGATCTTCCATTTGTTGTTGTTTGATATATTCACGCAATGTGATTGCAACACGACTCTCAAAGCCTGAGAATGCTTGCAATACATACCAACGTTTTTTGGATACGTTTTCAGTTTCGCTCATTTTAGAATCTCAAATCAGTTAAGAAGTTAATCAATGCAATGATAATTGAATCAATTGCCCAGAAGAATAAAGAGGTAAGCACGGTTACCGCAATAACGATTAAAGTTGTTTGACGTGTTTCTGCACGAGTTGGCCATACCACTTTACGACCTTCAACTTTTGCTTCGCTAAAGAATGTACGAGCTTTTGTACCTTGGTTGGTAATTGCAGCGAAACCAAAGGCAATTAATAAGGCGACAACTACGCCAACTACACGTACAGGTAAAGAAAAGGCTTCTTTAAAATAAACGTTACCAATTGCTGCTGCGGTAAAAAATGCCACAGAAAGAATCCAAAGAAGCGTGTTTAAGCCTTTTGATTTTCCTTCTACGACTTGTTCTTGGTCGTGTTTCTTTTTCTCAACAATTTCAGTTGCCATAATTGAATCCGTATAAAATAAGGGATAAATAATTTTTAGATTAATTTCAGAACGTGCGATTGTAGCATTTTCTTTCGGAATTGCCTATGAAAAATGTCAGAAAAAACAACCGCACTTTCTGTTAATTTTTATATTCGAGTTTTGGTGGTTTGTTATCAACGATCGTTTCTTCATCCACTATCACTTTTTTCAAGTTTTCGATTGAAGGTAAATCATACATCGTATCTAACAATACAGCCTCAACAATTGAGCGTAAACCACGCGCACCGGTTTTACGTTCAAGGGCTTTTTTCGCCATCGCTTTCAATGCTTCTGGTGTAAATTCAAGTTCTACATCTTCTAATCCAAATAATGCTTGATATTGTTTGGTCAGTGCATTTTTCGGTTGAGTCAGGATCTGAATCAACGCTTCTTCATCTAATTCGCTTAATGGCGCAATCATTGGAAGACGACCAATAAATTCTGGAATCAAACCAAATTTCATTAAATCATCCGGCTCAACTTGACGGAATAATTCAGAAAGATTTTCTTTCTCTTCTTCCTTCTCTACTTTCGCATCAAAACCAATTCCGGTATCAGTTTGTGTACGCTTACCGATGATTTTATCTAAGCCGGCAAATGCCCCACCACAAATAAAGAGGATTTTTGAGGTGTCCACTTTCAACATTTCTTGTTGTGGGTGTTTACGTCCACCTTGTGGAGGCACAGATGCAATAGTGCCTTCAATTAATTTCAACAAGGCTTGCTGCACACCTTCACCCGACACATCACGGGTAATAGATGCACCTTCTGATTTACGGCTAATTTTATCAATTTCATCAATATAGATAATGCCCTGCTCTGCTTTTTCTGTATCGTAATCGCAATTTTGCAATAATTTTTGCAGAACATTTTCCACGTCTTCGCCCACATAACCGGCTTCAGTTAACGTCGTCGCATCAGCCATAGCAAAAGGTACATTTAAACGACGCGCTAAGGTTTGTGCTAATAAGGTTTTACCGCTACCTGTTGGACCAATTAACAAAATGTTACTTTTACCTAATTCCACATCATTGCTTTGGTGGTTCGTGCGTAAGCGTTTATAGTGATTGTAAACTGCCACTGACAAGACTTTTTTCGCATAATCTTGCCCAATCACATAATCATCTAAGTGCGCACGAATTTCGTGTGGGGTTGGTAATTTTTCTTCAACAGCCAGTTCGCTAGGTGTTTCGATTTCTCCACTGTCTTCTAACATACTGTGACAAAGCTCGATACACTCGTTACAAATATAACCATCTGTACCCGCAATTAATTTACCAACTTCACTTTTTTCTCTTCCGCAGAAAGAACAGTGAAGATCGTTATCATTTGTTGCCATGTTTAATCCTTAACGTTTAATCAACACATCGTCCACTAAGCCGTAAGCTTTTGCTTCTTCTGCCGACATAAAGTTGTCACGATCTGTGTCTTTTTCGATACGTTCAATGCTTTGACCTGTATGGAAAGCAAGACGCTCGTTTAAGGTTTGTTTAATTTTTAAAATTTCTTGTGCGTGGATCTGAATATCGGATGCTTGTCCACGGAAACCACCTAACGGTTGGTGAATCATTACGCGTGCATTCGGTAATGCAGCACGTTTTCCTGCCGTACCACCCGCAAGTAAGAATGCGCCCATTGAGCAAGCTTGACCAATACAAAGGGTACGCACATCCGGTTTAATAAATTGCATGGTATCGTAAATTGCCATACCCGCAGTCACCGAGCCACCCGGTGAGTTAATATAAATATTGATGTCTTTTTTCGGATCTTCTGATTCTAAGAAAAGTAGCTGTGCCACAATCAAATTTGCCATACGATCTTCCACTTCCCCACTCAAGAAGATCACGCGCTCTTTTAATAGGCGGGAATAAATGTCGTACGAACGTTCACCACGAGAGGTTTGTTCGACAACCATAGGAATTACACTCATTTTTGCCCCTAAATATGTGCTAAAAAATCGGGCAATATTCTACCCGAAAATCAGTAAAAACAAAAATGCGGTCGCTTTTCATTGAAAAAAACAACCGCACTTTTCGATGATATGCCTGTGAATTTAATTCACATTCTATCAATTATTATGCTTGTGGATTCATGATCTCATCAAATGAAGACGCTTTTTCAGTCACTTGAGCTTTAGCAAGAACGGCATCAACGGCTTGTTCTTCTAATACTACATTGCGAATGTTGTTCATTAACTCTTCATTTTTGCTGTAATATTCAACTACTTCAGCTGGTTGTTCGTAAGCAGAAGCGATATCCGCGATCATTGCTTTCGCACGTTCTTCATCCGCTTTCAATTCGTTTGATTTGATCACTTCAGAGAATAATAAACCGACTTGAACACGACGTTTTGCATCCGCTTCAAATAATTCACGTGGTAATTGTGCTGCTTGTTGTGCATTGCCACCGAAACGTTGTGCTGCTTGGTTACGTAGTACATTGATTTCTTCTTCTACTGCAGAAGCTGGAACATCAATTGGGTTTTGTTCGATTAAACCGTTGATGACTTGTTGTTTAACGCGAGAAACTAATGCGTTTTTCAATTCACGTTCCATATTTTTACGGATTTCTGCACGTAAATCTGCCACAGTTTTGGTGTTTGGACCAAATTTAGCAACAAATTCATCTGTTAATTCAGGTAATTCCATTTCTTCTACTTTTTTCAAGGTAATCGCAAATTTTGCATCTTTACCTTTTAAGTTTTCAGAATGGTACTCCGCTGGGAAAGTCACATTGATATCGAATTGTTCGCCTGCTTTGTGGCCTACGATGCCCTCTTCAAAACCAGGGATCATACGACCTTGGCCCATGAATAGAACGAAATCAGTTGCTTTACCACCTTCGAATTCTTCGCCATCTACTGAACCAACGAAGTCGATTGTTACGCGAGAATCTGCTTTCGCTGCGGCTTTGCTTTCAGCCCAAGTGGCTTGTTGTTTACGTAATACCTCAATCATTTTATCGATATCAGCTTCAGTGATTTCAACAGTTGGTTTCTCAACTTTGATGTTTTCTAAGCCTTTTAATTCAACTTCTGGGTACACTTCAAAAGTTGCAGTGAATGATAAATCTTTACCAGGTTCGAACGTTTCGATAGCGAAAGTTGGACGACCTGCGATGTTGATTTTCTCAGCGATTACTGCGTCAAAGAAATGACGTGGTAATAGATCGTTTAATACATCTTGACGGATTGATGCGCCAAAACGTTGTTCAATGATGTGAGCTGGCACGTGACCTTTACGGAAACCATCAACACGTACATTTTTTGCTGCACGTTTGAATTCTTCACGAGTTGCTTTTTCTACAGCTTCAGCTGGAACGGTGATCGTCACACGACGCTCTAAACCTTGAGTTGTTTCAATATTTAATGACATTTGTAACCTCAATTAATGTTGCACTCGGTAAAAACCACACCGAACACGTTATTGTTTGTAAAAATAAAAAACCGCCAAATTATAGCGAAAGAAAATCAAACAGTCGATAGAAACCAGAAAATTCAATAGAAAACTAGCTAAAATTGCACAATTTATCAACAATTTTTGATAAAGAAAAAAGTGCGGTCAAAAATAACCGCACTTTTTATCGAATTATAAACCTTTCGGTAAACGAATTTTTTGACCTGGGAAAATCTTATCCGCGTCTTTAATCACTTCTTTGTTTGCTTCAACGATAGCGGTGTATTTCGCACCGTTTCCATAAGCTTTCTCTGCGATTTTCCACAAGGTGTCACCCTTTTGGATTACATAGAATGTTTCATCACTGCCTAAGGTTTCGCCGTTATTGATGCTTGCATCGCTGGTTACTGAATGGATGCCTTGAATGTTACCCGCCATTAATACTGCTTTTTCTAATGCCGCTGCGGTTGATGCAACACCTTGGATATTTGCTACACCATTTTCAACGGTAACCGATAAGTTTTCCACGCCTGGATTGTCTTCCGCGATGTGTTGCGTCACTGCTTTAGATGCATCTTCTTCTTTAGAGAAAACTTTCTTACCAATGTCACTGACAAAATCAAATAAACCCATTTTAAAGTTCCTTTTGTATGTTTGTTTAAGGGAGTATTACGATACTGAAATTCCCTTAAGAAGTCTATAAATCAGAGTGTAAAGCTATGTAAATATTTCAAGAAAACTGATCTAAAATTGACCGCACTTTGATAGAATACGCCGATTTTTAATTTACTCACTCAGAAAGGACAAATTATGCGTTGGGAAGGTCGTAGAGAAAGCTCAAATATTGAAGATAGACGTGGCTCTGGCGGCGGTAACTTCGGTGGCGGAAAAGGCACCGGTGTACTCGGTATTATCATTCTTTTAGTCGGCGCTTATTATGGTGTGGATCTTTCAGGCTTAGTGGGTACGCCTGATTTTTCAGGACAAAGCTCTCAACAATTAGAAACCCAAGAAGAACAGCAGCTTGCGAGTCTTTCTAAAGTTGTATTAGCAGATACTGAAACCGTTTGGGGACAATATTTCAGACAAATGGGTAAAACCTATAGCGAGCCAACCATGGTGCTTTACAATGGTGTAACGCCGACCGCTTGTGGTACGGGTCAATCTGCAATGGGTCCATTCTACTGCCCGAGCGATCGCAAAGTTTACCTTGATTTATCATTCTATAACGAAATGAAAAATAAACTGGGTGCAGCAGGTGATTCAGCCTTTGCTTATGTGATTGCACACGAAGTTGGTCACCACGTACAAAATATGCTCGGCATTCTGCCGCAAGTGAATCGCGCACAACAAAGCAGCGATCGTAAAACTGCAAATCAACTTTCTGTTCAATTAGAACTTCAAGCTGACTGCTTCGCCGGTGTTTGGGCGAGCCAAGCGGTAAAAAGTGGTTTATTTGAACGCGGTGATGAAGAAAAAGCGTTTAATGCAGCAGAAGCTGTGGGCGATGACCGTTTACAAAAACGCAGCCAAGGTTATGTGGTGCCTGATAGCTTCACTCACGGCACATCTGCACAGCGTCTAGAATGGTTTAGAAAAGGCTTACAAAGCGCTAATCCTTCTGTGTGTAATACTTTTAACCAATAAAATCTTTAAGGCTGATTCATGTCAGCCTTTTTTATTTCTGTGCATTTCAGCATAAAAAAAGAGCGGTCAATTTTGACCGCTCTTTTTCTTTATGGTGTTAAGCTTACGCGAACTGACGTACTTCGCCGTTACCCACTACGTTTTCCACACAACGTGGACAAAGTGTCGGATGTTCAGGATTCACGCCGATTTTGTCAGAATAATGCCAGCAACGTGGACATTTTTCACCGTTAGAACGTGCAACGCTTACAGCAATTCCCTCTAACTCTCCCGTGGCTACATCTGCAGGTTTGTCAGCTAATGGTTTCACTTCCGCTTTTGAGGTAATTAACACGAAACGTAATTCATTGCCTAATTGTTCTAACAATGCTCGATATTCATCGTTAGCATAAACTGTTACTTCTGCTTCTAAACCACCACCGATCACTTTGTCGTTACGGGCGATTTCTAATACACGGTTCACTTCAGAACGAACTTTAATCAGTTGTTGCCAGTAAGCATCATCTAATTTTTCATTCTCGCCTAAACCAAATAAGCCTTCGTAGAATTCTTCAGTAAAGACAAATTCAGCACGTGGCGTTGCTGTTTGTGGTAAGTAGCCCCAAATTTCATCTGCCGTGAATGACAAGATTGGTGCCATCCAACGTACTAAAGCTTCCGCAATGTGCCATAACGCTGTTTGGCAGCTACGACGAGCAAGACTATCCGCTTTGGTGGTGTATTGACGGTCTTTGATAATATCAAGGTAGAACGAACCCATTTCCACAGAACAGAAACGCATTAAACGTTGTACTACTGTGTGGAATTGATAGTTATCGTACGCGTCTTTGATTTCTTTTTGTGCATCTAACGCACAAGCTACCGCCCAACGATCCAAGCTAATCATGTCTTCCGGTTTAACCGCATCACGTTGCGGATCAAAACCATTTAAGTTTGCTAATAAGAAACGTGCGGTGTTACGAATACGACGATAGCTATCCGCGGCACGTTTTAAGATCTCATCAGAAACGGTCATTTCCCCCGTATAGTCGGTAGAAGCGACCCATAAACGTAAAATATCACCACCGAATTTATCCATGACTTCTTGTGGGGTCACGATGTTACCGATAGATTTTGACATCTTACGGCCTTGACCATCTACAGTGAAACCATGGGTTAACACTTGTTTGTATGGTGCTTTATTATCTGTTGCAGTAGAAAGCATTAAAGAAGACATAAACCAACCACGGTGTTGGTCAGAACCTTCTAAATACATATCGATATCTTGACCATTAAATTCTGGACGATTCGCGACAACAGAAGAATAGGTTGATCCTGAGTCAAACCACACGTCAAGGGTATCAGGCACTTTGCGATAGGTTTCTGCATCAGCCCCTAATAATTCTTTTTCGTCTAAATCCCACCATGCTTGAATACCCGCTTTCTCAACACGTTTCGCTACTTCTTCAAGTAACTCTAAGGTACGCGGATGAAGCTCTTCGGTTTCTTTGTGCACGAATAAGGTCATCGGCACGCCCCAAGTACGTTGACGGGAAATACACCAGTCTGGGCGGTTTTCAACCATTTTCTCGATACGTGCTTGACCCCAATCTGGAATCCAACGTACACCTTTGATTTCGCCTAATGCTTGTTGGCGTAAACCTTGTGTTTCCATACCGATAAACCATTGTGGGGTTGCACGGAAAATAATCGGGGTTTTGTGACGCCAGCAGTGTGGGTAGCTGTGTTTAATTTTCTCAACTTTTAATAAGTTGCCCACTTCTTGTAATTTTTCAACAACCAATGGATTGGCTTCAAATACACCTTTGCCTGCGAAGAATTCAGTCGTTGAAATAAATTTACCGTCATTCGATACAAGACCCGCCATTGGTAAATTATATTTTTGTCCTACAATAAAGTCGTCTAAGCCGTGGTCTGGTGCGGTGTGAACTAAACCTGTACCGCCATCAGTGGTCACGTGATCACCTAAAATTACTGGTACAGTGAAATCATAGAACGGATGGTTAAAGCGTACTAACTCAAGCGCTTGACCTTTTACTGAACCTAACACTTCAACTTGTTCTACGCCCACCGCTTTCGCCACAGATTCCACTAATTCAGCAGCTAAAATCACACGCTCATCGCCAAGTTGTACTAGGTTGTATTCTAAGTCTGCATTTACCGCAATCGCACGGTTAGATGGCATTGTCCAAGGTGTGGTTGTCCAAATCACCGCAGATAATTTGCCATGGCCTTTGCCTACTGCGTTAAATTTCTCTTCAATTTCGGCTACATTTACTGCAGGGAAACGCACATAGATAGACGGAGAAACTTTGTCTTCATATTCCACTTCTGCTTCCGCTAAAGAAGAACCACAATCCAAACACCAGTGCACTGGTTTTGAACCTTTGTATAAGTGACCATTCGCAATCACTTTACCAAGTGTACGGATGATGTTTGCTTCGGTGTTGAAGTTCATCGTTAAATAAGGATTATCCCAATCGCCTAACACGCCTAAACGGATAAAATCTTTTTTCTGACCTTCTACTTGTTCTGCAGCGTATTCACGGCATTTTTGGCGGAATTCAGCTGCGGTCACTTTCTCGTTTGGTTTACCCACCAAACCTTCTACTTTTAATTCAATTGGCAAACCGTGACAGTCCCAACCCGGGATATAAGGCGAATCAAAACCTAACGCCGTTTTAGATTTAATAATAATATCTTTCAGAATTTTATTAACGGCATGACCGATATGGATGTTACCGTTCGCATATGGAGGGCCATCATGCAAAATAAAGGATTTTTTACCTTTTGTCGCTTGACGAATTTTTTGATACAACTGTTTGTCATACCAATTTTTTAACATTACAGGTTCGCGTTTGGCTAGATCGCCACGCATTGGGAAACCTGTTTCAGGTAAATTTAACGTGTTTTTGTAATCAACTGTCATGTTATTTTCCAATTTTATATTTCAATATAATTCTATTTTGCAAAAAATGCTTTTGCTGTTTTTACATCTTGTTCAATTTGAGCCTTCAACGCCTCAAAAGACGGAAACTTTATCTCATCCCGAATCTTATGGCAGAATTCCACCTCTACCATTTGTCCATAAATATTCTTAGAAAAATCAAATAAATGGACTTCTAATAATTGTATCGTACCGTTAATGGTTGGGCGTTTTCCCATGTTGGCGACGCCGTCAAAAATCTCACCCGATTTTAACCGCACTTTCACCGCATAAACCCCTTTTACAGGATTCACTTGACGATGTAAGCGAACATTCGCGGTAGGAAAACCAATGGTGCGGCCTAATTTATTGCCGTGGATCACACGACCGAAAATACGATAAGGCTTGCCGAGTAAATTTTGCGCATGCTGTAAATCATCTTTAGCCAATGCTTCACGAATAGCGGTGCTACTAATACGCAACTCATCTAAACAGAAGGTGCGGCTGTCTTCTACTTCAAAACCAAACTGCTTTCCGGCTTGTTGCAACATCGCAAAATTGCCTAAACGTTTCGCACCAAATTTGAAATCATCGCCAATACTGAGAAATTTCACATTTAATTTGCGAACAAGCCAATCTTCAATAAATTGTTCTGCAGGAAGATCAGCAAAAGTGCGGTCAAATTTCGCGACGATCACCACATCCACCCCCGCCTGAGCTAAATAATGTAATTTATCTCTTAACCGCATTAAGCGCGCAGGGGCTTTGTCACCCATAAAATATTCGCGCGGTTGCGGCTCAAAAAGCATCACCGCCATGGGTAAATTCAGCTCATTTGCTTTCTGACGAAGATGACGCAAAATCGCCTGATGCCCCAAATGCACGCCATCAAAATTGCCAATGGTTAATGCGCACCCTGACAAATATGGCTGTGTATTATGAAGCCCACGAATTAATTGCATTACATCTTATCCAAAAAAACAAAAAATAATCGGTGCATTATAGCGGTAACTTAATGTTTTGTCAGTAAATGGTGTTTACGAACACCCAATAGCACCAATACACCTAAATAAACGACCGCAGCCAGTCCGATTAACCAAGCTAGCCAATAGACACGCATTAAAAATGTCATGGCAGCCCATTCTTCGATAGACGGGCAGTTATACCAAAGCAAGCCGCCCATAGCTAAGGCTGCACCTAAAACTTTCAGAAAAAAGACCGCGCTTTTACGTGAAAAATGGTACACATCCTCTTTCGCTAAACCACGATAAAGCAAATAAGCATTTAAGGTTGCCGACATCGCAGAAGCAATCGCCAACCCCACATAACTAAATGGAATCGCCAACACATTAAAGCCCATATTACTCACCATGGCGATGATCCCGATTTTCACGGGCGTTTTAGTGTCTTGGCGTGCGTAATAACCATTAGCGAGGATCTTAATCAGCATAAAGCTAAGCAAACCGGCATTGAATGCCCATAAAGAATAAGAGGCCGCATGCACATCTGTTAAAGTAAAACTGCCACGCATAAACAATACCAGTAACATCGGCTGGGCTAACACGGCAATACCAATTGCGGCAGGCACGCCGAGTAATAAAATCATTCGTACGCCCCAGTCCATGGTATTACGAAAATCAACCGCACTTTGGGAAGAATTATCTTCTCGATTCACGTGATGACGAGCAAGCGTTGGTAAAATCACAGTGGAAATCGCAATACCAAATAGCCCAAGTGGAAACTCTAATAAACGATCTGAATAATAAAGCCAGCTGATGGAGCCTGTCATTAAGAAACTCGCAATGACTGTATCAAGCAGCAAATTGATTTGACTTACGGAAACCCCGAATAAAGCCGGAATCATCAATCGACGGATTTTGGCTACCCCTTCATCATGCCATGCCCATTTTGGTTTTACGAGCAAGCCGGCTTTTTTCAAGAAAGGGATTTGGAATAAAAATTGTAGCAAACCGCCTAAGAAGATCCCGATAGCAAGGGCAAGATCAGGATTATCTAATTTTGGTGCGAGGAAAAGTGCGGTTGCAATCATGGCTATATTAAGTAAAACAGGCGAAAACGACATCACGCCAAATTTGCCTATCGTATTTAAAATCGCCCCAGAAAGTGCCACAAAGGTGACGAACCATAAATAAGGAAAGGTGATTTTCAAGAGTAAAGACGCTTGTTCAAATTTGTGTGCATCGGGCCCGTCATTTAGCCAATCGGTAAACCACCCCATCCCGAAGATCGCTGCCACAACAGGCGATCCCACCATAGCTAGCAAGGTCACAATACTGACTAATCCGCCTAGCGTACCCGATACTTTCCCGATAAATTCTCGGGTTTTAGAAAGATCGCCCGATTTTTGATATTCAGCTAATACGGGGACAAAGGCTTGAGAAAAAGCTCCTTCCGCAAATAAACGACGTAAAAAGTTTGGGATACGGTTAGCGAATAAAAACACATCTGCCGCTGCGCCTGCACCGATCAAATGGGCAATCACCACATCGCGGACTAAACCTAACACACGGGACACTAATGTCATCCCACTCACGATAATGCCGGATTTTAAAAGTCGTTTACTCAAAATAGGGGTCTCTTCAAAAAAATTTGCCTTAATTGTATAGAATTTTTGTTTTTACGCTATATTCCAACGAAAAAAACTGATAAAATCCTGCCCACATCGTTTGTGTGAGCCAATAGAAAGCGCTTTTTTTAAATAACGATGCTTACTTTCGGTTGTGTCTCACCGAAATCAACACAAATTATTCATTGACAAAAGTATAAAAAATCGGCATATTCTACGCCCTTATTTTGTCATAATCATCTAACAGAAATTTTAGGAGTTTGACCTTGGCTAATATCAAGTCAGCAAAAAAACGCGCGGTTCAATCTGAAAAACGCCGCCAACACAACGCAAGCCAACGCTCTATGATGCGTACTTACATCAAAAAAGTATATGCTCAAGTAGCAGCAGGTGAAAAAGCAGCAGCTGAAGCAGCATTCGTTGAAATGCAAAAAGTTGTTGACCGTATGGCTTCTAAAGGCTTAATCCACGCTAACAAAGCAGCAAACCACAAAGCTAAATTAGCTGCTCAAATCAAAAAATTAGCGTAATTAAAGCATTAAAACAGCTTAAAAATAAAACCGCACTTTGGTGCGGTTTTTGTTTGTCTTAAACCGTCCTGCCACAAACGCCCCATAACGAGCTTGCATTCCCCCCTTTAACCTGTAAACTACCCCACAACTTAAAAATTAATCATAAAATAAACGATAAATGACCAAAAAATCTTTTAAAAAAGCGGATCCGAATTATCAAAAAGAATTAGCCAAATACGGTAATCCGATCCCAAGCAGAGACTATATTCTGCAAATTATTCGTGAAAATAATGCCCCGATGAGTCGGGAAGAAATTCTGACCACACTTTCAATTAAAAGTGACGAACAACAAGAAGCCATGCGTCGCCGCTTACGCACCATGGAAAATGATGGACAGTTAGTTTTTACCAAACGTAAACGCTATGCCTTGCCTGAAAAATTAGATTTATTCAAAGGCATGGTCATTGGCCATCGTGAAGGCTATGGCTTTTTACAAGTCGAAGGCAAAAAAGAAGATCTCTTTATTCCTAATCACCAAATGCAACGTGTAATGCATGGTGATTTTGTGTTAGCACAGCCTGCCGGCTTGGATCGTCGTGGTCGCCGTGAAGTCCGTATTGTTCGTGTACTTGAAAGTCGTAAAAAACAAATTGTCGGCCGTTTCTTCTTAGAAAATGGTTTTAGCTATGTGGTGCCTGATGATAGCCGTATCGGACGAGATATTTTAGTCCCTAATGAACACCGCAATGGTGCCCGAATGGGACAAGTTGTCGTGGTTGAATTGCAAGAACGATCTGCCTCCTTTACTCAACCGATTGGCATCATCACTGAAATTCTGGGTGACAATATGGCAAAAGGGATGGAAGTGGAAATCGCCCTTCGTAATCATGACATTCCTCACCAATTCCCAAGTGCGGTCGAAAAATACGTTAAAAAATTCACTGAAGAAGTGCCTGAAGAAGCAAAAAAAGGCCGTGTGGATTTACGCAATCTTCCTCTGGTGACCATTGATGGCGAAGATGCACGTGATTTTGATGATGCCGTATATTGCGAAAAAAGTGGTAAAGGCTGGAAACTTTGGGTGGCAATTGCCGATGTCAGCTATTATGTGCGTTTACGTTCTGCATTAGATACAGAAGCTTATAACCGTGGTAACTCCGTTTACTTCCCAAATCGTGTTGTGCCAATGCTACCTGAGATTTTATCCAACGGATTGTGTTCACTGAATCCACAAGTTGATCGCTTGTGTATGGTGTGTGAAATGCACATTTCTGCCAAAGGTAAACTCACGGACTATCGTTTTTATGAAGCGGTCATGAATTCTCATGCACGTTTAACCTATACGAAAGTCGCGGCGATTTTAGACGGCGATGATGAGCTCCGCACGCGTTATCAAGGACTTGTTCCACATTTAGAAGAATTGCATCATCTCTATCAAGCGTTACTCAAGGCCCGTAAACAACGTGGTGCTATCGATTTTGAAACCATTGAAACCAAATTTATTTTCAATGCCATGGGACGAATTGATCGCATTGAACCTGTTGTGCGAAATGATGCTCACAAAATCATTGAAGAATGCATGATTCTCGCAAATATTGCGGCGGCAAACTTTATGGAAAAACATAAAGAGCCTGCACTCTATCGTATTCATGCTGCTCCGAGTGAAGAGAAACTGACGTCTTTCCGTGCATTCTTAAGTGAATGTGGTTTAAGCCTTGAAGGAGGAATGAAACCGACCACAAAAGATTATGCGAAATTGTTAGAGCAAGTGAAAGATCGTCCGGATCACGAACTCATTCAAACCATGTTACTTCGCTCATTAAGCCAAGCGGTTTATCATGCGGATAATATCGGCCACTTTGGTTTGGCGTTAGAGGAATATGCACACTTCACTTCCCCGATTCGTCGCTATCCGGATTTAACCCTTCATCGTGGAATTAAATATTTATTAGCAAAAGAAAAAGGCGCTAAACGTAAAACCACAGATACTGGCGGCTATCACTATTCCTTTGATGAAATGGATTTATTAGGCGATCACTGCTCTATGACCGAACGCCGTGCTGATGATGCCACTCGCGAAGTAGCAGATTGGCTGAAATGTGAATATATGCAAGATCACGTGGGCGCTGAATTTAGCGGAGTGATCTCATCTGTAACGGGCTTTGGCTTATTCGTACGTTTAGATGATTTATTCATTGACGGCTTAGTCCATATTTCTACTTTAGATAACGACTACTATCAATTTGATGCGACCAAACAACGTTTAATCGGCGAAAATAGTGGTATGATTTATCGCCTTGGCGATAAAGTCAAAATTCGCGTAGTCGCCGTTCATTTAGAACAAAAAATGGTGGATTTCAGTTTAGTCGAAAGTGCGAGAAAACCACGTCGTGTGGGAAAAACAGCGAGACAAAAAGCGAAAAAAGTCTTTAAGGAACTGCCACCTAAAGCGTCAAAAAAACGTAAAAGTGCGGTGAAAAATAAAGATGTTTCTAAGAAACCAACTAGAAAACGGAAGAAATAATATTTTACCCTATCTCCCCTAGCCCCTCGTTGCTACAGAGGGGATAATTACAAGAAAATAATAAATAAGAGAACCCTATGTCAGAAAATATCTATGGTATCCATGCTGTAAACAGCATTTTAGCAAATAGCCCTGAACGTTTAATTGAAGTTTTTGTGCTGAAAGGCCGTGAAGATAAACGCCTACAACCCTTACTCAATGAGCTCTATGCTTTAGGCATTGCGGTGCAATTTGTAAACCGCCAAACATTAGATAAAAAATCCAACGGTGAAGTGCATCAAGGTGTGATTGCGCGTGTGCAAGAAGCCAAAGAGCTAAATGAACATGATTTGGATGAACTTCTTACTCGTAAACAAAATCCACTTTTATTGGTGCTTGATGGCGTGACGGATCCCCATAACCTAGGAGCCTGTTTACGTACTGCGGATGCAGCTGGTGTGAGTGCAGTCATCGTGCCAAAAGATAAATCGGCTCAACTTACCTCTATCGCACGTAAAGTGGCTTGCGGCGCTGCGGAGACTGTACCATTAATTCGTGTGACTAACTTAGCGCGTACTTTGCGAGATCTACAACAAAACCATAATATTTGGGTAGTGGGTACAGCTGGTGAAGCAACAGAAACCATTTACCAAACTAAACTTACGGGTTCTCTTGCCTTGGTGATGGGAGCCGAAGGTGAAGGCATGCGTCGCCTTACTCGTGAACATTGTGATCAACTCATTAGTATTCCAATGGCAGGCTCAGTGTCATCTCTGAATGTTTCCGTTGCAACTGGCGTATGTTTATTTGAAATTGTGAGACAACGTCTTACCGCTTAAAAACGCGTGAAAAAATAACCGCACTTGATATAAAAAAATGCCGACAATGATTTGTCGGCATTTTTGTTATTTTGAAATGGTTTTTCCTAATAGTATGGAGAACACTAAAGTACATAATGCAGGCACCAACCAAGCTAATCCTTGTGAGTAAAGCGGGAAATGAATCATTACTTGATGCAACCCTTCAGGCAAGACATCCAAGTTTTTCAAACTATCAACCAAACTAAAACAAACTGTCACAAAGATGGTCACGTAATAGCTCAATCGAATAGAAGGCAGTTTATTACGCACAAGCTGTAAAACCACTAACATGATCGCCATTGGGTAAATCAACAATAAGGCAGGAATCGTCACTCGGAGTAATTTTGTTAAGCCATATTGTGAAATAATTATCGTCATGGCGGTGAAAAAGACAATCCAAAATGGATAAGAAAAACGTGTCGAAAACTTGGAGAAATAATCACCACATGCACTGGTTACGCCCACTAATGTGGTTAAGCTTGCTAAAGTAATAATACCCGCCATAATCCAGGTTCCCGCCGTGCCGAATAAACTGTTCACATAACGAGAGAAAATTTGTCCACCATTTGTTGCACCTTGTGCCACAGCATCAGAAGTCGCCCCTAAATAGAATAAGGCAAAATATAAACAACCTAATAAAATGACAGAAACAAAGCCCGCTGAAATCGTATATTGAATAATCTTTTGTGGATTAGTCACATTTTTGGCAGACAACGCCCGTGCAACAATACCACCAAAGGCAATCGCAGCCAGTACATCCATCGTTTGATAACCACTAATTAATCCTGTAGTTAATGCTGAATTCTCGGCATACGCCTGCGACGGAGCAACAATGTCAGAAAGAGGTGAAACAAAAACCGTGATCCCAACAACGAGTAATAATACCAACAATGCTGGCGTCATCACTTCACCCACCGTTGAAATAATGGTACTTGGGCGAATCATGAATCCCATGGCGATAATATTAAAGATCACAGAGAAAATCAGACGTGTCGTCGCACTATCTTCAACGAGCCCCAATGGTAACCATGCCATTTCATAAGCGACATTGGTAATTCGAGGCATTGCAAAGGTTGAACCGATGACTAAATAAAGAATGGTTAAAAAGGATACGCCTGCCCACTTGGGTAAGTCCTTAGTCAGTTCTTCGCCACGTCCTAACACTGACACCACAACCAATGTAATAAATGGCATGAGTACGCCTGTTATCACAAATCCTAGCGAAGCCGTTGCCCAATGGTTACCTGCGGAGTACCCCTCCATCGGTGGAAAAATAATATTTCCCGCGCCTAAAAATAAAGCAAAAATCATCATACCTAATACGATGATGTCTTTTTTTGAAAACATAAGTATTCTCGAATAAATAAATTTTAAGAATTTTACTATTAAATTGTTTTTTACTCCAAAAATGAAAATAAATTTTGTGAAATAGATCACGAAATCTATCACATTCCGATTAAATCACACATTATCCACAACCTATTTTCCCTAAATTAGTAAATTTGTGATAGTATCCAAGCTTTATTATTTTTTATTACTTTTTTAGGAGAAAATGAATGAATAAACTGAGTTTGATTCAACAAATTCAGCGTTTTTTCAAATTGGAATCAGCTGGCGGAATTTTATTACTTTTTTCAGCGGTAGTCGCAATGCTATTAGCCAATTCACCGCTCAATCAAAACTATAACGACTTTTTAAACTTACCAGTCAGCATTCAAGTAGGGACTTTTTCTATCGATAAAACCTTAATTCACTGGATCAATGATGGTTTTATGGCGGTATTCTTTGTTTTAGTTGGAATGGAAGTCAAAAGAGAATTATTTGAGGGTTCCCTTTCAAGCTATCAACAAGCGGTTTTCCCTGCTATTGCTGCCGTTGGCGGAATGATTATTCCTGCCTTGGTTTATATTTTTATTGCACAACAAAATCCTACTTTAGCCGATGGCTGGGCAATCCCAATGGCAACCGATATTGCCTTTGCACTGGGCATCATGGCATTATTAAGTAAACAAGTGCCACTCCCACTAAAAATCTTTTTACTTGCTTTAGCCATCATTGATGACTTAGGTGCAATTGTCGTGATTGCACTCTTCTTCTCCCATGGATTAAGCGTGCAAGCACTCGTCTTTGCTGCCATTGCAATTGCTGTACTTATTGCATTAAATCGCTTTAAAGTGACCGCACTTTGTGCCTATATGGTGGTAGGAACAATCTTATGGGCTTCGGTATTAAAATCAGGTGTGCATGCTACCCTTGCAGGCGTTATCATCGGGTTTTGTATTCCATTGAAAGGTAAAAATGGCGAAACGCCGTTACATGACTTTGAACATATTCTTGCGCCTTGGTCATCCTTTGTTATTCTGCCATTATTCGCATTTGCCAATGCGGGGGTAAGTTTTGATGGTATCGACTCAAGCATGCTTTCATCACCATTATTATTTGCGATTTCTTTAGGCTTAATTATCGGAAAACCACTTGGTGTATTTGGTTTCAGCTATCTTTCCGTTAAACTAGGCATAGCAAAACTTCCGCAAGGCATCAACTTCAAACAAATTTTTGCCGTGGCGATTTTATGTGGTATCGGTTTCACCATGTCAATGTTCTTAGCCAGCCTTGCCTTCAATGCTGATGCCGGTGAAAGCATTAACGCCCTTTCTCGATTAGGGATCTTATTAGGCTCCACTGTTTCAGCTATTGTGGGGTATATCGCGTTGAAAGTGACTACCGCGAAAAATAAAGGGTAATCAAAACGATGGAAAAACTAACCTGTTATGTGATTTATGCATCTGAAAAAATAGAGAGACTGAGTCATTTTTTACAATGCGCCTCTGACTCTCATGTTGTTCCTATTTCTGCAGTAACTAAAGAACAGGTTAGCTTACTCGGTAATTCTTCAGCCTTATTTAATTTAAAAAGAGCAGAAGAACTACTTGAGCGCACTCCCAATGACAAAGAAATCGCCCACACGCTATCTCATATTCAATGCTGGAAAGCGATTGCTGAAAATGAACAGCTACAAAACAATGATTTTGCTTTAATTGCTGAAAGTGAAATTCAGCCTGTTGAAAACTTCATTCAGCATGCTATCAATTATGCTAATAAATACTCTTCTTACGGAATTATCAAATTACAGCGCGATGGTAAAACTCCTGCTTGTGAACGCCTATACCAAGCTAGTGATGAACCTGATGCATTAATCTATGGTGATACAAATCAGTACAACTATGGTTGTTCGCTTTATCTCATCCGCAAAGATGTCGCAAAAAAATTAACCACACTTTTAAGTGAAACGAAACCCTACTGGCTTGGTGATCAATTTACTGCATTCCATGAACCTCAAAATATTGCTCAAGCACGTTATCTATTGGGGGAAAATCCAAGCCAAAAACAACTAGATAAAGTTGAAAATCCACTATTTAGTATCATTGTACCAATCTATAATGTTGAACGTTACCTCGAACAATGTATTGAATCTGTCTTAGCGCAAGATTATCAGAATTATGAACTTATTTTAGTTGATGATGGTTCGCCTGATAATTCCATCGATATCTGCACTAAATATGCAAAACAATATTCTAATATTGTTTTTATCCATAAAATTAACGGTGGAGTATCCGACGCAAGAAATGCAGGCATTCAAATTGCTCGAGGAGAGTATTTAATGTTTTTAGATAGTGATGATTATTGGGAAGGAACAACTATTCTCTCTGATTTACAAAAGATAATTACTGAAAATAATCCCGATACTATCTTCAATTATATGAGCAGTGTCTATCCTGACAAAATTGTGAACCATTACATCAACCGAGATAAGCTAATAGGTTCTTTTAGGGGAGACTTTCAAGGTCTTTATCAAGATGGAATTTATCTTGGGTTCCCCTTTACAAAAACAATAAAAAGAGAATTAATTTTAAAAAACCACCTCTTTTTTATAAAAGGGCGATCTTTTGAAGATGTGGTATGGAGTTTTTTTCTTACTAAATATATTAGTAGTTATGCGATTTATAAAAACTGCTTTTATATGTATAGAAGAGAAAGAAAAGGTTCAATTAGTTCTGTTGCGACCGCTAAAAATCAAGTAAGTCTATTTCAAAATCTATCTGATGTAATAACTGAAATAGAAAATATGAAACTCAACAATGAGTTGTTGCCTGGATTTAAAAAATATGTAGATGATATTTATGGGTATGTAATGACATGCTATGAACTGTTGCCAGAGAATGAAAAAGTAGATTTTCTTAATTTGAAAGAAAAATACGAAAAAGAATTTAATGCTTTGTGGTAAATATTATAGATAAACATACTATTAATACTAATTAAGATTTATAAGTTGAATAAAAAATCCCTTAGCGCTCACTGAGGGATTTTCACAAGTCTTATTCAGAAAACAACCGCTTGATCTCTTTCTCATACAAATAAATATTCACAGGATTAGTTGGTAATTGCGAATCTAGATATTCATTTGCTCTTTTCACATATTCTTCATGATGCTTATCATGGTTATCAATCACATCAAGTAATACTTTTGCACCTTCAAATGCATCGAACTGATCATAATAATACCCTACACCTTTCGGAATTAGTTTTGAATTATGAATAAATGGATAACCACCATACAAAGCATCATTGTAAGCATAATTCAAACCATTTTCCCACTGATGACTTAGCACAATATCTACATAGCGAGTAAGAAAATCAGGCATTTGATAACGCCCTTCCACCGTCATCACCCCATTTTTAACAAGATTAGTTCGACCTATGAAATTGAAAAAGGTTGGATTATCTTTTTTATCGTAGGTGTTGCACATATAGACGTTTTTAATTTTCTCAGGAGCTTCACGATAGGCTTGTTCAGCAATTAACACTGGTGTAAAACACGTTTTTACAATGTTAATATTGGCTTCAAAAGAAGCTATACGCTTAGCTTTTTTCTCAGTATCTGGTTTATACCCAAAAGTAAGATTATGCTTCTCTTTGATTCGCTTAATTACTTGATCACAGAATACTGGCGACCAAATTGCTGGTACAACATAAGCAGGGCAACGATACATAATAGAAAAATAAGATTTGCAGGTGTTCTCATGCTGTGGAATCATCCATACAGAATCAAATAACGTACCATTAAACACTCTTCCTGCTTTCTTATCAAAAAGGAAATTTTCCATATCCATAATAAAGTCATTACCCATTTTATAGCAAACAACTTTACCACCATGTTGATGCATTCGAGTTACTTGATGAGGTTCAATCACCAATGTTCCCTCAATCAATACGTCTAATTGATCAATTACATCCTCAATATAAGCATATTTCAAATTTAATCCATCAAGCATAAACCCTTCTGGAGGTGTAGTGCGTTTTTCTGGTCCCCAAGAAACCAAAATAACCTCTTCTACAATTGATGAATGTTGAAATAAATGATAAAGATGAATCACATTTTGGTTCGCACCATTTGCCCAAATATCTGTCACTTTTGCTTCTAAATTAAAAGTAATCCCAATTTTATATTTACGCATGCTCTCTTCCTTCTTCCTATTATTTAAATTATCTAAAAGTGCGGTCAAAAATAAAACTGTTTTTTAAATAACTTAAATAATAAAAATCACTCGGATATTCCTACCCGAGTGATTTATCTAATTTAGTGAGTGACTACCATTGATAACCTACACCGGCACCAACATTGTAATCACCTTGAGTGGTTGCAGCTCCACTCACTTTGAAGATAACTTTATTGTTATCGCTCGCACGAGAGTAACCTACTGCAACGGCACTTTCACCTTTGTAGTTACCTACACCAAGGCCAACCATTGAACCACCTGCTTTCGTTACTTGTGGGATGTTAGCTGCTGCTGTTGCACCAGCAATACCACCACGAAGTTTCTTATCAGTTTTTCTCAAGTCACTACGTACGGAACCAATTTTGCTATCAACATATTGTTTATTAGCCGCATCAGTACCACGAACAGGATCTGCGACATTTGTGATTCGACGTTCATTACCGACTGAACCAACTGAAACAGTATTTGCTTCATTTGCTACAGAGCCTTGACCTAGAGCTACTGAGTTAGCTGCAGTTGCTTTCGCACCTTGACCAACAGCGGTTGAGTTTTTACCTGAAGCTTGTGAGTTATTGCCTAATGCAGTGCCATTTTCGCCACTTGCATTTGAACCATAACCAACCGCAGTTGCATCTTTACCTTTCGCTTTCGCACTATCACGTTTGCTGGTGTTATCCGCTGCAAATGCTGTTTTACCATCTTTGCTGATCAAACCAGAATCTTCAATACGTTTTGCTGTGCTTTCAGCCGCTGAAGCTGAAGAGCTTGCTGCGGTTGCAGAAGAATCTGCCGCTGAAGCTGAAGAGCTTGCTGCGGTTGCAGAGCTGTCTGCAGCTGATGCAGAAGAGCTTGCTGCAGTCGCTGAGCTGTCTGCCGCTGATGCAGAAGAGCTTGCTGCAGTTGCAGAGCTATCTGCCGCTGATGCTGAAGAACTTGCTGCTTTTGCAGAACTGTCTGCAGCTGACGCTGATGAGCTTGCTGCTGTTGCAGAGCTATCTGCTGCTGATGCTGATGAGCTTGCTGCGGTTGCAGAGCTATCTGCTGCTGATGCTGATGAGCTTGCTGCAGTCGCAGAAGAATCTGCTGCTGAAGCTGATGAACTTGCTGCTTTTGCAGAAGAATCTGCCGCTGATGCTGATGAACTTGCTGCTGTCGCTGAAGAATCTGCCGCTGAAGCTGAAGAGCTTGCTGCGGTTGCAGAGCTATCTGCTGCTGAAGCTGAAGAGCTTGCTGCAGTTGCAGAGCTATCTGCCGCTGAAGCTGATGAACTTGCTGCGGTTGCTGAGCTATCTGCCGCTGATGCTGAAGAACTTGCTGCAGTCGCAGAAGAATCTGCCGCTGATGCTGATGAACTTGCTGCTTTTGCAGAACTGTCTGCTGCTGACGCTGAAGAGCTTGCTGCAGTCGCAGAAGAATCTGCTGCTGAAGCTGATGAACTTGCTGCAGTTGCAGAGCTATCTGCTGCTGATGCTGAAGAGCTTGCTGCAGTCGCAGAAGAATCTGCTGCTGAAGCTGATGAACTTGCTGCTTTTGCAGAAGAATCTGCGGCTGATGCAGAAGAGCTTGCTGCAGTCGCAGAGCTATCTGCCGCTGAAGCTGATGAACTTGCTGCAGTCGCTGAGCTATCCGCTGCTGAAGCTGATGAACTTGCTGCAGTCGCAGAAGAATCTGCCGCTGAAGCTGATGAGCTTGCTGCTTTTGCAGAACTGTCTGCTGCTGACGCTGAAGAGCTTGCAGCTTTTGCAGAACTGTCTGCAGCTGACGCTGATGAGCTTGCTGCAGTTGCAGAAGAATCTGCCGCTGATGCTGAAGAACTTGCAGCTTTTGCAGAACTGTCTGCAGCTGACGCTGATGAGCTTGCTGCAGTTGCAGAAGAATCTGCCGCTGATGCTGAAGAACTTGCTGCTTTTGCAGAGCTGTCTGCTGCTGACGCTGATGAGCTTGCTGCAGTCGCTGAGCTATTTGCAGATGAAGCAGCACTTACAGCTGCTGAAGCTGCACTTTCAATTTTACTTAAGTTGCTGGTAACCACTTCCGCCGCTGATGTTGCCGCTGAAGCTGCTGTAGAAGCTAAAGACACTGCACTACTTGCACTTGAAGCGGCTGTCTTAGCTGTTTCATTTGTCTGATCTAGCTGTGAAGTTACTGCATAAAGTTGTGAACCATTGATCGCTTCTGTTGAAGTTGCAGAAATATTACCTGCTGCTACATTGATCAATTTACGCTCATCACCTACCGCACCGACGCTTACGAAACTACCTGCACCTGCAACGGTTCCTTTGAAACCACTATAGGTTAAATTTCCTACAGTTGCTTCAGTTACATTTGCAATAGCATGAGAGCCAGTTGTAGTTGAATGATTACCTAATACTACCGCTTCATCTAAACCCGCAGCGATAGTTAAGTTATTACCCAATACAGTTGTACCGTTTGATGCAATAGTATTACCGTGTCCAATAATCGTGTTATTTTTAACGCCATCTTTTACGTTATTTGCAACACCTACAGCAATGGTATTTTGGGTATTATTACCAACAAGGTTATACACACCTAACGCGGTGCCATTATTCACATTTTCACCAACCCAAGTGCGAGCACCAACCGATGTACCATTTGTTGTGCTGTTATCCACACCAGCGTAATGACCTAATGCTGTACCATCATTTGTATTTGGACGAACATAACTTCTTGAACCTACAACGGTTGCATTCACAGAATCTTTACCCGCTGCAGAGAATTGTCCCACTACAGTCGCATTCACTGAATTTGCTTCGGCCACAGAATTAGCACCTAATACGGTTGCATTTACTGTCCCTGTGCGAGCTGCACTATTAGAACCCACTACCACTGCATCTTCAGATGCTGCTGAAGCACCGTTACCCATAGCAATTGCATTATATGCTGTTTCGGTGGTTGTTGCTCGCATACCTGCTGTAATAGAAAATATACCTTGTGCACCAGCAGACGAACGAACTGAGCCGCCATTAGTTCTTAAACTCTCCTCTGAAGGAAGTCTATCTATATCCTCTGTTCCATCATTTACATGGAAATAAATATTAGCGGCTTGATTAGCTAACTCCAATGCATTATTTGCTGTAGTCTTTGCCGTTGTTGCAGTAATGCTTGCAGTTGTTGCAATAGTCTGACTGAGATCTGCAACACTTTTTGCCGCTGTTGCTGTAGTCTGAGCATTATCTGCAGCCGTTTTTGCAGCTGTTGCCGTACTCGCTGTTGAATTTACGACTGTAATCACGTTGTAAAGCTGTGAACCATTAATCGCATCAGTAGAATCTGCGCTAATTAAGCCTGCTGAAACATATTGAACCTGTCTAGCTGCAGTGCTGTTACCTACTGCTAAAACAGCTGTTCCGCTTGATTTACCATTATTACCAACTTCAGTTCCATTAATTGTAATAGATGTTAATCCGTTACGACTTCCGGTTTCTGAACCTGCACCTAACGCAACATCGTTAGCATTTTTTGCATTTGCTAGTTCCCCAATAGCTACTGCCTGATTGTTCGAAGCTTTAGTATCAGAACCAATTGCAATAGCCTTCGCACCTGTTGCATTTGAATTATTTCCAACTGCTACTGCATTATTTCCATTTGCTACTGAACCAGAACCTGTTGCAACAGCACCGTTTCCAGTTGCATTGGCATTGGCACCTGTTGCAATATTTCCAGCTCCATTCGAAGTGACATTCGTACCAATCGCGATAGAACCAACTCCACTTGCAGTTGTGGTATTAGGACCCGCAGAAATAGCGATTGTACTTTGATTGGAGGCTATTGCATTAGCACCTAAAGCGGTTGCACCTTCGCCAGAGGCTGAAGCTTTATAACCTGCTGCTGTAGCCTGTTTAGTAGAAGCGACAGTTTGAAAGCCTAATGCGGTTGAGCCACTTGCCGCAGCATTGGCATAATAACCAAAAGCTGAAGATGCAGAGCCATCATCTTTTGAAACACCAGCTTTAGCACCTTGACCAACAGCTGTACCACCATTACCTCTCGTTTTAGATTCATACCCGATTGCTACAGAATTACCACCTTGAGCAGCTGAATCTGTACCAATAGCAATATTCCCTGTATCGGTACTTGGTCCAATCCCTCGTGCATCGGCTTTTTTGCCTGAATTTCCACTAATTGCAATACTATCACCATTATTTACCAAACCATTCATCTGGTAGGCTGCATTCGCATAGTTAACAGCACCAGTTAAAGCTATCGCAATAGTTGATAATTTAAAAATTCTTCCAAAGGAAGTTTTATTTTCCTGGTTATTATTCTCACATGATGCTTTAACTGCACCTTTCGCCAACTCAGACGTCACCACCAACGACTGAGTCGTACGATTCCAAATTACTTTAAAAATCTTATTCATAAAAAAATGAAACTCCCTTGCATAAATTTAATAATATAAAACTATGAGCCTGCCTCAAAACACTCAAGCAGAGATCAATCCCCATTATCTAACACACGCTTAATAAAATCTAGGCATTTTCAATATAATTTATGTAAATGTATGTAAATAAATTATCCTAAAAAAACAAACACATATTAATTTTGCTTTTATATCCAAATACTATAACAAAATTCCACTCTCTGCTTTAGCAATACCGACACCTGTTTGTTATGAAAAAACGTCATTGAAATTGGCCGCACTTTTATCTAAACAAGTGCGGTCATTCTTGAAATAATTTTAATTCACGTTCATAATGAACGAATATTCATATTTTATAGGCTGAAGCCTTTTTTACTTCAGCATTTTCCCATAAGGCGCACATTATGTCCGATCAACAAACAGATACACCAACTTCCTTAAATAATAAATCTCAACAACGTAAAAAAGGGCTTTCTATTTTTATTCTTTTGCTTCTTCTGATTGCAATCGGTTCGGCGGCTTATTGGTTTTTCTTTATTAAAGGTTTTGAAGAAACGGAAGATGCCTATGTGAGCGGCAATCAGGTGATGGTCTCAGCACAGGTAGCGGGAAATATTGCGAAAATTAATGTCGATAATATGGATCCCGTACAAGCCGGTGACGTGTTATTAGAGCTGGATGATACCAATGCCAAATTAAGTTTTGAGCAAGCTAAAAGTAATTTAGCCAATGCCGTTCGCCAAATCTCTCAACTGAATTACACCGTAAAACAATTAAAATCAGCCGTTCGTGCGAATGAAATCACCCTTGCTCAAGCACAAGGAAACTTGAATCGTCGCATTCAATTAGTGAAAGATGGCGCAATAGATAAAGAATCTTTCCAACACGCCAAAGAAGCGGTTGAACTCGCCAAAGCAAACTTAATGATCTCACAAAACCAACTTGAGGCAAATCAAGCCTTGTTGTTAGACGGTCCTTTAAGTGAACAACCGCAAATTCAAAGTGCGGTCAGTAATTTGAAACAAGCCTGGTTGAATTTAGAACGTACAAAAATCCGCAGCCCAATTAAAGGCTATGTGGCTCGTCGCAATGCGCAAGTAGGACAAGCGGTTTCTGTTGGTGGCGCATTAATGGCAGTGGTCACTACCGATCAAATGTGGTTAGACGCCAACTTCAAAGAAACACAATTAACCCATATGCGAATTGGTCAGCCAGTTGAAATTCATTTCGACCTTTATGGCAAAGATAAAACCTTTAATGGAAAAGTGGTCGGAATTGAAATGGGGACAGGCAGCGCATTCTCATTATTGCCAACCCAAAATGCGACAGGCAACTGGATCAAAGTGGTGCAACGTGTGCCTGTACGAATTCAATTAGATCCGCAACAATTGACTGAAAATCCATTACGTATCGGTCTTTCTGCGACTGTGAAAGTAAATGTCAGTGATAGTCAAGGCGAAACCTTGCGTAACCAAGCACCAAGCACAACACTTTATTCCACCAATGTGCTGCAATATGATGAAAGTGCGGTCAATAATTTGATCGAATCCATTATTCGCGACAATAGTTACTAGGTTTCACGATGTCGCAATCTCATTTTACGCCGGTACAAGGCGGTGCACTGGTTATTCTCACGTTAGCGCTCTCGCTTGCCACTTTTATGCAGGTGTTGGATTCCACCATCGCTAACGTTGCCATTCCTACTATCGCAGGTGATTTAGGCGCATCGTCCAGCCAAGGCACATGGGTCATCACCTCGTTCGGTGTGGCCAATGCGATCTCAATTCCTATCACCGGTTGGCTGGCAAAACGTTTCGGCGAAGTGCGGTTATTTTTAATCTCAACCTTACTTTTCGTCCTTGCCTCTTGGCTTTGTGGTATTTCACACAGTTTGGAAATGTTGATTATTTGCCGCGTCATCCAAGGTGCTGTTGCAGGTCCAATCATCCCTCTTTCGCAAAGTTTACTACTCAATAACTATCCGCCTAAAAAACGCGGCATGGCACTGGCATTTTGGTCAATGACCGTGGTGGTCGCGCCTATTTTCGGGCCCATTTTAGGCGGTTGGATCAGCGATAACATTCATTGGGGCTGGATCTTTTTCATCAATGTTCCCATTGGATTGGCCGTCGTCTTAATGAGTTGGAAAATTCTAGGCGATAGAGAAAGCCAAATATCTCATCAACCTATTGATACCGTTGGGCTTGTTTTATTAGTTCTTGGCGTAGGCTGCTTGCAATTAATGCTGGACCAAGGAAGAGAGCAAGATTGGTTTAATTCAACGGAGATTATTGTCCTTACCGTGATTGCGGTCGTGTGTTTGATCGCGCTTACTATTTGGGAACTGACGGATGACAATCCCGTTGTAGATATTTCACTTTTCAAATCACGCAACTTTAGCGTAGGCTGCCTTTCAACTAGTCTCGCTTTTTTAGTGTATTTGGGATCGGTTGTACTTATCCCACTTCTACTCCAACAAGTTTATGGCTACACCGCGACTTGGGCGGGGCTCGCAGCCGCCCCAGTGGGATTATTCCCGATTTTACTTTCGCCAATCATCGGTAAATTAGGGCATAAAATTGATATGCGAATTTTAGTCACAATCAGCTTTATGGTTTATGCCCTGACCTTTTATTGGCGAGCTGTGACCTTTGAGCCTGGCATGACCTTTACCGATGTTGCCTTGCCACAATTTGTGCAAGGTTTAGCGGTTGCTTGCTTCTTTATGCCGCTGACTACCATTACGCTTTCGGGTTTACCACCCGAAAAAATGGCTTCGGCATCGAGTTTATTTAATTTCCTTCGAACCCTTGCTGGTTCGGTGGGGACATCTCTCACGACATTTATGTGGTATAACCGCGAAGCCGTACATCATACTCAACTCACGGAAGCGATTAACCCATATAATCCAATTTCCCAACAGTTCTTCCAGACGATGGCAAGTTTTGGTTTAAACGAACAACAAACAGCATCATATCTTGCCAGACAAATCACCGCTCAGGGCTTTATTATTGGCGCTAATGAGATTTTCTGGCTATCGGCAATTACTTTCCTAGCATTATTCATTGTCGTCTGGTTCGCCAAACCGCCTTTTGGAAATCGCCATTAAAAAAACTCAAAAAATAACCGCACTTTGATGATGTTCAAAAGTGCGGTCGTTTTTTCTAGCCTTTTGTTAAGATGTCTTTCAGGAATCTCGCGGTGTGCGAACCTTTAACTTTGGCGACTTCTTCCGGTGTGCCTGTCGCGATGATTTGACCACCGCCACTGCCCCCTTCAGGCCCAAGATCCACAATCCAGTCTGCGGTTTTGATCACATCTAAATTGTGTTCGATCACCACGATAGTATTGCCTTGATCGCGCAAGCGGTGTAACACTTCGAGAAGTTGTTTAATATCGGCAAAATGCAGACCAGTTGTCGGTTCATCCAAAATATAAAGGGTTTTACCGGTATCGCGTTTTGAAAGCTCTGTCGCTAACTTAACGCGTTGTGCCTCACCACCTGAAAGCGTGGTAGAAGACTGACCTAAACGAATATAAGACAAGCCTACATCCATTAGGGTTTGCAATTTACGTGCAATCATTGGGATCGCATCAAAAAACTCACGAGCTTCTTCCACCGTCATATCTAACACTTGGTGAATAGTTTTACCTTTGTATCGGATCTCTAAGGTTTCACGGTTATAGCGTTTACCTTTACATTGATCACAAGGTACATACACATCCGGCAAGAAATGCATTTCAACTTTCAGCACACCATCACCTTGGCACGCTTCACAACGTCCACCACGCACGTTAAAGCTAAAACGGCCAGGGTTATAACCACGTGCACGCGCTTCTGGCACGCCCGCAAATAACTCACGAATTGGCGTGAATAAGCCTGTATAAGTCGCTGGGTTAGAACGCGGTGTACGACCAATTGGGCTTTGGTTAATATCGATCACTTTATCGAAATATTCCAAGCCTTCAATGGATTTATAAGGTGCAAAACTCGTTTTCTCTGCACGATTTAGGGCATTTTGAGCCAATGGGAATAACGTATCATTGATTAGCGTTGATTTGCCTGAACCTGATACCCCTGTGATGCAAGTAAATAAGCCCACTGGAATTTCTAAATTCACGCCTTTCAGATTGTTCCCTGTCGCACCTTTTAATTTTAAGAGTTTACTTTTATCAAGAGCGGTTCGTTTTTTCGGAATTTCGATTTTTTCTTCGCCTGATAAGAACTTACCTGTAATCGAATTTGGGTTTGCCATGATTTCTTTGGCTGTGCCTTGTGCGATCACTTGGCCACCATGCACACCTGCCCCTGGGCCAATATCAATAATATGATCCGCTTCTCGAATGGCATCTTCATCATGTTCCACCACAATTACGGTGTTACCCAAATTACGCAAATGAATCAGCGTATTTAACAGACGTTCATTATCGCGTTGATGCAAACCGATAGAAGGCTCATCCAACACATACATGACGCCAACTAAACCTGCACCAATCTGACTCGCAAGACGAATACGTTGCGCTTCACCACCCGAAAGGGTTTCGGCAGAACGAGAAAGGGAAAGATAATTCAAACCCACATTCACTAAAAATTCTAACCGCTCTCTGATCTCTTTCAGGATTTTTTCTGCAATTTGTGCTTTTTGACCGGTTAAAGTAAGCCCTTGGAAAAACTCAAGGCTTTCACCAATGCTTTTCTCTGAAATTTGTGGCAAGTTAATATTACCGATATACACGTTACGAGCTTCTGGACGAAGACGCGAGCCACCACAATCTGCACAAGGGCGGTTACTGATATTTTTCGCCAATTCTTCGCGTACAGACATGGATTCCGTTTCTTTATAACGGCGTGCCATGTTATTCAAAATCCCTTCAAAAGGATGTTTACGGATCACCACATCGCCACGGTCGTTCATGTATTGGAATTCAATTTCTTCCTTGCCTGAACCGTGCATCACAATATCTTTAATTTTTTGTGGCAAATCTTCGTATGGCGTTTCAATATCAAATTTGTAGTGTTTTGCCAGCGAGGTAAGCATTTGGTAGTAATAGAAATTGCGACGATCCCAACCTTTCACCGCACCGCCTGCGAGGGAAATGCTTTCATTTTGCACCACACGGCTTTCATCGAAGAACTGCTGAACACCTAAGCCATCACAAGTTGGACACGCCCCTGCTGGGTTATTAAATGAGAATAAACGAGGCTCTAATTCTGGTACAGAATAGCCACAATGCGGACAAGCAAAATTCGCCGAGAAAACTAATTCTTCAGCGTTAGGATTATCCATATCAGCCACCACAGCCGTACCACCAGAAAGCTCCAAAGCCGTTTCAAAAGATTCTGCTAAACGTGTGGCTAAATCTGACCGTACTTTAAAACGGTCCACCACCACTTCAATGGTATGCTTTTTCTGTAAAGCAAGTTCAGGCGGATCAGATAAATCACAGATTTCACCATCAATTCTTGCTCGAATATAACCTTGTGCCGCTAAACTATCTAACAACTTAACATGCTCACCTTTACGGTTTTTCACCACAGGCGCAAGCAACATCATTTTGCTTTCTTCTGGCAGACTTAAAACTTTATCCACCATTTGGCTGATGGTTTGTGCCGTTAATGGCACATCATGATCCGGACAACGTGGCTCCCCTACTCGAGCAAACAGCAAACGCAGGTAATCGTAAATTTCGGTGATCGTGCCCACGGTTGAACGCGGATTATGAGAAGTGGATTTTTGCTCAATAGAAATCGCCGGCGACAAGCCCTCAATCGAATCCACATCAGGTTTTTCCATCAAAGAAAGGAACTGACGCGCGTAAGCAGAGAGCGATTCCACATAACGACGCTGCCCTTCCGCATAAAGCGTATCAAATGCTAAAGAAGATTTGCCCGAACCGGACAAGCCTGTTATCACAATTAATTTATCGCGCGGAATGGTTAAATTGATGTTTTTGAGGTTGTGGGTTCTAGCCCCACGAATGTCGATAGTATCCATAAAAAAAAGCGATTGCCTTAAGAAAATAAATTCAAAAATTGCGACTATTATCGCATATTTCAATATCTGTGCAAATATCCAGTTAATTTTTATGGATCTTTTGTTTCTTTTAAGGCAAAATAGCCAAAATTTTTCACCTTATTTCTAAAATATAGAGGATTCTATGGCAGGTATTAATAAAGTAATCATCGTGGGTAATTTAGGTAATGATCCTGAAATCCGCACGATGCCAAATGGCGAAGCGGTAGCGAATATCAGCGTGGCAACAAGTGAAAGCTGGACAGATAAAAACACGGGTGAACGCCGTGAAGTGACCGAATGGCACCGTATCGTGTTATATCGTCGTTTAGCGGAAATTGCGGGTCAATACTTACGCAAAGGTTCACAAGTTTATGTTGAAGGTCGTTTAAAAACCCGTAAATGGCAAGATAACAACGGCCAAGATCGTTACACCACTGAAATCCAAGGTGATAACTTACAAATGTTAGGTGGTCGCTCTCAAGAGATGGGCGGTTATACACCTGCACAATCAGCACCACAACCAAGCTATCAATCTCGTCCAGCACAATCTGTGCCAGCACCACAAGCTGAGCCACCCATGGACGCATTTGATGACAACATTCCATTCTAAGTTACATATAATTTAAAACTGTAAAATAAAATCCATATAAATACAGAGAACCCTTTATTTTAAAAGGGTTCTCTTTTTTTACATTTATTTTGACATGGAAAGCTTATTTTGCAGTTAAATTGTAGATTTAAGAATTAATTGAATTCAATTTCTTCATTAAGTCTGTTATAAATGTCAACTTGAGTTTCAACTCGCAGTTCATTTACAAGCCAGCCTCTTAGTAAAGCTTGTCTAATAAAATCATCAATGCGATTAACTCCATTTATTTCTTTTAGAGTTACAACCACTCCAAATCGTATCCTATCTCCATCTCTTTTCCTTAAACGTTCAATAGTCTTAACACTCATTCCCCATTGTGGGTTAGATGTATTAAGAACAGATTTAGAGCGTTTTTTTGGGGTAAAAGATTCACCAATATGCTTTACGTTATCCCATTTTCTAAAAATAGACCGTGCAGAATTTTCTTTAATATATCCAGGAGCATCATCAAAATGCTGCCTATCGCCATTAATTGGTTTTATGTCTTTTCCAGTTAATCTTCCAAAAGTGATATTTAATTCAGTATTAGTATAATCAACGCCTTGATTTCGAGAGCATTTAGGAAAATAACACATTGTTGCTTTAGCTATATAAGGATATTTATTTTCAGATAATGGTACCGGAAAATTGTAATTATAAGAGTTATATTTTTCTGAAATATCTGAAACAATAAACTTAATTTCATCATCAGGCGTTGAAAGAATATCCTCTATTCTAACTGGAATAATTCCATTACCAATCAGTATTCTTTCTTCAAAAGTTTTCTTGTCATTCCAGTTAATGGCAGAATCAATCAATAGCGCCTTAGCTTCTTCACGACTTAATCCCATGATATAAATTAAATATGCTAACTTTCTTGCAACAAGGGGGGCTGCATAACTTGTGCCACTAACTCTTGCGGAACCTAAAGGTTCACATACATTGATAAATTGGCCATTCCCTCCGCCATAATAAGCAATATCTGGTTTAATAAAAAATGATAAGACAATCCCTTTGCGGGAATAATTTGCCGGATGATTATTAAAATCAACCGAATTTACGATTAATGAATTTAATGAATCGGCAGGAGAACCAATTTTTTTTCGTTGTTCTCCATTCATTCTTCCATTAGTACCGGCAATCACAAAAATAACATCATATTCAAACTGAATCTCATCTAAAACTGCCGCTTCAGCTGAAATGAAATTATCTTTTATTTCATCATTGGAACCGAGTGATAAATTCCATACCTTGATGTCTGTATTTTGCGATACGATTTCTCTAATTTGTTTAATGATATTAAATGAATTAAATCCTTTATGAAGAGCTACACCAAAATGTCTTACTTGAAATCTACCACAGCCATCATCAAGATTTTTATTCAGATTAGGAGCATCTACAATTAATGAAGATACGGCTGTTCCATGTTTGTAATCTGCTGCTTCTTTACGAATATCATCTGAAATCCAATCGTGATACTCAACCCATTCACTAAAATAGACATTTCGATCAAATAAGGTATCAATAACACCTATAACAGGCTCTGTTTTAGGCGAAGGGATAGGTATTTCAACTTGATTTGTCATACCTTGAAAGTCTTCTGGTGATAATGATGAAAAATTTTCAACAGCCATAGATACTAGATAAGGAACTTTGGATAAAACTATATCCACTTTTTTTTCATCTAGTAGAACGGTAGTTCGATCTAAGATATTGGCAGTAGATATATCAATATTGATTTTTTTTAACAGTTCATGAATATTGGTATTAACATCATAAAAAGTAACAATAGAATTTCTTAAATCTTGTTTTTCTACTTTTTCGACACTAAATTCCTCAACGAAAAAAGCGTCTCTTAAGTATTGTTTAAAAGTACTTTTTGATAATGAATAATCACCATAATTTAAAGTATCAAATATAAATGATTTATTGAATAACTCATCAGTTATAACACCTTCTGAAAACGACTCTTCAAATAGTTCAATCACTTTGCTAGAGATATTAATCGTTTTATCTAGAGTGCCTTTAGAAATATAGTGTGTAATAATGTGTTTTGTTTTATCAGGATTAAATTTTGCACCAACAACTGTATCAATTGGCTTTGAATTTCCACCACCATCTAAATATCCATTAATACGATTACTTTTAGCGACGATTCTATCGTAGTACACACTAATCAAAGCACCTTCAATGATCTGCTTATCAAGCCAAAATTCCTTCGTGGCCATTAAGGAACTATGAAGATTTTTCAGGTGAGATAGTTTTATTTCTGAATTTTTAGGTAATGTAATCTGTACAGTTGGATTTTTTCTATTTTCTTGCTTAAATTTATTACCCTTTAATGTCAAAATATTATTCATTATTTATCTCCATTTAACTCTCTTGACACACTGCTTTTTGATATTCCTGTTAAAAGCTCTATTTCGCGTACTGTAAATCCTAATTTATGTAGCTCTTCTATGCTAGGAATTGTACCTCCATGTATACTTTTTAAAAAACGTTTAAAATAGTCATAAGGATCATTGATATCACTGAATGCCAATGATGTCCTGATGATATTTTTTAAATTCCCAGGATTTGGAATCTTTTTAGCACTCTTTATAATTTTTTTGAAAAGACGTGTATCTCTTGCTGCATATTTGAACTGTTTCAAGAAATAATTGAGAACAACCTCTGCCACTTCAACCTTATCATCATCTGAATATCTGTCGAAATCTATGATTGCATCAAAACGTCTGACCAGTGCTTTATCTAAATTTTTATATAAGTTTGTAGTAGCAATAATCACGGCTTCATTACTTAAATTGTCTAGGGCTTTCAGGAAAGTTGATGTTACACGTCCCATTTCACGAATATCATTTTGATTGATACGATCTAGTGCAATTGTATCAATTTCATCAAATAAAATTATGTAACTATTTAAAAATGGTAGTTGGTTAATTTCATTAAATACATTAGTTAAATTCTTAGCCGTTTGTCCCAACTTACTATCGACTAAATGGCTAAAATCTACCATCAATAATTCTCGATTTAACAGTCGAGCAATCTGTTTTGCACTCTCAGTCTTGCCTGTACCAGGAGAACCTACAAACAAGAACTTATTAATACCAATATTATGATTCACCGCATTAATTATACCTTTCAAGTCATTCATAATGGTTGTTGGTAAAGGTAATGGATCAGTATTCAACTTCACTGGAGTAAGATTCTCATTATAGTCTTCTCGTTGAGGGATAAATCTATCTGATTGAGACATTATTCCCATAATATATTGAGCAAGTTGAGAATCGCCTGTTTTATCAAAGTATCGTGCGATTGCAATCGCCTGATTCCGAAACTCGGTTTCTTTATTTTCAAAATGATATTTGATTAAATCAAGTACATCAGCTTTTTTCATTACTATAACCTCTCTTTTTTAATAGATTATACCCCTCAACGGGACAAATTAAAAACATTTTGGGACAAATTATTCTTGTATGCGTAATACTAAACCTATATTTCATTTGTTTTACCTATTTTTCTCACTTTTACTAATGTCATGATAAATATGGACCGTCTATTTTGTTATCTGCTAAAGTGGATAACATTGAAATGTAACGCCTCATCTTGGTGCGGTCGCTAACGGCTAAGATCACTGTTGTGCTAGATAAAATCACCGTTACCCGCTCGCTAATTGTAAAAAGTTGTAGTTTCACCATCCAAGTGTCATTTGCCAAACAAGCCTAAACTATGATAACAATGGGATAGAGCTACAAAGCCACCTCAAAAAACTCGCTGAAAATGGAGTGGAATCGTTATAGTAAGCAGGCTTTGATATATCAATGATTAAAGATTGCGCTATCTATGTTGTTTATAAACTAATTCCAGAAGTACATAATCAACAAGAGCATGATCTTTTCATAGGCGAAGTTCTGGCTACTTGGACAGATGACTGAGTATTCCATAATAGACATTGGAAATGTGATGACGTAATTGATGAGTTAAAAAGTTTGCATTATGTTACAGATAGATAGTTCTACACCACTGGAAAAGCATCAACACCCAAAATGATTGATATTTTTAGATCAAGTAAAAAAGCAGTTGAGTTTTTAGGAGAATTTACAAAAACACCTAAAAATCTGACCGCTCTTTTCTCCTAAAAAAGAACCTATACCCTATGAGGTTCGGATTATTATTCAATTTTGTTATAACTAAAAATCAGCATATATAGTTAACAGTTCTTTCGGTTTTGCTATGTGCTTTGCTACATTTTTACCGTCTTATTTTCATTAGAGGTACAACTATGCAGCATCGCGATCTTTATCCCCACGAAATCTTACAAGATGTTATTGATAAAAGTTATGCTAAGTCGGAAGGACACCTAAAAACACTGGCTATTTTAAGTTTTTTAGGTGGCGGCTATGTGAGTTTTGGTTACATGGCCTATTTAAAAGTCGTGAGCGGTATTCCTCCAGAGTGGAGTGGGCTATCAACATTACTTGGTGCAGCCGTGTTTCCGATTTGTTTGATTTGTATTCTAATCGGTGGTGGTGAATTAGCCACGGGAAACATGATGATGATGGCATTAGGCCGTTTAACAAAACGAGTAAGCCTTAAAAAATTATTTCGTAACTGGATTGTAGTGAGTTTGGGCAATCTGCTCGGTGCACTGTTTATGGCCTATTTCTTAGGGCATTATGTCGGTTTATCAGAAGGTGCTGCCTCTGCTAAAACCATTGCTATCGCCGAGGCTAAAGTGCAAATGGATTTTGGTCGCGCCTTTGTTTCTGCCATTGCCTGTAACTGGATGGTCTGCATGGGGATTTGGTTCTATTTTGGCGCCAAACAAACCTCCGGTCGCATCCTCGCCATATGGTTCCCAGTGATGATTTTTGTGCTTATCGGATTACAACACTTTGTCGCTAATATGTTTATTATTCCTGCCGGGATTTTTGCCGGTGCTAATGTGACTTGGAGCCAATTCTTCTTCAATATGATTCCTGTCTTTTTAGGCAATGTCACGGGTGGTGCAGCATTTGTCGGTGCATCTTATCTTTATGCTTATCGTCATTTATTAAAAGAAGATTATTGTATTTAGTAAACGAAAATCTGACCGCTCTTTGGAGTGAAAAAGGTCTTTTGAAATGTCAAAAGGCCTTTTATTCTCTCTAAAATGCATTGAATCCCCTCTTAATTAACTCAACATCCTTATAAATAGTGTAAAGTTGCACTTTACACTAAAAGCATGTAAACTCATCATATTAAGATCAATATGGAAAGAAAAGTATTAGCCGAATTTCCATGTTATTTAGCATTCTCAAATTTACAGTAAGGAAGAGATCACATGCCGAAGATGAAAATTTCTAAATTGATGTTTTATAGCACTGTTTTAACTAGTGTTATGTTGTCTTCTTGCAGCCAACATGCCCAAACTCACTCAGCACTAGAAAATACAGCGAGCAATTATGCTCAAAAAGCGGCTACGTACTGGACTGAGCAGCCATTTTGCAGCGGGCGTTACCAAATTAACTTACCATCTAACCGTATCAGTGGGACTGGTTGGCTTAAATACAATGGTTGGCAAATAAGAGTGCGACCAGATTATTGGAATCTAGAAGTAGAATCCGTATTAGAGGTTAAAGAAAAAGGATATAACGGAAGCGATAGTTTTATAGAAAACCGCACTATTATTCCTAATAAAGTGATAGCGATGGTCACACAGGCTCCTGGTTCATGGGAACACGCGGTGTCAAAGCACCTAAAAGGCATGATCTATTATGTCGATTTTTATTTCAAGCTAGGTAAGAACGATGCCTATTCCATTAGAACTCTTGCAAGTATTATGCCAGTTAACGGCAAAGCTCCCCCAAACCTGAAACAGCTGGAAAAAAGTAAAGTTGACGAAGCTATTAGGCATATACGGAATGATTTTTTCGACAAGCTGAGAGATCGTAAAGATACTGAAATACCACAGCAACAGGGGGTCTGTTTAACAGAAGGATTTATTGCCGATAAGGGAACTGAGCCGTTTTTTGGCAGTGCGGGCATTAAAATCAAAGACTATAAAGACGTTTATGCCGAGCTAACGACAGGTGGAGCTTTGGAGGAAGGTGATAAACCACTATTAGAGCGAGATCTTTTCGCTAAAGATAGTACCTGGGACAAACTTCTCTCGTGGGCGAAATACAGCACCATCCGCAAAGGAAAGCGCAATATCAATGGCATGACCGGCAGTGAAAAACTGGTTAAGTGGCAGGGAAATCGATATCTATTTATTTGGGAAAAAGATGATGGCAGTGTGAGATTTAAGATGACTTTCGGTACCAATAAGAAAAATACCAAAGGTTCGCCACTCAGTGAGAAAGAGGCTTTAACCGCTTGGGATGCAATATTGCCGACATTGAAAAAACGACTTTAAACAATGGATTACCACTGCTAAATTAAAGTAAAAATACAAGCGGTCAAGTTTTGAAGAACATTTGCAAAAATACTGGAAAATTTGACCGCTCTTTTGTTATGAAAAAGGCTGCCTGAAAAACCAAAACTCAACTTTCATTCTAAAAAGTGTAAAAAATTAACTTTTTTTCATTTGAAAAAATGTAAAAATAGAAAGTTATATTGTTAGAAAAAGTGTATCCATCACTGTATAATTAGCCTATATTCCTTGCTTTAGAGAGGCATTATGCAGCGTAAAATCATACAATCCTTAGAAAAGTGGAAGCACAAAACAAACCGCAAACCGTTGATTATTCAAGGAGCAAGACAGGTAGGAAAAACCTGGGCGATGAAACACTTTGGCGAGCAATCCTTTGAAAAAGTGGCGTATATCAACTTTGATAATAACCCTCGCATGAAAACGCTATTTTCTGGCGACTATGATATTGATCGCTTAATGCTCGGTTTGAAAATTGAAAGCGGTATCGATATTCAAGCAGAAAACACCTTGATTATTTTTGATGAAGTACAAGAAGTCCCGCAAGCATTATCTTCACTCAAATATTTTTACGAAAATGCACCTCAATTTTATATCGTCGCAGCAGGCTCATTGCTTGGGGTGTCGCTACATCATCAAGTCTCTTTTCCTGTCGGCAAAGTGGACTTTCTACCACTTTATCCTATGGATTTTCATGAATTTTTAACCGCACTTGGCAAACAAGATTTGGTGAAATTGCTTGAGCTGAAAGACTGGTCGCTAATTTCAGCCATGAAAACCACCTATATTGATTTACTCCGTTTATATTATTTTGTAGGCGGTATGCCTGAAGCGGTAAAAGTATTTATCGAAACACAAAATGTCGATGAAGTGCGTCAAGTACAACGTAATTTATTAATGGCGTATGAACAGGACTTTTCCAAACATATTCACGATGGGCAAACTGTGCAAAAAGTGCGGTCAATTTGGGCTGCCATTCCTGAGCAACTAGCCAAAGAAAATAAAAAATTTATCTATGCTCAGTTACAAAAAGGGGCGAGAAGCAAAGACTATGAAATTGCTCTGCAATGGCTAAAAGACAGCGGCTTAGTACATAGCGTGCCTCGAGTAAAGAAACCACATTTACCACTTTCCGCTTATCAAGATAACGCCTTTAAATTGTATGGCTTAGATGTGGGATTGCTTGCTGCACAAAGCAATTTGGATGCCAGCGTACTTCTAGAAGGTAGCCGTATTTTCACTGAATTTAAAGGGGCTTTAACCGAACAATATGTTTTGCAACAACTGATTGCCACGCAAGAAAATCCTGTTTTTTATTGGGCAACTGAAAAAGGCACGGCAGAGATCGATTTTGTTCTGCAACGTAAGCAAGCTGTTATCCCGATTGAAGTCAAAGCAGAAGAAAACTTAAAAGCGAAAAGTTTAAAAGTGTATGTAGAACAATTTCAGCCTGAGCAAGCAATTCGTTTTTCAATGGCGGATTATCGGGAGCAGGATTGGCTAGTGAATGTGCCGTTGTATGAGATAGATTTTATTAATTTATAGTTATAGGAAGTAAAATGAAAACATACGAAATTAGTAGTATTAATGACTTGAATAATCTTATTCAAAAATTAGGTGAACCTAAACAGGGAACCACTCGTTTTTTTAGAGGGCAAGCGAACAAAAAATGGGACATGAATCCAAGTATCTTTAGAGAGCAATATCTTATTGAGAATGAAGATAAAATTATTAAAGATGTATTAACTAATTGCCCAGATGATTTTTTACCTACAGATACTTTGTTTGAGAAGCTGGTGAAATTACAGCATTACGGTTGTAAAACAAGGCTTTTGGATTTAACCACAAATGCTTTGGTTGCTTTATATTTTGCTTGCAATGAGAAGAAACATCATCGAATAAATGGGGAATTAATCATTCTAGACATTCCAAATGATCAAATCAAATATTTTGATAGTGACACAGTTGCAATCTTAACTGCTATTAGTGTGCAACCAATGAATTTTGAAATAAAAAAAAGTATTGATGCTGCTAACGCTCAAAAAAATTTAAAAGGAAGTAGTTATATACTTAATAATTATGAAAATATTGTGAATTTTGATTCTTTCAAAGAAACAATGGCACAGTTTGGACTTGAAATTATGGATAAAGAGGAATATACAAGTTTAATTATATCTCAATCAATAGAGGAAGGAAAAGATGGATTTAAAAAGGAATTCAACGAACAAAGAGAAATAGTGAAATTGATTCATGATGTGAGGGCGGATAAGCCAAGTTTTCGCCCTGAAATAGAATGTAGTGATCTAGAGAGAGTGCTTTGTGTGAGAGCTAAACTTAATAATACTAGAATATCACGCCAACAAGGTTGCTTTTTATTATATGGACTTGATAAAAACAAATTACAACCAGCAAAAGTTCCTGAAGAATGGCAGCAAAAAATAGATGGAAAGAAAATTATTGTAAAAAATAAAGCTAAAATAATGGAAGAACTTAAATCTTTTGGAATTAGCACTCAAACTTTATTTCCTGAATTAGAAAAACAAACTATAGAAATAATGGAGCGATATAAATCGTGAAATAAACAAATTTCGATTTTCAAAGACCTATTTCTGTCTCTCAAAAGTGCAGCCATCAGTTTTTTCATCATTTAATCTTCTTTAGATGATGTATTTAAGTTAGTAATTATGTTATTTACAAACATAAAATGAGACATTCCATGAGTTTCTTTAATAGGAAATTTAAGAAGAGTTAAGGAACAAGCGGTCAATTTTTGAAGAGGATTTGTAAAAATACTGGAAAATTTGACCGCACTTTAGAATATAGAAGGTTTCGTTACTCATTTAATAGGTTGTTATGGGCGTTAAGTGCCATTTATCAATTCTTCAAGATATTCAATACTTCTGAATAAATAATATTCACCTATTTGCAGTGTTAATTTTGATGAATCTCCAAATAATATTTTTTCTAAATGCGATTTTAAAATTAAAAGCTCATATTTTTCTAAGAGATTTAAAGCATGAATTATGTTTTCTTCGGTAGATATACCGACAATAAACTCCTCTAGATTTGTGGCAATATCATGATTGTTAAGACCTTCAATAATTTTAGGCATTAAATAATTTATACCCTCTGGTGAAAAAAAGACAAAAGGTATTAGGTGATATTCATCAATAATGATTTCCTCTATTGAAGTATTTTCATAATACTTAAAATCCTCTTTAAACTCCTCTATTTTGTACATATCTTCTCGATATAATTTTTTAAATAATCCTTCTTTAGGAAAACTTCTATAAGAAATTTTTAGAGGTGTAATGTCCATTTGTACACTCATCCTATAGAAAAAACTTGCTTCCTCAATCAATCCTGTTTTGTTTATAAAGCTACTTGCAACTTTTAAACATTCGATCAACTTTATGGTTTGATAAGGAGGAACCTATCCACACTAACTAATTATCAATAATGTATCTTTTTGCTCGATTTATTATATCTTTATAATCTTCCATAAAAGGTTCTTCTAATACAGACTCTAATAAACACTCTAAGTTAGATAATATCTTTTGTTCAGCCTTATCACTTAGTTCATTATCTTTATTAAACTTAACGATCCATTCAAAAAAAACCAATACCTCATCACCGTTTAATTTTAAAATATAATCGTTAGATTCTTTTCTTATATCCATAACATTATAACCTTAGTAGGCAAGTTAAATTATCAAATCAACTATAACTTAATCTAAAATCCTTACACATATTTCACATACTTGGCACTGCAAAATCAATAATTTGTGATTTCGGCTGAAGAAAATATATTATCTCCAATAAAACAGTTTTTAAAAGTGCAATTACATATTAAATTATCTTCTATATGCATCGCTCTAAATACACAATTAGTAAAGGTACAATTGGTAAATTTTGTATTACTGACCAATGTTGTGACAAAAGAACAATTAACAAAACTGCAGTTAGTAAATGAGCTATACATTATGAAAGCGCCACGAAATGAGCTCAAAGAAAATTTAACATTAATGACTTCCTTATGAGATATTTCATATCTATGAAAATCAATATTAGTTACATGAGTAAACTCACCTGAAATAAAGGCATCCAAGTCTTTTACATCAACCTTAGTTAAAGATTTTGTTATATTTGAAAGTAATTTTTGAATTTCATTTGATATCATTTTACTACCACTAATCTAGAGGTCCGTTGGAAACTCTCTCAAAGATATTCTTGATATAGTCTCCCCACATCAGTATAGAAGGATTGATTACACCTCAGTCTATCATGGTTTTTTGAAAAAAGACGTATACAAAAAATCCCCTAAATGCTTAATCTAGGGGATTTCTACGTTAAATGATACGTTGTTTATTTCAAACCTTTTTTAACCAAATCTTCATAACCGCCATGGTTGGTTACATTGGTATAGCCTGCATTTTTCAACTCAGTGAGTGCGGCTTCGGCACGGCGACCGCTACGACAGTAAAGGTTGATCGGAGCATCTTTATCTGAGCCAACCGCTTTAACACCTTCAATGATTTTATCATGTGGAATATTCACCGCATCTTGTAAATGACCTGCGTTAAATTCCTCAGCTGAACGTACATCAATCCAAACGCCTTTTGCTTTTTCAGGTTGTACCGCACTTTGTTCTGTTTGTGGCGCAGTATTCGCAGAAGCAAAAAAAGGTACAGCAATGGCTGCTGCAGAAAGTACCGCTGTGAATAATTTTTTCATTATTCAATCTCCTATTAAATAGAAATAATATATTTACCTAAATAAATTTAGGGGGTATGTAAAACTAACAGTCATCATACGCCTAAATATAAAGATAATAAACTGTAAATGAAGTAAAAATTAAGTAAAAATTTTGTGAAATCCAACCGGACTTTAAAAGAAAAAAGCCATCTGAAATCTAACATTCAGATGGCCTTTTTAATTGATTCAATTATTTCTTTGCAGGTTCTACTTCACCCACGGCTTTCTGGGATTTTTCATCCATTTCAACTTTAATATTGTGGTCCACCACCACATTCATATTAATAGTGATGCCTTCCTTTGGTGTATCCAATTGAATAGTCGGTGTGCAAGCCGTGAGTGTAAACATAACCGCAAAAATAAAAAAGTGCGGTTGAAATTTAAAGTGTTTTATCATTTGTCTTTGTCTAATTGCTTATAAAGTTTATATTGCAGATTTTGTTCAAATTGTGAGCCATAGTCAATCATATTCCACAATTCAAACATATTTTCTTGGTGCGTATAATTTAACGTTATCGGATTATTGGTTCGCTTGGTTGGATTAAATCCGCTAATACTCGCACGCAACGTCATTTGTCCTTTCGGATCGAGCGTCACCGCTGCATGGGAATTTTGCAGTTCCATTTCTTTTAATAAATCCACCAAGATATTCTCTGTCCAACCACCTTTTTTCAGCCCTTTCACCATTTCATCGGTTAATTTGATGGACACATTTCCCACTTGTTCCAATGTGCCATTACAAATCAAACATTCCTTATGTCCGAGCCAAAATGGCAGGGTCGCATTAGCACGGCCGGTTAAGGTTACTTGATTATATTGTGCCAAAGCTAACACTTGGGCTAAATCAATATTGGTAAAAGAAAGTGTCGCCATTTTACTTTGTGGGAAAGTGAGCTGAGGTACCGTCAATTCACCATCAAATAAGGAAACTTTCACATTTTTTAAGATAAGTGGATTTTTCATCGTATTCGGATAGCGCCCGAATAAATCCAATTCCCCATTTGCGACAGAAAGCGCTCCATAGCGAATATTTTTAGTCGAAATATGGATCGGTTTACCCGAAGCCACTTGTAATGCCTCGTTTTCATAATTCATTGGGAAGCGAATATTCAAGCCATACACTTCACCATCTGGCATGGTGATCTTGCCATTTTTTAGGTTCAATTCCCCGCTCATTTTTACGCCATTGCTATTAATTGCGAATTCACTTTGTCCTTTAATGCTGCCCTCATGAATTAACCAATTCCATTGTTGAGGGAAAAGTGATTGGAATACTTTTGCAGATTGTTCTTTCCAGCTGATTTTGCCTGAAAGTGCAGTATTCTGATATACACCCAAAACATCTAAAGGTCCAAGCGAACCCGCCTTTAAATCACCTGCAAAATTGAAGTTACTGATACTCTTACCATCAATACCTAAACCGAAAACAGGCGAAACAAAACGGCCGCCATAAGCAAATTCAATCCAATCAGTTTTTGCTTGCAACAAACCTCGAATATGCTCTTCTTCATAATCCCAGCGGAGTCGATCTTTAAGCTCCAACGAAAGCGGTGCCATTTTTACTTCTTTCATTTTGACTTCTTTTGAATGGGCAGAAAGTTGATTTAATTCAATATGATCGGCTTCCCAAAATCCTTTACCTTCCATTTTGACTGGCGTATTTAAGGATTTCCAGTTTGCACTGCCATTGATAATCCAATCCCAACGGTTTGTCGCTTGTTTTTCCACCGACTGTAACTTATGTTCTTCATCTCGGAAGTCAAACACGGTTTTAATACCAGCAATAAACTCGTGGGCGTTTCCGTCTAATTTTAAATTGAGATTTTCAAACTGCGGGGTTGTGCCATTCAACGTTGCTTGCAAACGCCCTTCTAAGCCATAACGACCGATAATAATGTCATCTAACGGTAAACGAACATGCAATTTGGTATCGGGTTGCACAGTATCCATTTTAAAGACTGAGCCCGGATAAAAATACACCACGGGATGCGTAAAAATCCCGCCTAGATGATAAGTTAAATTGGTGAGTGCCACAGTCGAGTTATAACGTAAATCCCCTCGGGTTTTCAGCTCAAAGTCCAATTCATTATTATCATCGCCACCACCGATTTCGCCATTTTTACCTGAAATCACGATCTCCCCTTTGCCCATTTCGCCAAAGGTTTGTAAGATCACGTTCATATCTATTCTTAACGGCAATAAGCCTTCTGCCGCACGGTGAATAGATAACCCAAGGAAGCCTTTAATCGGTTGATAGCTGTCGAAGGTCCAATAAAATTTCCCCCATGAAATATCCAAACCGTCTTTGGTGAAGACGAAAGGCACATCCAACAACGGCGAATTTGCCGTTAAATCTTGAACGTTTAACTGACCATCCGCACCTTGCCACGACACTTTTGCCTCGCCTTTGGTTACGGCAAGTTCTGGGTTATTCCAATTGAATAAAACATTTCCTTGTTGAGGGAGTTGAGAAAGATCGGGCTCAAAATTTGCAGTGAACTGAAGATCATAGGTTTTATCGCCTGATTGTTTGATATCGGTATTGCCCGTCCATTGGAAGATCCCATCTCGCGGCGTGACCGTGGATTGATGATGCAGCTCAAGCCCGTCATTATTCGCTTGGGCTTCGAGTGCTAATTGGTTACCGTTATAGTTTGCATTTAACGCCCAATCAGCCGATAAGAAAGGCTGCAACGCGGCTTGTTTCAGTGCTTCGGTATTTGTTAATTGAAAGTGTTTAACTTTGACATCAGAAATAGGTAATGCTGCCCAAAGTGCGGTTAAATTTGGCGGTGTTTTTTCAGCGTTATCGCTTGGCAAATGAGTTAAACAATCATAATTCAAACTCGCCTTTTCAACATCAAGACTACGTTTATTCCACCAAGTGAGTTGCGCATCATTGAGGTTTACGAGGGTACATTGGTCTGTTTTCACTTTTAGCTCAGGCAGCGTTAAACCTGTCGTTTTCCATTGCCAATCATCGGCTAATTCAATGTGATAATGTGGTGCTAAAAAATGATTTGCAAGTTGTTCCACACGTTTCGGGGTCGCAAAAACGCGCACTAAGCCAACGCTTACTACGATCAAGAGCAACAAAATAATCAACGCCCACAGGCAACGCTTTCGCATAGTTTCCCCAATTACGCGATAAATAAATGAACAGAGGCGTATTCTATCTTATCTCGTCCCAAATAGCTCAATCAACTTATCTCCAAAGAAATAAAATACTAATCCAAAGGCGACAATAATTAAGCCGATAAATTTCGTGATATTTACTTCTCGAATCGGCATACCGATAAGACCGAAATGATCAATAGTGGTTGCGGTAATTAATTGTCCGACGATGATAAAAAATAACATCGCGGTAATGCCTAGCTTAGGTGCAAGCAAAACCGTTGTGAACACGACAACTGCACCGAGTATCCCACCAATTAATTTCCACCAAGGTTGTGAAGGGACAGTTGATAAATTGCCCCATAAATCGGTTTTCACCCAAGCAATAAAAAAGAGAACGATCGTTCCCACGGCAAAAGAAATAAAGGTCGCGATTACTGCTTCGCCACTCATGGCTTTCGCCAATTGCGTATTAATGGCTGATTGCGTCGCGAGTGCGACACCTGCCGCTAAGGCGATAATGAGATAAACAAAAAACATCGAAACTCCCAACATAAAATTTGGTTTATTTTAACCTTTTCTAATTTGCCGTGAAATGCTTTCTATTCGGCAAAAATCATCCCAAAATCAACCGCACTTTGTACTTAATTCACAAATACCTCAAAAGTTGTAAGTCATCTTACCTGTTTATTTGATCTCGATCACTATTTGACTATTCTTTATTTGACGGTAATCTTCAAATCCATACACTAAACTCCATTCGGAGCAATCGTTTGCGTAATGCGTATTGAAAGCAAAATAGACTGATTTTATCAACTCAATGGGAGGAATATCCATGACCCACATTATCGTTGCAACGCACGGTAAGTTTTCTGAAGAAATCGTCAATTCCGCCGCTATGGTGTATGGCGAAGATGAAAACTGCCATGTCGTGACTTTCTTACCGGGTGAAGGCGGTGAGCATTTAATCGAGAAATACAATGCGATTATTGCCACGCTGCCTGAAAATGAACCGGTGCTCTTTTTGGTCGATTTATTTGGTGGTAGCCCTTATAACGCGGCAAGCCGAGTCGCCAGTGAAAGAGATAATACCGATATCGTCACCGGCATTAATCTACCGATGTTGCTAGAAGTGCTTGATGCTAAAGATGGCGCTAGCTTAGATGAATTGGTTGAAACCGCGAAAGAAGTCGGGGTCGCTGCCGTAAAATCCTTCCGTCAACCTAAAGAAAGCAAGCCTGCTCCAACGCCAGCCGCTAAACTAGCTGAAGCACCAAAAACCGCTCCAAATCCAACCGCACTTTCTGGCAATATGAACATTTCCTTATTGCGTATTGATAGCCGTTTAATCCACGGTCAAGTGGCGACCTCTTGGGCGAAAGCAGTGAAATGTGAAGCGATTTTTGCGGTAAATGATGATGTGGCGAATGATGCGCTTCGTCGTGATTTATTACTTCAAATTGCCCCTGAACATTTGAAAGCTTATGTGATTCCTGTGGAAAAAGCCATTAAGGTGTATCACAACCCGAAATATGCAGGCAAAAACATTCTTTGGTTGGTAACCAACCCAACAGACATCCTGCGTTTAATTGAGGGTGGCGTGAAAATTGATAAGGTCAATGTGGGCGGTATGACCTATCGCGAAGGCGATAAACTTATTTCTCAAGCGGTTGCCGTCAACCCAGCAGATGTAGCGGCATTTAAACAGCTTTTAGATAAAGGCGTGGAATTAAGCTTACAACAAGTGGCGAGTAGCCCGAAATCAATGCTCACACACAAAGAGCTTGATGCGATTCAATTTTAATTACGAGGACAATTCATTATGACAACAATGGAAATTATTTTAGTCACGCTCGTTGCCGCCATTTGCGGAATGGGGAGTGTATTGGACGAACGTCAAACCCATCGTCCTTTAGTTGCTTGTACCCTAATCGGCTTAGTATTAGGTGATTTAGAAACCGGTATTATTGTCGGTGGTACCCTTGAATTAGTGGCATTAGGCTGGATGAACGTGGGGGCGGCAATGGCACCAGATGCAGCATTAGCCAGTGTGATTGCAACAATTCTCGTCATCAAAGGCGGCCAAGATAAAGGGAGCGCATTAGCAATTGCGATTCCAGTGGCTGCGGCAGGTCAAGTATTAACCATCTTCGTTCGTACTTTAACCATCTTCCTTCAACACAAAGCCGATGATTTTGCTGCAAAAGCAAACTTCCGCGGCATTGAATTTTGTCACTTTAGCGGTCTTGCATTACAAGCGTTACGTGTGGCAATTCCAACCTTCTTCGTTGCGTTAGTAGCAGGTACGGATACGGTGACCGAAGCATTGAATGCGATTCCAGAAGTGGTTACTCGCGGTTTACAAATCGCTGGTGGTTTTATCGTGGTCGTCGGTTATGCGATGGTCATCAATATGATGCGTGCAGGCGCATTAATGCCATTCTTCTTCCTAGGCTTCGTGATCGCCTCTTTCACCAATTACAACCTTGTCGGTCTCGGTATTTTAGGCACATGCTTAGCGATGATTTATATTCAATTAAACCCACGTTTCCATCAATCTACTGCACCACAAGCAGTTGCAAAACGTGAATTAGCTGATGATGAACTTGAAGGACTATAAGGAAGAAATTATGACTGAACAAACTAAAAAATCATTAACAAAAGGCGATATTCGTAGCACTTACTGGCGTTCAACTTTCTTGCTAGGTTCCTTCAACTTTGAACGTATGCAAGCAATGGGTTTCTGTGTATCGATGATCCCTGCCATTAAACGTCTTTACAGCAAAAAAGAAGATCAAGCAGCGGCATTAAAACGCCACTTAGAATTCTTCAACACCCAACCTTGGGTGGCCTCATCTATCATCGGTGTTACTGCCGCGATGGAACAAGAACGTGCGAACGGTAACGATATTGATGACTCAGCAATCAGCGGGGTGAAAGTCGGTTTAATGGGACCATTAGCCGGTGTGGGTGACCCAATTTTCTGGGGAACATTACGTCCTGTACTAGCAGCACTTGGTGCAGGTTTAGCTATTACTGGCAGCCTTTTAGGGCCATTACTTTTCTTCATCGGTATCAACCTTTGCCGTTCAGTAACTCGTTGGTATGGTTTCAAATACGGCTATGAAAAAGGTACCACAATCGTTAACGATATGGGCGGCGGTCGCTTACAAAAATTGACGCAGGGGGCGTCTATCCTCGGTCTCTTTGTCATGGGCTCACTGGTATCGAAATGGACAAGTATTAATATTCCATTAGAACTTTCCCGCTATAAAAACCAAATGGGCGAAGAAGTGGTGACCACCGTACAAAGCGTGTTAAACGATCTTCTCCCTGGCCTTGCGGCCTTAGGTTTAACCTTCTTATGTATGTATTTATTACGTAAGAAAATCAACGCCATGTACATCATCTTCGCCTTATTCGGCGTGGGTATTTTAGGCTATCATTTTGGTGTGTTAGCGTAATATATTATGATATTGCCTTCCCTCTTTCGCTTGAGGGAAGGCAAATTTTTAGCATGACATATAAATCCTATGAACTGGAAAGATCTCATTAAGCCACCACCGGCTGAAGGCTATATCAAAAATTCATCCAATTTAGTGACCGCTCTTTTTGTTCTGGCGGGCATTCTTTATTACCCCACTAATGGCTATGGCGCCGTCATCGCTTTAATTGCCGCATTAATTGTATTAATCGGACAAAAAATGCTGATTGCTCAAACCAATAAAGATTTCACTGAAATGCAGTTAGCCGAAAAGCAATTCCAAGAAACCCAAAACAGTGATTACCTCCGCTTTATTGAAGCTCGTGCCTCCCAAATGCTTCGCGACAACAAAGTCCTTTCCGAAAAAGGCAAAAAAGAGTTGGAGAGATTACTGTCTGTCGTTAAAACGCATTTAGCCTAGCAACGCCAAAATAATCATAACTTTTAGCTATATGAAATAAGCTTTTCTTCTTTTTCTTACTTAAGTTAGAAAGGTATTATCAAACGGAAATTTATGATTTATCCCTTAGGAGTAGTTTATGTCTCAATTTAAAATTCACACTATTGAATCAGCCCCTGAAGCAGCACAAGAAGCTTTAAAAGCCGTAAAAAATGCCAATGGTTTTATTCCAAATTTAATTGGTGTTCTTGCGAATGCCCCTACTGCACTTGAAACTTATCGCACGGTAGGCGGTATTAATGGTCGTAACAGCTTAACGGCAACAGAACGCGAAGTGGTGCAAATTACCGCTGCCGTAGTCAATGGATGTGGTTTCTGTGTAGCTGGCCACACGAAGATCGCTTTAAAAGTATTAAAACTTGAAGAAGAGCTTGTAAACCAAATTCGTGCGACAGCTCGTATTGAAAGTGATAAAAAACTCGATACTTTAGCGCGTTTCACCCTTGCCGTTATTTTGCAAAAAGCAAAATTAACTGAAGCACAGCTTAAAGCGTTCTTTGATGCAGGTTATACTCAAGAAAATGCCATTGATGTGATTTTAGGTGTCAGCCTCGCCACATTATGTAACTATGTGAATAATATCGCTGAAACCCCAATCAATCCTGAATTACAGGCATTTGCATAATCAAGCCAATATAAAAAGTGCGGTCCAAAATGACCGCACTTTTTTATTCCTTCACAAATTGTTTAATTTGATCTGAATTCAAATGTCCGGGTTGTGCTTTGATAAGATTTAAATCCTTATCCAATAGTAAATTAAACGGATAGCCTAATACATTAGCTCGTTTAATGATTTCACCCTTTTCATCCAATAATACGGTGATGTTTTTATAATCTAGCCCCTTATACCAATTGATAAATTTTTGGCTATTTTGTTCGTTCTTTTGTCCAGGTGAGGCAATCGTAACCACATTAAAATCCAAATTCTTATCAGCACTAAGATCGTCAATTTCTGCTAAACCAGCCAAGCAAATTGGACACCAGGATGCCCACATTTTGATATAAAGCGGTTTACCTTGATATTGTGATAAGGTGACGGTTTGATTATCCAACGTTTTCAAGGAGATATCCGCCAAAGACACCTTCTCTTGTGCAAAACTCAATGGACTCAAAAACAATAAAAGTGCGGTCAATATTTTTTTCATTTTTTCCTCTTATTTCACAAAGGGAATCAAATCGCCATAACCTTGTTTTTCCATTTCATCTAATGGAATAAACTTAATCGATGCACTGTTAATGCAATAACGTAAACCACCTTTATCGCGCGGACCATCATCAAACACATGGCCTAAATGGGCATGACCACTGCGACTTAACACCTCAATACGAGTCATATTAAAGCTATTATCTCTTTGATACTCCGCCACTTCAGCGGCAATCGGTTTGGTAAAACTTGGCCAACCACAACCGGATTCAAACTTATCTTTGGAAGAAAATAACGGTTCTCCCGTGGTGATATCCACATAAATACCAGGCGCGAAATTATCCCAATATTCGTTACTAAAAGAACGTTCGGTATGTTTGCCTTGTGTCACGTCATATTGAAGTGCGGTCAATTTTTGCTTTAATTCTGTATCACTTGGTTTTGGGTATTTTTTATCATCAATTAATGGCTCATCCGCTTTTTTGATGTCAATATGGCAATAACCATTCGGATTTTTCTTGAGATAATCCTGATGATACTCTTCCGCCTCCACATAATTTTTCAGCGGTTCTACTTCAATTTGAATCGGTTCTTGATATTTACTTTGTAAGGTTTTCAATGCAGCTTCAATAACGGCTTTATCTTGCTCATTTTGATAATAAATGCCCGTGCGATATTGTCTGCCACGATCATTGCCTTGCTTATTGATACTGGTTGGATCGATAACTCGGAAATAATATTGCAACAATTTATCTAGCGAAATTTTGTTTGGATCGTAAGTGACTTTCACGGTTTCAGCATGATCTGTCGCATGCAATAATTGATAGTTGGTGGTATCACCTTTTCCATTAGCATAACCCGAAACAGCATCGGTCACGCCCTGAATGCGTTCCATATAAGCTTCTAGTCCCCAAAAACAACCACCAGCAAGATAAATAATTCGTTGTTCTTGTTTACTTTCCATTGTCATTTTTTGCTCCTTTGATGATTCTGTGTGATCAGCATACGTTAAACTACTTTGCAAACCGCCAAAAAGTGCGGTCAATATGAGAAATGTTTTTGTATATTTCATTTTCTTTCCTTATTATAGAAAAATCTTCAGCTTGCATTTCATTAGACGAAGACAAGCCCATTTTCTTACAAAATAAGGCAATTTTTTACCGCACTTTGTGCAAGGAACCTTTATGCCAAACATACATCTCCGCAATAATTATCAAAAAGCTGTTGTTTGTATGGTGTTAGCTTACATCAGCATTGCCTTAATGGGTGTATTTGTAAAATACGCCTCTGATGAATTACCGTCCAGTGAAATTTTATTTTCCCGCTTCTTTATTGGTTTTGTTTTTCTCTTGCCCTTTTTAATTAAAGATGGAGATTTCAAAGTCGATATGTCGCAATGGAAGTTTCTCATTTTGCGTAATCTAGCCGGCATTGCCAGTATGTTGCTAACCTTCTACGCCATTAAATATTTGCCGATTTCTATTGCGATTTTATTGATGAATACGTCCGCACTTTTTGTGCCTTTATTGCTGTTTTTCTTTAAAGTCAGAACGCCATTAAAAGTATTAGCTTGCAGTTTTATGGGGTTTATTGGTGTGTCCATCATTATGCTGACCAACGGCTCAATGAATATCAACCCTATCCATGTAGGCTATGCCTTAGGTGCTGCCGTCTTGGCTGCGATGGCGTTTATCAGTTTACAAGAACTCAATAAACACAACTCACCTAAAAATATCGTGTTTTACTTTCACTTATTAGGCTCGATTTTGTTGCCGCTCTTTTTTATTGCTCAATGGGAAATACCAACACTACATGGATTCACATTACTGCTTTTAGTGGGTGGATTCGGTCTTATTTTCCAATTATTACTCACTCGCGCCTTTAAATACGCCCCTGCCAATGTCATCACGCCTTTTGCTTTTACTGGCGTGATTTTCTCCAGCATCTGTGACTGGTTCTTCTGGGATAACGTACCAAGCCTAAATTTCTGGATTGGTTCATTAGTCATTATTATTGCCGTCAGTTTACTTGCCAGAATGCGGGCAAAATAGAGAAATCCGACCAAATAGCTAAAATACAACTATTCTCAATAACATTGTTTGAGTGTATAATCCAAATGCTTTTTATTATTGAGGACATAACATGAAAAAATTATTCAAAACCACTTTAGCTTCTGCATTATTAATGGTATCCGCATTCGCTAGCGCCGTCACGATTAAAGATGCGAAAGGTGAATTTACCCTTGATAAAACCCCAAGCCGTGTTGTGGCATTGGAATATTCTTTTGTGGATGCTTTAGCCCAAGTCAATGTAAGCCCAGTGGGTGTGGCTGACGATAACAAAATCGATCGTATTTTGCCGCAAGTGCGCGAAAAAATTGCTGCATGGCAATCCGTTGGCACGCGTTCTCAACCGAGTCTTGAAGTGATTGCTTCCCTCAAACCCGATTTAATTATTGCCGATCCTTCCCGTCACACAGCGGTGTTTGAAGAATTGAAAAAAATTGCGCCAACAGTGATGTTCGATTCTCGTCATGAAAGCTACCAAGAAAATCTTGAAACCGCGCAGAAAATTGGTGATTTAGTCGGTAAAAGTAGCGAAATGAAAGCAAAAATCAATGAACATAATGATTACATTGCCAACATCGCAAAAAATTTAGGTGTGCAAGGCAAAAAAGCCTCATTTGGTACTTCCCGAGAAGATAAATTTAATATCCAAAATGACAATGGCTATGTGGGTAGTTTCTTAACGACATTAGGTTTTGCCCCAACTAAACTCAATAGTGATCAAGCTTTCGTAGAAATCAACCTTGAACAATTAGTAATGGAAAAACCGGAATACTTGTTCATCGCCCATTACCGTGATGAAAGTATTGCGCGCAAATGGGAAGCCGAGCCACTTTGGAAAGCCATTCCTGCCGTAAAAGCGAATCATGTTTACAGCGTTGACGCCGACATGTGGGCTCGTGGTCGTGGCTTAGAAGCGAGCAAAATTATGGCAAAACAAATTGAAGGTTTCGTGAAACAAAAATAATGATGAAGTCCACTTTCCGTTGGGGACTTCCCCTTATCATTCTGGCTTTTCTATTATGGGGAAGCCTGTTTTTGTATTATCCCATCGAAATTCGACCGCTTGCAGCTTTACAAGCGTTCCTCCCCGATGGCGATGAAATTGCCAAAATTACGGTAACCGATTTACGCCTACCGCGTGCATTAGTTGGCATGATTTTAGGTGCCAATCTTGCGGTGGCTGGCGCATTGTTACAAACCATTACGCGCAATCCACTTGCCTCCCCTACATTACTCAGCGTGAACTCAGGCGCTAGTCTTGCGATGGTAACCGCCAGTGCGTTTAGCCCCTTGATTCTTTCTGGTTATAGCATTGCCTTAGTGGCTAGTATCGGCGGCGGTCTGAGTTGGTTTGTGGTGATGCTGATCAGCAACGGGTGGAAAGATAATAGTGGAGATCGTAGCCGAGTGATTTTAGCGGGGATTGCCGTATCACTACTTTGTGCCGCGCTCACAAAATTAGTGCTCATTATCGCGGAAGATCATGCCTTCGGTATTATGAGTTGGCTGGCTGGCGGCATTGCACATGCTCGTTGGAATGAATTATTGACATTATTTCCGTTCTTTATTTTGACCGCACTTTTCTGCCTGCTTTTTGCCAGTCGTTTGAATTTACTCAATTTAAGCGATGAATCTGCGCGTTCGTTAGGCATCAATCTCTTCCGTTTACGTTGGTACGCTAACATCATGGCGTTATTGATTGTAGGTTCAAGCGTGAGTGTTGCTGGCCCAGTTGCCTTTATTGGCTTACTCGTGCCCCATCTTGCTCGCTATTGGATTGGTTATGACTTGCGAAAATCGCTCCCTATGGCGATGTTACTCGGTGCAATTTTAATGCTCGCTGCAGATACCATTGCCCGTGCGGTTAATTTCCCTAGTGAAGTGCCTGCTGGTGCGGTACTTGCCTTAATCGGTGCCCCAGTCTTTGTATTATTTGCCAGAGGAAGACACTAATGCGAACCTCTCATGTATCTTTTCGCGCTATCGGCTTTTATGTCATCACGCTCAGTATGATGGTACTACTCTTTGGATTGAGTATTCGCCTTGGCACTTATACGCTTTCTTTTGAGGAAATTTGGGCGGCCTTTCAGCCTGATGATAAAAACTATTTTACCTTGATGGAATATCGCCTCCCCCGTGCAGTATTAGCGATTTTATTAGGCGGAGCCTTAGCAATTTCTGGTGTGTTAGTGCAAAGCGTGGTGCGCAATCCACTTGCCTCTCCCGACATTTTAGGGATTAACAATGCGGCTGGGTTAGTTGCTGTTTCGGTATTGATGTTCTTGCCAAACTTAGCATTTTACTGGATGCCAATTTTTGCCTTTTTAGGCGGCGTGCTCTCTTTTGTCATTTTATGGATCGTGTGCGGTTTTAACTTCCGCCCTATCAAAATGGCAATCATTGGGGTCGCACTATCCGCGTTATGGGCAGCGATTAGTCATTATCTGATGCTTACCAATCCGGTCGAGATCAACACGGCTATGTTATGGCTCACAGGAAGCCTGTGGGGGCGAAGCTGGTCTTATTTGAATGTGGTATTGCCATGGTTAGTGGTATTGCTGCCCTTGCCATTTATTTTCTGTCGCGATCTCGACACTCTTGGTTTAGGTGAAAACAAAGCCTCCACCTTGGGCGTAACCGTAAATAAAGTGCAAATCAGCGTTTTAGTGTTAGCGGTAGCCCTTTCCACTACAGCCGTGGCAATTTGTGGTCCGATTGCCTTTTTAGGCTTAGTTGCTCCGCATCTTGCCCGTCGTTTAGTCGGCGGCAGACATCGCACCCTATTACCGGCAGCCTTGATTATTGGCGCCCTCTTATTACAACTTTCGGATATTTTGGCGCGGGTAATTGACCCACCAACTGAACTACCAGCGGGTATTCTGACTGCAATTATCGGTGCGCCATACTTCTTCTACTTATTGATGAGAACTAAATAATGAGCATTGAAATCAATAATTTATCTTTAGGTTATCAAGATAAACTCGTGGTTAAAAATCTGTCGCTAAAATTCCCGAAAAATAAAGTGATTGCATTAATCGGCCCAAATGGTTGCTGTAAGTCCACCACATTAAAAGCGGTGGCTCGCTTGCTCAAACCGAAACAAGGCTCAATCACCCATAAAGGCAAGGATATTTGGCAAAAAAGCCCTAAAGAATATGCCCAAGAATTGGCTTTTCTCCCGCAGCAACACTTGGTACCCGAAGGGATTAAAGTGCGCGAATTGATCGCTTACGGGCGTTCGCCTTACTTAAACCTCTGGGGTAAACTCAGCCAAAAAGATGAAGAATTGGTTAATTGGGCGATGGAACAAACACAAACTGCCGAACTCGCCGAACAGTTAGTTTCCGATTTATCCGGTGGCCAGCAACAACGGGTATTTTTAGCCATGACTCTTGCGCAAGATGCCGAATTAGTGCTACTCGATGAGCCTACCACTTATCTGGATTTAAACCGCCAAGCAGAACTCATGGGCATGATGCGACAAATGCAACAAAACGGTAAAACCGTGATTACGGTGTTGCATGATCTCAACCAAGCCTGCCGCTATTGCGATCACTTAATCGTGATGAAAAAAGGTGCAGTGATGGCACAAGGTACGCCCGATGAAGTGATGACCGAAGAGTTACTTAAGGATGTGTTTGATTTAGATGTCATCATTCATCGTGATCCTATCAGCAACACACCGATGTTTATTTTGAAATAACATTCAATCACTTCTCTAAATATAAAATAGGCGTTTTATTTTACTAAAACGCCTATTTTCTCACCTAAAGCGCCTACTTTATCCACAATTAATTTCTTCATAGCTTATAAAGAGATCCGACCACTTTACGAAACTTAAACTTTCTTTACATTGTCTGACATAGAGAAGCACTAGATAAATAATTATTATTAATATAGTAGAAGCTAAAAATGAAATCTCTATCTCATGCCTTTAAGGCAATGCTATTAGCAGGTGTCAGTACCTCTTTAGCACAGGTTGCCTATGCCCAAAAATCATCTGTTGATACAGAACGAGAAAATATCATCATTTTCTCTCGTCAAGGAGAGGCTCAATTAAATCAAGCCATTCCAAAACTTGAAGCCTTATTTAAGAGGACAAACAACATTAAAGTGCGCGATGATTTAATCACACTCTATCTGAGGACGAATCAATCCGCTAAAGCTCTTTCACTTTGCGAAAGCTGCGCACCATCGCATTTTTCCCAAAATGAACTCGAAAATTTAGGCAAAGCCGCTCGAAATGAAAAACAATACGATCGTGCCGTTGCATTCTATTCCCAATTGCAAAAGCAATACCCTGATAATCCAAATGGCTGGCTTGGTGGAGCATTAGCTTTCACAGAAACCAAAAACTACAATGCGGCAAAAAATGCACTGAGTGTTTATAAAAAACGTTTTGGACAAGATAATGCCTATCTTGATGCTGAGAGTTATTTGCTTGATTTCACTGAACCCGATATGGCTAAACTTGGCCGTTGGCAACGTCAGTTAGAACAAAATCCGAAAAATATCACCTTAATGAGAGAGTTGTATCGTTTAGCATCAAAATACAACCTTCTGCCATTACAAGAGAAACTACAAAAAGCCTATCCAGATCAATTCAATCAAAAAGACATGATGTGGTTTGAGCATGGTAAGACGATTACCTCCTCAAAAAATGCGACAACGCCTGCACAGCAAGAAAAATCATTTGAAGAATTGACCGCACTTTTGGCTAAAATTAACCCTGAACATCCTTTGTATCAACAAGCATTGCAAGATCGTTTTGTGATGGGTGTCCGATTGAATAAATTTGATGAAATAGAGGATGACTTCAATACATTACAGGCTCAACCTAATGTGCCAGCGTATTTAGAAGAAGCCTTTGGTGATTATTGGGCAACAAAAGGCTCGCCATACAAAGCATTAGCGATTTATCAAGCAATTGAACAACAAGCCTTAAACAATAAACTCGCTGTGAGCGATGGTTTACTTCATAAACTCTCTCTCACTGCAAGCGATGCGGGCAAATTTGAATTGGCGCAACAATATTTAGAGCGTATGAATTCAAATGTTTATATCAATGACTATACCCGAACATCAAAAATTCTGAATCCAGGCTACGATTCTCGCTATTTTGGTTTAGCTCGTTTAGCGTTATGGCGCGGTAACAGCAAATTAGCTCAGCAACTTATTGATGATCGTCTATTTAACAAAACGCCTGGTGATCCATGGGTGATGTTGCAAAAAGCAGAACTTGAGCGAAATCGTGGCAACTATGATGATGCTAAATTATGGGCGGAAAAAGCCGGTTATTTTTTGAGTAAAAATGATCAGCAAGAAGCTCGTAATAACCTGGCTGAAACTGCCTTAAGTCAAAATGATTTACCAGCAGTTTCAAAAACGATTAATGCAATGAATGAAGAACAACGTCAGTCAGCGCAATCCCTTATTAAGCATTATGAACAAGCGCGTTCTGGCAAAATTGTAGGGAGTGTCGGCTTACAGCATCGCACCTCACCAATAAGTTATAGCAATGAAAGTAGCCAAGATTATGCAATTTACACACCGAAAACAGCAAATGGGCACGATCTCTACGTTCATTACTTAGAAACTCGCTCCCCTTATGACAAAGAAAGTCTTATTTCTCGCCGAATTGGTGTAGGAACAGAGCTCAATTTCTATCCACTCCAAGTGAAAATGGAAGGCGGGAAAGGCATTAAGCTTAATGATAAAGCCTATTTCTCTACAGAGGCAAATTATACCCTCAACCAGCATTGGTCATTTAATTTAGACGCCAATATTAATGGTAGTGGCACTCCAGTTAAAGCCATCAATAAGGGTGTGTATACCAAAGATATTGGTTTCTCTACCACGTATTCCTATTCCGATATTTTCCAAGCTGGGCTAGGTGGTGGCGTCATGAAATTTGATGATGGCAACTTAAGAAAAGAAGCCAATTTCTGGTTGAATCTCAATACATTCAAACATGATCGTTGGGCGCTAACTAACAATTTCAGAGTCGATTACAGCAAAAATAAAACCATTGATTCTGCTGAATATTACAACCCATCAAAAGCGACAAGCTTGGAATTCGGTGCAGATTTAAGTTACTACCAACCACTTAATTATGGCTTGATCTTAAATCACCATCTGAAAGCCAGCGTGGGCGCCTATAAACAGGCAGAACTCAGTCAAGAAAAAATGTGGTCGATTAGCTACGGACACCAATGGCGTGTTGGTAAAAAATTTGGCGTGTCTTATGAAATTGGTCGTAAAAAGAATATTTACGATGGCAATGCTGAATTCAACAATTTCGGAAATTTAAATTTCTCTATTTATTATTAAATACTTAAGCGGTATAACTTTATGAGATCTCTAAAACATTTTGCAAAAATCATTATTTGCACGCTTTCCCTTTTTTCGGCTTTTGCCTTTGCACAAGATCGTTATGGCGTATTAGCCTATCACTCAGTTGTGGATGAAAGTGCGGCTGAAAATCAAAAACAGTATTTTCCTCAAACGATTTCAGCCCAAACCTTAATTAAACATTTTAATTGGTTAAAAGAAAACGGATACAACGTGATCAGTTGGCAGCAAGTTATCGATGCTGAAAATGGTAAAGGCACATTACCTGATAATGCAGTATTACTAAGCTTCGATGATGGCTATGAAACCATGTATAACGTGGTCTTCCCTCTATTAAAGGCCTACAACTACCCTGCTGTTTTTGCGCCAGTGACGGGCTGGTTGGATACCCCAGCAAATCAAAAAATCACTTATGCCGATAAAATGTTGGATCGTTCTGTTTTTGCCACTTGGTCGCAAGTCAAAGAAATGGAACAAAGTGGACTCGTTGAAGTTGCCTCACATACTCATAATCTTCATAACGGTATAAATGCCAACCCATCTGGTGGCCAATTACCCTCAGTGATTGCGCCTGAATATAAAAACGGAAAATATGAAACAGAAGATGCCTACAAAAACAGATTAAAATCTGATTTTGCCCGCACTGTTCAAACCTTAGTCAATCATGTCGGTAAGAAACCACGTGTAATGGTGTGGCCTTATGGACAATTTAATGATGTTGCTGTGCAACTTGCACGACAAGCAGGAATGCCACACTATTTCTCATTAGGTGAAAAAATCATCAATAAAGTGGGCGATAAACATATTGGACGCTTATTACTTAATGCAGAAACCGATCTAAATACCGTTAAAAACTATCTTGATGGCATTGATGAAAGCAAACAAATTCAACGAGTACTGCATGTCGATTTAGATTATGTCTATGATGCGGATAAAGCTCAGCAAGCCAAAAACCTTGATAAGTTAATCGACCGCATCTATCGCTATGGTGTGACGACAGTTTATCTTCAAGCCTTCTCTGATCCCGATGGGGATGGTGTAGCGGATGCCTTGTATTTCCCAAATAAATACCTTCCTGTACGCGATGATATTTTTGGCCGAATTGCCTGGCAATTACAAACGCGCGCAGGCGTAAAAGTTTATGCCTGGATGCCTGTACTGGCCTTTGATTTACGAAAAAGCGTAAAAGAGGCGGAATATGTCATTGATAGCCGCACGGGCAAGCCTTCAACAAAGGCTTATTTACGCCTTTCACCTTATAACAACCAGAATGTTGAAATCATTAAATCTATTTATAACGATTTGTCATTCTACGCCAAATTTAATGGCATTTTATTCCATGATGACGCGTTCCTAACTGATTTCGAAGGTGCAGAAGGCAATCACGCTGAAGGCATGGTTAGCCCACAAGCAAAACAAAAAACACAGGATTTAATCCTATTAACCCATCAACTCACCGATGCGTTGAAACCTTATTTCTTGCGTGGTTCATATTCTCTTAAAACAGCTCGTAATCTTTATGCATCAGTGATCACAACCCCAAATGCAGAAGAATGGTTGGCACAAAACTTAAAAACGCTCACCGAAAATTACGATACCACGGCCATTATGGCGATGCCATATATGGAAAATGAGCAGCCTATTTCACAAAAAGAAGCCTATCAATGGTTTGCTTCTCTTATTGAAAATGTGAAAGCTCAAGCGCCATTAGAGAAAGTCTTATTTGAATTCCAAGCGGTGAATTGGCGAACTCAAAAACCAATTCCTGAATCTGAATTGATTGATTGGATGACACTATTACAAAAAAATCATATTTATAGCTATGGCTACTATCCGGATAACTTTTTAACGAATCAACCGGATATGAACAAAATGAAACCGTATTTTTCCGTAAATACGAATGCAGGAAAACAATAAGGATTGACTTATGAACCAACAATTCTTAGAAGCCGTGAGTATCTTCGTATTCATGTATCCTGCCGGAATGGCGATATATTGGGTGACTGCAAGTCTGTGTTATTACCTTTTTATGGAAGGAAAACTTGGGCAACCAACTTTCCAACAAATGCCAAAGGAACGTGTTCCGATGGTCAGCATTATGGTGCCTTGCTATAACGAAGGGGACAACCTAGATGAAGCTATTCCTTACTTGCTCCAACTCCGATATCCAAACTATGAACTGATCTTCATCAATGATGGCAGTAAAGATAACACGGGCGAAATTATTGAGCGTTGGGCAAAAGCTGACGAACGCATCGTCGCGCTTCACCAAGAAAACCAAGGTAAAGCCAGCGCATTAAATCATGGCTTGTTAGTTGCTAAAGGTGAATATGTAGCTTGTATTGATGGCGATGCAGTATTGGATTTCGATGCGATAGATTACATGGTGCAATCCCTCGAATTAAACCGTGCTTATGGCGCCGTTACCGGAAACCCTAGAGTACGTAACCGCAGTACTATCTTGGGGCGTTTACAAGTTTCTGAATTTAGCTCCATTATCGGTCTAATTAAACGTGCTCAAAGTCTGATGGGAACCATTTTCACCGTATCCGGCGTATGTTGTCTCTTCCGCAAAGATGTGATGGAAGAAATTAGTGGCTGGAGCACCAACATGATCACCGAAGACATTGATGTTAGTTGGAAAATTCAAACGGCTGGTTACAACATCATGTATGAGCCTCGTGCCTTATGTTGGGTATTAATGCCTGAACGTCTTTATGGCTTATACAAACAGCGTTTACGCTGGGCACAAGGTGGCGCTGAAACTATCCTCAAATATTTCCCGCAGGTCTGGCGTTGGAAAAACCGTCGTCTATGGCCAATGTATGCTGAATATTTTGTTACCGCAACTTGGGCAATCTTATTAGTTGTACTGGTTGCGCTTGCACTATACCGGAAGATTACCTTAGGTATAGGTATTCAAAACATGGAGCTGTTTGAAACAAATATCTCGATCATGTTTTTTTCCTTCTTCTTACAGTGTCTCTTAAGCTTATACATTGATTCACGTTATGAAAAAGGATTGATCCAATATGGAATTTCCTGCATTTGGTATCCCTATGTTTATTGGTTACTTAATACGGTAACGTTACTCGTTGGAATCCCAAAAGCGATTTTTAGAAACAAGTCCAAGCTAGCTGTCTGGACAAGCCCTGACAGAGGAGTTTAAATAATGGCAACCGCCACTTTACAACAATTGATGGTTATTAATAAAGGTAGCAGCCTTCCCTTTCTGATTAAAGCCAAAAGCTTTGTACTAGATCTAGTTACCTGGGCTTTATGGGCTTATATCATCACTTTTGTCGCGAGATATGCGGAACGCATCTTCACTAAACCGATTCTGGAAAGTTTCTTTTTTGTTGATGTGGTCAGCATCATGTTTTCTGTCTCTGCGGTATTGGTCATCTTAGCTTATATTTGGTCTATTCTTACCGTAGCAAAAGAATAACTCGCAAAAAACTTAATATAAAAAAACCGCACTTTGGTTAATAAATCAAAGTGCGGTTATTTTTAGAAATGTTTAATTAGATACGATATTCTCTAATTAAGCTTTTGGACCTGCTGCGATAAGCGCTTTACCTTCTGCGTTGGTCGCATATTTTTCGAAGTTTTTCACGAAACGTCCTGCAAGGTCTTTCGCTTTCGCTTCCCATTGTGCTTTATCAGCATAAGTATCACGAGGGTCTAAGATCGCAGGATCTACGCCAGGTAATGCTTTTGGAATCGCTAAATCAAAGATTGGTAACTCGCCCATTTCTGCTTTTTCGATAGATCCATCTAAGATTGCATCGATAATACCACGAGTATCTTTAATTGAGATACGTTTACCCGTACCGTTCCAACCAGTATTAACTAAATACGCTTCCGCACCAGCAGCTTGCATACGTTTAACTAATACTTGAGCATATTGTGTTGGGTGGAGAGTTAAGAACGCTGCACCAAAACATGCTGAGAAGGTTGGAGTTGGCTCAGTAATACCACGCTCTGTACCTGCTAATTTAGCGGTGAAACCAGATAAGAAGTAGTATTTGGTTTGCTCTGGTGTCAATTTAGACACTGGAGGTAACACACCGAATGCATCCGCAGTTAAGAAAATTACTTTCGTTGCGTGACCTGCACGAGATACTGGTTTAACAATATTATCAATGTGATAAATTGGGTAAGACACACGAGTATTTTCAGTTTTAGAACCATCATCGAAATCAACTGAACCATCTGCACGAACCACTACGTTTTCTAATAATGCATCACGACGGATTGCACGGTAGATATCTGGCTCATTTTCTTCAGAAAGATGGATAGTTTTCGCGTAGCAACCACCTTCAAAGTTGAAGATACCTACATCATCCCAACCGTGCTCATCATCACCGATTAATTCACGTTTTGGATCGGTAGAAAGTGTGGTTTTACCTGTACCTGATAAACCGAAGAAGATTGCTACATCACCGTCTTTACCTACGTTAGCAGAACAGTGCATTGCACCTACACCTTTAAGTGGTAGGAAGTAGTTCATCATTGAGAACATACCTTTCTTCATTTCACCGCCGTACCAAGTACCACCGATTAATTGAATACGCTCAGTTAAGTTAAATGCAACGAAGTTTTCAGAGTTCAAACCTTGTTCTTTCCAGTTCGGGTTGGTACATTTAGAACCATTCATCACCACGAAATCTGGTTTAAAGGTTTTTAATTGTTCTTCTGTCGGACGAATGAACATATTTTTCACAAAGTGTGCTTGCCATGCTACTTCAGTCACAATACGCACTGCGATACGGTCTTGTTCACTTGCGCCACAGAAACCATCAACCACGAATAAACGTTTGCCAGAAAGTTGTTTAGTAACAAGACCTTTCAAGCTTGACCAAGTTTCTTGAGTCATTGGTTTGTTATCGTTTTTCGCCACATCAGAAGTCCACCACACAGTATCTTTTGTGGTATCATCTAAAACGATGTATTTGTCTTTCGGTGAACGACCGGTAAAGATCCCTGTATCAACAGCCACCGCGCCAGTTGTGGTAAGTGTACCTTTTTCAAAACCTTCTAAGCCTGGTTTTGTTTCTTCTTCAAAAAGTTGTTCATAACTTGGATTATAAACCACTTCTTTTACATCATGAATACCAACGGCTTCAAGTTCTTTAATTACGTTTTTAACATCAGTCATAGTTCACCTCTTGATTAAAGTTTAAAAATTTTTCCTATGTTTATTGTATGGGAATTGTCAAAAAAAAAATGTTAACTAGATCTCATTTTTGAACATTTATTGGAAAATCCTACCCCTTTTTAGGTGGTTTAAGAGGCTGAGATACAACAAGGTTGATTTACCCATCATATTTTCGATATAGTGAGAACCATTATCAACTCAAGACTCAATACCTATGTTCTCATTTCTGCGTTTACCCTTTTTATTTTGTCTGCTGGTGTTTACGCAAAGCACGCAAGCAGAACCTGACTTTAAGATTCCACCTATTCAAGAAAGCATGAAAAAAATGTATCAAATTCAACAAAAAGATTTTACCTTTGAAGGAAAACATTACCGCTTGTTTATTGCGGTACCGCAAAAAACATCTCAAAAACTGACCGCACTTTACACCTTAGATGGCAATGCTCAATTTCCAATGGCGGTGAATGCTGTCAATCCCAATAAACCTCTCCCGCTTATTGTCGGTATCGGTTATGTATCTGATAAAGCTTATGTTATTGAAGAACGCACGAGAGACTACACTTTCCCTGCAGAAGGTACCGAATTCGCCAAAGGAGGAAAAGCCGCCGATTTTCTACGTTTTATTCAACAAGACGTAAAGCCTTATATTGAACAGCATTTCGATATTAATAAGGAAAAACAATATTTCTTTGGCCATTCTTTTGGTGGGTTATTTGGACTGTACATACTCTTCCATCAACCGGATTTATTTCAATATTACACCTTGGCAAGTCCTTCTCTTTGGTGGGGGAACGGCTCATTTCTACCTCAAAATGAACCATGGATTAGCAAAAAACCATCACATATTCTGATTACATTAGGCTATTATGAAGAGCATCCTGAACAGGATCCGAATATGACTGAAGAACAATTACAGCGCATTAATCAACGGAAACAAATGCGAACAATCAATGCGCATCAATTGGCGGAAATATTGGAAAAACAAGGTAATTCCGTGGAATTTATTTCAATTCCCAATAAAAACCATGGTGGTTCGATTCCAGATGCCATCAAACATTGTTTAGAACAAGTTCAACAATAAAAGGCTATAAAAAATCCCCGTTATCATGAACGGGGATTTTTCTTATTGGGCTTGTTTAAGTTTATCAATGGCTTCTTTATTAAAGAAGTAATGCGTGCCACAACATTCACACTGCATATCAATGCAGCCTTTATGCTCTTCTAAGATTTCCTCAATTTCAGCTTCAGGAATCAGTAATAATGCAGCCCCTGAACGCTCCGGTGAGCAACCACAGAAGAAAGAAACTGATTGCGGTTCAAAAACTTCCACCACTTCTTCGTGATATAAACGATAAAGCAATTCTTCTGCAGGTAATCCAAATAACTCCTCATCTTTTACGGTTGCAGCTAAGGTCGTTAAATGCTCAAAGTCTTCTGGTGTACCTTGGCCATCCGGCATAATCTGTAGCAACATTCCAGCTGCAACTGCTTTGCCATCATATTCACCTGTGCGAATAATAAGCTGAGTTTGTAATTGTTCTGAACGGACAAAATAGTCTTCTAAACATTCCGTAATAGTTGATTTATCTAAACCGATAACGCCTTGATAACGTTCACCTTCAGTTGGAGCAATCGTAATCACCAACACACCTTTGCCAATCATATCATGTAGGCTCATGCCGTCTTGAATATCACCTTGTACACGGGCTAATGCACGGATCTGTTGCTGATCATTGCCATTAACTAAGGCTAATTTTAATGGACCATCACCTTGAATTTGAACTGTAATATTGCCATTAAATTTTAATGTGGCGGTCAACAAATTCGTTGCCACCATCATCTCGCCCAGTAAGTTTTGCACGGCTTTTGGATAATGATGAGTGTTCAACGTATCAGTAAAAGTTTGGTTTAATCGTACCCATTCACCACGCACGGCACGGTTTTGGAAAAGATAACGGTAAAGTTTGTCATTGTCTTGAGTGTAATTCATTATTTGTTCCTATTTATTCTTTGAGTAAAAAGTGCGGTCAATTTTGAGAATAAATTGTAAACGTTCAAAAAAGATATCATTTTGTTACCGCACTTTGTGCCTGTGCAGTATTATGGGGGTGAAAATCAAAATTACAAGCCAAAAAGAAAAGCGGATAGCTTTCACTATCCGCTAGTTTTATAAGATTAAACTGATAAATTACCAGTATGCACGTAAACCGATAACAGTTTTGAAATCACGGCTACGATCTACAGTGCTGTTTTCGTATTTAGTACGAGTCGCTTGCCATTCTAAGAATGGTTTCACTTTTAAAGAACCTTGATTATATACGTAGTATTCAGTACCTACCATGAATTGACGAGTTCTGTCTGTATCACCAAATTGTTTATCTGTTTTATACGCATACATTGCATATACGTTCCAATCTTCGTTTAAACCTTGACGAACAATCGCACGCACTTCATTTTTAGTACGTTTGTCACCTTGGTTTTTAGTTACTTGACGTTCTAAATCTAAACCATAAGTGGTGTGAACGAAGTTATACGCTAAACCTAATCCATAAGCATTGCGGTAGTATGCAGTATTATTCGCATTTTCAGAAATTTCACGAGTAAAACCTGCTGCTACGGTTACATTTTGGATGCTATCAATTGCATGATTGAAGATAAGACCTGTACCCCAAGCATTTTTACGTTTGTTCGCTAAATCAAGGTTTTTCATGCTACGTTTGCTTGAACCACCGTAGTATGCACCAAATTTAACTTTGTTATCACCATAGTTACCGTTGTACACATATTGAGTTACACGACGTGCAGAACCATCTAATAAGCCATCAGATAAGCTATAAGTATTCGCTAAGTCGGTTTGTTTTACTTCATCAGTGATGGTTACCATGTTACCGTAAGTTAATTCACCGAATTGTTTGTGGCCAAAACCAGCATAAAGTTGGTGAGTATAAACATGGTCAAAATCATGTTGTGAAGGTGCTTCACCACGCATACGCCATTCAGCACGACCTAAAGCGTAGAAATCACCACCTAAGCTTTGTTTTAATTTGAAGCCAAAACGTGAACCGTTGTTATCAACTGCGTGATTGATGTGTTCTTTAGTTACATCACCATTTACATAGTTAGTTTTGTTAGAGGTGCTTTCCCATTTAACACGTAAAGAACCATAAAAATCAACATCAGTACCAGTTTGGTCAATGTGGAAGTTATAAGCTTGTGCAGAACCTGCTGCTAATGCGGCTACAGATAAAGCAAGAAGTGTTTTTTTCATAACGCTTTCCCTATTATTTAATGAAGTTTATTAAAAAATTGAACTTTTTGCAGTTTATACACTACAACTTAAATGGTCAACCCTAAATTTTGCCAACTATCAGAAAATAGACAATATTTTGACTAAAATCAATCAAGATAAATACATATTTGATTATTTTACCGCCTATTTAATTAATAAATTAAGCGAAGAAAACACTTGGTCTGAAGTAATATTTTCCATTGTATTCGCCGTTAAATAATGCTGATTTTGACCATAACAGCCAATTAAGGTCGGATCAGTTGCGCCATAAAGCGTAATATTCGGTTTATCCAGCGCAGCAGTTAAGTGGGCTAGACCCGTATCCACCGATACCACGGCTTTCGCATTGGCAATTTGTCCAGCCAATTCACGCAATGAAAGCTTAGGTAAAACAACTACGTGAGATAAACCTGCGGCTAATCGCTCTGCTCTTGCCTTTTCTTTTTCATTTCCCCAAGGTAAACGGACTTGAACAGAAAGTGCGGTCAGTTTTTCAATTAAATTTCGCCATTTTCGTTCTGGCCAATGCTTTTCATCTCTTGTCGTAGAATGAAAAAAGATCACATAAGGTTCGATAGAATCTGCGGAAATGAAATGTCGAGCAATACCATAATCCCCTTTTTCTTTCGGTAATGGATAAGATAATGCTTGCGCAAAAAGTTGACGAATACGTTCTACCGCATGTTGTTGATAGGAAATAGTGTATTTTTTATCGTAGAAAAATGAAGCAATCGGTTCACGGATACTTTTGCAATCATAGCCATGTTTAATGCCATTAGCTAAGCGTGTTACAAAAAAAGCACTCTTAAAAAGCCCTTGTGCGTCAATCACGGCATCATATTGCTTGGCTTGCAATAACACGCGGTAAGATTTCCACTCGTTTTTGGTCTGAGTCGAAAAAGGCGATTTTCGCCAACGTCTTAAGGCAATTGGAATGATTTGCTTCACGGCAGAATGCCAATGTGGAATTTCGGCAAAATTCTCTTCTACCACCCAATCAATGGAGAGATTAGGAATAGCACGCTGCGCATCAGTCAATGCCGGCAAAGTATGGATTACATCACCCATAGAAGACGTTTTGATCACGCATACTTTCATTTAATTAACCTTCTTCCCCAGTGCATAATACCGAGACCTGATACAGCTAAAATACCACCAATAATTAAGGATGAATCCACTTGTTCATTCAACCAAACGGCTGAGAATAAAATCCCCAAAATCGGCACAAGTATGATATAAGCTGAGGCATTACCTGCCCCTAAGTATTTCACCCCATCAAAATACCATGCATAGGCTAATACTGTTGCTCCAAATGCGAGACCAAGCAAACTGATCCACTCACCTTGAGATAAATTCAGTACCGTAAGCCAATCGTCTGCACTTTCCACGCATAACGCGCTTATAAATAACAGTAAAAAACCAAAAATGGAAGATAATGTGGTCGCGGTGAGTGAATCAATGCCCGCCAGTACTTTTCTCGCCAATAAGGTGTAAACAACCCAACAAATTAGCGCCCCAATTAATAATATTTGCCCAAAGCCAAAGGAATCCATCATCTGTAAAAAATTCCCTTTTGTGAGAGCCAATAGCGATCCACTCATGGCAATAATCATTCCGAGTATTACCCATCGATTCCATTTTTCTTTAAATAAAAAAATTGCCAAAAGCGTCGTGAAAACTGGGTTTGTTGCCACAATAACGGCAGCTTGCCCTGCAGGAAGATATTTCAGTCCCCAGATAAAAAACGTGGAATAGGCAAAAACACCGAAAAAGGCAGTCACAAACAAACCTATCCATTGGTTTGCTCTTAGTTGTTTCGCATATTTAAAGCGATTTGCCGCATATAACCAAATCATGAGCGGAATAATCGCAAAGAAAAATCGCAAACTGGAGGCAACAAACGTCGGCATAGCTTGGGCAACCACTCGCCCCCAAGGCCAAGATGCCCCCCATAAAATCGCCATTCCGATTAATTGTAAGTGTATGCGGAGAGGGTTCATTTTGCTAATAATGCCTCTAATTTTTCTAATGCCATTTCTGGTGTAATATCAATCAAGCTTTGATGATAACCTTCCGAGCTATCTGTACTTTTACGTACTTTAATTAAATCGCCTTCAATTAAACGAATAATCACGGCTTTATCTGATAATGGTGGCGTATAAATTGGGCTCGTTGGGCCATAAAGCGCAACCAATGGGCGATCTGTGGCTGGCGCAAACTGCCTTTAACCCCCTGCGGTTCTGTCC
>OBZI01000027.1_pt1 | contig 169572 bp, 125 predicted proteins | sample 1476911 | NCBI WGS metagenome assembly OBZI01 (sample SAMEA2580238, study PRJEB22360) | human gut metagenome | biome: human gut; feature: human-associated habitat; material: faeces | place: Denmark | collected 2008/2010 | reverse complement strand
AGTGACCATGGCACCCCCCCCCCCCTTATCGCGACCCCATTTATCCGATACGGCTACTGCTGTTCGGAACCATCCGGCTGAAATACCTGGCACTCATCGTTATAGGCACCGATTTACTGTTCATCACCTCCAGCAATGCCGGTGGACACATCGCACATTTAGGAGGTGCGCTGGCAGGGGTATGGTTTGCCGCCAGCCTCAGCAAAGGTAGTGACCTGACCTCATGGATAAACAAATGTCTGGATACCTTAGTTTCCATCGTCAGCTTCAAACCTAGAAAGCCGAAAATGAAAGTACACTACGGTACTGGCAAACAAAAAGATTATGATTACAACGCACGGAAAAAAGCCCAATCCGACGAGATAGACCGCATTCTCGACAAATTAAAGAAATCGGGATACGAAAGCCTTACTACAGAGGAAAAGAAAAGCTTGTTCGACGCGAGTAAACGTTAAACCAATGGAAAATGGAAAACGGAAAATGAAAAATGAGAATATAACCGCCACTCTTATTTTCAGTTTTCACCTTTCAATTTTCAACTATTATAATGAAGCATCTCGGTAATTTTGTCGCTCTCCTGATTTTAGCGGTCAATGCCTTATTTACGGGCCTATTACTGTTCACCGCCTATAGTCCGCACATCCAGCCGGTCACACATCCGGTGCAATCGTGCCTGGGGCTGACATTTCCCGTGTTCCTGATGATAAATGCCGGCTTCCTCATTTTTTGGCTGGTCATCCAGCGCTATAGGTCGGCTTTGCTGCCCCTAATAGGGATGTTGCTCTGCTATTCGCAGATACGCACCTATCTGCCCATCAACTTCCATACAGACCACTTACCGGAAACAAGTATCAAACTGCTCTCCTACAACATTATGGGATTTGACGGTGCCGCCAAACAAGATGGCAAAAACCCGATATTGACCTATTTGAAGGAAAGTGGCGCCGATATCCTCTGTCTGCAGGAATATTCCACAGTACAATCCTCAAAGCATCTTTCGCAAAAAGACGTAGAGCGGGAACTCAAGGCATATCCATACCACCGCATCAACACAGTGGGTAGCGGAAAGGGACATACCAACAAGATAGCATGTTACTCTAAATTTCCGATTCTCTCGTCACGCATATTGGATTATCCCAGCGAATACAACGGTTCGGTACTCTATGAAATCAAGATTGGGGAAGACACGGTTACCCTCATCAACAATCATCTGGAGTCCAACAAGCTGACCAAAGCCGATAAAGTCGTGTACGAAGACATGCTGAAATCTCCCGAAAAGGAAAAAGTGAAAAGCGGCGCACGCCTGCTCATACGCAAGCTGGCAGAAGCATCGGCCATCCGTGCCCCGCAAGCTGACACTATTGCACATGAAATAGCCGCTTCACCGCATCCTTACATTATTGTATGCGGCGATTTCAACGATACCCCCATCTCCTATACCCACCGCACCATCGCCCAGGATTTGGACGACGCATTCACCCAATCAGGACGGGGGCTGGGCATCTCCTACAACCAGAACAGATTCTATTTCCGGATAGACAACATACTGACAAGCAAGAACCTGAGAGCCTACAATTGTACAGTAGACCGTTCCATCAAAGAGTCAGACCACTATCCGATATGGTGCTATATCACTAAGAGATATTGAAAATTAATACTTAACCATTTAATACTTAGAAAACAATGTTCAAGAAATGTATTCTAATTTTAGCAGTAAGTTGTATGATGTACTCCTGTGCCACCCAGACGGAAAGCAATCCGTTCCTTACCGAGTTTCAAACACCCAATGGCGTGCCTCCATTCGATAAAATCAAGTTGGAGCACTATGAACCCGCATTCCAGAAAGGCATGGAAGAGCAAAATGCCAACATCCAAGCCATCATTGACAATACGGAAGCCCCTACTTTCGAAAATGTCATTGTTGCCCTTGACAACAGCTCTCCCACCCTGGACCGTGTAGGTGGTGTATTTTTCAACCTGACGGAGGCCGAAACTACCGATGAACTGACAGCCCTTTCCATGAAACTGGCTCCGACATTGGCCGAACACGAAGACAACATCTCCCTCAACCAGGAGCTTTTCAAGAAAGTGGATGCTGTCTACAGCCAGAAAGATGCTCTCGGCCTGACCCGCGAACAACAAAGGCTGCTGGAAAAAACCCATAAGAAATTTATCCGTTCCGGCGCCAATCTTCCGGCCGACAAACAAGCCCGTCTGCGTGAGATCAACAAGCAGCTTTCCACACTCGGAATCACGTTCAGCAACAACATCCTGAACGAAAACAACGACTTCAAGCTTTATGTAGGAAAAGAGGAAGACCTCGCCGGACTTCCCCAATGGTTCCGCGAAAGCGCCATGGCTGAAGCCCGTGCCACCGGACAGGAAGGCAAATGGCTGTTTACCCTCCATAATGCAAGCCGCCTGCCTTTCCTTCAATACTCTGCTAACCGGCCGCTACGCGAACAGATGTACAAGGCCTACATCAACCGCGGCAATAACAATGACAAGAACGACAACAAGAAAATCATTACCGACATCGTACGCCTGAGACTTGAAAAGGCGCAACTGCTGGGTTTCGACTGTTACTCCAACTTTGTATTGGACAATACAATGGCAAAGAATTCCACCGCCGTGATGGACTTCCTCAACAACTTGTGGAGTTATGCACTCCCCAAAGCAAAAGCCGAAGCAGCCGAACTGCAAAAGCTGATGGACAAGGAAGGCAAAGGAGAGAAACTGGAAGCATGGGATTGGTGGTACTACACCGAAAAACTCCGTAAGGAGAAATATAACCTCGAAGAAGAAGAGATTAAGCCCTACTTCAAACTGGAAAACGTACGTGAAGGCGCCTTTGCCGTTGCCAATAAGCTCTATGGCATCACGCTGACAAAGCTCGAAGGTATCCCCGTCTATCATCCCGATGTAGAAGTGTTTGAAGTGAAAGCCGCAGACGGCTCACAAGTAGGTATCTTCTATGTAGATTACTTCCCCCGTCCCGGCAAAAGCGGTGGTGCCTGGATGAGCAATTACCGCGAACAACAAGGCAGCATACGTCCATTGGTATGCAACGTATGCAGCTTCACCAAGCCCGTAGGCGACACTCCTTCCCTGCTGACTATCGACGAAGTGGAAACTTTGTTCCATGAATTCGGCCATGCCCTGCACGGATTATTGACCCAATGCCAGTATAAAGGTACTTCAGGCACCAATGTCGTACGCGACTTCGTGGAACTCCCCTCTCAAATCAACGAGCATTGGGCTACCGAACCCGAAGTATTGAAAATGTATGCCAAGCATTACAAGACCGGCGAGGTCATTCCCGACAGCCTGATTGAAAAGATACTGAACCAGAAAACGTTCAACCAGGGTTTCATGACTACCGAGTTGCTGGCCGCCGCCATCCTCGACATGAACCTGCATAACCTGACTGATACCGAAGGTCTTGATGTCGTTGCATACGAAAAAGAAGCGATGGACCAACTGGGGCTGATTCCGGAAATAGCTCCCCGCTACCGTACCACATACTTCAACCACATCATCGGCGGTTATGCTGCAGGCTACTACAGCTATCTCTGGGCCAATGTTCTGGACAACGATGCCTTCGAAGCTTTCAAGGAACACGGTATCTTCGACAAGCAGACAGCCGACCTCTTCCGCCAGAATGTTCTGGAAAAAGGAGACAGCGAAGACCCGATGACTCTCTATAAAAACTTCAGAGGAACTGAGCCTCAATTAGACCCGATGTTAAAAAATCGCGGTATGAAGTAAGATTTGTGAAAAAAAAGCTATATTTGCAGCCTTGTATGCAACAGAATTTAATTAAAAAGTAATCATAATAAACTAAAAGTAACATGCAAAACAAAGGATTTGTAAGGGTTTTTGCGATATTGCTCACACTGGTGTGTGTGTTCTATCTCTCCTTCTCTTTTGTAACTCGCCATTACACAAGTAAGGCCAAAGAGTTTGCAAAAGGCGATGTGAAAGTAGAGCAGGACTACCTCGATTCTCTGGCTAATGAGAAAGTGTATTTCGGCAATTGGACGCTGAAACAATGTCGTGAGATGGAAATCAGTTTAGGTTTGGACTTGAAGGGTGGTATGAACGTCATCCTTGAAGTTTCCGTACCCGATGTCATCAAAGTATTGGCTGACAACAAGACTGACGAAGCATTCAACCAAGCATTGGTCACTGCCGCCAAACAAGCTACCACAAGCCAGGATGACGTGATCACCCTATTCGTCAGAGAGTATCACAAGCTTGCTCCGGGTGCTCCTCTTTCACAACTGTTCGCAACCCAACAATTAAAAGACAAGGTAACTCAGAAATCTACCGACGCGGAAGTTGAGAAAGTATTGCGCGAAGAAGTAAAGGCAGCTGTTGACAACTCCTACAATGTACTTCGTACCCGTATCGACCGTTTCGGTGTAGTTCAGCCCAATATCCAGAGTCTGGAAGACAAAATGGGCCGTATCATGGTAGAACTTCCGGGTATCAAAGAACCTGAACGTGTAAGAAAATTATTACAAGGTTCCGCCAATCTGGAATTCTGGGAAACATACACAGCAAAAGACGTTACTCCCTATCTGCAAGCTGCCGACACCAAGTTGCGTGCCATCGTTGCAAGCGAAACTCCGGCAGAAGAGGCAGACAGCGCAGCTACCGAAGCTCCTGCCGTAGCCCAAGCTACCAGCACAGCCGACAGTCTTGCCGCTGCTTTAAAGGGTGAAAACAAGACACAACCCGCTGACCTTGCACAAATAAAGAAAGAACACCCGCTGTTCGCAATCTTGCAAGTCAACCCCAGCGGACAAGGTCCTGTTGTAGCCTATGCCAACTACAAGGATACAGCTGAAATCAACAGATACCTTTCCATGCCGGAAGTTCAAGCCGAAATGCCGAAAGACTTGCGTCTGAAATGGGGAGTATCTCCTTATGAATATGATCCGAAAGCTCAGACTTTCGAACTTTATGCCATCCGTTCTACAGAACGTAACGGCAAGGCGCCTCTGGAAGGTGATGTAGTGGTTAGCGCCAAAGACGAATACGACCATTACGGTAAACCTGCCGTAAGTATGTCCATGAACACTGACGGTGCACGCCGTTGGGCTCAGCTCACCAAGCAGAATATCGGCAAGAGCATCGCTATCGTGCTGGACGGTTACGTTTACTCCGCACCGAACGTAAACAATGAAATCACTGGTGGTAACTCACAGATTACCGGTCACTTTACTCCGGAACAAGCAAAAGACTTGGCAAACGTGTTAAGATCAGGTAAGATGCCAGCTCCTGCGCACATCGTACAAGAAGATATCGTAGGTCCTTCACTGGGACAAGCTTCCATCAATGCCGGTATCATGTCATTCATCGTAGCATTGATTCTGCTGATGGTTTACATGTGCTCTATGTACGGATTCATTCCGGGTATGGTTGCCAATGGTGCTTTGGTGCTGAACTTGTTCTTCACGTTGGGTATCCTTTCTTCTTTCCAGGCAGCATTGACGATGTCCGGTATTGCCGGTATGGTGTTGGCGCTGGGTATGGCTGTGGATGCCAACGTATTGATTTACGAGCGTACCAAAGAAGAACTCCGTGCAGGCAAGGGTGTGAAGAAAGCATTGGCTGACGGTTACTCCAACGCCTTCTCTGCTATCTTCGACTCCAACTTGACGTCTATCATCACCGGTATCATCCTGTTCAACTTCGGTACAGGTCCTATCCGCGGTTTTGCCACTACACTGATTATCGGTATCTTGATTTCGTTCTTTACTGCCGTGTTCATGACACGTCTGTTCTATGATTATTTCATGGGCAAAGACAAATTGCTGAACCTGACATTCTCTTCCAAGATTTCCAAGAACCTAATGGCGAACGTACACTTCGACTTCATGGGCAGAAACAAGCTGTGGTTGACCATCACCGGAGCTGCCGTAGTTGTATGCATCGCTTTCCTCGCTACCCGTGGACTGAGCCAGAGCATCGACTTCACCGGTGGACGTAACTTCAAGGTACAGTTTGAGAACAAAGTGGAACCGGAACAGATTCGTGAACTTATCTCCAGCAAGTTCGGCGATGCCAATGTCAGCGTTATCGCTATCGGTACAGACGGCAAGACTGTACGTATCAGCACGAACTACCGCATTGAAGAAGAAGGTAACAACATCGACTCTGAAATCGAAGCATATCTGTATGAGACTCTGAAGCCGGTATTGACTCAGAACATCACTTTGGAAACCTTCATCGACCGCGAAAACCATACGGGCGGAAGTATCATCAGTTCCCAGAAGGTAGGTCCGAGTATCGCAGACGATATCAAGGTTTCAGCCATCTGGTCCGTTGTACTTGCATTGATTGCCATCGGTATCTATATCCTGATCCGTTTCCGCAATATTGCATACAGTATCGGTTCAGTAGCCGCATTGGCTTGTGATACCATCATCATCCTGGGTGCCTACTCTATCTGTTGGGGCTGGATGCCGTTCTCTCTGGAAATCGACCAGACCTTTATCGGTGCCATCCTGACAGCTATCGGTTACTCTATCAATGACAAGGTGGTAATCTTCGACCGTGTACGCGAATTCTTCGGCCTCTATCCGAAGCGTGACAGATTCCAGTTGTTCAATGACTCATTGAACACAACTCTGGCACGTACCATCAATACTTCACTGAGTACTTTGATTGTGTTACTGTGTATCTTCATCCTCGGTGGTGATTCCATCCGCAGCTTCGCATTCGCCATGATTCTGGGTGTTGTATTCGGTACAATGTCTTCTCTGTTCGTTGCATCTCCTATCGCTTACATACTGATAAAAGGCAAAAAGAGCAGTGAACTTAATGAAGTTTCAGAATAAAAGGATTTTACTATAATAATATCCCTAATTAAGGGGCTATCTATTTTCGAATAGCCCCTTAATTAGGGATATTCAGTAAATGTCATAAAAAAGTAAGATGGCATATGCAGATGATTTGCTCCTACCATCTCATATGCCATTTTATTGTATTTTCTCTCTCTGAGCTAAAATCTTATCCGTTTGGAAGAAGCCTAACAACTTCCTCTATAGGATTTCTGTTTTCCTGTTCCGTACTTTAATTTTCGATAGTGAGTAATACTGTTTTTGTGTACCGAAACGGCCTTCGAGCCTGGTGGCTTTGAAAATTCTATAAACAGAAGTTACTTAACACCTATTCAATACAAGCGATGATATTCAATTCTAAAACTTGAAGCATAATTGTAAACTTCAGCATGGCCAAGCGAAGGGTTACATTTGCCAAGTTGAGATTGATAGGACCCGGTACCTTTCACTGAAAAGATCTCTTAATCAAGCTTCATATCAGAATGAGAAACACGAGACCTAAACAATGCCAGCTAGGCATAAAACTGATTGGTCATTTCGACTCCTCCTTGTGATTAAGCCATCAGACAAACGTTACTTATGAACATTTTTAAGTGTTTTCCCAGGGACATCATGCAGTTTCGGGCGACTTGGACGTACGTTATAGATGTTCATCCATTTCTCAAGAATATCGCGTAATTCTTGCAGTTTCTGGCCATATGAGTTTTCCATTATCAGGTTTCTCATTTCCCCTCTGTCATTTTGCATATCAAACAGCTGTTCGCGATATCTTCCTTTATCGTAAAGCACATATTTATAACGTTCGCTACGTACTACCCAGCCCCTCGTCTTACTACCGTCAAACCGTGTTTCGGTGATGATATATTCTTGATGTAAAGCTTGCGGATTTCCTTCCTCTGCAATTTTCCGGAAAGACTTTCCTGCTGCTCCCTTCGGCATTTTGGCACCTGCCCAGTCACACACGGAGGCAAAGAAATCTACACCGTTACTAATAAGCTGGGGTAACACTTTGCCTGCATTCTTCTTGCCTGGCAGCGTTACAATAAGAGGGATATTGATAATCTCCTCATATAAAGCAGACTTCTGGTTCCAACGATGGGCACCTATACCATCGCCGTGATCGCTGGAAAAGATTACCACTGTATTTTCCCAAAGATTATTCCGATCGATGGCATCAATAATCTTTCCTATTTCTCTATCTACTTTTTCTACCAAGCGATAATAAGTATATCGGTACATACGCCAGTCTTCGGGGGTAAAACCAGCGGTTGGATATACATTGTAGTTATTGATTCTTTCACTTTCAATGACGTCAGCATCATACGGGTTTTTGGCAAAATTGGCAGGCAATCCCGGACAATCCCGTATATCAGGTATATCAATATTTCCATAAGGGAAGTTCTGACGACGTGCATATTCGCAGATATTATGTGGGTTGTCATAGGAAGCCACCAAAAAAAACGGCTTTTTATGTTTGCGCGAGAGATATTCGGCACAAGCTTCTGCCAGCCCATCATCACTATGTTTATATATATTGTCGAAGCCATATTCTTTGTCTGGAACTTCGAGTAAAGGAAGATGCCATTTACCGCCATAGGCACAATCATAACCGGCATTCTTTATTAAAGTGCCCAGTGTTTGTGCCTTAAGAGAGTCGGGCATCGGTGATCCGTTGACAGACAGCCCTACTGCATCCGGATAGTACCCTGTAAACATAGCTCCACGTGAGGGGCCACTGAGTGGAGCTGTACAATAAGCGTTATTAAATAGTATACCGGCCGCTGCCAAACGGTCAAGGTTGGGAGTGTGCAGATCCGGATTTCCGGCACAGCTCATGGCGCTGGCCGTTTGCTGATCGGTGAAGATGTAGATGATGTTAGGACGTTCGATGGCAGAAGCCATAGAAGAGCATAACAACGAAAAACAAGCCAAATACTTCATTGAATTTTCTTTTACCATATTATTTCAATAATTCAATTTTGTTTTAAAGTGATATCATATTTCAAGTTCCGGTAAGGCATCAACCAGCCTTTTTTCTACTTTCTTTCCGTCTACCCGATCTATGATGGTCGTAGCACCTTTGTTTGAGTCATAATTGAAGTCCAGCGAAACACCGTTCTGTTTATTCTCTATATACAAGAACGCATTACCTTCACCTTCCAGATTACATTCGATAACCCATTCTTCTACTGTTATGCGGTTCCTTTCACGATTAATTACAGCATCGGCACGGTTGTTTCCATGTACATCAATCACATTGAGAAAACAGATTTTGCTGCAAGAAGCTGTCGTTGCTGTAAAATGATAATGATTGGAGAGAGTTTTGCCAAGTCGTTTTTTCCAATCAACAGCAGCCACAAAAAAGGTGTCTGTTTGCGCATAAGTCATTTTCTGTGAGGAGAACAGATGAGCTATAGATACTCCGTCTGCCTTGTTCTTTCCTAAGATGCGCAATCCGTCTTTCTCTTCAGCGACTTCCATGGGCAGTTCTACCGTATGCAGCAGATAATTCCATTCTACCGGTTCTTTACCAACCAGTTCGTCATAAACAACGAACAAACCCGAACGTCCCAGCTGAACAATATGTCTTCGAAAAAAATCCAGTTTATTCTCATCCCAACCTTTCTCCGGTGTATACTGAGTACCAGACAAGCGCCCACGTTCCAGCCACAACGGAGAAACCACTTTTCCATAAGCGTTAGAAGCATCACCTACAACGTAGGAGATTTCTTCTCCTTCATAATAGCGAGGAATCCATCCATAACCTTCCGTTCCAATCTTTTGTCCCATACCATTCACCAATATGGAATTATGGGCGCGAGTATTCCGATAAGCATACATGCAATGGTCATCTGTAAAGCCGGTACGATGTCCACTGCTATAGAAAATTGCCTTTCCACCAAAGAAAGTATTGAAGGCGTTTTGATTAGCTAAAGCATGGGAAGTGGCACCATAGGGGCTGCTACGGAAAGAGAGCATGGCATTGTTGGTGTGATGTCCTATGTCTGTGTTCATCAGTGCAGTGCCTGTCTGGCTGAAAACTTTGGACTGAGGCAGCTCCAACAGCTTACTACTATAAGCAGGCCTCTCCTTTTTTGTCGTACAACGATACCAGGTCAAGTCCGCCGGTTTGGCTTCAAAAGCTTTCGACAGAATATCAGGGTCTTCCTGCATAATTTCGTGTACATAAGCTGCCGCCCACGGATTGTTACATTCGCGTGCCAGCGCATCTGCATATCCTACGCGACCTCCATTCGGAGTGCGCTGTCCCTCATGCGAATTGCCATGTCCTCCGGATTTGGAAAAGGGAGGTTGCTGGTAAATGACATATAAAGCATTGTTGTTATACCACGGATCGGCAAAGAAATTGAAACCGGATATACGGGAGAAAAAGGCCGGTACCTCTATCAGTGTGCGTATATTTACATGAAAATATGAATCTCCATTATGCCAAGCACCATCCTTATTCAGTCCCGGAAGACGGGAGATCCATTCATTATAGCAATAATCTGCCCACACGGATGCTTCCGGAATCTCACCAACTGTGGCAAAGGCCGCCATTGTAAGAATGCGGAAAGTCATTTGCCATACATGATTGTCTGCAATACGGTTCTCCAGATGATTAACGTATTCATTATAGAATTTATTCCCGATATTCCGGATATTATCTAATAATAACTGTTTTTCTGACGGAGACAACAGGTTGTAGAACCCGTCGTACGCCGATGTGCTCATAGAGAGCAAAGTGGATAGATTGAAGTCACCTGCAAAGTATTTGCTTGTTTGCCAGGAAAGGATTTCACTCAACCGGTTGATGCCTTCACGATAATACTTCTTGTCTTTCGTCAGCAGATAGGCGCGTACCAATGCTTCCACATTGGCTTCTTCTCTATCCACAATCTTACGGCTCTCGCGGATAAGGGCTGACTCACGCTGTACTACATTGGTTAATGTAACTACATTTGTTGTATCTATCTCTTCCTGAAGATGCTTCAACGGATGAGAAATGCACCGGGAAGCTTTGTCCATATAGGCCTGAGCTTCCGGATTATTTTTATTCTTCGTTATAATTTCCTCCCAATCATCCGCATCCAATAATACGCGTGGGTGGTGAGACGTATATTTTGCCAAGACTTTCTCCAATGTGGGCGGATTAAATTCCGGTGTATCTTTACCTATATGGAATTGATAAACCGGTGACCATTCTTCTTTACCTCCAGGAGTGACGTAAGCATATTGCCAGTACCATTTTCCCTGAGCCAGGCACTGGAAAGGATTGAAAAAAGCCCAGGCGCGTTCCCCAATCAACACTTCCTTTTGAAAGTTCTTGTCCTGAGAAATACGGATCCGATAGACTACTTTCGGTTTTTCATCCACTTGTCCCGGAACTCCATCCAATACCGGACCTAAATGCGGGAATTTATCCGGCCACATAAAGCGCGGCGGATTCATCTTAACGCAAGCACCATTCGCAGGAGAGGGAGTTGCACGAACTTCGTGCATCAATGTCTCGCCGGAAACTGTTATGACAGCAGATTGCTCGGAACTGCCACATGCCATCAATAGGCAAAAGGCGGGTAAGCCTAATAATATCTTTCTCATTTCAGTATTTTATTTTTGTTTTTGAAACCAACCAGTTCTTTCAGGCTGACTGTCTTATTGTTGACCAGTGGATGTGCCCAAAAACCGATAAACGTAATATATCCCATGAAAACCAAGATAAGGAGCATTCCTATGCGTAATGAAGTGGTATCGGATAGCAGACTGACAAACAGCGGACCTCCTGCGCCTCCCACAATTCCGGAGCAAAGAATACCGGCAAAAGAACCGTGATTCTGGGCTACTGTGTTCAGAGCCAGTGAGAATACGATGGAGTACATCATTGAAATGCAGAAACCGATTGCCGGAAATGCACATACCGCAACTTTTGCAGAACCGAACAATGCGATCAAGAGTAAACTCATGGAAAGCAGTCCTGATATTTGTAGGAGACGTTTACTGTCTATCAGCTTCAGCAAGAACATACCAAATAGGCAACCGACGGTCATCGAACCCCAGAAATAACTGATACTTTGTGCACCGACAGTTTTTGGATCAATGCCATGATACTGTTCCAAGAAGGTACTCATAAAAATAGAGACACCCTGTTCTGTACTGACATAACAGAAGATTCCCAAAAAGAAAAGCCATACGTATTTTTGACGGAACAATTTTTTATAGGAAGAGGAGGAACCACTGCGTTCATCATCTTTCAATTCAATGCGCGGAAAATGAACGAATGACACAACGAGCAGCATAGCCAACAACAGTGCTGTAAATACCCAATACAGAGAAACCCAGGGAAGAGTAACCGGAGTAACTTTTGCCAGAATATCCAGCAAAAAGTTCTGTCCCTGCTGATAAACTTCCGGTTCCAGTGCATGTATCAGCCAAGTGTAAACCAAGGGACTGATAAAAGAGGCTACTCCGAATACAAACTGTGCCAACTCTGCTATAAACGCATAATTCTCCTCTCCGCCGACAACACGTTGCAAAGGGTTGATTACAGTTTGCAACATGGCCATTCCCAAACCAATGATGAAAGAAGACAGAAGCAGTATCAGGTAAAAAGGGAAACATGCAAACAAGGTAGTACCTATAAATGGCATTAGGAAGCCGGTAAATAGCACCGGCTTTTCTCCATATTTATCTATTAATATACCTGCCGGTATCGACATGATGGCATAGGCCAAGAAAAAAGAGGTCGGAATAAACCCTGCCATTGCCAGATCCTTCAGTTCAAAGTTATGGATAATGTCGGGGATTAACGGCCCGAGAATATTCGTAATGAATGAAATAGTAAACCAAAACATCATGATTAATGTCAGCATACTCCATTTCTTGTTACTTTTCATGATATATCGTTCATTTTAAGATTAATGATGCCGCTCCGATAAATCCGGCTTTATTACCCAATGATGCGGCTACAATTTCTGTATTTAAGGCACAATCGGCTATAACATGCTCTCGAACCACTTCCCTTATTTTCTCTAAATAGAAAATACCGGATTCTGTAACCCCTCCTCCCAATACAATCCGTTGAGGGCTGAATATATTGACAAATCCGGCAATTCCTCTTCCCAAATAGTAAAAGTGTTCACTCATGCATTCAACAGCCATCGGAAAATTTTCATGATACAGGCGGACTATTAGTTCTCCGTTTATTTCCATATCAAAACTCAGATTCCGCTCTTTAGCCAACGTGCTGAAATGCCTTACCAAAGCAGAAGTCGAGGCATAATGCTCCAGGCAGCCGATCGCTCCGCAGGCACAACGTTCACCGTTAGCAATCAATGGCACGTGTCCCAGCTCCGTACCCCGATTGGCATAGCCGTTGAATAATTTGCCATCAATGATGACGGCTCCACCGATGCCGGTTCCCACTGTCAGAAACACCACGTGGGTACACCCCCTCCCTGCACCATATTTCGCTTCCCCCAACCCCATCAGGTTGGCGTCATTTCCAACGACTACCGGTAGTTTCATCTGTTCTTCCAAAAGAGAAGCCACATCTATGTTTTCCCAACCGATAATATTTTCTGCACCTCCCAATACGATACGGTTCGTCTCATCTACAATTCCGGGTGTACCAAGCCCAATGCCCAATACTGTCCAGTTTTGTTTGGCAGCTTCATCTTTTAACAACATGACAGCTTTTATCAACTGCTCTATTACTTTTGCAGCTGAAACAGAAGCAAAAGAGGGTAATTTTCCCTCAAAGAAAGAATTACCCGCTTTATCCACCAAAGCATATTTTATAGATGTACCACCTAAATCAATGCCAATTGCATATTCCATAGTTTATTATATCAAATAAGGAAACATTATGTTCTTTCTACCCATATAGGAGAACTCCATGCCCATTGCTGGTCACGCTGGCGAACCCTGACATAGTAATAGTCCGTATCTCTTTCGGGTTGGGTATCCTCCATATAATGCTCAACCGTAAAGCAACTTTCCGGCATTGCACGGTTGAAGAGAATAGCCTCACTGAGCCACCCTATCATGAAATGTGAACGGGAACCTTCCAAAAGTTCACCCAACGAATGCTCAAATTTCTTGCCATTGAATTCGGCTGTAATCACGCCATCTTTAGGCATAGTCACATCCAGAATGACAGCTTGCGTGGCAGGAGTCGTGGTATTGGGGTTTTTGGAACTGTACATATCCAACTCTGCATCCTTACTTGTAACAGACACAATACGGTTAACTTTTGTCTCAAACTCAGATTCTCCCGGTTGCGGAGAAGTGAAAGCGGCGCCACGGAAGCAAGGTTCCACAGCATTGATAGTTCCTTTATTTATGGACAGCTTTCCTTGCCAATGCACATACTGCTCTTCGCGGTTCCAACCGAAATCAACTTTTACCTTGCAGCGTACCATATCTCCTTCCGGCATCTCGGGCAACAACGGACCGCTTAAACGAGCAATACACTTTCTGTTCTTAACGATGTCAATATAATCAATACAGCTACCTCCCTCCACATTCAGATAAATGCGGCGACTGTTTCCCCGTACGACATCGCCCGGGAACGCATCATTCAAACGAAAATCTATATTGATTTTATCACCGGTGGCACAGCATACATGACGGTTCTTCATGGCATCCCAGATTTTATCACGGCTCAATGATTCCGCAAGGATACCTATGCGACCGTCACCGTAACTTCCCGGATAACCTGCATGTTGGTCGGTCGAACCCATAATACCGAATTTTTTACCTTGCTCCAATCCGCATTGAATAGTACCTTCCCATTGGCGAGGACCCATGTCATGCAGATAACTGTAATCTCCCTGATCGCTTTCTGCCAGTCCATGGCGCGAATACATCTCTACAAACGGGGTCTGGTCTCCTTCCGTAAAGAAGTTCCAGTTGTATCCGCGATAGCCAGTCTGATATCCCATGTGATGCGGAGTTATGAATACCTTATGTCCGCGAGCTTTCCGTTTCCAGTCTTCAATGGAAGTACATTCCACCAGCGGTGCGTCCAAATCATAATTCAGAGCCACATGGTCGCCATGTTCCATGCTGTGCGCCTCATAACCAACAAAAGCCAGGAATTCTCCTTCCTTATTGTATTCATTGGTCATGGCGACATATTTCTCATAACCTCCCTCTCGCAAACGCTTGAAGGCACCGGTATGATAATCGATCACCCACTTCAGACGGGGATCATCGGCTCCGGGAATATCCGGCCACATGGCATGAGGAGTGACAGATACAAAATCCAGTTGTTCTTTGGCAGCCTCAAATGCAGAACGCATGTCGCCATGACCGTAGGTTATGTTACAATGATTATGCAAATCTCCCCAGAAATACTTCAGATTACTGGCAGAGGGCATGACTTTCTTTCCTGCAGCAGTTCCTTGCTGACATGCAGATAATAGGCTACCGGAAGCGGCCAGCCCGACAAGAGACCAGCCGGTATGCTTTAAAAAATTTCTTCTGTCCATAATTTAAATTTAGATTATCTGTTTTTCATCAATCGTCTGTCACCTTTGAATAACTCTTTGACCTTTTCATCGGGGTCATCATCCTTATACTGTTTTTGAATCTTTTTCAGCAATGAAATGAGTTCCGCTTGTTTGTCGGCATACTCCGGTTTACCAAACACACTGTTCAGTTCACTCGGGTCATTCTTCAAGTCATACATTTCCCATTCGTCCACATCGTTATAGAAGTGAATCAGCTTGAAGTCAGCGGTACGAATGCCGTAATGCCTTTTAACCGAGTGCTCTGCCGGATACTCATAATAGTGATAATAGGCGGCTTTTCTCCAGTCAGCCGGTGTTTTCCCCCCATTCTCCAGAATGGTCCTGAGAGACTGTCCCTGAATATCTGCTGGTATATCTGCTCCGGCAAAATCCAGCAGGGTAGGAGCAAAATCCACATTCATGGCAATAGCGCTCGATACACTCCCCGCCTTGATGGCCTTCGGATAACGGATAACCAATGGCATGCGCTGGCATTCTTCATACATAAAGCGCTTGTCGAACCAGCCATGTTCGCCCAGAAAGAAACCCTGGTCCGAAGTATAGATTATGATTGTATTGTCCAATTCACCGTTTTTCTCCAGATAGCCGAGCAACCTTCCTATATTTTCGTCCACAGCTACAATAGTTGCCAAGTAATCGCGCATATATTGCTGGTACTTCCAACTGATCAGTTCTTTCCCTCTTAAGTTGCCGCTACGGTATTCTGAAATACGCTGGGCGTATACCGAATCCCACTTATCTTGTACATCAGCCGGCATACGCTTGTAGACTTGATAGAGGCGATTGGTCGTATCTTTCAGCATTTCTTCACGGGTCAGTAGTTTCAGATCCCAGTCATTGGTCAATGTATGCTCGATGGACATATCCTGTTCTATAGCAGCAGAGCCTCTGCCTTCGTATGTATCGAAAAGCGTGGCAGGTTCGGGAAACACGGTATTGTTGAACATTCCCAAATGACGAGGAGCGGGCATCCAGTTACGGTGAGGGGCTTTCTGGTGATACATCATGCAGAAAGGCTTGCTTTTGTCTCTGTGTTCCAGATATTCGATAGCCTTGTCTGTAATAACGTCAGTTGTATAGCCCTGCTCTACAATCTGCTTTCCGTTCTCGTTGAAATCGGGATTGTAATAATCCCCCTGTTCATGTTGTCCGGTCAGGATACACCAATAGTCAAATCCCTGAGGCTCGGTAATCAGATGCCATTTGCCGACAATTGAAGTCTGGTAACCGGCGGCCTGCAACAATTTAGGGAAGGTCTGTTGGTTACCATCGAAAGTGCTGGCATTGTCTGTGAATCCATTGATGTGGCTGAATTTGCCCGTCAGGATACAAGCTCTTGACGGGCCGGATAAAGCATTGACCGCATAACAATTGTCCATACGAACACCTTCATTGGCAATCCTATCCATGTTGGGAGTCTGAAGGAAACGTCCACCGTAACATGACATAGCTTGCGTAGTATGGTCGTCCGTCATCATAAAGATGATATTCGGACGTTTCACTTCCTCTTTGCCGGAACTGCAAGCGGACATTCCGATGGCAGTCAAAGGCAGAAATATGTATGATAAACGATTCATTATAAAAATCTTTTATAACCCGTTGGCGGAATTTAAGAAAATCCGGACGATTGTGAACTGCAATAAGGCACGGAACAGCAATCTGCATTCCTTACAAATAATACAGATGCAAGAAATAGCAGTATACTGAACCTAATTCAGTCGTATATTGAATGCCATTCAGTCGTATACTGAATAGGGTTCAATCGTATACTGAATGCAATGCATCCAATAGGTACTGATAATCAAAATATTACAAAGCAGATTCATACCTTCAATATATTACAACAAACCATTAAAGTATCATTGCAGTCATTCCGCAGCGGTAATGAATTAATTCCGCCAACGGGTTATTATAGTTTATATTCCAATTGACGTTTCTTTCCGCCAACAGATATTTCTATTTTCACCCCATTTTCGTCAAATGCCTTGTTCAGGAACTTAGCTTTGAATATAGGGAAGGAAGCTGTATTTTTCGACGGATAAAGAATAGTTATGTAACGTACAGCGTCCGAATCCTTTTTATCTATATCAAAAGATACAGTTGTACGGGGTACTCGTAAACGATAGGCAGTTGAACGCCAGCCTTCTTTTTCTTTCATTGAAATTTTCTTCTCGGCAAAGCATTGCAGTTTCACGTTGCTTGGGCCGTCATAAACTGTAGTCAGCATATTATTCTTTCTGTCTATATTTACAGTACCTTCACACAAATGGTAGTTCAGATTCACTACTCCTTGGGCGTTTCCCACGGCTTCATCTACAATTACAAAATAAGATTGGTCTACAAAGAAAACAGAACGTCTGTGTTTCAAACCATCATAATGCGGATTCTCAGTCACCAGAATCTGCTCATTGCCTTCGGGCTTCCATAGTTTGGTGACAGACTGGGTTGTTTGCAGGTTTTTCCCATCCAATGTCAACGTATTGTGAGAACTTGTCCGGCGAAACCAATTACGAAGTTTCATTACTTCATCATCACCGGCATAGACGTAGGAGCCACTATCCGGGAAGAGATTCCGGCCATTGAACCAAAACTCAAAAGTTCCATTGTCCGGCTGGCAGTGCCATTCCCCTTTGGGACCGGCCTTTACAACCATTACGGTAGCATCCTGTTTCCAGCCGTTTCTGAAAGTAAAGAAACCGGAAGTCAGCGCACCGTGAGAAAGGTTGGGCAAGGGAGTGCCTTCACGACCTTCTGTGGCATAATAACGAATCCACTCACAATCAGGAAATAGCTTGAGCCAATCCTGATAATTACGGATTTCTGCCGGACGGTCTCCCAACTTGGCATCACTGAAACAGGGATTGCTGTAATCCGGAAAACAAATGTTGGCATAAAATTCAATCATACTCTTGACCGTATTCACGTATCCGGTGGGAAATTCTTGACGGAAGCCATTAACATCCGCCATGCGCAAAGCCTTGCAGAAAATGTTGATTGCCGCCAGATGATAATGTGGGTCCAATTCATATTGACCGCCATCCGGATAGACTTGTTTTTTAATTTCGCGGTTCAAAATGCTTATCCCACTTTTTCGCCATTCGCCTGCTTCCTTAAATTCGGGGAAAAACGCACCTGCATACACCATTCGCTGAGCTTCAAACAACAAGTGGTTACCCTGATCCGAGTAATTGCCAAGAATATGCAGTGCATGCCGGTGATAATTAATCAGAAATTCAGTCAAGAACTCCGGCGTGAAGGCCTTCGAAGAAACGAACAACAGAAATTGCAGCGTTTGATCCTGTAAACGGTTGCTCACCTCCAGAGGACGCCATGCAAAACGTACATTTTCCGCATTTCCCTTTACCTCGCCTGCGCTGACCAGTTCGTATTCTTCTTTCTCTACCTCTGTCAGAGGATTCTTTTTAATCCAATCCATATATTGGTATGCCCATTCTTTGGCATATTTCTCGTCTCCAGAGATTCGATATGCCTTACCCATTGGGGTGAACCATTTGTGGCGATGCAATTGCCAACGCAACTCATTGTCCTGTACCGGCCAATATTGCCAGTTGATATCTTTGCCGTAATTATAAGAAGGCTGATAGCCTTTATGCACAAAAAACGTATGTTCCAAGGCATCATCCGCCCATTTCTGTTCTTCCTTGGAAATCTTGATATTCTGCATATCGATATCAGGGTGTCCTATGCCGGTACGTTGGCGATAATAGTCCAATAAGGCTTTGGCTGCCTCGTCCCATTGTTGTCGGTCATATGCGGCTTTCACTTTCTCCAATCCCGGATAATCCAGATTCAGCAAGCCGAAAGCTTCCTTCCGCAACTGCTGTGCTTCCGCACATAATACAACCAACAGAAAAATAAAGCTAAGAATATACTTTGTTATCTTCATGGTATATTAATTTCGTTTATAGCGATTTATAATCAATTCCTTTTACTTGCATATATCGGACTAAAGCCTCCAGATAATAATAATCGGCATAATTGATAGGTGTATCAATTTCAGAACCATTAGGCAATGAACCTGTAGAGTGCATCAGAATAAATCCCTGGTTGGTGCCGACTTTTGCCAAGTAAGCATCGGAAGAGAGAGACTTGAGCAGTTTCTCGGCGTAATCAAAATAGACTTGTCCGTCCTCTACAAGAGTACTGAGCTCTATCAGGGCAGAAGCTGTGATAGAGGCGGCAGATGCATCACGAGGCGTCTCCGGTGTGTTCGGGGCATCGTAGTCCCACAAAGGAATCGCATCGTCAGTCTTTACACGTTCCATGATTAATGCCGCGATATTTTGGGCTTGCTGTAAGAAGGCTGCATCTTTCGACTCACGATAACAGGATGTATATCCATATACTCCCCAAGCTTGTCCGCGCGCCCATGAGGAATCATCATTTTTCCCCTGATGCGTACATTTCATTTCTACGCTGCCATCGCTATTGTAGCTTACTACATGGTAGGACGAATGATCGTTTCTAAAGTGGTTTTTCATTGTTGTCTCAGCATGTCTCAATGCGACTTCTTTATACTTGGAATCATTCGTAAGATGATTGACGTAAAACAATAAGTCCAGATTCATCATATTATCAATAATCACAGGGAAATTCCACTTCCCAAAATCCCAGGAACGGATACAGCCTATGTTCGAGTCGAAACGACCGCACAAATTATCAGCAGTCTGTACCAATATCTGACGGATAGTGTCGGCAGGAGACAGACGGTGCGCATTACCATAACTGCAATTCACCATGAATCCGATATCGTGTGTACCTTTATAATCTTTCAACGGATATAGGTAATTCGTAAATTTCACCGCATCTTTTTTCAAGTCTTCTATACCAGTCAACTGATATGCGTACCACAAGTTTCCGGGGAAAAAACCGCTTGTCCAATCATAGATGGAACTGCAATATCTACGGCTTCCCAAGGCATCTTTCACAGGTTTCATCCGCAAGGAGTCTTTAAAAGTTACAGGCTCTCTTTGTAACTGGCTACAGAGAAAATCCATATTGTATCCCGTCCAGATGGAACGGGGCAACAAGACTGAATCCCCTACATCCGCCACTGTTTCTTCCAGTTGTTGCACAGAAGTGTCTATCGCGTTTTTCAACCAGCCGTAATCTTCCTTTGGTTGACTGGGTGAACAGCCAGAGAATCCCTGCAATGTAGCAACTGCGTAACAAAATAATAAAAATTTCTTCATAAATATATGCATATTCTATAGGTTATATCTGCTCAAATTATCATCCTTACATACAAGGATGGAGAAACAGTAAGATGTTTATACTTTCTCCATCCATTGTCAGTTCATACCCAGAAAATGAAATTACTCAAATCCCGGATTGTTTTCTCCATTCAAAGCCGCGTTCGATTGGATTTCGGCCAATGGAATGGGGTAAAGTTCATGCTTGCCTGTGGTAAAATTGTGGCCTGCTACGTAATTGGACTTAGCCCATTTCACCGGATTCCAATCTTTACGTGCAGCATCCGTTATATATTCATCTGGTCCCGGAATCCATGATTCCATATAGTTCTGAGCAGCTTTTAAAGATGCTTCCAGAATACCCCAGCGCAATAGATCATATTTACGTTGACCCTCGTAGCAAAGTTCAAAAGCACGTTCCCAATACAATGCTGTACGGAATCTGCCGGCATCATCACCATCCGGAATAAATGGCAAATCATACAATTTCGGAGCCTTCAACAAGCTTGAATAATTGGCTGTACTTATAGGAGTAGCACCGGCACGTACACGGACGTCATTCAATAATTTCCATGCTTCGGTTGTGTTGCCGATTTCGTTATAAGCTTCAGCTGCCATCAGAACAGCATCGGCATAACGCAACGGAGCATAATTGACGCCTGTATTGTTGGGATCCACAAAACCCGGAGCCATCCATTCTCTGCGCCATTTGCCCGGATATCTGTTCAGATTTTTGTTGATATCGGCAGAAGTATGCGATTTTTCCTGAGTTTCTTTATTTTTATTCCACTTGATAGCATAGTCCACGAAATTCACGTCACGACGTATATCCTTTATGCTTCCATCCTCATTTGACTCATAGAAAGACTTCCAATATGGTAATACCACAAAGAAAGCATTGGCACGTCCCATATAACTGCTTGTGCCGGGATAACTTCCCGGAGCATCTACAAGTGGCCCGTTGTAAGTTGCCCACACACCGGCATTGTCCTTCAAACCTTGGTTGGGTTCGAAAGCGATCTCCCAAAGAGATTCCTGATTGTCCAATGTCAGCTGAGAATAGTTCTTAAACAGTTGCTCATAACCACCTGCATAAAAACCATGGTAGCCTTCAGCCTTCAGAGCTTCCCATTCTTTAATCACCGCTTCAAAATATCCCTTTCGGGTAGTATCATCCGGACGGGTCAATTGACGCGATGAACAGTTCAGGCTATAGCCAGCGCGTTGCAAATAGACACGCATCAGTAAAGTATGGGCAGCACCGCTACAAGGTATTTCAGAAGAAGCCACTTCACGACCAGATTTCAAATATGTTTTTGCATAATTCAAATCTTCGATGATTTGGTCATAAATCAGCTCACGGTCGGTACGAGGTTTGGATGTATTAGCAAAACCATTCGTATATTCCGTGCTGAACGGTACATCACCAAAGAATTTCACTAGGTCAAAAGCTATGTAGGCACGGAGGAATCGAGCTTGCCCGTCAATTTCCTGCAGGTTTTTGTTTTCTGCAAAACCTGACATAGCCTCGATGCTGGCAATAGCCACATTGGCACGATCGAGAGCTTGGTAAGCACATCTCCATACACTAGCAATCCAAGTATTAGAAGCATTGTACAGATAGTGGGATATGTCACGGCGAGTTCCGTCCGAACCGGTTCCACGTACCATGAACATGTCGTCCGACCCAAAGAACGGCATGATATTTTGTCCATAATAGTCTGTAGTTTCAAGACAGTCATAGATTCCGACTACAGCCATCTGGGCTTTTCCTTCTGTCACGAAATAAGTATCTTTCTCGTAGAATGAGCTGGGCTTTTCAGTCAGGTCACAAGAAGTAACCCCTACAAGCATCATTGCGCCAAGCGCATATATCATTTTGTTTTTCATCTTATTATTCCCTTTTTAATTCTAATTAAAATGCTACGTTCACACCAAATACGAAAGAGCGGCTTCTGGGGTAAGCACCGAAATCGACACCGGGAGTTAACGCGCTACTCATGGTAGATACTTCCGGATCGAAACCGGTATAAGGAGTCCATGTAAACAAATTATTGCCCGTTGCATACAGACGCAATTTGGTCAGACCAATTTTATTTATCACTTTCTTGGGGAAGGTATACCCTAAAGTGATATTACTCAATTTCAAATAAGAAGCATCTTCAATGGCCCAAGAATGAATGTAGGTGTTGTTGGATCCGTTATCACCGAAATGAGCTACTGTTTTTCCCTGGTTCACTGCTGCCAGTTCTTCCGGATTCGTAATCAGTTCACCATTGGCATTAATAGTCACCCAACGATGAGCATCATCAGCTACCGACAGAACGTTTTTATTAGTAAGGGCAGTCTTGGTATTGGTCAACTTAGTAGCATTCAGTACTTCCGCACCATAGCTGTAAGTAAAGAAGATGCTCAAGTCAAAATCCTTCCAACTGAAAGTATTGTTGATACCGCCATAGAAATCAGGCAAGGCATTACCAATAATGGTCTTATCACTTTCAGTAATTTGGTTGTCTTCACTACCGTCCACGTTCTTAAATTTCCAGTAACCTGGCTGGATATTCTTCTTGTCGCCATGATAAGGTACACCGTCCTTCAATGTATAAGTTTTGGTTGTAGCATCGTAATTGAAGTCTTCCACCTGATACAATCCGTCAGTCACATAACCGTAGAATTGTCCCAATGGTTGATTTACTCCAATCTGATGGGATGCCCCCGCACCACTATAACCAAAGTTGGCCAGATACAACTGTACATCTTCACCTGTCAGTTTCTTAACCTTGTTCTTGTTGTGGGAGAAAGTAACCGAAGTGTTCCAAGTAAAATCTTTGGATACGATGTTTGCCGTATTGATAGTCAAATCCACACCCGAATTTTGAGTTTCGCCTGCGTTGATAACCATACTAGTATAACCGGAAGAGTTAGGCAGTTTGGCATTCAGCAGCAAGTTGCTACTGCGATTGATGTAGAATTCCGGCGAGAATGTGATACGCTGGTTCAAGAAACCAAAATCTATTCCTACGTTGAATGTCTTATTTGCCTCCCATTTCAAATCGGGATTAGGCACCTGACGAGAAGCATAGCCTGCTTGTGCACCGTTGCCATTGGCAGCAGTAACAGAATTCATAAGAGCAAGACTTTGATAACTACCAATACGATTGTTACCCGCAAGTCCATAACCGATGCGGAATTTTAAGTCGGAGAAGATTCCCAGATCCTTGATAAATTCTTCTTCGCTTAAACGCCATGCAGCCGAGAAAGCCGGGAAATATCCCCACTTGTTGTTCTTACCGAACTTGGAAGAACCGTCAGCACGGACTGAAGCAGTAAAAAGATATTTATCCATCAGGTTGTAGTTTATACGTCCAAAGAAGGAAAGCAATTTATCATCGTAGTTTTCACTGGAAGTGGGAACACCTGGAACACCCAGTGAGAGGTCTCCCAAACCTATTTCATCATTCGGAAACTGACTGGCACTTGCAGAAAAGCTGCGTGACCATCTTTCCACATATTCATGTCCGGCAATGACTGTAAAGTCATGAATTTTGTTTTTCCAAGAATAGGTCAAAACATTGGAAGTCTGAAAACTGCTATTTTCCAAATTAGTAATTGAACCTTGAATACTGGAACGCTTACCTGTAATAGACTCATCACCATAGAATACATCATTACGGCGAGTCTGATAGCGCATACCTACCGTACTACGGAAAGATAGTCCTTTCAGCAGCTTAATGGTAGCGCCACCATTGGCCTGGAAAGTACGCCATTCCCTATCGTTGAGCTCTTCTGCTGCCGAAATCAGCGGATTCTGCATAACGTTGCCATTATCATCTGCCAACAGAGGATCTTCGCCGTATAATAAATCTTCATCTACCCCCATAATACCTACTGTAGGACGATACTGCAAGATGTGCTGCATCTTGTTGAAGCGGTCACCACCTTCTGATGTACCCATGCCTTCCACACGCATCTGGTCGTAACTGATACGTGAATTTACCGTTAACCATTTGTTTATCTCATGATTCATGTTGAATGAGATGTTATGCTTTTTACTACCGCTGTATACCATAGCACCTTCTTCGTTGTAGTATGAGTAAGCCAGACTGTAATTCATCTTCTCCGTCTTTCCGGATACACCTACACGATAGTTTTGAGTAATAGCATTACGACCCAAGGTTTCATCTTGCCAGTCGATACCCTTGCGACCATTATATATGGAAGCGAGATCGCTGAACTTACCGTATCTCTCTTCCCATTTGGTCATACCATCCGCACCGGAATCTCCTGTACCCATTCTCCACAATGTACGTTCGTAATCCAATCTGGCAAATTCACCGGCATTAAGTACATCCAATTTGTTTGCAATCTTTTTGACACCGACATAACTGTCAAAAGTCACTGTAGCCTTGCCACCTGATTTACTACCATTCTTCGTAGTGATTACAACTACACCATTGGCACCACGAGCACCATAGATGGCAGTGGCCGAAGCATCCTTCAACACGTCAATGGTTTCAATTTCAGCGGGGTCGAGGGTAGACATACCGTCTTCACTGGGAAAGCCGTCGATAATGTAAAGAGGTTCGTTACTTTGTGTGATAGAGATACCTCCACGCACACGTACGGAAATGGAAGCACCCGGAGTACCTTCACTCTGCTGCACCATCACACCTGCCATGCGTCCGGTCAAGGCTTGTGTAACATCACTTACTGGCACTTTAGAAAGTTCTTTGCTGCTAACGGAGGTTACCGACCCGGTCAAATCTCTACGAGGAACGGCAGCATAACCAATTACCACAACGTCTTCCAGTAATACGGCATCAGCCTGTAGAGTCACATTGATTACACTTCGGTTATTGACTTTCACTTCTTGCGGAGTCATACCTACATACGAGAAAACCAATACATCTTTGGATGCATCATTCACTTTCAGAGTATAGTTACCATTTACGTCGGTAACTGTTCCAACACCGGCAACACCTTTAATGGTTACACTACCTCCAATCACTTCATATCCTTCACTATCAATCACCTTACCAGTTACTGTCAAACTTTGTGCGTATGCAGCCAAACTGACAAAAGCGAGGATAAACATTAAAAACAATTCTTTCAATTTGTACATAATAAATAATCTAAGGTTTAACTTTAGAATTTTTCTGATGACAAACATACGACAAGCACTAAAAAAAGTGCAAAAGTATTGTTTTTGTTACTTTTACTTTTACACTTTTTCCATACCAATATTGTTCACTACACACTATTTTTGTGCAAAAACAACTTCACAGATTACCACAAAAGGAAAATCATCCGATTAAGCAATAGCTTTATCTGCTTGGATTGCACGAAAAACAAATTGTACAAAACATCTTTTCAAGGCTTATTTCAAGAAATCAGCTCGTATCGGAGCAAAACAGTCAATCAAAACTCCAGGCTCCAGACAAACGCAGCCATGCAAAATATCCGGTTCAATATAAATACCGTCTCCCGCTTCCACAATCTTCTTTTCATCACCCACTGTAAACTCAAATTTACCACTTACCACATAAGTCGTTTGCGTGTGGTAATGCGTGTGAGGAGTTCCTATAGCCCCTTTCTCAAATTTGACTTTAACCAACATTACTTGCCCATCATAGCCCATAATCTGTCTGGCCACACCTTCACCTGCCGGCTCCCACGCTTTTTCTTTCTCTATAATAAAAGTATTGCTTCTTGTTTTCTTAATAGGACTATCAGGCACTCTATTATTGGCATTCAAACCCGTTACCGCAAAAAGAACTACTCCAATCATACATACACATCTTTTCCATGTTTTCTTTTTCATAATTAGTAAACTTTAGTTGATTAAATATATTATTCTGATATTGTTTCAAATTTATAAATAGTGACCTGCCGATATATTTCTCCCGGCAACAAACTTGTAGCAGGAAATTGAGGATTATTGGGAGCATCGGGGAAATGCTGCATTTCAAGACAAAATCCATAATATCTGCCATATTTCTTTTCACCATGACCAATAAGATAATCCATATTTGAATTTGGAATATAAAATTGCATTCCCGGTTCAGTAGTGTATGCTTTCAACACTCTACCGGATATAGGTTCCACTACGATAGCTGCCAACTCTAACGAACCTGGGTATTTATCCAGTCTATAATTCACATCATATCCTTTTCCCTTTTTCTGTACTCTTTTTTCCACCGATTGTGGAGAAGTATAATCATATACAGTACCCACCACAGGCATTAACTCTCCGGTAGGGATACCCATGGAATCTGTAGGAGTTATGGAATCCGCATAAATCCTATAAATATGATTCAACACGTTTCTGGTGCAACCTGTTAGATTAAAATAACTATGATTTGTAAAATTAACTACCGTAGGCTTATCCGTAGTAGCTGTATATTCCAGAACAATCTCATTATGATTAGTCAGTTTGTAAGCCATTGAAAGTTCCAGATTACCGGGAAATCCTTCTTCCAGATGAATACTGCTATATTTAAAAACCACAATAGCTGTATCTTTTACAACATAAAATGTATCCGTTTTAAAGATCCGATGACTAAAGCCGTTTGTTCCACCATGGATAGAATGCCCATTATTATTCTTTTCCAGGTGATAAGTCTGCCCATTCAAACAGAATTCCGCATTTTTAATTCTATTGGCAAATCTTCCTACCGTAGCTCCCAATTTTGGATGTCTTCCCAGATAACATTCCAGACTGTCAAATCCCAAAACCACGTGTTCAAAACGCCCTTGTCTGTCAGGAACAAAGACGTCCGTCAGCGAAGCGGCATAATTCGTCACTTGAACAGACATTCCGTTCGCATTTACCAATGTAAACATTTCTACAGTATCCCTTCCGCTAAGGATGCTACTGTTCTTAAATACAGATAGCTGGCATAAAGAGGTTTGCCCACACGAAACTGATAAACATGAGATAATTATTAACGCCCCAATTACACATGCCTTCATAACCAAGTAACTAATATCATTTCTTTCCATATTCTGTAGGCAAACAACCGATATACTTCTTGAAACGTGCCGCAAAATAAGAAGGAGTGTTATAGCCCACCATAAAACTGATTTCTGAAACGGTATACTTTCCTTCTTTCAATAACTGACATGCTCGGTTAAACCGTATCTTATGTATAAAATCAATAGCAGATTTTCCCGTTATCGCCTTTAATTTCAAATGAAGATTCGAACGGCTCATATTCATCTCACGCGCGAACTGTTCTGTAGAAAATTCCACATTATCCATATTTTTCTCAACAACAGCAATAGCCTTCCGCAACAGTTCCTCATCCATCGTATTGTTCGTAAGCTTTTCCGGTTTTATTTCCGTCATATTGGAATATCGCTCGAATATACGATAACGTGTACGCAGCATATTCAGAATCTTGGTTCTCAACACTTCCATAGAGAACGGTTTGGCAATGTAATCATCGGCTCCTACCTGTAAACCTTCCAACTGATACTTGATATCTACTTTGGCAGACAACATATAAACCGGAATATGGCAAGTACGTAGATTCTGTTTCACTAACTTGCATAACCTAACGCCATCCATTATAGGCATCATGACATCTGTTATAATCAAATCTACATCCTTGTCTTTCAGAATATCCAGCGCTTTTTGCCCATTCTCCGTTTCCAACATATCAAACAGCGCAGACAGACCGTTCACCAAGTACCGTCTCAGTTCCCTATTGTCCTCTACGACCAAGATAGTACCACGTTTACCGTTTACTTCATCCGTACTATCCTCTTCCCCGAACTTTTCGTCATCACCGATATAAATGTCATTTGCATTGGTGGAATATACACGTTGTTCTCCTTCATTCCCACTTCCTCCAAGCAACTCTTCTTGCGTATATACGGATTCATCCTGCGGCAGATAAATCGTAAAAGTAGAACCTTTACCAACTTCACTCTGTAGAATAATCCGCCCATGATGTAATTCCACCAGACGTTGAACCAATGAGAGCCCGATACCACTCCCTTCACGTCCATTTTCCACCTGATAAAAACGTTCAAAAATCTTTTCCTGCTTCTCCAATGGGATGCCAATGCCTGTATCTATCACTTGCAAGACAAGATTGTCACCTTCTATGTAAAGTTTCACAGTGATACTTTCGCCGACTTCGGTATATTTAAAGGCATTCGAAAGCAGATTATTTGCAATTAAATCCAGATAGTTCTCATCGAAAAGAACATTTTTATCTTGCAACTCTGTATAGAAGTTATAGTCTATATCCTTCCTTTTAGACAAACTTTCATAATTCATAAAACAGTTCAATATCCGCTTATAAGCATTGGAATACACAGCCCTGAGTTCAAATATCCCTAACTCAGCACGCCGGAAATCCATTAACTGATTAACCAAATGCAAGAGACGGTTGGTATTCCGCTGCACATAAAGCAACCGTTCATGCTCCCAATGCCCACTGATACGATCAAGTAATTCCTGCAAGGGCGCAACAATCAAAGTCAACGGAGTCCGTAACTCGTGCGAGATATTAACATAAAAACGGATTTTCATCTGGCTTATCTCTTCCCGCTTTTCTTTATCAAGCCGTTCCATTCGTATTTCAGCCTGCATACTCTTGCGTAGCCAGAAGAAGCGTACGATACCGAACACCAACAAAGCAAACGACAAAGCAAACAAGGAAAGCGCCCACCAAGTAGAATACCAAACCGGCAATATATGTATATGAAGTATGGCGGGTTCCTCATTCCATTTACCATCATTGTTTGCTGCTTTTATACAAAAAGTGTAATCCCCTGCCGGTAAATTGGAGTAAGAAACAAGGCTGATATCATTCTGCTTATACCATACATTATCATATCCCTCCAGTTTGTAGGTAAATGTATTATGTTTACCCGCTATATAATTGGAAACGACAAAAGAAATGGCGAATGAATTCTGAGATGAAGATAAAGTTATACGATTCACGTATGTAATACTTTCCTTTAAGATTCCGGTTTCATCATCCGGTAATACCTCCTTATTATGAACAAATAATTTATTGATTACAGGTTTGGGAGCATAAGGATTATCAATCAACGTTTCAGGACGGAATGAAGTAATGCCGTTGACTCCACCAAACAACATGTAGCCATTGTCTTTTCGACAATAAGCCCCAGCATTAAACTGGTTGCCTTGTAATCCGTCCATAATCGTGAAATTACGAAACTTCCCACTCTCCGGATTCAGGCAACTCAACCCTTGATTCGTACTTATCCATAAACGCCCGTAAGCATCTTCCAGAATTCCATAAATAACATTACTCGGCAGACCGTTTTCTGTGGTATATTGCAGGAACTGCTTATCACTCTCTTTCAAAGCAAACAATCCGTTACGTGTTCCAATCCACAGATATCCGGAAGATGTTTCATAAAAACAATTCACAAACGCTTGCTTCAACACAGAAGCTATCTGAAAATCCGTATTAGGGAGCAAAGAGGTACCTACCTGGTTAAAAACAGAAATTCCCATTTCTCCCCCAGCCCATATACGTTTCTTTGAGTCACAAAACAACAAGCGATTGTATTGCTGCAATTTGTGCCCGTCCTCATCTACATCAACAATCGTAAAGTTGCGTTTATCTATATCAAAATGCAATAAATATTCCAGCGATGCCACCCAAAGCCCCCCATACCCGTCTGAAATGATAGAATAGATATTATTGCTCGGCAAATTGCTATTGTGACGATTATAATATTCTATGTAACCGGATTTACGATGCAAAACCATCATTCCTCCGGCATGTGCCCCCACATATATTCTATCTTGTACCTCATCTACATACACCGTCTTGATATCCTTGAAAGGTACATCCAGATTGCCCGAATTGAATAGATAATTCTTATATAGCTGAGAGGCATTATCATAGTAATTCAAACCGCCATCGCTCGTGCCAATCCACAAATTATGCTTGTTATCCTCAACAATGCAACTGACCACATTATTACTGAGTGAGTTCAAGAACGGGACATGTTTGATACGCTGGAAACGGTTACACAAAGGATGATAATAATTCAGCCCTCCCCAGTAAGTACCCAGCCACATGCCACCCTGCGAATCTCTGAAAATACTCCGGACCGAATTCTGCGATAAACTTCCTTCCTGAATCTCAGAGCTTTTAATGGACGAGAAACAGTCTGATCCCTCCTTGTAGATATTCAATCCACCATAGGTTCCCACCCATAGGCGATTCTCTGTATCCAGTGCTAAAGAACGCACATAGTTTGAGTTCAATCCTGATTTCCCATCTTCATAACGATAATTCTTCAGCTCCTTTGTCTTCATGTCGTACAGATAAAGTCCATCTCCCTCCGTAGCCAGCCATATTCTATTAAACATCTGGCACAGAATGGCATGAACCCGGATGCCGGCAGGCATATCCACCAGTTTCTCCAAAATACCGTTTGACAAAGTATAAATATATACACCTTCCTCAGTACCTATATAGATACAATCATCCTGACGTACCAAAGCTGCCGGCTGCAATCCATGCAAAGAAGAGGATAATGTATCCGAAAGGAAACACTCTTTCTTTACATCAAAAAGCAGAATGCCTTCGGCAGTACCCAACATCAACCAATCTTTTTTTATCGGGATAATACTGGTCACAGCTACGTTCAAGCCATTTCTCTTATAATAATAATTGGAAAATTCATCTTTATAATGATTGTAAAGAGACAACCCCTCACGAGTTCCTATCCAAATCCGGTCTGAATCATCCATTGTGATGCAACGGGATATATCGCTGGCAATACTATTGGGATGGGTATATTGATGGCGATATACAGTAAAGTTGTAACCATCATATTTATTCACACCATCATACGTCGCAAACCATAAATTCCCTCCCTTATCCTGATTAATCGCAAAAATCGTACTATGCGACAATCCTTCCTCCAAACCAATATGGGAAAAGTGAATATCTTCAGTGATATCGGCATTCAACATGTAGGGGAATAATACTTCTAAAAGCACTAACAAATATTGCTGTATTTTCATGTTTGTAATCTATTATGAGGCAAATAAATAAAATACATTAGCAAAAGTAAATATTAATCTGTATTTTCTTGCCAATACTTTCCGGTATTATTCGCAAAGGTACAAAAGAGAATCCTGGAACCGGATTAAAGATTCGTCCATCACTATCTGTCGGTGCTACATCTATATATCCTGCTTCGCAAGTGATGTACAATATCTCCTTATTTTTTTTTATGGAAGCTTCTCGCGTACTTATCCTCACCTCTTCTTTGGGCGACGCGATAACTGGCAACACAAGGTAAGCCGAGTCATTGCAACGTTCCACGCTTATGCTCACTCCTTGTTCTGAAAATGCATAGTTCACCTCTACCAGTACTTCTCCCTGCTTTGGAGACTGTTGATTGATATCAACCAAATGAGAATTTACATTGAATCGGCAGAACCCGTTTTCTATAAAACAAGTAATGTCCGTATTCAAATCGTCCAGATTACTATATGCAACTCCATCCTGAGTCAATTCAACCCGGGGGGTACCTCCCATCAGATATTTACGGACATTGTCCTGCATATTGGGAGCTTCAATCAGTTTATACTGGTTCATAGTCGCAGCAAATATAGGTCCTGCCTGAGCATGCCACAACAACGAAAGGGCACCTCCCATTGGATGAGTCCCTTTCACTTTATATTCGGCATCATATCCGGTAAATGTGGCACGCCAATCTCCTTGGGATAAAAGCCACGTACGAATATCCTTAAAATGCTTCACTCCGTAAACGGAGTCACGGGGAAGCTTTTCCAAAGAAGTCATTTTCACAGGAGGCAGTTCCAAAAAAGAAGCCAACGCCTTGGCATGCCCAAATGTATGATGAATACAAGGAGAAACACCGGATGCAAAATAATGCATTCCTCCATAAAGAAGTCCACCATGAGTAGCCTTACTCAATAAACGGATATTGCGGCGAATGGCTTCCAGACATTCCGGATGACGGGCAGCAGCCATCAGATAATAACCTCCCATAAAGCCATCACTGGTACGCCCGCCCCAATAAGTCCATTTAAAGCTTCGTGTTCCCCAACTGTTGTCCCAAGCGCCATCGGGTAACATAAACTCAAGATGAGTTTCCATAGAACGTTCCACAAGCGAAAATAGTTCCATGTCGTTTGCCATCACTGCATAATATGCCATATTAGGCAGTGATTCTTCTACATTATAAAGCAAATCTACCGGACGGCAACCGTTTGGAGTTTCTGAGGCGATATTAGGTCCCTCGCCATACAAGAAACAGTCATTCGCGGTAAAATATTCTTTTAATCCGCGAGCTATCTCTCCGGCTTCCTTCTTAAATTCAGGCCGATTGCACATCTCACCGATAGCGTATAGTGCATAGGTTGCCGAAGCAGAATAGTTTACATTCATATTTCTCATGCCTTCTCGCCTTCGGCTATAAATGAAAGGATTGTTCATCATAAACTCACCAGCCTCTACCAATCGCTGTTTCCAATGATGATGGGTTGAATCATCCAATAGATGTCCGTGATAATGCAAAGCTTCATAAAGAGCAATCGCTGCAAATACCGTCGTACCGTTCCAATCCGATACATGTACATCGTTCATCCATGACCCGTCCGGACGGTGTACATTCTCCATCCACGCCATCAAGCGCTTGGCTCCGAGCAAATATTTTTGGTTCCCGGTCTTTTCTGCCAAATACATCAAAGGAAGTACGGCATCACCTATACGTCCATGCATACGGGCACATGCAGGGCACAAGACTCCTCCATCAAGTGCGGAATCGGAACAAGTGTACTGATAAGCCAGAAAAGCATCCATCCATTCCGTCAACAGCTTATCCGCTTCACTACGCAATGAATCATCAAAAGAGTTCGCATTTACATTCCGTGCTTGTCCTGCCAAAGATGATACACAAAACAGCACCATCATAAACAACATGTTTTTCATATCTCTTTCATGGTTAGATTTTAATGCTCAAAGTTAGTCCTTTGTTATCAGTATTTCACTCTCTTTTTATTCAATATCATGCCAATGGGCGTTTAAACCTCTTGTAATATTGTTGAATCAATGCTAATATTGTTGAGACCTCACTTGCCAAAACAATATTGGTACACTTTTAAACATAAGGAAGTCTCGGTTAAACACAAACGGACTACTTTAGCTGCGGGAAACAAATGTTCTTAATTCTTAATGCCTTATGAGACACCTACCTTTATTAATGTGTACTGCCTTCTGCGGATTGTATTCCACACAGACAAAGGCGGCAGACACAAAAAACGAAAAGCCCAATATTCTTTGGCTCACCTTTGAAGATACTAGTGCATACGAATTCGGTTGCTACGGCAACAGAGGAGTACATACTCCCAATGCGGACAGCCTTGCCGCCCGCGGCATACAGTTTATGAACGCATGGTCCGTAGCTCCCCAGAGCTCGGCTGCCCGTTCTTCACTGATTACCGGATGCTATTCAAGCACTTACGGCATGGACATCCATCCTGTGCCCTACGATACACCTGCTGACATCTTCTTTCCACAGAAATTACGCGAAGCCGGATATTACTGTACAAACAACAGCAAGACACACTACAACTCTACCACTGACAATAAAATATGTTGGGACGAATGTAGCAACAAAGCCTCATACAATAGTCCCAAACGAAAAAAGAACCAACCCTTTTTCGCTGTATTCAACACGGTAACCTCACACATGGGACGCATCCGAACTTTCCATACAGACGGACGCAGAGATTACACACGGGAAGGCATATACCCGGCACTGCTTTCATTGCCTGCTTATGTTCCCGACTTGCCGGAAGTACGTTCCGACTATGCCGGTCATTTAGAAGCAGTACAAGACGTGGATACCTGGCTGGGATTCTTCCTGAAAGACCTGAAAGAGAAAGGCTTGGATGAAAATACAATTATATTTTTCTTCAGTGACCACGGCGGTTGTATACCCCGTGGTAAAGGATATTTGTACGAAAGCGGTCTAAAAGTACCTCTGATTGTCTATTTCCCGCCCAAATGGCAACACCTGGCCAAGCAGGCTTCAGGCAAAGAGTACAGCTTGGTCAACTTCACGGATTTAGGGCCTACCGTACTTAGTCTTGCAGGGGTAAAACCACCCAAACAGATGCAGGGCAAAGCACTTTACGGCAAGTTTGCAAACAAAGAAAAACGCCAGATGCAATTTGCATTAGCAGCCAATCAATTGCATCATTTCATGCCGGTACGCGCCGTTACCGATGGGCGTTTCAAATATATCCGTAGTTATATCCCCTATCGTCAGTTTGCCCTGCGCAATTATTATCAATGGGGAATGCCTTCCAACAAAGCATGGGATAAACTAGTATTGGAAGGGCATAATACCAACCCTAACTGGAAACTGACTTTCGAAGCCCATCCGGCAGAAATGCTGTTTGACCTTGAAAAAGATCCGGATGAACTGCACGACTTATCCGGTACTCCCGAATATGCAGAAATCTTGTCCAAAATGCGCCAAGCACTATCTGACCATATTCGTGTCACCGGTGATTTGGGGTTCTTCCTTCCCACTTCACGCACCGGTCATATTCTTTACGACAAAGTGCGCAAGGAGAAATATCCTCTGAACGAACTTTATACTCTTGTTGAAACAGCTGGAACAGCAACCACCGCCTCTCTGTCTATGTTAGAAGAAGCAATTACCAATCCGCTATCCGAAATGAGATTCTGGGGAGTAGTAGGATATGCCAAACTTGCCAGAGAAAAGCAAATATCTTCTTGTCCGCAAGCCTTGTTGGCACTCCTCCAAGACAGTAATCCCTACATCGCTTCCGAAGCCGCCTATGCCGCAGCCTATCTGGGTAAAAGTCAAGAAAGCGTTGCCCGCCTAATTATTCCCACAGAGGAAAAATACAGAAAAATAGGGTACTCTTCACTGGAATGCTTATCTTTAGACCCTGATATGCGTGACTGTATCCGTCCTTTCCTGTCGGAGCTGAGAGAAGCCGCAGAAACCCTGCCACGCCTTGAAAACGAAGATGCCGGACTCATGGCGCGGGGAATCCTCGTGAACTTGGGTGAAATGGATATCCAAGACCTATATGGTCCTGAAGCTTATAAAAGAGGTCTGAAATTTAACTATGGTCGTAGAGCAATGATACCGTTGCCCAACTAAAAGGAATAAATTTATGCGTAGTACAATCAAAATCGTAATTTTATTGTTTTTCATATGTACTTCCATGTCCGGAGCTTCGTTTCCGGACATGGAAAAGTATATGCGCCAACATGCCTTGATATGGGAACAATTACCCATGCAATGGAATGAAGGTGCTTTTTTAGGTAATGGATTGGTCGGCATGATGGTATATGCCGATTCCACACTCAATGCATTAGTTTTCCATCTGGGACGTCCCGATGTCACAGATCATAGGAAAGCTCCCTACCGAAAAACCTCCATCGGCACGGAAGAGGCAGATAAAATGGTGGATTTTTGCAGGCTTGATGTCGGTAAAATGCTATTATTCCCTGAAGGGAAGATACTTTCAGGCACTTTTTATCTCGACATTTACAATGCCGAACTGACCGGACACCTAAAAACAGACAAAGGAGACTTGACTTTCCACGCCTATACTCCCCAACCCGAAGAAGTGAATATCGTGGAAGTTTCCTCCGGAGTCCCTTACCGCTGGAAGGGGATTCCCGGGAACCCATGCTCTCCCCGCATAAGAGTATTTCCCCATTTGAAAGAAAAATTAAAATACAAGGACAACCCCGCACCTGTCGTCGACCAAAAAGACAAAGAAGGTAGTTGGGTACAGTCCTTGTTGGCGGGAGGAGACTATGCAACCTACTGGAAAGAGGTGCCGGGCGGAAAATCACGTTCCGTATTGTACGTGTCTACAGCCAATGAAGTGCCGGCTTCATCCCTCTCTCTTGCCAAAGCCATGAAGACTGTAGAAGCAACACAGATTACAGGAACTAAATTGTTGAAACAAAAGACACGCCAGTGGTGGAATGCCTACCACGAACGTTCTTTCCTTTCCATTCCGGACAAAAAACTGGAGAACTTTTATTTCATACAGATGTACAAACTTGCCACTTGTTCTCATCCGGATGGCCCGGCAATGGACGTAATGGGCACTTTCTTCAAACTGAGCCCATGGCCCAGTTTCTGGTGGAACCTAAATATACAACTGACTTATATGCCCATAGGACCAGCCAATAGGATGGAACAAGGCAAAAACTTCCAGCGACTGATGGATGAAGTGTTTCCTTCACTTGTCCGTTCTATTGAACCATGCAAGATAGGTGACTACACCTGGGCATTGCAAAACTATTATATGTACCTGCGATATGCCGGTGCTGACTGGCAAGATATCAAACAACAAGTAGTTCCAAAAGCACTGGACGCATTTGCCGTATTCGATAAAATACTGTGTTATAAAGAAAACACATGGCATCTCACCCATATTGAGTCTCCCGAATATGAAGGGTTCCAAAAATACAATGACAGCAATTACGGATTAGCTTCACTGAGCTGGTTGCTCCAAACATTGATAGCATGTCATGACAGAACTTCAAGCACTCATCCCGACTATGCACGCTGGAAAGAAATCCTGACACGACTGGCTCCATATCCCACCAATGAAAACGGTCTGATGATTGCCGCCAACAAACCGCTGGAGAAGTCCCACCGCCATTATTCGCACCTATTGGCCTTCTACCCTTTCCGACTTTTACATCCCGATGTACCAGAGAACCGTAAATTCCTGGAGAAATCCATCGAACACTGGTTGTCTTTAGAAGATGGGAAAGGATTAGCAGGATATTCCTATACCGGAGCAGCTTCTCTATATGCCTATTTGGGTAACGGTAACAAGGCTTACGAACGCTTGGCACATTTCATCAACAAACCAATCGGAATCAGCATTCTGCTACCCAATACATTCTATGTGGAAAGTCAAGGCAAGAATCCGGTAATAGAAACCCCATTAAGTGCTGCGGCCTCCCTTACTGAGCTGCTTATACAAAGCTGGGATGAGACTATACGTATCTTCCCGGCTGTGCCAGACCATTGGAAAGATTGTGCTTTCCATGCCCTCAGGGCGGAAGGAGGATTTACCGTCTCGGCTCAACGCCAAGACGGAAGAACCGAATGGGTCAGCCTGACCAGTGAAAAAGGACAACCTTGCCGTATACAGTTATCCGGATGGGATGCCGTCCATCAGCTATCTGCAGGACGTACCGTCTCCATCAAACCGCTGGGTAATGAGACCTATGAACTGGACCTGAAAACCGGAGAAAGCGTAACGCTGGCCCCTGACAAATCAACAAAATGCAAACTACGCCTTATCCGGGCAAAAAACAAATCCCAATCCAACTTCTATGGAGTGAAATCAAGAAAAGGTTTGCCCGAAATAATGGAATGGCCGGAATTAACTCCCATCAAGGAACGTGTGAATGTACAGGCCGACTCTGCTCGTATCCGACAGATTGTCGACGGCTGTTGGGTGGCCGTAGGTACCAATAAGTCCCATGCCATACAACTGGACTACTCCCGTCCCTTTCAAGGACAGCCTTCTTACCGTTTTGAGCTGAAACAAGATGACAACACTCTGGAAGGCTACTCTAAAGGAGAAACCAAAGGTCGCGCCGAACTATGCTATTGCTATGCCGTATCCGACGATTTCAAAAACTATCCGGCAGATGAATATCCCAATGCTCAAAAGATGAAGACCGTCTATCATTATGGCAAGGGAAGTTGCCCGCAAGGTTCATCCATGAGCTACACATTCTCTGTTTACATTCCACATACCCTTGACAAAAACGTATCTACCATCTTTGCCCAATGGCACGGCATGCCAAGCCGTACACTTGTGTCCGACCCTGATGGCAAAGTAATGAGACTCAGTACCAAGGAGTTTCTGGAACTGGAGAGGCGAATGATTTTCAAGAAAAATACGGCATATGATAAAATTATCAAAATCAACGCCCAAGGAGATACCCTCTACAGAGCAGGGAAACCGAACGGTTGGCTGATAGAACAAGGCGGTTATCCCCCGCTTGCCTTCGGCTTTTCACAAGGTTATTTCTACATCAAAGCCAATTCGGACCGCAAATGGCTGACGGACAAGACCGACCGCTGTAATGCCAATCCTGACAAGGCAGAAATCATGCATCCAGTCACCTCTACCTTCAAAACCTCGACAATAGCATATAAAATGCCATTCGAGAATTTCCCCAAAGATTGCTGGATAACTTTTCAGGTAAATATAGACTGGACCGAATATGGAAAAGAAAAAGAAACCATTCTTAAACCCGGACTTCTTGACGTAACCATGTCCTACCGTCAATCAGAAAAGGAAGTGAAAGAACATATCGTAAACAATGAGGAGATACTGATTGGCCGCAATGACGAAGAAGGATATTACTTCAAATTCGGCATATACCGTGTCGGCAACAGTACCATTCCGGTTTGCTATAACCTAGCCGGTTATAAAGAGCAGTTCCGAAAAGTAACGACAAGAATCACGCAATTTTAAATCCCATATTTTTCAACTCAACACAGAACGATTGATTTCTTGTTTTTTCGTAGAAAAACAAAAAAGGAAGAAATAATAGCCGAATTCAACAAGCAACAAAAAGCCCGCCACCTTAATGGAGACGGGCTTGAAAAGTAGCTCCGAGGGGAATCGAACCCCTATCTAAAATTTAGGAAATTCTTGTTCTATCCGTTGAACTACAGAGCCTCAACTGATAATCAGCGGAATATGTAGAATATTTATAGAACTTCTACACTATTTTTACACGACGCAAGCTGATTACGGATGCAAAGATAATGTATTCTGCCGATTTTCCGAAAAAAGTTTTGTTAATCCGATTAACTTTCCGAAATTTGCTGCCTATGTAAACGGAATAGTAATCCTCAAATAATCTATAGTAATTCGTAAGTTATGGCAAACGACATGATGGTCAAAGAACTGGAGCAAGTGGTAGTCCGCTTCTCCGGAGACTCCGGCGATGGTATGCAGCTCGCCGGCAACATCTTTTCAACAGTTTCGGCTACCGTGGGCAATGATATCAGTACATTCCCCGACTATCCGGCAGATATCCGCGCCCCGCAAGGCTCACTCACCGGTGTTTCCGGTTTTCAGGTACATATCGGTGCAGAGAAAGTCTATACCCCAGGTGACAAATGCGACGTATTGGTAGCGATGAACGCCGCCGCACTGAAAACCCAATATAAGTTTGCTAAATCCACTGCTTGTATCATCATCGATACAGATGCTTTCCAGAAGTCAGACTTGGAAAAGGCCGCTTTCAAGACCGATAATCCGATAGAGGAAATGGGTATTAAGCAGGATGTCATCGCCGCCCCCATCTCGAAGATGGTGAAAGACTGCCTTGCCGACACCGGAATGGACAACAAGTCCATGCTGAAATGCCGCAATATGTTTGCAGTAGGCCTGGTATGCTGGCTGTTCAACCGCGATCTGAAAATAGCCGAAGATTTCATCCGCGAGAAATTCGCCAAAAAGCCCGAAATTGCCGGAGCAAATATCAAGGTCATCCATGCAGGATATGACTACGGACACAACACCCATGCTTCCGTAGCCCATACATATAAGATTGAAAGTAAGACTACCGTTCCCGGCAGATACATGGATATCACGGGGAACAAAGCAACTGCTTACGGTTTCATCGCCGCAGCTGAAAAGGCTGGCTTGAAGCTGTTCCTCGGCTCCTATCCCATTACTCCGGCAACCGATGTACTGCACGAACTCTCCAAGCACAAGTCTCTGGGCGTGATGACCGTGCAATGCGAAGACGAGATTTCCGGTTGCGCCACTTCTATCGGCGCCGCTTTTGCAGGTGCGCTGGCTGTGACCTCCACTTCCGGTCCCGGTGTCTGCCTGAAATCGGAAGCTATGAACCTGGCAGTCATTACAGAACTTCCGCTGGTTGTGCTCGACGTGCAACGTGGCGGTCCTTCTACCGGTCTGCCCACCAAGTCAGAGCAGACAGACTTGTTGCAGGCATTGTTCGGCCGCAACGGTGAAAGCCCAATGCCCGTCATCGCCGCCTCTTCACCCACAAGCTGTTTCGACGCAGCCTACATGGCAAGCAAAATTGCACTGGAGCACATGACCCCGGTCGTATTGCTGACCGACGGCTTTGTTGCCAATGGCTCCGGCGCCTGGAAGCTGCCCAAACTGGCAGACTATCCCGCCATCACCCCTCCCTACGTGACTTCCGAAATGAAGGACAACTATACTCCGTACAAACGCAATCCCGAAACAGGTGTCCGCTATTGGGCCATCCCCGGACAAGAAGGCTATATGCACATCCTCGGCGGTCTGGAGAAAGACAGCAATACCGGTGCCATCTCCACCGATCCCGAAAACCATGACTTGATGTGCCACCTGCGTGCCGAGAAGGTTGCCAAAATCCCCGTACCTGATGTAGAAGTGCAAGGCTGTGCAGACGATGCCGATTTGCTGATTGTCGGTTTCGGCGGTACATACGGCCACTTGTATTCGGCCATGGAAGAGATGAACAAGGCAGGCAAGAAGGTTGCCCTCGCCCACTTCACTTATCTGAATCCGCTCCCCAAGAACACGGAAACCGTTCTGAAGAAGTACAAGAAGGTGGTAGTTGCCGAACAGAATCTCGGACAATTTGCAGGTTATCTACGTATGAAGATAGACAACTTCACCCCGTACCAGTTCAACGAAGTCAAAGGACAACCGTTCGTCGTTGCCGAGCTGGTCGCAGCGTTCAATAAATTAATTGATAATTGACAGTTGACAATTGATAATAACCATGCGTAATATGCGGATTATCAATGACCAGCCACCAATTATCAACTATCAATTATCAACTATCAATTAAAAAAGATTATGTGCGAATATACAGCAAAAGACTATAAAAAAGGACAACCCCGTTGGTGTCCGGGTTGTGGTGACCACTTCTTTCTGGCTTCACTGCACAAAGCAATGGCAGAAATCGGCAAAGCTCCTTGGGAGAATGCCGTCATCTCAGGTATCGGCTGCTCCAGCCGTCTGCCCTATTACATGAATACGTATGCGATGCAGACCATCCACGGACGTGCTGCTGCCATCTCTACAGGTGCCAAGGTTGCCAATCCCAACCTGACGGTATGGCAAATCTCCGGCGACGGTGACGGTCTGGCCATCGGCGGTAACCACTTCATCCACGCCGTACGCCGTAACATCGACCTGAACATGATTCTGCTGAACAACCGCATCTACGGTCTGACCAAAGGTCAATATTCTCCGACCTCTCCACGTGGTTTCGTCAGCAAGTCGTCTCCCTATGGTACGGTAGAAGATCCATTCCACCCGGCAGAGCTTTGCTTCGGTGCCCGCGGCCGTTTCTTTGCCCGCGCGGTAGCTACCGATGCTCCGGGGACAGTGGAAATATTGAAGGCAGCCATGGCTCACAAAGGGGCTTCCGTTTGCGAGATTCTGCAAAACTGCGTTATCTTCAATAACGGTACGCATGACTCCGTAGCCAAAAAGGAAGACCGCGCCAAGAATGCTATCTACTTGAAACACGGCGAACCAATGCTCTTCGGCGAGAACAACGAATACGGACTGATGCAGGAAGGCTTTGGTCTAAAAGTCGTGAAACTCGGTGAGAACGGCATTACAGAGAAGGATATCCTTATCCACGATGCCCACTGCATGGACAACACCCTGCAACTGAAGCTTGCCTTGATGGAAGGTCCCGACTTCCCGATTGCACTCGGTGTTATCCGCGATGTGGAAGCTCCTACTTACGACGATGCTGTTCATGAACAAATCGAAGAGGTGTCTGCCAAGAAGAAGTATCACAACTTCGAGGAATTACTGATGACGAATGATACGTGGGAAGTAAAATAAACCACTAAGATTTTTGCATAAGTTGCTTCCACACTTCCACTCATCTGCCGAAATTTCTTATCCAACGGCATTTCAGATGCTGTGGAAGCAACTCAAAAGTATGGAAGCGCATTTTGCTTCCACACTTTTGAGTTGCAATATTAATAGCTTGTATCATTTCTTATTAATATTATGTTTGCACGAAACAAATAAGGTGCAAACATGATATTAATTTCCTAAAAGTAAGAGTACCTCCCTATCCTTTCTCTCACAAACCGCAGGCTGATAGTTCCTTCGTTCGAGTAATCCTTCCCAGATAAAGGTCAAAAACACTCCCACCCTGAAAAGAAAATGCAACCACTGCAACTGCACCAGATTTTATTGCAGCGATAGAACAGACCTCCGACGAACAAGACTTCAAGGGAAGAGAGGGAAATTGTGGAATACCTACTGTGGATTTTTTCCACATCTCCACACCACAAACACCCGAACTTTCCTTTTTCCCGATAGAAAATAAGCAATTGATTATCAATATTATTCATCCTTAAAAGGATAGTCTGCCTTTCGTTTGGCATACCTCTTGCTAAAATATCCGCCGAAAGGACGTAACATTTATAATAAGATAAATCAATTATTTTTCAGTAGTATGAAAATCAGGATGAGAAAACGGTGTGACATTCCACATTCAGCGTCGCACTTCCAAAAAAGTTTGATTATTGCAAGTTGGTTATTAACATTTCTTTTCACCGGAACAGCCTTTGCACAAGAGAACCGAACCATTACAGGCATTGTAAGAGATGTAACGGGAGAACCGCTTATCGGTGCCAGCGTCATACAGAAAGGCACCAACAACGGCGTCATTACCGATGTGGACGGCAACTTCACACTGACCGTTCCTGCAGATGCAACACTCTCTATCGCTTACATGGGCTATGCTACCCGGGAGATAAACCTGGCAAAACGAAAAAAGCAAGGCGACCTGAAGATTACACTCAGCGAAGATACCCAGCAACTGAAAGAAGTCGTAGTAACGGCAATGGGTATCAAAAAAGACACGAAACGTGTCGGCTATGCCATCAGTACCATCAGTGCAGACGAATTGGTAAAGGCAGGAGCACCCAACTTTGCCTCTGCCATGTACGGTAAAGCACCGGGAGTCCGCATCACACAGACACAAGGCGGTTCTGCCGGAGCTGTCTCCATCAACGTACGCGGACTGACTTCCATCACTGGAAATAACCAGCCACTCATCATTCTGGACGGTGTACCCATCCGCAACGGCGGCACGGGTAAAAGCACGGACTTCGCCGAATTTGGCAACGACGGACAAATCCGTTCCAATGGTCTGGTAGACATCAACCCAGAGGACATCGAGAGCCTCAGTATTCTGAAAGGAGCTTCCGCCACAGCTCTCTACGGCTCGGAGGCTGCAAACGGTGCGGTAGTCATCACTAGCAAGCGCGCCAAAAGCGGCAAGCTGACGGTGGACTTCAATGCCCAAGTCATGGCAAACTTACCGGCTTATCTACCAAAAGTACAGACCGTATACGGGCCGGGAACCTACAACACCGCATACAGCGATTATGAGAAACAGACGGGAGGCTTCTATCAGAGAACCCTAAACGGACAAAGCTACAAAAGCCTCCGTTCCACCACCTTGTCCTTCGGCCCGAAATACGACGGCAGCGAGGTACTTTACTGGGACGGGAAGATGCGCCCCTACCAGGCACTGACCGACAACCCGTGGAAAGAGTTGTTTCGCACCGGCTGGACCCAGACTTACAATCTCGCCATCTCACAAGGGACGGAAACCACCAGCAACCGCTTCTCCTACACATTCATGGACGAGATTCCCAATGCCCTGACCGGAAGCTTCACCAAACACAACTTCAAGCTGACCGGTTCGTATCAACTGGCGAAACCGCTGAAACTGGAATACTCCCTTAACTACATCGTACAGAATGTAGAAGACCGCCCGCAAACCTCGCTCAACCTATACAGCGGTTTCGGCAACATGTTCTCCACCTTCCTGGACATTCCCTATCTGAAACAAAGTTACGTCACCAGTCTGGGATACCGTAATACCTTTGTCGGAGGAAACGCCACGCTGACTCCTGAGGAATCATGGGCCTACGACCCCAGTTACGCCACCGGAGTGAACAACATGCTGTGGAATATGTACCATCACCATAGCGACGAGACAGAGAATCGGCTCATCGGTATGATTCGCCCCACCTGGCAGATAACCAACTGGCTGAGTCTGCGCGCCCAGGTTTCAACTGATATCACAGATGTGAAGCAAACACTGAAATATGAAAGCGAACAACCCAATTCCCTATACGACCCCAACGGTAGCTTCCAGTCCATCAACCGCCGTTACGACATTGTCTATGGAGATGTTATGTTGAACTTCAACTATAATATCAACCGCTTCGACATTGCCGCCACCGTAGGCTGGACCGGACGCTACGAAAATATGAACAATATGAGGGTCTCCACCAATGGCGGGCTTGTCACGGAAAACTGGTTCGACCTCAATGCCAGCCGCTACACGCCAAGCAGTACCCTGCAACGTATGGAACTACTGAAAACCGGCTATATGGGTACACTAAGCCTGGGATGGGACAACTATCTATTCCTTGAACTGACCGGACGCCAGGAACGCTCGTCTACCCTAAAAGACCAGAGCTTTTTCTATCCTTCCGCTAATCTGAGTTTCCTCTTCACCCAAGCCTTCCACATGCCGTCATGGTGGAACTATGGAAAACTGCGCCTCTCATACGGTATCGTAGGAAATGCTCCTGAAACCTATACCGCCAATATCGTCTACGAGCAAGGTTCGGACAACGGATTCACCTGGAACACCATTCCCTCTTCATGGGGGAATGCAGATATCCGTCCGGAAAAGAAGTACGAATACGAGATAGGTCTGGAAAGCAAGTTCTTAAACAACCGGTTGGGTATAGATGTATCTTACTACAACAACCGTGTAAAGGACCAGATACTCTCCACACCGCAACCTTCCACATCAGGCGTAAAGAATGTGTTGATGAATGTGGGCGAGGTAGCCAACCACGGCTGGGATATATCAATCAGTGCCACTCCCATACTGACCAGAGATTTCCGCTGGGACCTGACAGCCAACTATGGTGTATATAAGAACAAAGTAGTGAAACTGGCCGATGGAGTGCCCTATCTGGAAATACTCAACTCCGGAGGCAGTGGAATAAAAATACAAGCTGTGGAAGGCCAGCCAATGGGTGACATCTATGCGCAGGTTCCCCAGGTGAACGAAAACGGTGAGTACCTCGTTTCCGATAAAGGGCTTTACCTCAACCAAACCGAATTGCAGAAAGTCGGCAACATCAATCCGGCAGGCGTAGGAGGTCTATTCAACTCTTTCTCCTACAAGAATGTATTCCTCGATTTCAGTATCGACTTCCGCATCGGAGGAGATGTCATCAACGAAATGAACCAATATGCCACCGCAGTGGGTCTGACACCCGAATCCCTAAAGTACCGCGATACGGAACACGGCGGACTGTCCTATTACTATCCGGGCGACAACAATTCCAGCGGAATTCCGGTACAAGTAGACCCTTCCACGGGTGCCGGCCCCAACGGAGAGATAATCTACCACGACGGCATCATCCTTCCGGGTGTAGTGGCCTCCACTGGCGAAAGAAACACACGTATCATTCCGGCAGGCTATTACTACAACACCACCTATAATTGGGGAACGGAGGCCGAACAGCTGACATACCGCCATTCGGTATTCGACAATTCTTATGTCAAACTGCGTGAATTGACCATCGGCTACCAGTTTCCCGAAAAGATAATTTCCAAACTGGGACTGGGCCGGCTGAGTGTGTCGGTCTTCGGACGTAACCTCTTCTACTTCTACAAAGCACTGAAAAACTACGATGCGGAGTCGTCCGTCGGAACATCCTGGGCCAACCAGGCTACCGTGGGAAGTTCTACCACAGCTACCCGCAGTTTCGGTGTTTCACTTCGTGCAAGTTTCTGACAAAACAACCATCCAAAAAACAAAAAAGAGTATGAAAAAGACAAAGATATTATCCCTTGTTTCATTGGGAGCATTCCTCTTGACAACATCAGGCTGTACGGATTATGACTTCGACAGCAAATACGAAGACCCCTCCAAAGTAACCCAAGTCACCATCAGTAATCTGATGGTAGGAGTCTTCCAAAAAGTAAAGGACTATGATGTTTATGAATACAACCGGTTCTTCGGATTCGATTCACAGTTTACGGGCAAGTATGCACAAACCTTCGGCTACTCCAACACTACAGATATGTATACCCCCGGCTATATACCCGCCATTGACGGACAGTGGGACAATGTGTATTCGGCACTGGCCCAGTTCCGCAAGCTGGAATCTCTCTACAAAGAAGAAAGCGCGGCAGAGCAAGCACAGGATGAGGCATTCTATCTTGCCGCCAAAGTACAGCTGTACGATTTTTTCGCCGCCACAGTGGACGTTTTCGGGGATATGCCTTTCTCGGAAGCTTGCATGCTGCCGCTTACCAACGATGTAGGTAAATCGTATGCTCACTATGACAAGGCCGAGAATATATATAAAACCATTCTTGACGAGCTCAAAGAAATTGCTCCGCGGTTCCGCTCCATCCCCACACCGAGGAACTTCAATACACAAGACTTTATCAACAACGGGGACATGGACAAATGGGAACGTTATGCAAACTCCTTGCGACTGCGCCTTGCCATGCGCGTAGCCGCGCAAGGAGACTTGCAGACGGAAGGCCGTACCGCCATCAAGGAAATCCTGGAAAATCCGTCGGCCTATCCGTTGATAGAGGAACAAGAAAACAACATCCTCATTGTCAACCAGAAGTCTGGGCAACTGAACTTCACTGCAGGCCACGGACTGGGTGACTGGGTAACCAACCGACTCGCTTCGGGCGCCATCATCGACCGCATGCTGGGCCATGGCAACTACGATATGACCTGCAATGACCCACTGAGCGGCGTTTATGTGAAAGGAGAAGATGACCCGCGCATCCTACTCAACTTCAATCCCGTGAAGATTACCAACCAGAACACCGGTCAATTGGACGAACACCGTTATCTGGGCACAGACCTTACCGTGGCAGATGAGCTGACGGAATATTACAACTCGCAGGCACAAGACGAAGTCAATACCAGCAACACCGGTTTCTCACAAATCACGCAGAAAGGTTTCTTTTGGGAAAACGATAAATTCGACATGCTGATAATGGCCTCACCCGAAATCCATTTCCTAAAAGCGGAAGCCTATGAAATGGGGTATGGAGTGGCAAAGAATGAAGCAAAAGCGGAAGAAGAGTTCAAAAAGGCTGTCAGCCAATCCATCACGCTTTACTACTATTACGACTCGGTAAGTACGGGTGAAAACGCGCGCCGGTATAATGCCCCCACTGCCGAAGAAACAGCCTCTTTCGCTGCTGCCAAATGGAACAGCACGGAATATGCAGACAAGCTGGATGCTATCATTACCCAAAAGTGGCTGCATTTCGGTTTCCTGGCCAGTCGCGAGGCATGGAGTGACATCCGACGTACCGGCTATCCGTCCGGCCTGGTCTTCCCCGAAGTGGCCGGTACCATCACAAATGTGCCGAACCGCTGGAGATACCCGAATACGGAAGTCAACTACAATCCCTACTATAAAGAGGTGTCGGCCGAAGACACTTACTACCACAAACTGTTCTGGGCAAAATAAGGACTTTGTTTGCAAACCCATTCTGCCCGGAGAGTGTACCATAACTCACCACGGAATTACACGGATTAACACAGATTATCTTTGGAGTTCTGATAATAAAGAACTTTTAGTTATGTTGATCCGTGTAATTCCGTGGTGAGTATGTATTTACCTCTCAGTTTCTTTTATTCCGAACTATATCCTTCCTTTTTAGAAATCTTAAGGATTGCCCGATAGGGAGATTGCAGGAAACCACTGTCTTTAATGAACGACGGATAAACATCGCTTCCGCAAAAACTGAACTATAACATAACGGAGTAAATGAAAAAACATTCAAATGACTTGATTGGCGACATCGTGAAAGCCTTCGGCAAATATGCCGACCGGCCGGCATTCGTCATCGAAGACACTGCCTGCACTTATGGAGAGCTGGCAACTTGCGTACAGAAAATATCCTCCCTATTCAAGGACAGAGAAGACAAAATTATCGGCATCGTCGCGGAAAACAGACTGGAAACATACGCATCCATACTATCTGCACTGATTTGCGGAAAGGCATACGTCATCCTCCATCCTTCCTACCCCAAACATAGGAATGACAGAATTGCCGGCTTAGCAGGCATCCGCCTCGTGCTGCATACCAAGAATATCCATGTCTTGAACCTCGACACCCGGAATCTGGAACTGATATGCACCTCCGAAATAGAGCAGGCAGAGAACTCCACCACGTTCCACGCCGCAGAAGACATCCTCCATACGGCAGAAGAGGAAAATGCCTACATTATCTTCACTTCCGGAAGCACAGGCGAACCCAAAGGAGTGCCCATCTCCCGCCGCAACCTGAATGCTTTCTATACCGCCTATCACCGCCTCGGCTGGCAACTGGACGAGAACGACCGGATGCTGCAGATGTTCGAACTCACTTTCGACGTTTCCATCGTATCCTTTCTGTATCCGCTGACGCTGGGTGCTTGCATATACACCGTTTCTCCGGAAGGCGTGAAATACATCAACGTAATTGAAACTCTGGAAAAATACGACCTGACCTTCGCTGCCGTAGCCCCTTCACTGCTCCAGTTGCTACATCCCTATTTTCCGGAGATACACCTTCCCGCACTGAGATATCTGGTGGTTACTGCCGAGGCATCTGACGCGGAGCTGTTGGGTGCTTTCAGAAAATGCGTCCCCAATGCCTCTTTCATAAACCTATACGGACCGACAGAGGGAACCATCTACTGCACTGCCTACCGGATACCCGTCACCTCCTGCAAGCATCACAACGGCATGACCGCTATCGGAAGGCCTTTCGAAGGCATCGATGCCCTAATTATGGATAACGACGGTCGCCCGCTGCCTACCGGAGAAACCGGCGAACTATGGATTAGCGGCAATCAAGTGATGGGTGGATACTGGAATGCTCCCGAAAAAAACGGGGAATGCCTCGTAGAGACCGCCAATGGAAAAGTATACTACAAGACGGGAGACCTCTGCCGGATGGATGCCGACGGTGACATCATCTATTGCGGACGAAAAGACTCACAGATAAAGATACAAGGATTTCGCATTGAGCTGAGCGAGATTGAACATGTGGCAAAAAACTTTTTCAACGGTGAATGCCGTGTAGTCGTCATTCCCAAATACGACAACGACAACCAGTGCGAACTGCATCTCGTCGTAGAGAAGAAACAGCTCGACAAACAGCAGATAGAGGAATATCTGTGTAGCAGGCTTCCCTACTACATGATTCCCAAACATATGCATTGTCTGGAACAGTTTCCGCTGAACACCAGTAGCAAAACAGACAGAAAGAAAATACAAGAACTAATTTAAACTTGACAATGGATACACAGACTATTTTGAATGAAATGAGCCTCATCTTTCGAGAGGTACTGAAAAGAGAGAACATCGTACTTGACAATGAGACCACCGCCCAGGATGTGGAAGGATGGGATTCACTGACCAACATGCAACTGATAAACAAGATAGAGAAGAAATTCAATGTACGCTTCACCTTCAGAGATATTGTAAAACTCAAAAACGTGGGAGACATCTGCCATGCCATTTTAACCAAAACCAACTAGGAAATGTCATTCATATCCCTGAACTTCGTCGTACTGTTTGCGTGTACTTTCATTCTATACCATACGCTTCCTTCACGATTCAGAAAAGCGACCTTACTGACAGCCAGCTGCCTCTTCATAGGCTTCTACCACCTCGCTTTTCTGATAACGGCCCTCATCCTCACGCTTACCACCTTCTACCTTGGCAAATGGATAGGACAGGCCAAGCGGGAAAGCGGCATGAAGGGAATTTATTTTTCAGGTGTGTGTTTTCTGGTTGTAAGCTGGTTGGCATTCCGGTATGCTGACCGGCTTACAAACTGCCACATTCTCTTTCCACTGGGAATCTCTTTCTATACTTTCCAGGCCATTTCGTACCTGACAGAAATCTACTGGCAAGAAGAAGAACCGGAAAAGAGCCTGCCCGACTTCATGATATACATGCTCTTCTTCATGAAGTTCCTTTCCGGTCCCATAGAAAGAGCAAGTGACATGCTCCCCCAACTGAAGTCCTGCAAAGCCACGGACTATACATCCATGGTCTACGGAATGAGACTGATTGTCGTGGGACTAATAAAGAAACTGATACTGGCCGACTCCATCGCCCCATACATAGACGGTGTCTTCGGGTCGGTATACACAGCCTCGGGCGTGCAATTGCTGATGGCATGCCTCCTATATCCGATAGAGCTGTATGCCGACTTCTCCGGATATACCGACATCGCATTGGGAGGAGCGCGCATGCTGGGATTCAAGCTCAGCCCAAACTTCAACCGGCCGTTCATTGCACAGACCACTGCCGACTTCTGGCGCCGATGGCACATGTCGCTTTCATTCTGGGTACGCGACTATCTGTACCTCCCGTTGTCCTCGAACCTGCGTGGATGGGGACAATGGGGCGTATTTCTAAGTCTGGCGCTGACCTTCACGGGACTGGGTATCTGGCATGGTGCCGGATGGAACTTCGCTGTCTACGGACTAATTCAAGGTGTCATCATCTTCTACGAGATGAAGACCACAGCATTTCACCGCAGACTGAAAGCCCAATTGGGAAGCCGCTTATATGCCACATTATCCGTCGTAAGGACCTACCTACTTTTTGCCGTATCTCTGATATTCTTCCGGGCGGGCTCCATGGCCGAAGCGTTCCACTACATCAGCCACCTCTCCTTCGGCGTACATTACAGTTGGAAGGAAATGAACATCGGAATGCCGGACCACAACAGCATTGTGGCAGGAAGCGCACTCGTACTGATATTGGTTTACGAATATTTCATGTCCAAGCATGATTTGCTAGAAGCCCTCGGACGACAGCCGGCAGCCGTAAGATGGAGTATCTATTATCTGCTCGCCATAATACTTTTCACACTGGGACAGTTCAACTCGGACAGCTTCATATATTTACAATTTTGACAATAAAGACACATGATGAAGAAAAACAGCGAACGGAACGCAGCCATACGTTTCATGAAAAAGCTCTTTATCCTTTTTATCCCTTTTATAGCTCTACTGGCAGTCTATTTCCTGGACGACCCTTTCATGGTCCTAAAGAACTATGAACGATACGACCAAACCCCGGTTGTACTAAACGAAGGGCACGTGGGGTGGCAGATGTATCTGAACAACCGGGATACCATCCCCATCGACTCCTATATCATGGGAAACTCCTGCACTATGGCCTATCAATGCCATGAATGGGAGAAATACCTCCACGGCGGAAGAGCCGTACGGCTATTCGGAAATGCCGAAAGCCTTGCCGCCGTCTGCCTGAAGCTGAAGGCACTGGACAAGGCAGGTGCAACAATCAAGAACCTGCTGCTGATTATCGACAAGGAATCATTGCACAACGACCGTTGCCTGACCGGACATTCCAACATTCTGCCACCCGCCATATCGGGAATAAGCAGCTTCAAGTTTCAGAAGGAATTCTGCCAAGCCTTCTTCTACCCGAACTTTCTCTTCCCCTATCTGGACTACAAGCTGTTCCATACCTATCGCCCTTACATGAAAGGGGTTATAAACCCCTATGGCTCCACCCGAAACCCGGTAACCAATGACGTGTTAAATCCCAGAGAGAAAATGATAAAGGAAGAGGGAGATAAGTACTGGGAAAACCGGAAAGGAGAATTCACCAAAGAGAAAATGAAGAATTATAGAGACGGGAAATACCGGGAAGCCCCCCAAGTGCTCAGGGAAAAGCAAATCAGCTTGTTGCAGGAAATAAAGTGGATTTGCCGGAAGCATGATACCGATGTGAAAATCATTATCAGTCCCGACTACCTGCAGGTCAACATAAACCATGCCGACGTAAAGACGCTAAAGCGCTTCTTCGGAAAACGGAATGTGTTTGATTTCACCGGTATCAACGAATACACGGAAGACATCCACAATTATTATGAACCGGGGCATTATAGGCCCGCACTTGGAAAAAGGCTGATGGAAAAGATATATGAACCTTATATCTTGTCACCGAAAGCCAGATCTCCGGCATCTCCCAGCCCGGGCACGATATAGGAATGCTCGTTCATCTCAGGGTCGATTGCCGCACACCACAAGGTCACTTCATCTCCAGGGAACAGCTTTTCCAGATGCTCTACGCCCTGCCGGCTGGCTATGACACAGGCTATCTGCAACTTGGCCGGCATCCCCTTGGTGACGAAGGCCTTCCAGGCCAATTCCATACTTTCTCCCGTGGCAAGCATCGGGTCTACAATCAATAATGTCTTCTTGGACAAATCCGGAGTAGCGATGTATTCGATGTGTACATCCACCGTGCGGCATTCCTTATCCTTATAATAACGGTAAGCGGAAACAAAAGCGTTCCCGGCATGGTCGAACATATTCAAGAATCCAGTATGCAAGGGCAGCCCGGCACGGAAAACAGTGGCAATCACCACCTCGTCATCGGGTGTGCTGACCGGCGCCACTCCCAAGGGAGTCTGTACCTGCTTGACAGAATACGTCAGTTCCTTACTCATTTCATACGCCATTATCTCTCCAATGCGTTCAATATTACGGCGGAAACGCATACGGTCGCCCTGGACTGCTACATCACGAATTTCTGCCACGTATTGGTTCAAGACAGAATTTGTCTCGGCAAAGTTGATAACCTTCATAATTATAGAATGTTTTGATGTGCAAAGTAAACGAATTTCACCCAATTTGCAACATTCAGTTAGCAGATATTGTTATGGTTTTATAAAAGATTTCCTATTAGAGAAAAATTTCTCTAATAGAGCTTTTCTTTAAAAAGAAAGTATTACTTTTGTAGGCGAAAAACAAGGGACCTGCTGAAAAGCAGGAAAAAAAGAGCTTTTCTACACCCGTTTTCCCTTGTAAATCAAAGGTAAAAAGAGATTAAGGAAAGAGATTATAAACCAAATACCAACATTTTAAATCATTAAAAGAAATGGCAAATTTAGATTTAAGCAAGTACGGTATCCAAGACGTGAAGGAAATTATCCACAACCCGTCTTACGATGTACTGTTCGCAGAAGAAACCAAACCAGGTTTGGAAGGTTTTGAAAAAGGTCAGGTAACTGAACTGGGTGCTGTAAATGTAATGACAGGTATCTATACCGGTCGTTCTCCTAAAGATAAATTCTTCGTAATGAATGAAGCCAGCAAGGATTCTGTATGGTGGACTTCTGAAGAATACAAAAACGACAACAAACCTTGCTCTGAAGAAGCTTGGGCTGACCTGAAGGCTAAGGCTGTAAAGGAATTGAGCGGCAAGCGTCTGTTCGTTGTTGATACTTTCTGTGGCGCCAACCCCGCTACTCGTATGAAAGTACGTTTCATCATGGAAGTGGCATGGCAGGCTCACTTCGTAACTAACATGTTCATCCGCCCGACTGCTGAAGAACTGGCTAACTACGGAGAACCCGATTTCGTATCATTCAACGCTTCTAAGGCAAAAGTTGACAACTACAAGGAACTGGGTCTGAACTCTGAAACAGCTACTGTATTCAACTTGAAGACCAACGAACAGGTTATCTTGAACACTTGGTACGGCGGTGAAATGAAGAAGGGTATGTTCTCTATCATGAACTACAAGAACCCGTTGCGTGGTATCGCTTCTATGCACTGCTCTGCCAACACTAACATGGAAGGTACTGACTCTGCTATCTTCTTCGGTCTGTCCGGTACTGGTAAGACTACCTTGTCAACTGACCCGAAACGTCTGTTGATCGGTGACGACGAACACGGATGGGATGACGAAGGTGTATTCAACTACGAAGGTGGTTGCTATGCTAAGGTTATCAACCTGGATAAAGAAAGCGAACCCGATATCTACGCTGCCATCAAGCGTGACGCTCTGTTGGAGAATGTTACAGTAGCTGCTGACGGTAAGATTGACTTCGCTGACAAGAGCGTAACTGAAAACACTCGTGTTTCTTATCCTATCTACCACATCAATAACATCGTTAAGCCGGTTTCCAAGGGTCCTCACGCTCACCAGGTAATTTTCTTGTCTGCCGACGCATTCGGTGTATTACCTCCGGTATCTATCCTGAACCCTGAACAAGCTCAGTACTACTTCTTGTCTGGCTTTACTGCTAAGTTGGCTGGTACAGAACGTGGTATCACTGAACCGACTCCGACATTCTCTGCTTGCTTCGGTGCTGCTTTCTTGAGCTTGCATCCTACTAAATATGCAGAAGAATTGGTTAAGAAGATGAACAAGGTTGGTGCTAAGGCATACTTGGTTAACACTGGTTGGAACGGTAGCGGCAAACGTATCTCTATCAAAGATACTCGTGGTATCATCGACGCTATCCTCGACGGTTCTATCGACAAGGCTCCGACGAAGGTTATTCCTTTCTTCGACTTCGTGGTTCCTACTGAATTGCCTAATGTAGATCCGAAGATTCTTGATCCTCGCGATACTTACGAATGCGCTTGCCAATGGGAAGAAAAAGCAAAAGACCTGGCTGGTCGCTTCATCAAGAACTTCGCTAAGTTCACTGGCAACGAAGCTGGTAAGGCTTTGGTTGCTGCTGGTCCGAAGCTCTAATCTGACAATAAAGTTAGAAACATATGGAAAAGGTATCTCCTCCGGGAGATGCCTTTTTTCTTTTTTAATATCTCTATCTCATTGATAATCCGAAAGTTTTAGTAGTTTTGCAGAAACCATTATTCAAATAAAGCAATATGAAAAGTATCAGATTGATGTTGGCAGGCGCAAGTTTGTTACTGCTCTGCAGTTGCGGTGCCCAGGTCCAGAAAGAGACCCAAGTTGCCAATGCAAATGAAAGCAAAGAGAATGCGGTGATTGAAACCATCATGTCACGCCGCAGCATCCGCCAGTACAAACCGCAAGCCGTGAATCGCGACACCATGCAGATTATCCTGGATTGCGGTATCAATGCACCCAACGGACAGAACAAGCAATCGTGGGAAGTGCGTGTAGTGGATAACCCGGATTTCATCAACGGCATCACGGAAATCTACAAGAAGGAAAATCCCAAAGCCGCCGAAGACCCGAAATTCAAGAACATGTTTCGCAACGCTTCTACAGTAGTATTTATTGCCAATGACCCGTCTTATGACCTTTCGCAGATTGACTGCGGACTGCTGGGTGAGAATATGATTCTATCAGCCTGGTCCATGGGAATCGGTTCTTGCTGCTTGGGCGGTCCCACGCGCTTCATGACCTCTACTCCGGCTGCTGCCGAATACCTGAAGAAACTGGATATTCCGGAAGGCTATCAGCTACTTTACTGTATCGCTTTCGGCTATCCGGACGAAACGCCCACTGCCAAACCCCGTAATGCGGCAAAGGTAAAATTCATCGATTGACTTTCGTTTGAATGACGACAATAAAAAGGAGTGCCTCACCTTTCGGCGGGGCACTCCTTTCATATATAACAACTAAAACTCTTCTGTTTATCAGTTCTTGTTTGCGCGTTTACGCTCAAGCTCATCGAGGATAACCTTACGCATACGCATTGATTTAGGAGTAACTTCCACATATTCATCCTCCTTGATGTACTCCAGTGCCTCCTCAAGAGAGAACTGTACGGGAGGAATCAGACGTGCCTTGTCATCCGAACCACTGGCACGCATATTGGTAAGCTTCTTGGACTTCGTTACATTAATCACCAAGTCGTTGTCATGGGAATGCTCGCCCACTACCTGGCCTGCATAAACCTCTTCCTGCGGGAAAATGAAGAATTTGCCGCGGTCCTGCAACTTGTCAATGGCATAGGCAAAAGCCGTACCGGACTCCATGGCAATCATAGAACCGTTGGTACGCCGTTCAATCTCACCCTTATACGGTTGATATTCCTTAAAACGGTGCGCCATGATGGCCTCTCCGGCGGAAGCGGTCAGCACGTTGGTACGCAGACCGATGATACCGCGCGACGGCATGTCGAACTCAAGATTTACACGTTCGCCGGCACTTTCCATCTTTACCATTTCACCTTTACGACGGGTCACCATATCAATCATCTTGCTGGCATATTCTTCGGGAACATTGATGGTCAGCTCTTCGATAGGTTCGCATTTCACGCCGTCAATCTCCTTGAAGATTACCTGCGGTTGCCCTACCTGCAACTCATACCCTTCACGACGCATGGTCTCAATCAGTACGGAAAGATGAAGCACGCCACGGCCGGAAACAATCCACTTGCCGTCTTCCTCGCTCTTGCGCACACGAAGAGCAAGATTCTTATCCAACTCCTTCATCAAACGGTCGTGGATGTGGCGGGAAGTAACAAACTTACCTTCCTTACCGAAGAACGGAGAGTCGTTGATGGTGAAGAGCATACTCATCGTAGGCTCGTCAATGGCAATGGGCGGCAACGCCTCCGGATTTTCGTAATCGCAGACCGTATCTCCGATTTCAAATCCTTCGATACCTACCAATGCACAGATGTCACCGGAAGACACTTCCTGCACCTTTACACGGCCCATACCTTCGAATGTATGCAGTTCCTTGATTTTTGATTTCACGATACTCCCGTCACGCTTTGCCAAAGACACGTTCATGCCTTCTTTCAATGTACCACGGTGCACGCGGCCCACAGCAATACGCCCGGTATACGAAGAATAATCCAGCGAAGTAACCAGCATTTGCGGTGTACCTTCCAACTGTTCGGGGGCAGGAATATTCTCCAAGATACAGTCCAGAAGCGGATAAATGTTATCAGTCGGCTGCTGCCAGTCGGTACTCATCCAATTATTCTTGGCAGAACCGTAGATAACGGGGAAATCCAGCTGGTCCTCGGTTGCATTCAAGCTGAACATCAAGTCGAACACCATCTCGTACACTTCTTCGGGACGGCAGTTTGGCTTATCCACCTTATTTACAACAACGATAGGTTTCAGACCAATCTGCAGAGCTTTCTGCAATACAAACCGTGTCTGCGGCATAGGACCTTCGAAAGCATCCACAAGCAGAATGCATCCATCCGCCATATTCAATACACGTTCCACTTCACCTCCGAAGTCACTGTGTCCCGGAGTATCAATAATGTTAATCTTGGTGTCCTTGTAGTTGATAGAAACGTTCTTTGAGAGAATCGTTATACCTCGTTCACGCTCCAGGTCATTGTTATCCAACATTAATTCACCTGTGCTCTGGTTGCTGCGGAAAAGATTTCCGGCCAAAAGCATCTTGTCAACGAGCGTCGTTTTCCCATGGTCCACATGGGCAATAATTGCAATGTTTCTAATCTTTTGCATATAATACCTATTATTTTCAGGCGACAAAGTTAGTGATTTTGGATTAGATATGCAGTATAGATATGATTTTTTTGCTGAATATCATTGTAATATAAAAGTTTATCCCTATCTTTGCAGCCCCAAAAGGGAATATTTATAATAACTTTTAATTAAACATTATGTATTTAGACGCTGCTAAAAAGCAAGAAATCTTCGGCAAATACGGAAAGTCTAACACTGATACTGGCTCAGCTGAGGCTCAGATAGCTTTGTTTTCCTACCGTATTGCTCGTCTGACTGAGCACCTTAAGCTCAACAGAAAGGATTATAGTACAGAAAGAGCTTTGACTATGTTGGTAGGTAAACGCCGTGCGTTGCTGACTTATCTGAAGGACCGCGACATCACCAGATATCGTGCTATCGTCAAAGAACTCGGCTTGCGTAAGTAATCTACTTGCGGCAAAACCATCAAAAAAGGAAGTTTTCCAAAAGGAAACTTCCTTTTTTGTTTATAATCCGATTTATACCTAATTTTGTATCCATGAAAAGAAAAGTATCAGCAGCAAATCTTTCGATAGCAATCACTTTTCTATTGATACTGCTATCATTCGGCTTCGGTTATCGCAGCTATTCGCAGGCAGAACAACGTGTGGTCTCTGACCTGAATCAAGCGCTGCAACGCACAGTATTGCAGCACAAGGGATTATGGTTGAATGCAGATACCATCCAAACCTATGCCAAGTTGCAAGAAGTGATGGGCACTCCCGTTTCCGTAAGCGGTTTCCACAGAGCCTTTACCGAAGCATTGTCCATCACCGGATTGAAAGATGTTTCTACCCTTTCGCTACATATACTGAAAAAGAATGCTCCCGCCACCGTATTCAATGAGATTCCTGCCGGATGTCTTGCCAGCGACACATTAGTATGGCTCTCCACCACAGCCGATGCATCTGGGCTGACACTTTCTTTCCGGGGATATGCCCGCTGCTCAGCTGCCATGCTGTTCAGCTTATCCAAGCAGACAATTCCGGCAACATTGCTATTGGCCGCCCTGCTCTGGGGAGGATTCACTTTCTTCTATTTCCACCGGCACACAAAGACTAATGCCAGTAACGGGCAGCAACAAGAAAACTTCATTACCTTCGGCAACCTTTCGCTTTCCCTCCAGGAAGCCTGCTTCTATAACGAACAGCAGGAAAAGCTAAAACTCACCCCCATGCAGTACACACTGATGGAGATGTTCTACCTTTCTTCCTCACACCTACTTTTCAAATCCGACATCTGCCAATCGCTATGGCCGGGAAAAGACAATGCAGACGAAACGCTTTACACATTGATACGGCGTCTGAAGCCCATTGTCGAGGACAACAGCAACCTCAGAATAACAACAGATCGTGGTCGCGCCTACGGACTGGAAATAAAAACCTAAACATTATAGAATCATGAAGACTAACAAACTTATCCTATTAGGGCTAATCTGCCTAACTGTCGCAATGCCGACAACCGCCCAAAACCGTAACGAAAAGAAAGCGCGCACTGAACGTGCTGTAAAAGAAGCTATTGCTGCTAAACAATACAAAATCAACGTAGATCGGATGCAACCGATGAGAGGCGGTAGCCGTAACCTGACCACCAACTATACACTGGAAATTAGAAACGACTCCGTTTTCTCTTACCTGCCTTACTTTGGAGTGGCCTACAATGCTCCGTATGGAGGAGGCAAGAGCCTGAATTTCAATGCATCCATCACCGGATACACAACCAGAGCACTCAAAAAAGGCAAAATCCAAATAGACTTCAAGACCCGTAGTGATGAAGACAATTATGAGTACCGCCTCACCATCTTTCCCGATGGTTCTACCAGTATCCATGTGCAACCCATGAACAAACAGTCCATCTCGTTCACCGGAGAGATGGATACAGAAAAGTAATCATCTTCCCCCTTTAAAAGGACAAAAGAAGGCATTGTCAGTCTATTGTCAGGCAAATGTCAGACAACTATCCGCTTTTTGTTTCTTCCATCCCGGCAGAAAGCGGATACCTTCGTGTCCCGAAATCAAACAACAACCGGAACATGAAACAGATAATATGTATTCTTGCCCTGCTCCTAATGAGCGTCACGACAACAAAAGCACAAACCAGCCCGGCAACACCCTCCATCCGAGGTAAAATTCTCACAGAGGAAAAGCAACCGATAGAGTTTGCCAACATCGCCCTCCTTTCCGAAGATTCCACCTTCATACAAGGAACGTGCAGCCGAAGCGACGGTAGTTTTGAACTTCTCCCTCCCGCTCCCGGAAACTATCTACTACAAGTTTCTTCCATCGGTTACAAAACCCTTTGCCAGCCTTGCCCCACCGGGAGTACCCACAACTGGATATTGCAAACCGATGCCGTGCTACTTGCGGAAACCGTCATCACCGCCGCCCGCCCCGTTTTCCGACTAAAGGGCGGAAAGTTGGAGACAAGCGTACGGCAAACCCTGCTAGCATCCTTGAATGATGCCAACGACGTATTGAAACATATCCCCGGACTGCGCTCCTCTGATGAGGGGTATACCGTTTTTGGCAAAGGGACACCGGTCATCTATATAGATAACCGCCTTCTGCAAGACAACTCCGAACTACAACGCCTCTCTGCCGCCGATATTGAAAAAGTGGAGCTCATCACCAACCCGGGTGCAGAGTACGATGCTACCGTTAAAGCCGTTGTGCGCATACGCACCGTACGTAACAAAAGAGACTGTTTTGGCGGTAATTTCCGTGCAGGAATCACCCAACGGAGACGCAGCAACCATTACGGACAAGTCGATCTGAATTATCAGAAGAAAGGACTGTCCCTACTGGGCATGCTATACATCAATTATGAAAACAGAAAACGCCACCAGGAGGTTCGCTACCAGATACCGTCCGAAATACAATGGGATGTAAATAACCGGGTTCACTTATATAATAAGGGACTACTTGCCGGAGGAAAAGCAAGCGCCAGTTACGACTTCACCCCCCAACACAGCCTCGGTGCCTCCTATGAGTTTCATCGTACCCCCGATTATCACAGCAGTGACCATTCGGCATATACCGTCCGGGCAAATGAAGAATTGGCCGATCACACCATACATTCCTCCCAAAACTTGCAGCAAACCAACCGGCACCAGCTGAATGCCTACTATCAGGGCAGCATAAAGCAACTCCACATAAACTTCAACACCGACCTGGTATACGGAAAAAGTTATAATCACCAGGAGGCTAAAGAAGAAAGCCAGACCGAAGGCAATCGCGACATCAGCTCTTTCAACCACGCCGACAACCGCCTTTATGCCGCCAAGTTGATTCTGACCCATCCCCTTTGGAAAGGTGAACTGAAGACCGGTGCCGATTACACCTTCATCCGGCGAAATGACAATTTCCTGAACCGGCAGCACATACTTCCCGATACAGACAGTCAAATCGACGAAAGCAAGTCTGCCGTCTTTGCCGAATACTCACTGACATTAGGAAAAATCAGCCTTCTTGCAGGACTGCGCTTCGAGCATGCCGTCTCCGACTATTGGGAGCAGGAAAAGTACGTGTCCGGTCAAAGTCGTACTTACAATGACTGGTGCCCCAACCTATCGGTAGACTTTCCTCTCGGCAAAGCCCAAGCCAATCTCAGCTATACAGCCAAAAGCAACCGCCCCAGCTTCTTCCAGCTACGTAGCACACTGAGTTATAACAACCGTTTCATCTACGAAGGCGGAAACCCACTGCTCACCCCCGAAACCAACCACGACCTGCAGTTCACGGCCCTTTACAAGTGGGTACAATTCGGACTTAACTACCAATACCGCCGCAATGCCATTGCCTTCATGACCAAAGAATACGAGGACAATCCGGATGTTGTCATCTTCACTACCGGAAATTTCAAACGGATGCAGTATCTCACCGCCTCTGCCCATCTGTCACCCACCGTCGGCATCTGGAAACCGGAGCTCGGCATCTACTTCGCCCAACCGTTCTTCAAAGTCACCAATCAAGGCAGTAGCAAGAATATGAACCGCGGCAGCATTTACCTCTTTCTGCAAAACAGTCTCCAGCTTCCGGACGAGTGGATTCTCTCCCTTGATGCCGACTACCAGAGCGAAGGCAACTTCGGCGCCATGCTGCAACGTTCCTATTGGGGCATAGACGCTGGCATCCGCAAAACATTCTTCAACAAAAGGCTGACGCTTGGACTGCAAGCCAATGACCTGTGGAATTCCCGGTATGGCTCCTTCATGCTGTTCGGTCCCCGGCTGACCTATACGAAAAAGGCAAACCCGGACTCACGCAGCTTCTCCCTGAACCTAAGCTATCGTTTCAATGCAGCAGGCAAAGCGTACAAAGGAAAGCACGTATCGGAACAAGACTTGAAGCGGCTATAAACAGAACTTTGGGGAAGAAAGAGAAACAGAACAGAAGAATATTATACAAATAAGCCGACCTGCGGAGATATTTCAGCAATATTTTCCCTCAGAATGTTGCATCAAGTAAAAGTTTCTCTTATTTTTGCGGTTTAAGAACTATAAATTATAACTTTTCGACCCCAAAATACTATCATTATGGATACCAGCAAAATTGTAGGAGAAAAAATAAAATCACTCCGTGAAAGCCAATCCATCAGTATGGAAGAACTGGCACAGCGTTCGGGACTTGCTATCGAACAGATTGAACGTATAGAAAACAACATCGACCTTCCGTCACTGGCTCCCCTCATCAAGATAGCGCGTGTACTGGGTGTACGTTTGGGAACTTTTCTTGACGACCAGGATGAGAACGGTCCCGTGGTCTGCCGTAAGGACGAGTCGCAGAACAGTATCAGTTTCTCCAACAATGCCATCCACAGCCGCAAGCATATGGAGTATCATTCACTCTCCAAATCCAAAGCCGACCGCCATATGGAGCCGTTTATCATTGATGTGGCCGCTACGGACGACAGTGACTTTGTACTCTCCTCACACGAAGGCGAAGAATTCATCATGGTGATGGAAGGGACCATGGAAATCAGTTACGGCAAAAACACCTACCTGCTCGAAGAAGGTGACAGCATCTATTACGATTCCATCGTTCCGCACCACGTACACGCCTATGAAGGGCAGGCAGCCAAGATACTTGCAGTAGTTTATACACCAATTTAAATTAATGGAAAATTGAAAGGTGAAAATGGAAAATGATAAATACTTTCTATTTTCACCTTTCAACTTTCCACTTTCAACTTCCACATCATGTTATACGAACGTACCCTCGGCCAATGGTTGGAACATTGGGCCGAAACAACACCAGACAAAGAATATATCGTTTACTCTGACCGCAACCTGCGCTTCACCTGGAGCCAGTTCAACCGCCGGGTGGACGACATGGCCAAAGGACTTATCGCCATCGGCGTGGAACGGGGAACACACGTAGGTATCTGGGCAGCCAATGTACCCGACTGGCTGACTCTATTATACGCTTGCGCCAAGATAGGTGCCGTCTACGTAACGGTAAACACCAACTACAAACAGTCCGAGCTGGAATATCTCTGCCAGAACTCCGACATGCATACCCTCTGCATCGTCAATGGCGAAAAGGACAGTGACTTTGTGCAGATGACCTATACCATGCTTCCGGAACTGAAGACTTGCCAACGCGGACACTTGAAAAGCGAACGTTTCCCTTATATGAAAAACGTCATCTACGTGGGGCAGGAGAAGCACCGGGGCATGTACAACACGGCCGAAATACTTCTCTTGGGCGACAATATAGAAGACAGCCGCCTGAATGAGCTCAAAAGTCAGGTCACTTGCCACGATGTAGTGAACATGCAATACACCTCCGGCACTACGGGATTCCCGAAAGGCGTCATGCTGACCCACTACAACATTGCCAACAACGGTTTCCTTACCGGTGAGCACATGAAGTTTACCGCCGATGACAAGCTCTGCGTCTGCGTACCATTGTTCCACTGCTTTGGCGTGGTACTTGCCACCATGAACTGCCTGACACACGGCTGTACGGAAGTAATGGTGGAACGCTTCAACCCACTGGTAGTGCTCGCCTCTATCCACAAGGAGCGCTGCACGGCACTTTACGGCGTACCCACCATGTTCATTGCCGAACTGAACCATCCGATGTTCGACATGTTCGACATGTCCAGCCTCCGTACGGGTATCATGGCAGGTTCCCTCTGCCCGGTAGAGCTGATGAAGCAGGTGGAAGAGAAAATGTACATGAAGGTAACCAGCGTTTACGGGCTGACCGAAGCTGCTCCCGGAATGACCGCCACCCGGATAGACGACCCGTTCGACGTACGTTGCAATACCGTAGGACACGACTTTGAACATACGGAAGTAAAGGTTATCGACCCCGAAACCGGAGAAGAGTGTCCCGTAGGCGTACAAGGTGAAATGTGCAACCGCGGATACAACACCATGAAGGGTTACTACAAAAATCCGGAAGCCACGGCCGAAGTCATTGACGAGAACGGTTTCCTGCACTCGGGAGACCTTGGAGTGAAGGACAAGGACGGCAATTACCGCATCACAGGACGCATCAAGGACATGATTATCCGCGGTGGTGAGAATATCTATCCCCGCGAGATAGAAGAGTTCCTCTATCAACTGGAAGGCGTAAAAGACGTGCAGGTAGCCGGTATTCCCTCTAAGAAGTACGGTGAAGCCGTAGGCGCTTTCATCATCCTGCACGAAGGAGTGGATATGCACGAATCGGATGTACGAGACTTCTGCATCGGCAAAATATCCCGCTACAAGATACCCAAGTATATCTTCTTCATCAAAGAATTCCCCATGACGGGAAGTGGCAAGATACAGAAATTCAAGCTGAAAGACCTGGGATTACAGCTTTGCAAGGAGCAGGGGATTGAGATTGTGTAATAATAAAGGATAAGGGATTAAGGGTTAGGGATTATTGGGGTCGCATAGACTTTAATATAGGTATAAACCCATCCCTAATCCTTAATCCCTAACCCCTTATTTTTCTTCTTTTTCCGGATATTTCATATTCTCCTCTTTCATCTGTTCCAATACCTCATGCAGGTATTTGGCAGACTCCCATTTAGCCATCGGAAGGTCGTGGAGCAGGTAGTTGCCGCAATCTTGCGGAGCGGCACCGGGGACTTCACCTTCATATTCGGCAACAAAGCGGAAGGTGTCCTGCATCAGCGCCAGTATGTCCTGCGGCTTCAAGTCACCTTTCATCAGCAGATAATTACCGGTGAGGCAGCCCATGGGGCCCCAATAGATAATCTTGTCCTGCCACTGCGGGTCATTACGCAGGTAGGTGGCGGCAAGATGTTCGATAGTATGCAGAGCACCTTGTCCCAAGGCAGGCTCACGGTTGGGCTCTTTCATACGGATGTCGAAAGTAGTGACTGTTTCTCCGTTCACTTCATCCTGGCGGGATACGTAAATACCGCGCAACAAGCGGATGTGGTCAATTGTAAAACTGGGAATCTTCTTCATGAGTTATGAGTTATAAGTTATGAGTTATAAATTGCTGGGAAGGGTGGAGAGGAAGGTCCATATCGTGAGGAACGAACGCTCTGCCATGGTTCCCCAGAAATCGGCATACTGCGAAGCATGGTCCTCTACTCCGGGTGTGTCGCTGATGATGCGGAAGCTGAGAAAAGGAACATTGTACAGATAGCAAATCTGCGCAATGGCGGCAGACTCCATATCAACGGCAAGACCGTCGGGGAAACGTTGCTTGATGGTATCCAGCTCCGTACGGTTGGTGATGAACTGGTCGCCGGTACAGACAAGTCCACTGTGGATGCGGCTTTCCATTCCGGCTTCGTTCAGCGACAAGGCATGTTTCAACAGAGAGGAACATCCCTCGTAAGAGGCGGGAAAACCTTGCACTTGTCCGTACTCGTTACCGTCGCCGCACCAGACGTCGTGATACACCAGACGTTGGCTTGCCACTACATCCGTCACCTTCAGGCAAGCATCAATGCCGCCCGCCACACCGGTGCTGACGATGCAGTCCGGAGAAAAGCGCCGTATCAGTTCCGAAGCTCCTACCGCTGCACTCACCTTACCGATGCCACATTGCGTCAAGATTACATGGTTACCGCCCAATGTACCTTCCACATAGCGGAAACTACCATCGCCCGACGTATTCTTATCCTGCAAGCGCTCCACCAACCGGCGGTGTTCGCTGTCCATTGCACTGATTATCCCTATTGTCATATCTATAATAATTTAAGCTTGCATATTACCATTAAAGCACTTTAATCTTTTTTTGGAAAGGCAAAGGTACAACATTCTGCCGATAACGTGACAATAACAATCTGCATTTATGTATCTTTGCCACAAAAGCGAAGATAGGCTGCACCTCAACAAAACTTTTTCATGCAAGCATGAAAGTTCTGTATTCGGTTTGCACTATCTTTGCCCCACAATTGATTAATTGATAACTCATAACTTATAACTCATGAAGAAGCTTCTTCCCGACCTTATTGCCATCTTGGCATTCGTCCTTCTTTCCTTCGCCTACTTCTTCCCGGCGGATATAGAAAACCGTATTCTCTTTCAGCACGACACGGCTGCAGGAGCAGGGGCAGGACAAGAAGTCAAGGAGTATTACGAACAGACGGGCGAACGCAGCCGTTGGACAAACTCGCTGTTCGGCGGTATGCCCATGTATCAGATAGCCCCTTCGTATGACTCCACCAAGTCACTGCAGTGGGTACAGAAAGCCTACCAACTCTTCCTGCCCGACTATGTGTGCCTCACATTCATGCTGATGCTCGGCTTCTACATCCTGCTGCGCGTCTTCGGCATACCGGTCTGGCTGGCCGGACTGGGCGGTATCATGTGGGCATTCTCGTCCTATTTCTTTATCCTGATATCCGCCGGACACATCTGGAAGTTCATCACCCTTGCCTACGTGCCGCCCACCATAGCGGGCATCGTGCTCGCCTATCGTGGGAAACTGCTGTGGGGAGGCATCCTCACCGCCTTGTTCGTGGCCCTGCAAATCACCTCGAACCACGTGCAAATGTCCTATTACTTCTTCTTCGTCATCCTTTTCTTTGTGGGAGCCTACTTCGAGAAAGCATGGCGTACCAAGACATTGCCCCAGTTCTTCAAGGCAAGTGCCGTACTGATTGTGGCAGCCCTCGTCGGCATAGCCGCCAACGTATCCAACCTCTATCACACCTATGCCTACAGCAAAGAAACCATGCGCGGCAAAAGCGAACTGGTGCAGACCGGCGACGCTGCCAAGCAGACCAGTAGCGGGCTGGACCGCGACTACATCACCCAGTGGAGCTACGGCATCGACGAAACACTGACTCTGCTGGTGCCCAACTTCAAAGGCGGAGCATCTGCCGCCCTCAGCCAGAGTGAAACCGCCATGAGCAAGGCAAACCCGATGTACAGCAGTCTGTACGGCTCACTGACACAATATTTCGGTACCCAGCCCATGACGTCGGGTCCCGTCTACGTCGGAGCCTTCGTCTTGTTTCTGTTCGTACTGGGATGCTTCATCGTAAAAGGACCGTTGAAGTGGGCATTGATAGGAGCCACCTTCTTCTCCATCGTCTTGTCCTGGGGCAAGAACTTCATGCCGCTGACGGATTTCTTCATCGATTACGTCCCGTTGTACAACAAGTTCCGCGCCGTGTCCTCCATCCTTGTCATAGCAGAGTTCACGATACCTTTGCTGGCTATCTTTGCCCTGAAACGCCTGCTCGAAGAGCCGGAAATCTTAAAACAGGAAAAGAAGCCCCTCGGCATCAGCCTGCTGCTCACTGCAGGCATCGCCCTGCTGCTTGCCGTTGCCCCGGGCAGCATCGGCTCCGGCTACGTGCCCGCCCAAGAGGCACAGATGCTGCAGAATGCCGTCAACCAGCAGATGATACCCGCCAACGAACTCTCCGGCATCCTTGCCAACTTGGGAGAGATGCGTGCCGAACTCGTCAGCAGCGACGCCCTGCGTAGCTTCATCATCATAGGCATCGGCTGCAGCCTGCTCTGGCTCTATGCAAGCGGCAAGCTGCGCAGCTCGCTGACCATTGCAGGTATCACCATACTCTGCCTGGCAGATATGTGGGGGGTCAACAAGCGCTATCTGAATGATGCCCAGTTCGTGCCCCACTCCATCCGTACGGAAACCTTCACCAAGACGAATACAGACGAGCTGATACTGCAAGATACCAGCTTGGACTATCGTGTATTGAACTTTGCCACCAGCACCTTCGATGACAACAATACCTCCTACTGGCACAAAAGCGTCGGCGGTTATCACCCGGCCAAGCTGCGCCGCTACCAGGAAATGATAGAGCATCACATCTCTCCCGAAATGCAGGCGGCCTACAAGGCCATTGCCACCGCCGGAGGTGAGATGGACAGCGTGGATGCCAATAAGTTCCGCGTACTGAACATGCTGAACACCAAATACTTCATCTTCCCTGCAGGACAGCAAAGACAAACCGTTCCCATCCTCAACCCGCACGCCTACGGCAATGCATGGTTTGTAAACAAGGTGCAGTATGTGAACAACGCCAACGAAGAGATTGACGCCCTGGACAGCATCATACCCACAGAGACAGCCGTAGTGGATGCCCGCTTCAAGGATGTACTGAAAGGCGCCACGGAAAGTTATAAAGACAGCCTCTCCAGCATCCGCCTGACAAGTTACGCACCTAACCGCCTGACGTACGAAACAAACAATGCCCAAGACGGTATTGCCGTATTCTCCGAAATCTATTATCCGGACGGCTGGCACGTAACCATCGACGGACAGCCTGCCGAACTGGCACGCGCCGACTATATCCTGCGCACAATGTATGTTCCTGCCGGACAGCACACCATAGAAATGCGCTTTGACCCCACCAGCCTGCACGTGACGGAAGGCATCGCCTACGGAGCACTGGCACTGCTGGTGATAGGTATCATCGTGGCAGTGCTGATAACTAAAAGGAAGTATGTAAAGGCATAAAAAAAATATCATATCATTCCCCCACAAGCACCCGACGCATTCCGCTATTCATACCCTGATACGGAATGCGTCGAGTGCTTATGTCCGTTCCGTTATTCCCTCATGTTTGTTCTGTCATTCCCTTATGTCTGTTCTGTCAACCCCTATATATTGATGAAAAACCACGGCTGTGAAGCATATTCTTCACAGCTGTGGCACGTCTTCTTCACGACTGTGGAAAAGGCGTACCACAGCCGTGCGCACATGATAAACCCAAAGGCTTCTCAAGACAAACCACCGTGCAAAACACAACAGAAGCCTATGTAGCACACAACGGAAGCCTATGCAAGAGACAAGAAAGCCCGGTCAGATGCGCAAAAAAACCGTTTCTACCCTCCCGGGTAAAAACGGTTCAAGTCAATAATACATGAAAAAACGCTATTTAGAGAGAGTCTCTTCTATAACGGAATGGTTCTCTTCCTTCTTCACTCATCATCAGCAGTTCTCCGAACTGACATCAAAGTTAGGGAAGCATAACAAGAACAACAAATAGAATCTACGAAAAGGCATATCTCATCGACAGAACGGAAAAGAATGAACCCTACAATAGGGAAAAGAATGAAAAAAAAGCTATAAACAGTCGGCAGAACGATATATTTCAGTAACTTTGCTAACGTGAAAACAAGCTGCACCCCAGCATAAAAAAATGAACAGTATGGAAACTACCAGACAAAATAAAATAGCCCGTCTCTTGCAGAAGGAACTGAGTGATATCTTCTTGTTGCAAACCAAGTCCATGCCCGGCATACTGATTTCCGTCAGTGCCGTACGCATCAGCTCCGACATGAGCGTGGCACGCGCTTATCTCAGTATATTCCCCTCGGAGAAAAGCGAAAAAATAGTCAAGAACATCAACGGAAACATGAAATCCATACGCTTTGAACTGGGTACCCGCGTACGCCACCAACTACGCATTATCCCCGAACTGAAGTTCTTCGTAGACGACTCACTGGACTATCTGGAACGAATTGACGAACTGCTGAAATAATGTCCCTTCCCTTCTTTATAGCCCGCCGCTACCTCTTCTCCAAGAAGAAACACAATGCCATTAATATCATCTCCGGTATTTCGGTGTGTGGAGTGGCATTGGCTACGTTGGCGTTGGTATGCACCTTGTCCGTGTTCAACGGTTTTCAGGACATGGTGGCAGGCTTTTTCACAGCCTTCGACCCGGAACTGAAAATCACCGCCCGCGAAGGTAAGGTTTTCGACCCGCACGAAGCGTGCATCCGGCAAGTACACGCCCTGTCCGAGATTGACGTGTGGACGGAAACACTGGAAGAGAATGCCATGGTGCAGTACAAGGACCGCCAGGCAATGGCCGTCATCAAGGGAGTGGAGGACAATTTCGAACAGCTTACCTCCATTGACAGCTTGCTCTATGGGACGGGAAAGTTCCTGCTGAGCGACTCGGTGGTGGACTATGGTTTTCTGGGTGTGGAACTTATATCCGAGTTGGGCACCGGCATTCAGTTCGTGGACCCGTTGCAGGTCTATGCCCCCAAACGAAACGTACGGGTAAACATAGCCAACCCCACTGCGGCTTTCAACCGGGAATATCTCTTCTCGCCCGGCGCCATCTTTGCCGTCAACCAGCAAAAATACGATTCACGCTACATACTGACGTCACTCGACTTTGCCCGCCGTCTGTTTAATTATGACACGGAAGTCTCTGCCATCGAGATGAAACTGAAACCCGGTTCCAACATCGGCTCCGTACAAAAGAAAATAGCAGGCATTCTCGGCGACCGGTTCATTGTACAGAACCGCTACGAGCAGCAGGCCGATGTTTTCCGCATCATGGAAATAGAGAAACTCATCTCTTATCTCTTCCTCACCTTCATTCTGGGTATCGCATGCTTCAATGTCATCGGTTCGCTGTCCATGCTGATACTGGACAAACGGGAGGACGTGGAGACACTGCGCAACCTGGGTGCCGATGACCGGCTTATAGCGCGCATCTTCTTGTTCGAAGGCAGGATGATTTCTGTATTCGGCGCCCTCTCCGGCATCGTTTTAGGATTGTTGCTGTGCTTTCTGCAGCAACGTTTCGGGTTGATTTCATTGGGGGGAGGCAATGGAAGTTTTGTAGTGGACGCTTATCCGGTAAGTGTACATGCCACGGATATTATTCTGGTATTCTTAACGGTCATCACTGTAGGCTTCTTGTCCGTATGGTATCCGGTGAGATACCTCAGCAAGCGGCTGCTGAGAAAAAGATAAAAAAACAGTTACTTCTTACGGATAATCGTCAATCCGTCACGCAGGGGAAGAATGACTTTCTCCACACGCGCATCCCGCGCCACCAAATCATTGAAGGCTTTGATACTGATTGTTTGCAGGTCTGTGCGATGGGGTTGTTCTTCCAGCACATGGCCATCCCACAAGGTATTGTCGGCAATGATATATCCACCGCCGGAAAGGCGGGCGAGCACCATTTCATAATACTCTATGTATTTACGCTTATCTCCGTCAATAAAGGCAAGGTCGAAAGTGAGGTCCAGTTGCGGTACCAGCTCCAAAGCATCACCGATGTAGAACCTGATTTTATCCGCGTAATCGGAATTCTCCAGCCACGGACGGGTGAAGTCCTCCTGCTCGTCGTTGATTTCAAACGTATGCAGCATCCCGCCCTCTGGCAGTCCTTCTGCTATGCAAAGTGCGGAATATCCGCTATAAGTCCCTATCTCCAGCACCTGCCGGGGACGAATCATCCGGACAAACATCTTGAGCATACGCCCCTGCAAATGTCCGGAAGCCATGCGGGGATATAGCAACTTGACATGCGTGTCGCGATAGAGCGCTTTCAGATAATCGCCCTCATCATCAATGTGCTGCAAAATGTATTCGTCAATCGTCACTTTGTTAATGGATTATAGGTTAGGGATAAGGGATTAGGGGTTAGGGGTTAGTTCTGCGCACAATTATTAATTAATCATTAACCGCTAATCCCTAACCCCTTATCCTTAATCCCTTATCCTACAAGTATCTGTTACTGTTAGGCAGCACACTATCTTCAGCATGCTTCAAGGCATCTTCTACGACATTGATTTCAAGGAAAGAGGTCTGTGTGCCTTCCTTACCGCTACTCAGGTAGCCCACCATGTCCGTAGGACATAAACGGCCTTCCTTCAACAAGCGGCGCAAGGCTGCAAAGTAATACTCCTGCCCGTTGGCAAGTTCGGGCATATAGATAGCTTCCACACCGTAGGAAAGGGCAAGGTGCCGCATGGTCTTTTCCTTGTAGCAGATGGCCAATACCGGATATTTGCCACGGAAAGCGGCAAGGTTACGGGCAGTACGGCCGCTGTAACTGTCGGTGATGATTGCACGGATTTTCAGTTTGGTGGTAGCCTTTACCGCTTGTTTGGCCAGGAACGCAGTCACGTCGTTGCTGTTCTCGTCCAGCGGAATACGGATATCGTTGTCAGACAGCTTGTCTTTCTCCGCTTGGGCGGCAATCTTGGTCATCGTCTTCACCGCTTCTACCGGATACTTTCCATAGGCGGTTTCACCGCTCAACATCAAGGCATCCGTACGATAATAGATGGCATTGGCAATGTCCGTTACCTCCGCACGGGTGGGACGCGGATTGGAAATCATGGTATGAAGCATCTGTGTGGCAACAATCACCGGCTTCTTGGCAAGAATACACTTGCGGATGAGCACACGCTGGATGCCCGGAATACGTTCCTGCGGAACTTCAATACCGAGGTCACCGCGAGCTATCATCACACCGTCGGCTACTTCCAGGATTTCATCGATATTATCAACGCCTTCCTGGTTCTCAATCTTAGCAACAATACGGATATCGCTGTTATGAGCGTCAAGAATCGCCTTGATGTCGAGTATATCCTGCTTATTGCGCACAAAGGAGTGGGCAATGAAGTCTATGTTCTTCTCAATGGCATAAAGGATATTGGTGCGGTCCTTCTCAGTCAGAGAAGGCAGATTGATGCGGACGCCGGGAACGTTGACGCTCTTGCGGCTGCCCAGAGTAGCCTCATTCTGTACTTCGCAGAGCAGGTAGTCGGGGGTCTTCTCTACAACAACCAACTCCAAGTCACCGTCATCAATAAGGATATGGCCGTCCACATTCAAGTCTTTGACGAAATGGGGATAGGATACCGAGATACATTCACGGGTAGTCTCCTGCTCCGGGTTGCCTACCACCTTCACGCGGTCGCCCGCCTTGAAAGGAATGGGCTCAGCCAGAACCGTCGTGCGGACCTCCGGTCCTTTCGTATCCATCAGGATAGCGATGCGGTTGGAAACCGAACGCACATTGTTAATCAACTTCTCGGCACCTTCACGGCCAAGATGTGCAGTATTCATACGTACAACATTCATACCTGCATCGAACAACTGCTTTATAAAATCAACATCACAGCGCTGGTCAGAAATCGTTGCGACAATCTTCGTTTGCTTCAATAACATAATCTATATACCTATTTTATTTAATAATCTTTTAATGCCTCCATGGCCAGACGGTAGGAGTTCAGCCCGAAACCGAGAATGACACCCTTGCAAGCGCAGGAAATCATGGACACATGACGAAAAGCCTCGCGGGCATGTACATTAGAGATATGCACCTCAATCACCGGAGAAGTGACCGAACGGATAGCATCTTGCAGAGCGATGGACGTATGGGTGTAAGCACCCGCATTCAAAATGATGCCGTCCACATCAAAACCTACCTGCTGAATCTTGTCTATCAGCTCTCCCTCAATGTTGGACTGGAAATAGTCAATCTGTACATCCGCATATTTCTTACGGAGTTCGGCAAGGTAGTCTTCAAAAGTAACGCTACCGTAAATGGAAGGTTCACGTTTGCCCAAGAGATTTATATTGGGGCCGTTAATAATCTGTATCCTCATAACACAATTTTTTATACCTTTGCGGTGCAAAGATAGTGCAAACCGAAAGCAGATGCAAATTTATTTGCAATTTGCTGAAATGCAGCCTATTTTCGCGAAGCAAAGGTAGAAAAAAGAAATGAAATCAGAAGAAAAATCCACGAATAAGGAGAAACAAACGCTGATAATCAGAAAGTACCACCAGTATCTGAAACTGGAAAAAGCACTCTCACCCAATACAGTGGATGCTTACCAAACAGACTTACAGAAGCTGCTGCACTTTCTGGAAGGAGAGGGTATCGCTATCCTTGACACTACCCTGGATGACTTGCAGCATTTTGCCTCCGGACTGCACGACATCGGCATCCATCCCCGCTCGCAGGCACGCATCTTGTCGGGCATCAAGTCATTCTTCCATTTCCTCGTCATGGCCGACTACCTGGAGGGAGACCCCAGCGAACTGTTGGAGGGACCCAAAATCGGATTCAAGCTTCCAGAAGTACTGACAGTGGAAGAGATAGACCGCATCATCTCCGCCATTGACCTAGGCACAAACGAGGGGCAACGCAACCGGGCCATCCTCGAGACTCTATACAGTTGCGGCCTACGGGTATCGGAACTGTGCAACCTGAAAATCTCCGACTTGTATTTCGACGAAGGCTTCATCAAGGTAGAAGGTAAGGGCAGCAAACAGCGCCTTGTACCCATATCGTCCCGTGCCATCAAGGAGATAAGGAACTGGTTCGTGGACCGCAATGGAGGCTGGAAAATCAAGAAGGACTTCGAGGACTATGTATTCCTGGCACGCTGGGGCAAAAATATCTCGCGCATCATGGTATTCCATCTCATCAAGGAACTGGCGAAGAAGGCCGGCATCACCAAAAACATCAGTCCGCACACCTTCCGCCATTCCTTTGCCACCCACCTGCTTGAAGGAGGCGCCAACCTGCGCGCCATACAAAGTATGCTGGGTCACGAATCTATCGCTACAACAGAAATTTACACACATATTGACCGGCACAGATTGCGCAGTGAAATCATAGAACATCATCCCCGCAATATAAAGTACCGCAAAGAGCGGGAAATTCATTAAATTATGATAAAATTGCTGCGCGAGTTAACAAACTGTAATAGGATTTAATATCTTTGCGTTGTTGTGTCCATGCCCAAACAGTACACTAAAATGGAATAGACAAATTTCAATTACAAACAATTAATTTATACCTAAAATGACTAAGAAATTGTATCTGCCGTTTTTAATGGCAATGGTTGTTGCATTAATGACATCGTGCAGCAAAAAGATGGGTGAATTGTCATCAGATTATTTCACCGTAACTCCTCAAGTTCTGGAAGCTGTGGGTGGTAAAGTTCCCGCTACAATCAACGGAAAATTCCCCGAAAAGTACTTCAACAAGAAGGCTGTGGTAGAAGTGACCCCTGTGCTGAAATGGAATGGCGGCGAAGCTAAAGGCCAGTCGGCTGTGTTCCAGGGCGAAAAAGTAGAAGGTAACGACCAGACTATCTCTTACAAGATGGGCGGCAGCTACACTATGAAGACATCTTTCGACTATGTACCGGAAATGGCCAAATCCGAACTGTATCTGGAATTCAAGGCTACAGTAGGCAAAAAGACTGTCACTATCCCTGCTGTAAAAGTAGCTGATGGTGTAATCTCCACTTCTGAGATGCTGGAACAAACATTGGGCAGCGCTAACCCCGCCAATGGTGACGACGCTTTCCAACGTATCATCAAAGAAAAGCATGACGCCAACATCATGTTCTTGATTCAACAAGCCAACGTACGCGCCAGCGAATTGAAGACTGCCAAAGAATTCGGCAAAGAAGTGAAAAACATAGACGAAGCTGAAAACAAGAAAATCAGCAACATCGAAATCTCCGCATACGCTTCTCCCGATGGTGGTGTAGGCTTGAATACTACACTGGCTGAGAACCGCCAGGACAACACGGCTAAAATCATCAACAGAGATTTGAAGAAAGCAAAAATCGATGCAGCAGTAGACACCAAGTATACGGCTCAGGACTGGGAAGGCTTCCAGGAACTGGTATCCAAATCAAACATCCAAGATAAAGAATTGATTCTTCGCGTTCTTTCCATGTATCAGGATCCTGAACAAAGAGAACAAGAAATCAAGAACATCTCTTCTGTTTATAAGACTTTGGCTGACGAAATCCTGCCGCAACTGCGTCGTTCACGCCTGACTTTGAACTACGAAATCATCGGTAAGTCTGACGAAGAAATCGCAAACCTCGCCGACAGCGATGCCAAGCAGCTGAACATCGAAGAATTACTGTATGCCACCACCTTGACTAAAGATGCTGCCAAGCAAGAAGCCATCTTCACAAAAGCTACTCAAATCTACCCGAACGATTTCCGTGCTTACAACAACTTAGGTAAACTGGCTTATCAGGCTGGTGATCTTGACAAGGCTGAAAGCTACTTCAAGAAAGCTCTCTCCATCAAGGATGCTCCTGAAGCAAACATGAATCTCGGTCTGATTGCCTTGACCAAGGGCGACAGAACAGCAGCAGAAAGCTATCTGAGCAAGGCTTCCGGTTCTAAGGAACTGAACGAGGCATTGGGTAATCTGTATGTTGCTCAAGGACAGTACGACAAGGCTGTCAGCTCATTTGGCGACACTAAGACTAACAGCGCTGCTTTGGCACAAATCCTGGCTAAGGACTACAACAAGGCTAAGAACACACTGGCTGCTATCGAAAGACCAGACGCTTATACTGACTACCTGATGGCTGTACTTGGCGCAAGAACCAACAATACATCTATGGTAACCAGCAGTCTGAAGAATGCCATTGCAAAAGAACCGGCTTTGGCAAAGAAGGCTGCTTCTGACCTGGAATTCGCCAAATACTTCACTAACACTGACTTTATGAATATCATCAAATAATAAAGGTTAGATTGAAAAGAACGTGCCCGGCATAGAAATATGTCGGGCATTTCTTTTTATTCACACCAAAAAGAAGTATTTTCGCGACGAAGTATCAGAAAAAGAACCGGAATGAAGAAAATCTATCTTGCATACCTTCTGCTTATTATATTGTCTGCCTGCGGCAGCAAAAATACAAATTCAGTCTACCTAAATGGTGAAATCAAAGGGCTGGGGAATGATACCCTTTATATATATGGTACGGACAAGTTCTATAACCGTATGGACACTCTGCTTGTCAAGGATGACAAGTTCTCTGCAACCCTCACCACCGACACACTTGCCTCTACATGGTTGCAATTCAGTGACGGTACGGAATATCCGCTTTACCTGGACAAAGGAGACAACATAAAGATAAAAGGTTCTGCCGCCGAACTTACTTCACTGGAAATCACGGGGAATGTTCCCAATGAAGAACTGACCGCCTTTCAGAAAGAGTTGAAAGGTTTGAGTACTCCCTCGGAGAAAGCATTGGAAGAAAAAGCAGAAGCCTTCATCAACAGCCATCCTTCTTCACTGGTAAGTATCTATCTGCTGGAGAAATATTTCGTGCAAAAACCGCAACCGGACTTCTCCTTAATCAAAGAAATGACAGAACACATGACTGGAGGCCTGAAAGACCGCCCATATGTGGACGAACTGCTTGACCTTATCCAAGAAGAAGAGAAGGTATCCGTCGGGAAAACCATCCCTTACGTCAACCTGCCCAATGCCAAAGGCACACAAATCAGCCGTACTAGCTTTAAGGACAAATATCTGTTGATACATTTTTGGGCATCTTGGGACCCGCAAAGCATGGAAGCCAACGCTGCCCTGCGCCGGATTTACAAGAAAGAAGAAAAGAACAAGCTATTCGCACTCTGGGGCATTTCCTTGGATATCGACAGAAAGGAATGGGAAGAAGCAATCAAAAGAGATACCCTGAAGTGGGAACAGAGTTGTGATTTCTCCGGATGGAACACAGCGCCCATCAAACAGCTCGCCATACAAGCATTGCCTGCCAATCTGTTCCTTAGCCCTTCCGGAAAAATTGAAGGGAAGAATATGAGTGAGGAAGACATCAAAAAGAAACTGGAGGAGATAGAGCAAAAGGAAAAAGAGAAGAAAGAGAGTGAAAAGAAACTCAAAAAACAAAACCGACGGTAGCCTATCCTGCCATCACTAACCCCTAATCACTAAAAACGTGCTCATAAAAGTTTTTGGAGCGGCTGTTCAAGGTATTGACGCAACCCTCATCACCATTGAAGTCAACAGTTCCAGAGGCTGTATGTTCTATTTAGTCGGTTTGCCGGACTCTGCGGTCAAAGAAAGCCATCAACGTATCATATCTGCTTTGCAGGTCAACGGCTACCGGATGCCGACCAGCAATATTGTCATCAACATGGCTCCGGCTGACATCCGCAAGGAAGGTGCAGCTTACGATTTACCTTTAGCCATCGGCATACTTGCCGCCAGCGAAGTTATCCAGTCCGATAAGCTGGAACGCTATCTGCTGATGGGTGAACTAAGCCTTGACGGCAGCCTGCAACCTATCAAAGGAGCACTCCCCATTGCCATCAAGGCCAGAGAACTGGGGTTTGAGGGTATGATTGTACCGCAACAGAATGCCCACGAAGCGGCAGTAGTAAACAATCTGAAAGTGTACGGAGCGGGAAACATCAAGGAAGTTATAGAATTCTTTAATGGCACGCAGGAATTAACCCCTACGTTAGTCAACACCCGCGAGGAATTCTATTCCCAGCAGAGCAACTTTGATTTCGACTTTGCAGAAGTAAAAGGGCAGGAAAATGTGAAACGAGCCTTAGAGGTAGCTGCTTCGGGCAGCCACAATATACTTCTCATCGGTTCGCCGGGCAGCGGTAAGTCCATGCTTGCCAAGCGTCTGCCATCTATACTTCCTCCCCTCTCTTTGGGAGAGAGTCTGGAAACGACCAAGATTCATTCTGTTGCCGGAAAGTTGGGCAAAGACGGTGGACTCATCTCGAAACGCCCGTTCCGCGCCCCTCACCACACCATTTCTACGGTAGCGATGACCGGTGGAGGAAGTTTCCCCCAGCCCGGTGAAATCAGTCTGGCACATAACGGAATTTTATATCTTGATGAACTGCCAGAGTACAGCCGTAACGTATTGGAGGTTCTTCGCCAACCGCTGGAAGATAGGAAGATTACCGTGTCACGCATCCGATGCAATGTAGAGTATCCGGCAAGTTTTATGCTGGTAGCCTCTATGAATCCGTGCCCATGCGGGTATTACACGCATCCCACCAAGGCTTGTGTGTGCAGTCCCGGACAAGTACAAAAGTACCTGAACCGCATATCCGGACCTTTGCTCGACCGTATCGACCTGCAAATTGAAGTCACCCCACTCCCCTTTGAAGAGATGGCAGATTCTCGCCCCGGCGAATCGAGCGCCACCATACGCGAGCGTGTGATACGTGCCCGACAAATTCAAGAAGCAAGGTATGCAGACATTCCCGGCATATATTGTAATGCCCAGATGAACAGTAAACTGCTTGCTCGCCACGCCCGTCCGAATGACAAAGGACTTGCCATGCTCAAAACTGCCATGAACCGCCTAAACCTTTCGGCCCGCGCCTACGACCGTATATTGAAAGTATCACGCACCATCGCCGACCTGGAAGGCTGCGAATTGATACAGCCGGCACACTTGGCGGAAGCTATCGGATATAGAAATCTGGATAGGGAGGACTGGGCAGGATGAAAAAGGGATTAGCGGTGAGCGATTAACAGTCAGCCCCTTTAATCCCTAATCCCTAATCTCTAACCCTTATTTTTCTATCCGAATGCGCGCATCCACCGCTATCACCTGCTTTTCAGTCGCCAACAATGGATTGATATCCATCTCCTTGATTTCCGTTGCAAAGCGCAGCAAGGTGGAAAGCCGTACAATAATTTCGGCAAATTTATCTTCATTCACTCCCTTCTGCCCACGCGTACCTTTGATAATCTTATAGGCACGCAACGAGTGAATCATGGAGTAAGCCTCCTCGTAGGACAACGGTGCAAGACCGGAAGATATATCCTTCAGCACCTCCACAAAAATACCGCCCAGACCGCAGAGTACCACATGTCCGAACTTCTCTTCATATTTGGCACCGATAAACAATTCCGTCCCTTTCAACATCGGCTGCACCATGATAGCACTAGCTTCGGGAATCTGCATCATACGGTCGAATTCCAATGCCAAATGCTGTTCACTCTTGATATTGAGCACAACACCGCCCACATCCGACTTATGCACCGGCCCCACCACCTTTGCCACCACCGGGAACCCCGTGCGACGCGCAAAGGCAAGCACTTCTTCCTTGTTGTCCGAAACAAACTCCTCCACAATAGGAATACCTGCAGAGCGGAGCAATGCCTGCACATAGTGCGGGGCGATATAACCGTCCGCAGGAATGGAATCTATAATCCGGCGGATACGGGGAACATCCACTCCAAAGAGCTCGATTTCATTATTGGCAGGCCGCGGGGCATTCATTATCCGCGAAAGTGCCGTGCCGAGAGTCACCTCATCGGCAAAGTTCACATGGCCCTTTGCCAGGAAAGCGGCAACCTCGGCTCCCGCCGTATTGATGGAAGGAAGAATCGGAAAAATCGGCTTCTTGCAATGCAGCATCTTCTCGTGCAGCACATCATACATTTCAAACATGGTCACCAGCCCCGGAGTGCCGAAAATAGCCATTACAGCATCAATATTGTCAAACTTCTCCTCACAATACTCCAGACAGAGGCGCAGATGTTCCGGCGTACCCGTAGCCAGAATATCAATGGGATTCCCCACAGCCGCACCGGGGAAAAGCTTACCCTTAAGTTCCTCCGCCACCGGTCCTTCCAGTTTCGGAACATTCAGTCCACCCTTACTCAATGCATCGGTCAGCATCACTCCCGGACCGCCGGCATGGGTAATGATGGCGAAGTTTTTCCCTTTCAGTTCCGGCAGTGTGAAGATACAACCTACGGTCGTCAACTCCTCGCGCGAATAGCAACGCACAATACCCGCCTTACGGAACAAAGCCTCTACCGCCGAATCGCTACTGGCAATGGCCCCCGTATGCGAACTCGCCGCCCGGCTGCCGCTTTCGCTACTGCCCGCCTTGATGGCCGCAATCTTGCAGCCCTTCTTGATGAGCGAGGATGCATGAAACAGCAGACGGTCGGGGTCACCGATACTCTCTATATAAAGAAGTTTTATTCTGGAATCCGCTTCCGGATTGAAGTGTTCGTCCATGTATTGCAACACATCCTCCACGCCGATTTGCTTGGCATTGCCCACAGACCATACAGAGTTGAACTGCAATCCCTTGGTCACGGCGCTCTCCAATATGAACACCGCTGTGGCACCGGAGCTGGAAATCAGGTCCACCCCTTGCGGATGCAGTTGCGGGATGGGCTGGCTGAATACACTGTGATGCCACGAGTTCATAAAACCGATACAGTTGGGGCCTATCAGAGAGGCTCCATACCGGTTCACCGTTTCCAGTATGCGATCTTCCAGCACAGCACCCTCATGGGTCTCCTCACCAAAACCGGCAGAAAGGATAATGAACGCCTTCACCTGCTTCTCCGCAGCAAGCATCTCCACCGCATCGGGACAAAGCGCGGCAGGTATGGCAAGGATGGCAAGGTCCGTATCGGGAATGTCCTTCACATCCGCAAAGGCAGCAACACCCTGCACTTCAGTCTCTTTCGGATTCACGGCACGAAGCTCACCGGTATATCCGCCGCTAAGCAGATTTTTCAGGATAGCCCCTCCGGGTTTGTGTACATTGTTGGATGCCCCCACTACCACAATACTGGCCGGGTGAAGTAATTGGCTTGTTATCATAGTCTGTTTTACATTAAGTTAATGATTCATGCACAAATATACATTTTCCATACATAAAAGCAATCGGTAAAAGAGAAAATAAGCTTAATCCCTTTGCAAAATATAAATAAGTTTACGGAAGTATATATATTTGTGCCATCAATAACAATACGCAGAAAACTACCCTATATGGAAAGCCGTGTCAAAGAGATAGATTATCTGAAATGCATCTTCATCACCCTGATGATTATCTTCCACCTTGTATATATAGGCGACAAGTATCCGTATGCGAAACAAATCGTCTATACGTTCCACATGTCCGCTTTCCTGATTATTTCGGGCTATCTGGCCAATAACCGGAAGGATGCCCGAAGCTTTCTCCGCAAGCTTCTATGGATTTTCATTCCGTATGCCTGCATGGAGGCGGCCTATACGGTGATGTCGCATTTCCTGCCCGTACGCGAAAGTGTAGATGCCATTACTCCTACCGTATTGCTCGACAAGATATTCCTCCATCCGATGGGGCCTTACTGGTATCTGCATACACTGATTCTGTGCAGCCTCATCTATTATATCACATTCCGCTATGTACGGCTGTCGGTTGTCTCCCGGCTGGTTGTGACCGGTGTCTGCCTGTTTGCCCTTTCCCATTGGGGAGGATTGATGAACTTCTCCAATGCCCTCTATTTCCTTATCGGCATGACAGTGAGCCAAAGCGGGCTTCGTTTTACACAAGTCTTTCGTGCCACAACCTTCGCCATTGTTCCATTCGTAATACTATGCTGTTTTCCCGCCAATCTGGATAGAGGTACTCTGGCAGGAGTCGCCATCACCTGGCTTTCCATCAGCCTGCTGTTGGCAGCCTACGGCTATCTGCCGGTACAAGCCAAACGGCTTTCCTTCTTTATAGGGCGCAATACGCTGGTCATACTCCTTTTCTCACCCATTTTCACCATTCTGTCCAAGGCGTTTCTGCCCGTGTTCGCCTTCGACCCTACGGGGATGCTGTTCCTTGTCACTGCCACCGCCTTCACTCTTAGCGGCTGCATGGGTATGGCGTGGGCTATGGACAAGATGCACGTTTCCAGATTCTTCTTCGGGAAGAGGACTATATTGTGCTGAGACGGTTCACGTCTTCGCCCACAAAGGGAAGTTTCACCACAAACTCCTTTTCGTCCTTAAGAATCTCCACCAGCGTGCCGTATAGGGCATACTGCCGTTGCAGGTTCTTCAATCCCGCCCTATTACTGGCCACATAGTTGCGCAACTGAAGATTGTTGCGTACCGTAATCCCTTCGTTTCCTATGGATATATGGACTATCAGCGGCGACTTCTTTGTACTGATATTATGCTTCAAGGCATTCTCCACAAGCATCTGTATGCTGGCAGGAATGACGAGACAATGATGATTCCGCAAATCATCTTCTATCTCCACATGCAGCGCATCGCCAAAGCGGATATGCTCCAGGTATAAATACGACTCTACGAACGACAGTTCTTCCTGCACGGTCACCGTAGCTCTGCCATGCGTAGTGAGCAGATAACGGTACACCGTAGACAGCTTCTTGGCAAACCGGTTCGTCTTTTCGGTATCCTGATAAGCAAGGGAGGCAAGGACATTCAGACTATTGAATAAGAAATGGGGATTAATCTGGTTTTTCAGCACCTCGAACTGATACAGCGCCTTCTCCTTCTCGATGACAGCCATCTGCTTCTCCATCTCCGAACGTTGCAGGCTATAGAAGAATATCTCTATCTGCAGAACGATAATCCAGTTCCACGGCACTACCGGCAGGGAGTTTCTCAGGATATGCCAGAAATTTCCATGCCCGCCCATCAGCAGGAAGTTCAAGATGTACGTCAACAGAACAGCCAGTGCAGTGGTCAACACAATATCCACCAGAATCCTCACCGCATTGTTGCGCTGTTTCAGTCTTTTATATATCAAGTTGATAACCCCAAAGTCGATGAACCCCAGCCCTATGCACAAAGGAAGATTCAGAAAGAACTGCACCATGATATTCGCATACCACGGCTTACCGCTGATGACGTTATAAACGCACCCTATGACAAGCAACGAGACGGAAACCGTCAGTATAAAAAGGAATATGTATCTCTTATGCCTCATAACTTATAACTCATACCACTCCGTCCACCCATTTCAAGAAATCGGCCACGCGACTGCGGCTCACCAATACCTCGTGCGGGCACTCCGGCTCGAAGTAAAGCTTCAAGCGACTGCCGAAGTACCTGGAACTCTTCCGGATGGACCTAATGTTGGATATGCAGCTCCTTGAAACCCTAAAGAAAACATCCCTATCCAGCATTCCCTCCAACTGGTCCAGCGAGTAGCTGATGATATACCGTTTCCCGGAGAAGAGGTGCAGATAAGTCAGCTTGTCCTCACTATAAAAGAAAGCGACATCCGGAGTTTCTACGTAGCGGAAGGTATCGCCCACCTGCACCAGAAAACGGTTCTTCTTGTTGGCTGCCAAGTAGCCGAGTTCCAGTTGCCGATATTCGGGAGCCGCAGAACGGAGGGCACTGTTGTGCTCGAACTTGCACAAGGCTGCTTCTAGGTCGCTTTCTTCAATGGGTTTCAGCAGATAGTCGATGCTGTTTACCTTGAAAGCCTTGATGGCATATTCGTCGTAGGCGGTGGTGAAGATAACGGGCAAATCGACGGGACACTGCTCGAATATCTCAAAGCTCAACCCGTCGGACAAGCGGATATCTACAATCATCAAGTCCAGGCTACCCTGACGCAAGAGCAGTACAGCCTGCTCCACGCTCTCTGCCCAGCCCGCCAACTGCCAGGAAGGGCGCAGCCGTTGCATCATACGCTTCAGCTCTTCGTAGGCGAAGCGCTCATCTTCTACTAATAAATACTTTACCATACAACATGTCTGTTATTGCGACAAAGATACTATTTTACCTCTTGTCTTTACTAAAATGGCATTTGTCATTTCAGCGTATACCTGAATCCCACCGTCAGGCGCAGAGTCGGTCTAAAGCAAGGCTCGTCCTCATCGTTCTTGAAGTTATTGAGAAAACCTTTCAAACTACGGTCCGACATACTTATCCCGCGTATCCAGTTACCGCCCACTCCCAGATAAACAGCCGTCTTCCTACTCAACTGGCACGAAGGACTGATGTATGACCTCAGCATGACGGTAGAATAGATTTTCGATTTCCCGTCGACTTCCATCACGGCAGACATGCCGTCCATATCGAGGGCGGTCAGTTCCAGCTTCAGCTTCTTGTTCAGCCAGGTGGCGACGGACACTTTCATGCCGCTGGACATATCCACTTTCAGCTCATACCTGCCGGCATTCCTCCAACTGAAGTACATCATGGGCAGTATCATCGGGATACCGTAAGAGTTCGTCAACCCCGCACCGATGCCCAAGTCGAGGTTCTTCCGCAGTTTATAGACAAAGATGATTGCTCCATTAGCCAGTAGAGTCTTCATGGAACCCCCGTCCAACGGGGCATAGACACCGCCGCCCACAGAGGCTATGATACTCCACTTGTCGGACAGGGGACGGATGTGGGAGATATTCAGACTGGCATTCAGCAGATTGTCCGGATTCAACTCCCGCGCCTGCCCCTTATTATGGAATACGCCATAGGCAGCATTGACGGTTGCCGACCACGCCACCAGCCTGCCCTTGTCGTCATGCCTGACGGAAAGCGGCAGGTTATACCTTCCCGATACCATCATCAAGCTGCCCGAACCATACTCGTTGCCGAGGTCATCCTTCAACGAACTTTCGGGCAGATAGTCGTAACTGATATAGCCTTGCCCCCGGCAGCAGAACGGCCACGCCGCAAGCCACAACACCAATAGAATCACAGAGTTTGTCTTCATGGGAATATGCAAATGTTTTCTGCAAATATAGGCCTGCGGCAAGTAAGCGGGAAGCATTTACGGACGGGATGCGGAATGGGGAGGACGAAATGCGGAAACCGGAAGGCGGAATGATTCCATGTTTTACGTTACGCATTTCACGTTACGTAAAATACATAATATTTTCGGGATAAAACAAATATCAGGTGAAGCACCCATCAATCTCCAAACTAATTGTACCTTTGCGGAACTTTAAACAAAAAAATGATGAAAGAAGAAACTTTCGATTATTCCAAAGTTCCCCATAACTTCGGCTTATGCGCTACTGACACATGCCCTTATACTGACACCTGCCTGCGCCGGATTGCATATACGTATGCACCCTCAAACAACATCTTCCTATATGTACTGAATCCGAAAGCAATAGAGTCCACAGCGGGAAAATGCAAATATTATTGCTCGAATAAGAAAGTGCGCTATGCCAAAGGCTTTATCCATACGGCAGAAGCCATCTCTGTCGGCCAGTCCGGCACGTTCCGCTACCGGCTCATCGGCTTATGGGGTATCCGAAGATATTATCAGAAGCGGAAAGGGGAAACTTTGCTCTCACCAACCGAGCAGCAACAAGTCATTGCAATTGCCCGTAACTTAGGACTCCAACGGGCGGAGTACTTCGACGCTTATGTAGAAGAGTACGACTTCACATGACGACTCCGGTCACCTCACATGATAACTCCGGTTACCCCAAACGGTAACTTCATTTACACTACGAGGTAAAAGGCTTTACACTATGGCGTAACGACCGTTACAATATGGAGTAACGGCCGTTACACCCTATGGTAAACTGCTTTACATTAGAAGGTAAACAAGCAGTAAATACAATACGCTGATTTAAAGGGAAGTATTCAGTATAAGACTATGGCAGTATTTCACCTTCCGCTGTCACCTTTACGTAGATTTCCCTTTCCCCTTGCTCCATCTCTACCAAAAAGTAACTGCCATCGGGAGTCTCAATAAAGTCGGCATCATCAATGACATAACCGGGATGGGCAGCCGTAACGGCGTTCTTCACTACATCCTCCAGATGTCTCTTACTGATATCCCAGATAGTATAGGCCCATGCACCCTCAGCGGTGAACATCACATCCTTGCTGATACTTCCGTGCACGATTTCGACTTCCGTCATACCGTTCTTTTCTTTTTCAATATCCACAATGCGGGCATTGGGATATTTCTCTGCTATAAAATCTTTGATGGCAGCGGAAATATCAGAAGGGAGATAATCTTCGGGAGAACCGCCGTTGTGCGCATCGGCCACTTCCTTCACCAGAATGCCGTCCTCCGAATAATAGAGGTCCATTTCCTGATTACCTTTCTCCACTTCGATGATGTAGACAACAGCCATTTCCTTACGTTCCAGCTTGTCTACATCTTCCACCTTCCATACATTATAATAGGTACTACTCTCGTAAGAGCTTCTCACCGGAGCGGGAAGGTCTGCATAACGGAGGTCGGTTTCGGTCATCTGCCATACACCGTCTTTGGTGAACCAGGCCTCCTTTTCGAAATTGTCCTCATGGAAATCAGCCACATAATATGCACCTTTTGTTTCCCATTCTATACGCTGGGCATTGGGATGCTCCTTGGCCAACGCATTACTCAGTTCCGCGGGCACGGAGATTCCGTCGTTGTCGTCATCATCACAGCTTTGCAAGGCAAAGGCAAACACGCCTAACGCCAATAATAAGAAGTACTTTTCCAGTTTCATAGTCATTTCGTTTTTTTACATTATCAATACCAAGTTTGTTCATTTTGTATGGCAAAGATGAAGCCTAAATCTGGAAAGAATCTGGAAGAATACTCATATTTTGCAGAAAACAGCTATCTTTGTGCCACTAAAAGCGTTCATAACAAAAGAGATACATAATAACACAATGGAAAAGAAATTCAAACGTACCACCGTGACCTCGGCATTGCCGTATGCCAACGGCCCGGTTCATATCGGACACCTGGCAGGCGTTTATGTTCCTGCCGACATTTATGTCCGCTACCTGCGACTGAAAAAGGAAGATGTAATCTTCATCGGCGGCTCCGACGAACACGGAGTGCCCATCACCATCCGCGCCAAGAAGGAAGGCATCACCCCGCAAGACGTGGTGGACCGCTATCATACGCTTATAAAGAAGTCTTTCGAAGAGTTCGGCGTTTCCTTCGACGTGTACAGCCGTACTACTTCAAAGACGCATCACGACACGGCTTCCGACTTCTTCCGCAAGCTGTACGATAAGGGAGAATTCATCGAAAAGACCAGCATGCAGTATTACGACGAAGAAGCTAAGACCTTCCTTGCCGACCGCTACATCACCGGCGAGTGCCCCCACTGCCATGCCGAAGGCGCTTACGGCGACCAATGCGAGAAGTGCGGCACCAGCCTCAGCCCCACGGACCTGATTAATCCGAAGAGTGCCATCAGCGGCAGCCAGCCCGTGATGCGTGAGACGAAGCACTGGTATCTACCGCTGGACAAACACGAGGAATGGCTTCGCCAATGGATTCTGGAAGACCATAAGGAGTGGCGTCCCAATGTTTATGGCCAATGCAAGAGCTGGCTCGACATGGGCTTGCAGCCGCGTGCCGTGAGCCGCGACCTGGATTGGGGTATTCCCGTTCCCGTAGAGGGCGCCGAGGGCAAAGTGCTCTATGTATGGTTCGACGCCCCTATCGGCTACATCAGCAACACCAAAGAGTTGCTGCCCGACACATGGGAGAAATGGTGGAAAGACCCCGAAACGCGTCTGGTACACTTCATCGGAAAAGACAATATCGTGTTCCACTGCATCGTGTTCCCCGCCATGCTGAAGGCAGAGGGTAGCTACATCCTGCCGGACAACGTGCCGAGCAACGAGTTCCTGAACCTGGAGGGCGACAAGATTTCCACTTCACGCAACTGGGCGGTATGGCTGCACGAGTATCTCGTTGACTTCCCCGGCAAGCAGGATGTGCTGCGCTACGTGCTGACCGCCAACGCACCGGAGACAAAAGACAACGACTTCACCTGGAAGGACTTCCAGGCACGTAATAACAACGAGTTGGTTGCCGTTTATGGCAACTTCGTGAACCGCGCCCTGCAACTCACCAAGAAGTACTTCGACAGCGTAGTGCCCGCCGCAGGCGAACTGAACGACTACGACCGCGAGACGCTGAAAGAATTTGCCGACGTCAAGGCAGAAGTGGAGAAGTTGCTGGACGTATTCAAATTCCGCGACGCACAGAAGGAAGCGATGAACCTTGCCCGCATCGGAAACAAATACCTGGCAGACACCGAGCCGTGGAAGCTTGCCAAGACAGACATGGAGCGCGTAGCCACCATTCTCCACATCTCGTTGCAGTTGGTCGCCAACCTTGCCATTGCTTTCGAACCGTTCCTGCCCTTCAGCAGCGAGAAGCTTCGCAAGATGCTGAACATGGACAGCTTTGACTGGGCAGAGCTGGGACACACCGACCTGTTGCCTGCCGGACATCAGCTGGGCACCCCCGAACTGCTGTTCGAAAAGATAGAAGACGACGTCATCCAGGCACAAGTAGACAAGCTGCTTGCCACCAAGAAGGCAAACGAAGCCGCCACCTACAAGGCAAACCCCATCAAGCCGACCATCGCCTTCGAAGACTTTGAAAAGCTGGATATCCGCGTAGGTACAGTGCTTGAATGCGAGGCAGTGCCCAAGATGAAGAAGCTGCTGAAGTTCAAGATTGCCGACGGGCTGGAAAACCGCACCATCGTCAGCGGCATTGCCCAGCACTACAAACCGGAAGAACTGGTAGGCAAGCAAGTGCTGTTCATCGCCAACCTCGCTCCACGCCAATTCAAGAACGGGCTGGTAAGTGAGGGAATGATTCTCTCTGCCGAGAATTATGACGGCTCGCTGGCGGTGACTTCACTGCTGAAAGAGGTGAAGCCGGGCAGCGAGGTGAAATAAAACAGTAACAAGGTAACGAGTTAACAAGGCTACAAGGAGGAAGGAAAAGCCTCGTGGCCTTGTTAACTCGTTGCCTTATCAACCAATAAACTATGTCCGATACATCACTCAAAGAAAAAACAGCCAAAGGCCTCTTCTGGGGAGGATTCAGCAACGGCATACAGCAGTTGTTAAATCTGGGATTCGGAATAGTCCTTGCCCGTCTGCTGGATGCTTCGGATTATGGTATGGTAGGGATGCTTACCATCTTCTCCGCCATTGCCGCCGCCTTGCAGGAGGGTGGGTTCATTTCGGCACTGACCAACCGGAAGGAGACTTTGCACAAGGATTACAACGCCGTGTTCTGGTTCAGCCTGATGTGCAGCACTACTATATATATATTACTCTTCTTTGCCGCACCGCTGATTGCCGACTTCTACGATACGCCCGAGCTGATACCGCTGTCCCGTCTCTCCTTCTTGGGATTCGTCATTTCCAGCATGAGCATTGCACCGAGGGCATATCTATTCAAGAACCTCAGAATCAAGGACACTACCGTCATTTCTATTTCAAGTCTGATAGTCTCCGGCATTGTGGGCATCACATTGGCGGCAAACGGATTCGCCTATTGGGGGATTGCATTGCAAAGCATCTCTTTCATTACCGTAATGACGATTCTTAACTTCTACTTCTCGCATTGGAGACCCCGCTTCCGGTTCGACTTTACACCCATTAAGGAGATGATAGGGTTCAGCAGTAAGATAATCATTACGAATATCTTCACCATAATCAATAACAATTTGTTTTCCGTCTTGTTGGGTAAGTTCTATTCGGAACGGGAAGTGGGTAACTTTACGCAGGCAAACAAGTGGAACGGCATGGGACATACCACGATTACGGGCATGATAAACGGCATTGCACAACCCGTCTTTACCCGGGTTGCCGACGACAAGGCACGGCAACTTGCCGTATTCAGAAAGCTGCTACGCTTCACCGCCTTTATCTCTTTCCCCGCCATGCTGGGATTGAGCTTGGTATCGAAAGAACTGATTATAATCACTATCACGGAGAAGTGGCTGCCCAGTGCCGATATCTTGCAACTGTTATGTATTTGGGGAGCATTTATTCCCGTCATCAATCTGTTCTCCAACCTGCTCATCAGCCGGGGGCATTCTTCTATCTATATGTGGAGCACCATCAGCTTGAGCCTGCTGCAAATAGTAGCTGTATGTGCCATATACCCATACGGGTTGGAATGGATGCTGCGTATTTTCGTCATTATCAATATCGGCTGGCTGTTTGTATGGTTCCGTTTTGTCAAGAGGGAGATAGGATTAAGACTGCGCGATATGCTGAAAGACATCTCTCCTTATCTCTCCCTATCCATTGTACTCGTAGTGTCAACTCACTATGCCACTCAGCCCATAGAAAACCTATACTTAAATATGGCAGCCAAAATCATTATGGTAGCTGGGCTTTATGCACTGGTTTTGTGGAAACTGCAATCTACCATCTTCCGGGAAAGCATTGAATTCCTCTTAAAGAAAAAAAGAGCATGAGCCGCATAGCCTACATCATATCTGCCTACAAGGATGCCCCACACTTGGCACGCCTGGTTGCCGCACTGGATGACCGGGCAGACTTCTACGTGCACATCGACCTCAATGCCGATATACACCCTTTTGAAGAAGCCTTGGGAGACAAGGTCACTTTCGTGCCCCGCCACCGGATAAGCTGGGGAGGATGGGAACAAGTGGAATATCAGAAAGAATTGCTTGCCGCCGTATTGCACAGCGGCATCCCCTATACCCGTGTAGTATGCCTGAGCGGGCAAGACTATCCGTTATGGAACAACAACGCCATCCACCACTATTTCGAGGAGCATCAAGACACTGAATTCATCGGCGGTTTCAACCTGACACACTGCACCGTGAAACAGCAGTTGCACAAGATAACCCATTACCACCCTTTCCGTGACCTGCCTTGGAAGAGTATATGGTGGAAGAACAAACTCATCGTAGCATCGCGCAAGCTGGTACAGATACTCCCCATCCGGAAAGCCCCTTTTGCACCCTTGGAAGGCAAGCAGGCAGATGTCTATTTCGGTTCCGACTATTGGGCCATCACGTTGCCCTGCGCACGATATGTATATGAAAAGTTGTGCACGGAGGAGAAGCTGGTGAAGTATTTCAGAACCAGCTTTGTACCCAGCGAACTGTGCATACAGACCATCGTATTCAACTCCCCTTTTGCCTCAAAAGGGCTTCTTTTAGAGGGAGAATACCCCGGACTTACCCGTCTCACCCCCTTGCACTACATAGACTACGGCGCATCCATCCGCGTGATGACACTCGAGGACCTGCCGGTATTGCGGCAGTCTGGAAAGATGTTCTGCCGAAAAATAGTAAGCGGCACATCAGACAGATTAGTGGAAGCCATAGAGCAGACAAGAAGAGAATAAAAAGAGAGTTATCCCAACAGATATGCCACTTTATCCCAACCGGAATGCTGCAAAGAAGCAATTAATTCGTATTTTTGCAGCATCACATTTCTATTGATACAATGAAAAAGAATGTAGCAGTCATATTGGCAGGAGGAGTCGGTAGCCGTCTGGGATTGTCCACTCCCAAGCAATTCTTCAAGGTAGCGGGAAAAATGGTCGTGGAGCACACCATCGATACTTTCGAAAGCAATCCACATATTCACGAGATAGCTATCGTATCCAATCCTTTCTATATCTCCGATTTCGAATCTATCATCATCAAGAACGGATGGAAGAAGGTCAAGAAGATATTGAAAGGCGGACAAGAACGGTATCATTCCAGCCTATCCGCCATCAAAGCCTACGAAGACACTGACGTCAATCTGATATTCCACGATGCCGTACGTCCGTTAGTGAGCCAACGGATTCTGAATGACGTTATTGCCGCATTGGAAACCTACAAAGCTATTGATGTGGCAATGCCCGCCACGGATACCATTATACAAGTCAATGACAGATTCATTCAGGAAATCCCAGACCGCAGCAAACTGATGCGAGGACAGACTCCGCAAGCATTCCATCTGGAAACCATCAAGCATGCCTATGACATTGCCTTGCAAGACCCGGCCTTTAAAGTGACCGACGACTGCGGCGTAGTAGTGAAATACCTTCCGGAAGTACCGGTTTATGTAGTGAACGGCGAAGAAAGCAACATGAAGCTGACCTATAAGGAAGACACCTATCTGCTGGACAAATTCTTCCAGCTGCGCAAAAGTGAACTGAACACCTTGCCCATCGACCAGGAAAACAACCTGAAGAACCGGGTTGCAGTCGTATTCGGCGGTAGTTACGGCATCGGCGCAGACGTGGCTCAGCTACTCAAAGAGAAAGGAGCCAACGTATTCTGCTATTCGCGCAGCATGAACGGAACGGATGTAGGCAACAAAGAGCAGGTGAGCAAAGCTTTGCAGGAAGTGTACCGCCAATGTGGACGGATAGACTACATTATCAATACTGCCGGACTGCTGAATAAAGAACCTCTGATGAGTTGCGACTATCAGACCATCTGCAACGCTGTGAACACCAACTATATGGGTACTGTCAACGTGGCACTTGAAGCCTTCCCCTATCTGAAGGAGAGCAAAGGTAAACTCGTATTCTTCACTTCCAGTTCCTACACTCGGGGGCGTGCCTTTTACAGCATCTATTCATCGACCAAAGCCGCCATCGTGAACTTTGTGCAAGCCATAGCACAAGAATGGGAACCGTTCGGCATCAGCGTGAACTGCATCAATCCGGAACGTACCAAGACACCGATGCGTGTCCATAACTTCGGCATCGAACCGGATAACACCTTGCTGACCTCCGAGCAAGTAGCCATTACCACCATACAGTCACTGCTTTCCGAATTCACCGGACAAGTCATCGACGTAAAAAGAGAAGAAGTATGAAGAACCAATACCTATCGGACTACGTTGCCGACAACCTACGCGCCTGCCAACTGAAGCAACTTTCCATACTGAAAGAGGTGGACCGCATCTGCCGGAAACACAAGTTAAGCTACTGGCTTGACGGAGGCACACTGTTGGGAGCCATGCGTCATGGAGGATTCATCCCCTGGGATGATGACATAGACATCGGCATGACACTGGAAGACATGCAAGCATTCATGAAGGTAGCCCCCTCCGAACTACCCGACACACTGTTCCTGCAAACCCCGGAAAGTGACCCTACCAGCAAAGAGCCCATCGTCAAGATAAGGGATTTAAACTCAATCTATATTGAAGCAGGAGATACCTTCAGCGTAGAGTATCAGAAAGGACTATACGTAGATATATTCCCTTTCATCGACTACCCCACCGTGCCCCGCCCATGGGCAAAGAAGCTGTGCAAAGGCATCTCCGTCAGTTACTCCATCCTACACGCGCAACACTACTACTCGCTGCGCTCCTTTGCAGAATTCTTCTACTTCGGCATGAAGTATGCGCTTTTCAAAGGGATATGGGCAATGCTCTGCCTGGTACGCCCCAAAGGGACCTATCTTTCGAATATACTCATCAATAACGGATACGGCATCATGCACCGTAAAGATTCCGTCTTTCCGCTCTCCACCATCACTTTCGAAGGAAAAGATTTCCCGGCATCGGGCAATGTGGACGCCTATCTGAAAGATTTATATAAAAACTACATGGACATTCCTCCCAAAGAGAAGCAGATAGTCCATGCCTGCTATATTCACCCGGAACTAAAACCATTGCCATGAAACCAGCCCTTGTAGATGTATCTGTACTGATTCTTTTCTTCAACCGCCCCAAACTGCTGGCGCAAGTATTCGAACAAGTGAAGAAAGCACGCCCCGCACGACTGTTTCTCTATCAGGACGGCCCGCGCGGCGAGCGTGACATGCCGGGCATAGAAGCTTGTCGCAAAGTAGTGGCAGACATCGACTGGGAATGCGAAGTACACCACAACTACCAAGAGAAGAACTACGGCTGCGACCCATCGGAATACATGGCACAGAAGTGGGCATTCTCCTTGTCGGACAAATGTATCGTGCTTGAGGATGACGACGTGCCTGCCGTCTCTTTCTTCGGCTTCTGCAAGGAACTGCTCGACAAGTATGAGCACGACACACGCATCAGCATGATTGCCGGATTCAACAACGAGGAGATTACACCGGACATCACTTCCGACTACTTCTTCGCCACCACCTTCTCCATCTGGGGATGGGCGAGCTGGCGGCGGGTGACGGACCAATGGGATGAATTCTACACCTTCCTGGACGACAAGGAGAACATGCGGCAACTGAAGAACCTCATCCACACACGGCGCTACCGCAAAGACTTCATCTACATGTGCCAACGCCACCGCGAACACGGGAAAGCCTATTACGAAACCATCTTCCACGCTTCCATGTTGTTCAATTCGGGTCTGAGCATCGTGCCCACCCGCAACATGATAAACAATCTGGGAGCCACTGCCGACTCCACCCACTTTGCCGGCTCCGTGCACACCATGCCGCGCGGTTACCGCCGCATCTTCACCATGAAACGCCACGAAGTGGAGTTTCCACTGAAGCACCCTCGCCACGTCATCGAGAACACAGCCTACAAGGATAGCGTTTACCGCATCATGGCATGGCGGCATCCCTGGATAAAGATTGCACGGTCGTTCGAGGAACTGGCGTTGAACCTACGGTACGGCAACTTCACCATCATATGGCAAACGCTGCAAAAGCGTATCCGGAAATGGACGAAACAAGACCGGCATCTGTAACAAGAAAAAACATTCAAAAAAGAAGAAACGAACAACAGTCATGAGAGTACTACTTATCAATACCTCCGAACGCATCGGCGGCGCAGCCATCGCCGCCAGCCGTCTGATGGAATCACTCAAGAACCACGGCATCAAAGCCAAGCTGCTGGTACGCGACAAGCAGACCGACCAAATCTCCGTTGTGTCACTGGACCATAACTGGCGCATGGTGTGGAAGTTCGTCTGGGAGCGCATCGTCATCTGGAGCGCCAACCGCTTCAACAAAAAGAACATCTTTGCCGTGGACATAGCCAACACGGGGACAGACATCACCTCACTGCCCGAATTCCAGCAGGCAGACGTCATCCATCTGCACTGGATAAACCAAGGGATGCTCTCGCTGAGGAATATCGAGAAGATTCTCGCCTCGGGCAAGCCCGTCGTCTGGACCATGCACGACATGTGGCCCTGCACCGGCATCTGTCACCATGCCCGCGAGTGCACCCGTTACCGGCAGGAATGCCACAACTGCCCCTTCATCCACGGAGGCGGAGGCAAGCGTGACCTTTCCTACCGCATCTTCCGGAAAAAGCAGAATCTATATCGCAACCGTCACATCAACTTCGTCACCTGCAGCCGCTGGCTGGAAGAACGTGCCCGGACAAGCGCCCTCTTCTGCGGACATGCCGTGACGTGCATCCCCAACCCCATCAACACCAACCTCTTCAAGCCCCGCAACCGACAGGAAGCCCGCAGCCGTTGCCTACTGCCGCAAGACAAAAAGCTCATGTTGTTCGGCTCGGTGAAGATTACGGACAAACGGAAAGGCATCGACTACCTGATAGAATCGTGCCGACTGCTGGCTGACAAGCATCCCGAACTCCGGGAACAGTTGGGTGTCGTCGTCTTCGGCAACCAATCGCAACAACTGGAAAACCTGCTTCCATTCAAAGTCTACCCGCTGAACTTCGTCAGCAACGAACACCAACTGGTGAACATCTACAATGCCGTGGACATCTTCGTGACCCCCTCGCTGGAAGAGAACCTGCCGAACACCATCATGGAAGCCATGGCATGCGGCATTCCCTGCGTCGGATTCAACGTGGGCGGCATCCCTGAGATGATAGACCATCTGCACAACGGCTACGTGGCACAATACAAATCCTCGGAAGACTTTGCCAACGGCATCTACTGGACGCTGACCGAACCCGACTACCCCAGCCTCTCGGAACAAGCCTGCCGGAAAGCCATCTCCCACTATTCGGAGAACGTCGTCGCCAAGAAATACATTGACCTTTACAACAAAGTAACCGGAAGAAATGCATAACCACCCCACCCCGAAATTCAGCATCATCACCGTGACCTACAATGCCGAAGCGGTACTGGAGGACACGATTCAAAGCGTTATCTCGCAAACCTACCACCACGTAGAATACATCCTTGTGGACGGTGCGTCCAAAGACGGCACGCTCTCCATTATCGACCGTTACCGCGACCGCATCACCCGCATCGTGAGCGAACCGGACAAGGGACTGTACGACGCCATGAACAAAGGCATCCGCCTTGCCACCGGCGATTACCTCTGCTTCCTCAATGCCGGCGACAGCTTCCACGAGGACGACACCTTGCAGCAGATGGTGCGTTCCATCTCCGGCAACGAACTACCCGACGTGCTGTACGGCGAAACGGAACTGGTGGACAAGGAAGGTCACTTCATCCGCATGCGCCGCCTCGCCGCCCCGGAAGTGCTTACCTGGCGAAGCTTCAAGCAGGGCATGCTGGTCTGCCATCAGGCCTTCTTTGCCAAAGCTTCCCTTGTAGAACCCTACGACCTGCAATACCGCTTCTCCGCCGACTTCGACTGGTGCATCCGGGTGATGAAGAAGGCACGGACCTTGCACAATACCCATCTCACCCTCATCGACTATCTGGAAGAGGGAATGACCACCCAGAACCGGCAAGCATCCCTGCGCGAACGCTTCCGCATCATGGCGCGGCATTACGGACTGATGAGTACCGTAGCCCATCATGCCTGGTTCGTATTACGGGCCGTGATAAAGAAATAGCACAAATTTCGAGGACAAATATACTTTGTTCCCGCAAGACCTATACCTTGCGGGAATCTCCCCTATACCCAGCTCTCTACAGTATAGGAGTGAGTACCCAAAACATCCCCATGTTTTCACCTAAAACATCCGGATGTAATGGGGCAAAACATCCCCATGTTTTGGGGTAAAACATCCGGGTGTTTTGGAGAAAGACATCCGGATGTTCTGCATATTAAGTCCTATACCGTGAGGGGCTAAGTCCTAAGACGTAGGAGATTAAGTCCTAAGGCAAAGGAGGCTGGGTAACTGTAAGCAGCGCCTTCAACTCTTTTACCCCTTCCGAAGCTCCCTTTTGAATGACATGTATCGGACGCATGACGTGCGTGTCCACCGGCTTGGGGTCTATCAGATACACTTCGGCGGCACGGGGCACGTAGTTCAGCAGTCCCGCAGCGGGATAAACGTTCAGGCTGGTGCCGATGATGACGAAGATGTCCGCCTGCTCCACATACCGGATGGCAGTCTCAATCTCCGGCACCGACTCGCCAAACCACACGATGAACGGGCGGAGCTGCGTACCGTCGCCCGCCTTGTCGCCCAACTTTACTTCATATTCCTCCGGCGCCAGTTCCTTGACGAAATGCGGATTATAAGGGTCGCGGCTGGAACAAACCTTCGTCAGTTCCCCATGCAAGTGTATCACGTGCGTACTGCCGGCACGCTCGTGCAGATTATCTACGTTCTGGGTGACGACCGTTACATTGAAATCCCTCTCCAGGTCGGCAACGCCCAGATGCCCGGCATTCGGCACCACATCGAGCAACTGCTTGCGACGTTCGTTATAGAAATTAATGACCTGTTCCGGATTACGTGCATACCCCTCGGGAGTCGCCACCTGCTCCACCGGATATTTGTCCCATAATCCGCCCGCATCACGGAATGTGCTGATGCCGCTCTCGGCGCTCATACCAGCACCCGACAATATGACCAAGTTCTTCATTTTCCGCTCCTTTCCTTTATTAAAGTAAGACAAATATAAGAAGAATGTTCAAGTTGTGATATAAATAAGAAAAATTAAATACTTAAAAGCCTTATCATTCAAATAAAAGACGTACTTTTGCCACTCATAAATTTGCAATAGACTGGAAAAGAAACCAATCCGGTCGTCAACAAAAGAATCTTATGGACAAATTCAGTTATGCTATCGGCCTTGGAATAGGTCAGAATCTTTTAAGCATGGGTGCCAAAGGCATTGCAGTAGATGACTTTGCACAAGCAATCAAAGACGTTTTGGAGGGCAACCAGACGGCAATCAGCCACACAGAAGCCCGTGACATCGTCAACAAGTACTTTGCCGAACTGGAGGAGAAGATGAACGCAGCAAACATAGAAGCCGGCAAAAAGTTCCTGGAAGAGAACAAAAAACGCGAGGGAGTTGTTACGCTTCCCAGCGGACTTCAATACGAAGTTATCACAGAAGGAAACGTCGGTCACTATGCCAAAGCAACCGACCAGGTACAATGCCACTACGAAGGCACACTGGTTGACGGAACGCTGTTCGACAGCTCCATCAAGCGCGGCCAGCCTGCCACATTCGGTGTAAACCAAGTGATACCCGGTTGGGTGGAAGCCCTTCAGCTTATGCCCGAAGGTGCCAAGTGGAAACTCTACATCCCCAGCGACCTGGCATACGGAGCGCAGGGTGCCGGCGAGATGATTCCTCCCCACAGCACGCTCGTATTCGAAGTCGAATTACAGAAAATTTTATCTAAATAAACAAACAAGTAAAAGCAAAATGAAAAAAGTAACATTTCTCATGGCTCTTGCAGTAGCTGCCGGCATGGCATCTTGTACTGCTCAAAGTCCGAAAGCTGATTTGAAGACGGACATCGACTCATTATCTTACGCCATCGGTATGGCACGTACAGAAGGTTTGGACCAGTATCTTGCACAACAAGGCATTGACTCAACCCAGATGTCAGAATTCCTGAAAGGTTTCAACGAAGGCGCAGCCAAAATCGATAAGAAAGACGTGGCTTACATGGCTGGTCTGCAAGTAGGCCAGATGGTCAGCAAGCAATGGGTGGAAGGCTTCAACCAACAAATCTTCGGCAACGACTCCACACAGAGCATCAGCCGCGAAAATCTGCTGGCAGGTTTCGTAGCAGGTGTCATCGGCAAGGGTGGTGCTATGGATATGATGAAAGCTCAAGAGTACATGCGTACTCAGATGGATGCCATCAAAGAAAAAGCAACTGCAGAAAAGTATGCTGACAACAAAGCTGCCGGTGAAAAGTTCCTGGCTGAGAACAAGGCTAAAGAAGGTGTAGTAACTACCCCGAGCGGTCTGCAATACAAAATCATCACCAAGGGTAACGGTGCCGTTCCTGCCGACAGCAGCAAGGTGAAAGTAAACTACAAAGGTACGCTGATTGACGGAACAGAATTCGATAGCTCTTACAAGCGCAACGAACCTGCTACTTTCCGTGCCAACCAGGTAATCAAAGGCTGGACAGAGGCCCTCACCATGATGCCCGTCGGCTCTAAGTGGGAACTCTATATCCCCTACGACCTGGCATACGGTTCAAGAGAAACCGGTAGCCAAATCAAGCCGTTCTCTACTTTGATATTCGAAGTGGAACTGCTGGGTATCGAGAAGTAATGTAACAATCCGAAGGGAGGGGCAAAACCCTCTTGATACTTCTTTTAGGCGCGGATTACGAGGAATAACGCGGATTTGGTAAACTAAATCCGTGAAATCCGCGTAATCCGCGCCTTATCGTTACCCCTCACTTTTATTCATTTTTCCGTCCCTTTTTATAGATAAATTAAAATAAAGTCCTATATTTGCTTACTATTTGATAACTACAAGAACTTTACTTATTTACTATTATGGAAAAAATAGACAATCTTGACCGGCAGATTCTGGAAATCATTTCCCAAAATGCCCGTATCCCTTTCAAGGACGTAGCTGCTGAATGTGGCGTGTCACGTGCTGCCATCCATCAACGTGTACAGCGCCTGATTGACCTTGGCGTTATTGTTGGCTCAGGCTATCATGTAAATCCCAAGTCCCTTGGATACAGAACCTGCACTTACGTAGGAATCAAGCTGGAAAAGGGCTCCATGTATAAGACGGTAGTTGCTGAGCTGGGCAAGATTCCCGAAATCGTAGAATGCCACTTCACCACTGGTCCGTACACCATGCTGACCAAGGTATATGCCCGCGACAACGAGCATCTGATGGATTTGCTGAACAACAAGATGCAGGAGATTCCTGGCGTAACCGCTACCGAGACCTTGATTTCCCTGGAACAGAGCATCAAGAAGGAGATTCCTATTTGCCCCGAGAAATAACGAACAACAATGGATTTCTTGAACGAATATCATCTGTCGGGCCTTGTCATAGGTATCTGCACATTCCTCATCATCGGCTTGTTTCACCCCATAGTTGTGAAAGCCGAATATTATTGGGGCACCAAGTGCTGGTGGATTTTCCTTTTACTCGGCATCGGCGGCATCATTGCCTCCCTTTATACGGAGAACATCATGATAGCCTCCCTTTTGGGCGTCTTTGCATTTTCCTCGTTCTGGACCATCAAGGAGATATTCGAGCAGGAAGAACGAGTGAAAAAAGGCTGGTTTCCCAAGAATCCAAAACGAATTTATAAGTTCTAAGGACAAAGGTTATAAGGAATTTTATCCAAAAGTCTTGCATATTTCAATAGAAAATGCTACTTTTGTCCCCGCTATCCAAGCAAGGATGCATCGGACTTGTAGCTCAGTTGGTTAGAGCAACAGACTCATAATCTGGAGGTCCCTGGTTCAAGCCCAGGCTGGTCCACACTGAAAATCAAGGAGTTACGCCAATCGCGTAACTCCTTTTTTTCATGTCTGCGTAAACAATGCGTAAACAAACTGTTTCAGTCTCCGCTTTTGTGTCATAGATAGTCACGGAGTCTCTGTAGAACTAACCAATGAATAAAAGGAAAATAAAATGCCATAACGATTCACATCGCCATGGCACAATCCTTAAAGAAGTTGCATTCATTTTTTCTTTTGACCTTTACAATCGCTTCGATTGCTTCTGACATGAGCAGACACATGAATGGTCTTGCCATTCTGGACTCGATCATATTCAGGAATGCGATTGAATTTACGGCCATCGCTGTCCTTTGCCATAATCATTGTAACCCGTCCTGTGGCGGGGATCCCTAATTGGCTGCATGTTTCAGGCAACCGTTATTTATTTTTTTTACATAGACCTCAACAATCTCTCGGTTTCTCTTTTCCTGTAAAAGTCGCAAATAAGTACCTAGCATATGTCCAGCCTCTTGTCTCCAACAACAGATAACATGCGACCATTAATAAGACTTGAATTATCAACACCACCCCAATGGGCCACCACGACAACCAGCCACAGAAGATATTGGCTATGCCTATGCTTATTATTAAAAGAATGCTCCATACGCTAGCACCAAGATAGTTTCGACAGAAGCCGAACTCTATGTTGTACTGCCTCAGGATCACATCGCCACGACAGTTTTGCCTAATCTGATACACTGCATCTGCAATCGTCTTTTTTGCCATATCAAGGTCAGCCTTTTCCTCCTCTTTGGTTGGCAGTTTAATGCCAAACGTCGTTTTCACCTTGGCAGCTATCTCCTTGTGATACGCTGACGAAATAGCAGTATTCTGCCAAAGCAGCATCTTGGTGGTAGGCATCTCTGTCTCGTCCTTCTTAAACATGCGGTACTGAAAAAGCCACTTTGACGTTTCCTTAAACACTTCCCTAACCAGATAACCAACAGCCATGCTAACCAGCGCAGTACCGCCGATAAGACACAACACCCACTGCAGATTGCCAACCAGTACTTGATATTGAGGAAACCACTCCCCCATACACATGGCCAACAATATGCATATGGGGAGCATTCCCAAAATTGCAGGATATACCCTTGCTACTCTAATGTACTTATCCATCATAGGCCTAATCTTCCTTAATACTACCCAAATACTTCATGCCATCATGGCTATCATGATTGGCATTCGTTACCATACCATCTGTCTTGTTATATCCATCCTCCGATACGAAAATATCAAGATAGTCTCCATTTGTCTCGAACAAAATATCTCCTGCCGTATTCTGTGTGATGGTGTCATAGCCGCTATAGTAATCTAACTCATCACTAGGTGCCTCGCCAACAATCACTAATTTTGGTGTCAACTTGTCCATTAGCGACTTGGGGATGTGACCAGTCTTTCTGCCATGGTGGGGTGCAAACACTATAGTCTTATGAGTATTTGTCACCTTTTTATCAAACTCTTCTTGCATATCCGTTTCCATGTCACCCATCCACAGGAATGAAAATTTGCCTACAAGATACTTAATAGCCGGCGAAATATTGTTAGGGCTCCCGCCATCTGCTGCCGTCTCCAACGCTTCCTTATACAGGTCGTTATCTGTTATAGGCCACAAACAATAAAGCCCGGCTCCATCACGTTCGTTATCCGACTCGTTCATCCACTTACGCTTACACCCTTTTTTAAGTTCGAAGCTTTTCTTGCTGTCATCGCGCAGTATCTTATACCTCTTGAAATCATCCGTTTCCGTACCCTTCTTAGTCGTATTGTTATCAACACGATAAAAATTTAGGATGCCAAACTTGTCGTCGTACTCCACCAAACCTTTGATGTGATCATCGTCAGGATGGGTCGAGATAAAACGTTTGATACCTTTACCTGATGATTCCGTTTCAATCTCATCAAGGATGTCATCCTTAACGTCATCTGTAAGACAACAGTCGATTGTTGTGAAGTTGTCTGAGTTGTGTCGGATGTAGAACATGTCTCCATTGCCGACCGAAAAACTTTTAACTTTGCTCATTATTTAATCAATTTTAAATTAATAACTGCCGCAAAGGTACACAAAAAAATAGAATCTCCAAAGTTTCCCGTGAGAATTTCACGGAAAATTGGGAAATCTATCATTACTTCAATATAATTCTAACGCTTTTCGTTATTTTTTCACGACTTGTAGTTTTTGTAGCTCCTTCAGGAATTCACTCACCAAATCACGATATTCTATAAACAGCTCACTCTTTGCCATCAATTCATCCAGTTTCGGATCAAGGTTCTTACTATATTGTTTCTGAAAATTGATGGTATTATGTACATAAACATGTTTCCGTATATAGGTACTGCCGTTTTCATCCTTCTCAAACATACGAACTGCATCACGCCTTAAATCAGGATTTCCCAACAAACTCAAGTCATGAGTTGCTACGGCGATCTGACAATTCTCAGCTATCGAGAGGTACATTTTTATGATAAAAGCCAGGGCTTTAGCATGTATACCCGCATCAATTTCATCTATGCAGGAACACTTTCTCCCCATTACGATGTCGTATATTACCACTAGCAACCTTATAATGTTAATCGTACCAAACGACTCCACCCCACTATCAAGTGATTTTTTGCCAGCATGAGCTGTCGAATGAATAAACCGCAAGTTCTTGTGTGATATTATGCCCGTAGGATACTGCTCCTGCATGGCCTTAACAACAATCTCTGGAGCTCCACTTTTTACCAAGTCAGAAATCAGCACACTCGCATCGTCCACCTCGTAGTCCACTATGTTTGTTCCCACGTCTGCCAATAGTTTCAGCAATAAAGTCTTCACACGTTTATCGCGTTCTTGATCGCCAGTTTGCAGCCTATCAGCCAGACTTTGATCACCACGCCTAACCAAACTGATTCTTTGACTAAAGTAATCGTAGTTTTGTCTCAGAATGACACTCTCCAAATTCAAGGAGCCAAACACAGACAAAACTGTACTGTTCTGAATCACATTTGCTTCCAACATTCGTTGGTCGTTTTTACTCAGGTCGCAGGCCTGTCCAAACTTGATAGTAACAGTATCTTTCTCCTTATTATATATTCTTTGATAAATTGGTGGATTCCCAGTTTGCCGCAGAACCTCCTCTTCTATCCTATCAGCACTCACTGCCACCTTATAATTATAAGATATATTACCTATATAATACGATATAGTGAGCACAGTTGGCTTGTTACGCGAATCATCATCTAGCAGAAACGGTCTGTACTTCGGTCTGTCATCTGGTTTATCCGGTTTATCTGTAGCTATCATCCTAAGATAGTTAAGAGCTGAAAACATCTTTGATTTGCCAGTGCCATTCAGTCCTACACATAGCAACAACCGCAGTATTCGCTTGCCGTCAATCTCTTGATACCACTCAGGCGGTAAAGCAGATGCCTTTTCTTTCTTCGATGCCAGAAATGACAACTCCACCTGATCCCTATAGGACATATAATTCTTTACTATAAACGATTCTACCATAATGGATGTTTTTTGAAAATACAAGAATGAAACATCTTTTGGGTGCAAAATTAATATAAAAATTCGAGAATAACAATTGTTTCCGTGAAATTCTCACGGGAACAACGCTTATTTAACAAATAATGCCATCAATTCTCGCCAATAAATGATTGATTATTATCTCACAAATTCAAAATACGGGCTCCCATCGTAATCATTGTTTCTACTGAGAAGTGGATTATTGAGGAAGAACGATTCACGATAAGTTGCCAACGCTATTTCTGTTGTGGCATTAAGTATGGGTCTTGTATAGATACCTGCTGATGGGCATGGTATTAGGCTTCAATATTGCAGGTTGTAACAGCATAATTGCAATAGTCTTTATATTAACGATATATAAATATTTTCATGGGGCGTAAATTTGCCACGAAAAGAAAATAATGTCACTTGGGTGTCACAACGTATAATTTTAGTAAGCCAAAAAAGAAATCATATTTTTCTTTTGGTTGGCAAATATATAATAAGAAGGTAGGGAAGGAGTAATATACAGTTCTTTTTCCCTACCTTTAAACATATAACTTTTCTTTATCATCCGCATACATATAATGTGGATAAATTAAAGTAAAGAGGATGTATAAAATTAATAAATGTCATCCGAATTACTATCAGTGCACTGAAATTCGTCCTATTTTGCATGTGTTTTTGAACTTTACAGCCATGCTTTTTCGATTATCGCAAAATTTAAAGTATTTTTGTAGTAAAATTCGGTGTAATATGAAGTTGAATAGAATAAAAGATATTCTTGACCAAAAAGGTATATCCCAAACATGGCTTGCAAAGCAGGTAGGCAAAAGTTTTAGTACAATTAATAGCTATGCTTGTAATAGATACCAACCAGATTTGGAAACACTCTTGGCTATATCCAGGATTCTCCAAGTTGACTTGAAAGATTTAATAACGGATGAAGACGAACGTCAGTGATTCTGACGAACGAATATTAGACTTGTATTTTATATAACGGAACTTCTGATAATACGGAATTATCTGCGAAAGGATAGACATATGAAGCCTGAAGAAAAAGCAAGAGTAAAGATTGACCAATGGCTAACAGAAGCTGGTTGGAAAGTAATCAATCGAGATGAATTCGAAGCAGACAGTTCAGCTGTTGCTGTAAGAGAAGGTTTGCTAAAAGGTAACAGAGAAGCAGACTATTTCCTTTTCATCAATGGAAAGGCTGTTGGCATATTGGAAGCAAAGCGTGAGGAAATAGATGCCAACAAGGGTGTGGTTTGTGATCAAGTTGAAGCCTACGCAAGAGGAGTTCCCTCCTATTATACAGCTTACCAAAAACCTATCCCCTTTTTATATACGTCCAACGGCAAACAACATTATTTTCATGATTTCAGAAAGAAAGATTCTGGTTATGAAGAAATTTTCGTTATGCACAAGCCCAAAAAGTTGGTCGAAATGTTGGGGATTGAAGATCCTTTTGCAGGATTGCCCACATTGAATTCAAAAGGTTTGCGTGCATGCCAATACGAAGCTATAAATGGATTGGAAAAGAGCTTCCGTAATGGGCAGAATAGAGCATTGATGGTGTTAGCGACAGGAGCTGGTAAGACCTACACGGCATGTTTGGCTTCTTATCGAATGTTGGCATATACAAAGATGCGTCGTGTGCTTTTCTTGGTTGACCGAAACAATCTTGGTAAGCAGGCAGAGGGTGAATTTGGTACATTCCGCTTAACGGAGAATGGAGATGCATTCAACACTATATATTCTGTCAATCGTCTGAAATCTGCCAAAATACCAAGTGATAGTAATGTGGTTATATCAACTATCCAACGTCTTTTCTCCTTATTGAAAGGTGAAGACATAACAGATACGGACGATGATGACGATGACAACACTACAAAAGAAGTTGTTCTGCCTGAAAATCCAAATTTGCCTCACGACTTCTTTGACCTTATCATCATCGATGAGTGTCACCGTTCTATTTATGGCAATTGGCGAAAGGTTCTTGAATATTTCGATACTGCCAAGTTGATAGGATTGACAGCAACGCCTATTCCTGAGACAATGGCTTTCTTCAATAACAATCGTGTGGTAAACTACACGTTGGAACAAAGTATTATTGATGGAGTAAATGTTGACCATCGTGTATATCGAATAAAGACCCAAGCAACCGAAGAAGGTGGCGCTATCAGAGAAGGTGACAAACTTAGAAGAGTAACCTGTTATACAGGACAAGTCGAACAGATACTCAATAAGGAAACAAAAAACTATTCAAAAACAGAACTGAATAGAAGTGTTATCAATCCAGCCCAAATAAAACTCATCTTGCAGACCTATAAAGATGCGGTTTATCGGGATATGTTCAATGATCCACAGCGTGAACCCAATTTTGACTATCTTCCCAAGACTCTGATTTTTGCTCTTAATGAAGCTCACGCCACTAATATTGTAAATATAGCGAAAGAGGTATTTGAACGAAACGACGACCGTTATGTACAAAAGATTACCTATTCGGCTGGCGATAGCAATGAGCTTATCCGTCAATTCCGGAATGATAAAGATTTCCGCATTGCGGTTACTTGTACATTAGTTGCCACAGGTACCGATGTCAAACCGCTTGAAGTGGTTATGTTCATGCGTGACGTAGAATCAGCTCCGCTTTATACCCAGATGAAAGGACGTGGAGTACGTACCATCGGAGACGAACAACTGCGAAACGTAACTCCTAACGCCTTTAGTAAAGACTGTTTCTTCTTAGTGGATGCTGTGGGTGTAACCGAACACGAACATACCATACCGACACAAGTTGATGGCCCAGATACGGAAGTCATCACTTTAGAAACACTGTTGGAGCGAATTTCACATGGTTTCTTGCCAGATAATTATTTGAAGAGACTGGCTGCTACATTATCCAGGATCCATAACAAAGCAAACAATCAACAACGTGAAGAGTTCTTCAATCTCGCACACGATGCGATGAATGAAATAGCGTCACGAATTTATGATGCGCTCGAAAACCAACAGTTACCAGAGTTTATTGACACCAATCATCCAAATAACGAACGTAAGGGATTGGTATCCGCTTTGGCAAACCATGCCGATGCACGTAGATATATCCTCATACTGGCGAAAGGCTTTGTAGAAACTTTGATGCCTGGAGAAGACACCCTTATTTCACAAGGGTTCTCTATAGAAGAGGCAAAAAGTACAACAGATGCATTTGAAGAGTTCTGTCGCACTCATTGTGATAACATAGAAGCCTTGCGCATTATCTACAACAACAATGGCGAGGCTATCACATATTCCATGCTGAAAGATTTGGAGAATAAATTGAAAATGGCAAATAACCGCTTCACTTCCAAACAACTGTGGAATTCTTATTCTATTGTTGTACCAGACCAAGTACGACGTTCAACCAAGAAGGAAGAAGCAGATGCACTTACAAATATCATCCAATTGGTACGGTTTGCTTACCAACAAGTAGAGAAGTTGGAAAGTGCCGTTAGTTCTGCCGGTCGTTATTTCAATCTTTGGGTAGGACACTATCAGCGTAACTATAACCTTACCGATAAACAGCGTGACATCATGGCTTTGATAGCAAACTATATTGCCTGCAATGGTGCATGTACCGTAAAGGATGTGAGAGAAGATGACCAAGACCGAGGCATACAGCTAATTAAGGCATTTGGTAATATGGCAAAGGCAAATGAAGCCTTGCAATCCGTATTCAATTTTGTAGTATATAGAAAAACAGCATAACAAATATGGCAACAAGTATTTCAACCGAGCAAACGCTCACCAAGAAAGTGTGGAATCTTGCAACAACACTTGCTGCACATGGAATCGGTTTTACAGATTACATCACCCAGCTTACCTATCTTCTATTTTTGAAGATGGATGCAGAGAATACCGAACTCTTTGGAGAAGAATCTGCAATTCCTGTAGGCTACCAATGGACAGACCTTAATTGTCTTGATGGAATGGAACTGGTAGAACAATATGAGGCAACTCTTAAACTTCTCAGTGAGCAGGACAACCTTATCGGTACCATCTATACCAAAGCTCAAAATAAGATTGATAAGCCTGTCTATCTGAAAAAGGTCATCACCATGATTGATGAAGAGCAATGGCTCATCATGGATGGCGATGTAAAAGGTGCAATTTACGAAGGTATTCTTGAAAAGAACGGTCAAGATAAAAAGAGCGGTGCAGGTCAATATTTCACACCTCGCCCACTCATTCAAGCAATGGTTGATTGCGTGAATCCACAGATTGGTGAAACCGTGTGCGACCCTGCTTGTGGTACAGGTGGTTTCTTGCTGACAGCATACGACTACATGAAAGACCAATCGGAAAACAAGGAGAAGCGAGACTTCCTTCGCAACAAAGCATTGCATGGCGTGGACAACACACCGCTTGTGGTGACATTGGCTTCCATGAATCTCTATCTGCACGGAGTGGGTACAGACCGAAGCCCGATTGCTTGTGAAGATTCATTAGAAAAGGAACCTTCGACATTGGTTGATGTCATCTTGGCTAATCCTCCTTTCGGAACACGTCCGGCAGGATCAGTGGAAATCAACCGCCCCGACTTTTATGTGGAGACAAAGAACAACCAGTTGAATTTCCTTCAGCACATGATGCTGATGCTCAAAACAGGTGGTCGTGCAGCCGTTGTGCTTCCTGACAACGTGTTGTTTGAAGCTGGCGCAGGTGAAACTATCCGTAAACGATTGTTGCAGGATTTCAATTTGCATACCGTGTTACGCCTACCAACAGGTATCTTTTATGCACAAGGTGTAAAAGCTAATGTGCTATTCTTTACAAAAGGTGAACCAACTAAAGATATTTGGTTCTACGACTACCGTACCGACGTGAAGCACACTCTTGCCACAAATAAGTTGGAACGCCATCACTTGGATGATTTTGTGGCTTGCTATCATGCAGAGAACATCAATGAACGCTCAGAAACATACAATGCAGAGACCAATCCACAAGGCCGTTGGCGCAAATATACGGTAGAGGAAGTATCTTTGCGAGACAAAACAAGCCTTGATATCACTTGGATTAAGCAAGGTGGAGACTCCGATAACCGTTCATTGGCTGAATTGATGGCCGACATCAAAGATAAGAGTCAAACAATAAGTGCAGCTGTGCTGGAATTGGAAAAGTTATTGGCAAACATAGAAGAGGATTAAAGGTATGGAAAACAATATAGTCATATCGATGGAGCAACAGTTTGGCGAAGTTGTTGATATTATTCTTCAACATAAAAGCCGTGCATCCAAAGTCGTTAATGAAGAACTTCTTCTTACGGCTTGGCATGTAGGTGGCTATGTATCAGCCAAACTAAAAAGCGAAGAATGGGGAAGCAAAGTTGTAACTCAGTTATCAGAATATATACGTTCTCAGCGTCCCGACATTAAAGGATATAGCAGGAGAAGTATCTACAACATGGTAATGTTTTATGAAGAATATTCATCAGAAACTTTTGCTTCAACAGTCGAAAAATACTTGAACTCTGAATTTGTGCAGTCACTGCCTGCACAAATTACAACAACATCAATTACACCAAGCACAGGAGCAAATGTAATTGTGCAGTCACTGCCTGCACAATTAGTCCAGCATAAAAATGGACCAATGCCAAAGATATTAGGTTTAACAACATTTACCAATCATATAGAAATTCTTTGTAGATGCAAGAGTAACGAAGAACGACTGTTCTATATACTCTATGCCAACAAGGAGCATTTAGTAAGTAGAGAACTTCAACGATGCATTTCCAATCAGACTTATTCAACGCTGTTGAGTAGCAAAAACAATATGTCAAAAGGAATGCTTGAAACATATCCTAATGCACCTATAATGTTCAAGGATACGTTGTTTGTTGACTTTCTTAATCTACCAAAGAAGCATAGTGAGGGAAAGCTGAAAAAAGGTTTGGTAGAAAACATGAAGCAGTTCATTCTTGAATTGGGAAAGGACTTCATCTCTATGGACCAGGAATACAGACTTCAAGTTGGTTCATCGACATATAAAGCGGACTTATTGTTTTATCATCGTGGTTTGCAGGCTTTGGTAGCGGTGGAACTGAAAAAGACAAAGTTTCATCCAAGAGACCTCGGACAATTGGAGTTTTATTTGGAAGCCCTTGACCGGGACGTAAAGCGTTCCAATGAGAACCCTTCTATTGGAATTATTCTGTGTCCCGAAGCCGACCGCGTGGTGGTGGAATATGCCATGAGTCGTAGTATGAGCCCTACAATGATAGCTGAATATAAACGTATCCTCATTCCGCAGGAGCGTTTACAACAGCAACTTGATGAATTTTGCAATTTATTTCTAACTAAAAAATAATAGTCATGGATACCAAGAAACTACGTCAAAAGATACTCGACCTTGCTATTCATGGCAAGCTCGTACCACAAGATCCCAACGATGAACCTGCATCGGTGTTACTTGAACGTATCCGTGCAGAGAAGGAACGATTGATAAAGGAAGGGAAAATAAAGAAGAGCAAAACTTCAAAAACTTCCGATACGCCCCATTATGAGAACGTGCCGTTTGAGGTGCCGGATGGATGGGGATGGACAACTGTAGAAAACATTTGTTCTAAAATAGGATCCGGAAGCACTCCTAAAGGAAGTAATTATGCTCCGGATGGCATTCTATTCTTCCGTTCTCAGAATGTTTATAATGATGGTGTTGTTCTTGAAGACATAAAATATATTTCAGAGGAAGTACACCAATCTATGATTGGAACTGAAGTTCTTCCTAATGACTTGTTGCTAAATATAACTGGAGGTTCATTAGGACGTTGTGCTATTGTCCCAAATGAGATTGATAGAGGCAATGTAAGTCAACATGTTTGTATTTTACGTCCAATTATAATTAAACCTGAATATCTACACACATTTATCCTCTCATCGTTCTTTACTAAAACAATGAAAATAACTGGTAGTGGTAGAGAAGGATTACCAAAATATAATTTGGAAAAGATGCTACTACCTGTACCACCTTTAGCAGAGCAAACAAGAATAATACATGAATTGAACAAATGGAACGACTGGGTAATAGCAATTGACAACAATCAACAAGATTTAGTCGAAACCATTAAACAAACCAAAAGAAAAATACTCGACCTCGCTATACATGGTAAATTAGTTCCGCAAGATGAGAATGATGAATCAGCGTCGGAACTACTTAAGCGTATCAATCCAAACGCCGTTATCACTTGTGATAACGGGCATTATCAGAACATGCCTGGTTCGTGGTGTGTTGCACCCATGGGAATGCTGTGTTCTTTAAGCGACGGGGAGAAGCAAACAGGTGTAGAAAGAATAAATCTTGATGTCAAATATTTGAGAGGTGAGCGTGATGCCAAAACTCTAACAGCAGGTAAGTTCACACCAGCAAATTCACTTCTGATATTGGTTGACGGAGAAAATTCTGGAGAAGTTTTCAGGACTCCAATTGAGGGCTATCAAGGCAGTACTTTCAAGCGACTGTCTATAAAAGATGATATGAATACAGACTATGTCCTGCAAGTTATAAACTTACATCGTAAGACACTGAGAGAAAATAAGGTCGGCTCTGCAATTCCACATTTGAACAAGAAGCTGTTCAAAGAAATAGAGGTGCCAATTCCTCCTTACAAAGAACAACAAAGGATAGTCGAGGCAATATATCTTGCGTTCAAGTATCTTGATACAATAATGGAGAGTTTATAGGCTCTCCATTATTGCGTCTAATTTATCAAATAGTTCTTCTATTGCATCAATTATTCGTTTTTGTTCCGAATATGGGGGAATACAAAGTTCCATTGATAAATATTTGTCAAGAATGAGATTATGCAAACCTGTTGTTTGAGTTTGCATAGTCCTCATTACGCCTTTCTTGTACTTATCCAATAAGAAATAATACAAGAATTTGCTTGATATAATATTTTTATCCTTAATCCTTAGGACCATTGTAAAATTGCTAAATGAATACAATTCGTCCTTACCCTCGTATAGAATGGCCCTACCAACAGGATAATTGTCACTGCCACCTGACTTTTCTATAATGAGGTCTCCATTTTTAAGATGACGTTGCGAGAAAGCACGTTGTTCTACATCAATATATTCTATATTGGAGTAATCCAATTTAAAATCTTTGGTAAAGTTAGCATTGCGTATAACTCCAACATTTATAAATGGATCTTTCTTTCCTTTCCATAATCCATTGATGTTATCGCAAATATTTTTGATGCTTGTAGTACACCATCCTTTAGGCAAGTTCTGATAATGCCCGATACGTCTTCTTTATATTGATACTGTATTCATTTTAATTTCAATGTAGTATGGTAACAAAATTCAAAGACAATCTGGCCAAGAGTAATTTGGCAAAGAACACCGTTACTTCTTATGTATGGACGGTACAGTATTTTCTCAGTCATTATGGGGAAGTCAATAAAAAGAACCTTTTGGCATACAAAGGGTATTTGGTAGAGAACTTTAAGCCCCAGACCGTAAACCTACGTTTGCAAGGCATTAACAAGTATCTTGAATTTACAAAGCAAGAGAAACTGAAAGTAAAATTCGTAAAAGTCCAACAGAAGAACTTCTTGGAAAATGTAATCAGTGATGCAGACTACAAATTTCTTAAAACACGTCTAAAAGCAGATGGCTATGATGAATGGTATTTTGTAGTATGGTTTATGGCTGCAACCGGTGCTCGTGTTAGTGAATTACTTCATATTAAAGCGGAACACGTATTGATTGGGCATCTTGATCTTTATAGCAAAGGTGGGAAGATACGCCGTTTGTATATCCCTAGAAATTTGAGAATCGAAGCCACAAAATGGCTGAAAGATAATGGGGTATCTTCTGGTTATATATTCCTTAATCGATTTGGCGAGCGAATAACTACACGTGGCATTGCTCAACAGCTAAAGCATTTTGCAGAAAAATACGGAATGAACAAGGATGTTGTATATCCCCATTCATTCCGTCATCGTTTTGCTAAGAACTTCCTTGACCGCTTTAATGATTTAGCTTTGCTAGCAGACCTCATGGGGCATGAAAGCATTGAAACCACCCGTATTTATTTACGTCGCACTGCAAGCGAACAGCAAAAGATTGTAGATAAGGTGGTGAATTGGTAGCGTAAAGTCCTTAGAAGTGCATTCTTTTACACTTCTAAGGCTTTTTGTATATTGTCAATGGCTAAATACAGACTTTTTATTCTATGTACAATACGTTGTTGTTCTTCTATCGGTGGAAGAGGGAAATACATATCCTCAAAGTCCGAACTATTAAAACCAGCTTGTGCAGTTCGTGATATAGTTTGTAATTTATCCTGATAAAGTTTTGACAAATAGTAGAAATATACAAACTCTTTATCTAATAAATGCTCAAACTTTAATATAACCTTAGCCATAGCAACGTTATACGCGCCATCCTCGGCTATAAAAACTTTACCTAATGAGCCCCCATAACGAGCCAACAGAATATCCCCCTTTTGCGTTGTCTTTGATGCCAGTTCTATCGGTATATAAACAGGTACAGGATGTTCACCATAATCCCTTATCTGATATAAGCGAATATACCCATTTTCAGGAGTCTCTTTGAAATAACTTTTTGCAGGTTGTGAACCGCCAGATATTTCAAGTATATCATTATGACTTAACCATAGCCAACTATTTGGAATCTCAAACGGCATCTTCTCATACTGCCCGTTATCACAAGTGATTTCCGCATCAGGATTGATACGTTTAAGTAGTTCTGAAGCAGGCTCATCGGTTGGATCTTGTGGCACTAACTTTCCATGTATGGCAAGGTCGAGTATCTTACTTTTGGCTTGCTTTATCGTAGCTTGTAAATCTACCTTACCCTGCTCTATTTGGTCAATCAAAGCAAACCAACGTTTAATTTCACACACAATACGTTCTTGCTCTGCTAATGGAGGTATTGGAACCATTGTACCAACAATAATTTCTTTCGAAATATTTGGTTGAGCTCCACCACCGCCTTTTGCTATAAATTCATTTCTTTGAGATAATAGAAAATAGAACAAGTAGTCTTGAATAACTGCATCATATTGAATACAAGCACAACAAGCCTGGTTTGTTGTTGCAGGGAATGTAAGTATTCCTAATTTACCGATGGTAGCTCCATACATTGCTATAAGAACGCTTCCTTCTGGATTTAATTTTGCGGAAGAGTTCGCAACAGCCTCTTCTGTAATATTTTCAGGAATGCATGTAATCAAACCGTCATTCAAATCACCGGTCTTTAACCATGGAATATTTCCACCATAATAAGATTTATTTGAACGACTTGGGGTTCCTCCCGACTGCCATATACCTATATGACCTAATGTTGTCCACACCCACGAACTAGGCACCTCAAACGGCACGTTCTCATAATGGGGCGTATCAGAAGCACAATACTATACAAGCAAAGCACTTTTGTTTATTATCTCCTTCTTTTTGTGTTATTATCATTTTTCTTCTCTCCCCAAGGCATATCAGATGATGAGCCACCTCCGCCTGTTCCAACATGAGTTTGTGCAGGGCCACCAGAAAGCATCTCAAATGTGGTCCCGAGAAGCTGGGCCTGAACCTGGCTCACTTGCTCAAACGGTTCAAAGATTTCATTGACCAATTCATATTCGGTAAACTCACCATTCAGATATTTTTGTATAACAGGATTGTACCACTCAAAATACTTCGCATCCTCAAAGACCTCATTTCCCACCTTAGTTTGAATACGAAGGCTTGGTATGTTTGAATGGCGAGGCGACATGCGAATACCTGTGAGCATTGCACCCGATGACAGGCGGTATCGATGTGGATTGGCCTTTCTGTCAAGCGTCTCAATACGCTGCTTCTGCTTTTCTATGGTAGCTTCGTGAGCAATATTCTTTCGCTCGGCAACTTCAGCACGTTTGATAGCCTTGTCAATCTCCTCCATGTAACCATTGCGACATTTCGCTAGTTCTGCCTTATGTTGCTCCTTTAGTTGCAGCACTTCCTGTTCTAATTTAGCTATGCGTTGCTGTAACTTTTCAATCAGCCTATCCTTGTCCAAGAGCTTTTTCTTTGCTTCGGCCAATTCTCCAGTACCGAAGAATGACAATATCTTTGAACGTCCTTCACGTGCCTTCTCAACTTCTGCTTGCAATCTCTCTATATCATCTTCGTATTTAAGCATCTGCTCACGATAGTATTGGCTGTTAGTCTTGTGTCGGGCAGTAGAACCCACGATACCACGTTGTAAACCGAATGGCTTCATTGCAACGGCATAGGTATTCTGATAGTGGAACAACTTTCCACGAGCCATCACGTCATCTGCGGATAATCGTGGTCCACTTTTGGTTGCATATTTCTTGTCACCCTCACGCTCCTTGCGTTTACGTTCAGTGGTCACGATGGGTATGATGGTAGCATGAAGGTGGGGTGTCTTCTCATCCATGTGCAGCACACACGATACAAGATTCTCCTCACCGAATGTATCTTTGAGCCATGATAGATTAGCCTTGGTCCATTGCTCAAGTTTACCTTCACGCTGAAGTTTCATCATCTGCTCATGTGTTCCAGTCAAGATGATACGTATAGCCTTGGTCTGATTCTTACCGACCTTTCGGTGTAAACCTGCATGGTCTATACGATACTGAATAGCCTCGGTTCTGTTAGCAACTCCTTGCGAAAATTTTATCAGTTCCCGATTCAGGTGTGTCCGCTTTGCATCGGCATTATCCGGCACGTATGTTTTACCCTTTGCATCCTTTCTCTCTATATGGCACGACATGCCACTATCACTGCCACAGCCCCGCTGGAGGTGGCATACTGCATATTGAATATCACTCATAATGTTTTTAAGTTTTGATTACGGGTATAAGGGATAATAAATTCCGTCAAGAGGAACTCGCATAATATCGGAGTCGAGAGGTGTACTTTCGCTTATGGGCTTTTTCTGTTGCCACTCATTGAGGTGAAGGATAAGAAAATGCCCTAATAAACTACGGAATTTTATAAATCCCTTATACCACCTATCTGCGTTTGTTCATATATCAAGCTAAAACATTCAGTTCTTTCATACGTAAGTATTCTTCGTAAGTAATTGCATTACGCCTACTATTTTCTGCCTCCTTTTCTCTTTCTTCTTGTTCCTTACGCTCGTGCGCTCTAGCTCTTTCGTTGATGAACATTTTTAGACTTCCAAGTATTACGTGAGGGTCAAAGTAACTGTAAAAGTGTAGATAGTGCGCTGATTTGAACCGGAAGAAGAACAACAACAGTTCGTCGATTTTAAGCCAATGGTAATCGTTGGTTATAATGGTAGCCAGTGTCCGCATTTGGCTTTTATCGATATCCTGCTTAAGTCCACAAAATAGACTCGCATCTAGCAGTTGTGGGATAAGCCATGCTTCTGGGATATTGGTGCCATAAGCCTGTCTGACGATGGATAGTGTCGGAGAGTCACCAAAATAGCACAAGTTCGAGTCGTTGCAAATATTGAGTTGTTTGTTTGGTGAATTTGCTAACAAAAAAGATTCACATGTACCATAGGTGTCAAGAACCTTTTGAACTGCAGGCAACTTACATGGGTTGGTTATCTGCAATGAGTTCTTGCATGAGTTCCATTGCTTCGATTTTTGTATTTTCTCCTCTGTTTCTATTTGATGTAGTACTGATGATATTTGTTTCATTGATGTCCTTTTTTATTGGTTCAGTTACCCATGTTTTTTGGATCAAGAAATTCATAAAGTTTTTCCTGAATCTGGCTTCGCGAGATTGAATATATTGAGGTACATAGGCAAATATGGCTTCTTTGTCAGTCTCGGGAAGGTTGTTCCACATGCCCCTTAGGATTTCGGTATCTCCAACAGGCTTTCCGTACATGACCCAAATCTTATCAAAGGTATATTTGCTTTCATTTCTCACGATTGAACATTTGGCCTCATTGATGATTACATCTTTAGAATCATCATCATTATTTTTATTATTATCTTTAGAGTTATTATTATATAGGCATGGAGGGGCATTCGTTTGTATGCCATTGTATGCAGTCGCATCCGAATGTATACGAGAAGGAGAAGTCGCTGCCACTAGGTTTACATTATCGTCGGAATTCTTTGTGGAATTTTTCTTATAACGGGATTCTGCATTTCGTTTATTCCTTTCACACGTTTCCGCATAGTTTTCTTTGTTTCGGTCTATTTGCACCTGGTACATTGCGAATAACCCTTGCATTGTGTCTTCAGGGAAATCAGGTAAACTCCCATCATAGCCATATTGCAAAATCGCTTTGAATAGTTGACCAGCCTTTTCATCAGACAAGCAATTGATAGCAAATCTATTGTCCAAATGAAGGATGATACTTGAGATGTTCTTTTTAGCCATATTCTTTCCCTACTTTTATAATATCCTTTTGCCTAATTTGGCCGCTTTTGCCAATGCGAGAGCTTTCTCTGCATCGATTATGATTTTTCGCCCAATTTGTGTTATAGCGTCATCTATGACACCACTTTTCTTTATACGATTGGCGGTAGGAACACTGCATCCAAACACCTGTGCAATTCCTTCTATGCCATAATAATTCTTTTGTTGCAGAATCGTTGGTGAGGGGTTGTTGTTTGATGCACAATTCTTGATAAGAAAGGTGAGTTCTTCACCAGTCATCATTGCTATCGGTTTTTGAAGCAACTGATTGTAGTCAATGTTGTTAGTCATAAAATCTCCTTTTGTTTAAAATTTAAATCATAGGTTGTTGATAAAACCTCTAATAGTCTCTATGAAATCGATTTCGAGAGCAAATGTAGTTGGATTAAAGAAGGAGATTGGTCGGATTATTTATACCTTAATAAAACCGATTGTTTTTTATAGATTTCAGTTGTCGTAGAAATAAAAAAGGGTAATCAGAAAGTTCCAATTACCCTGCTTGCTTGAAAATAGATTCTAGGAGATATTCCTGAATATGGTTGTCCATTCGTCAACGATTTCTTTGGCTCGAATAAAACTTTTACCCTTTTGAGGATGCCTTAAAGAAAACACTTTCAATTCTCCAAAGCGTTTTTGAGGGACATCTATCCCATATTTTTTACCCGAGAATTGTTCAATTGCCCGATGAAAGGAGGTGTATTTCAAATTTGCATTAATCTTATTGGCATTGATTAGTGCTCTCAACAAATAAGCCAATGCGATAGGTTCGGTATGCTTGAGGAGAAATTGCCTGATGGCAGTCTTTAATGCTTCCTTATCCCCAATTAATAATTCATCAATTGCTAATATCGATTTCTTGATGCCACGATTTCCCTTTGAACTCCGTAAAGCAAAGGCTATTTCTTTCCAAAGTTCAGAATCACAATTTTCTGATGCATCTTCCCATGATTGCTTCGTCTCTTTCCCGAGTTCCATACTATTGGGGATAATATAACTAATGCATGTACGAATCATTAATAAATCTTCTTGATCTATATTTTCTGTTGTTGCAATCTTATCTAAAATATGCATGATACGTGTAAGCCCGTAATCAAAGACTACAAAGTAATACATACAATAGATTAGCGGATTCTTATTATTTATAATCTGTTCTCTCAAATTTGACAAGAATCCTATTGCTAATTCAGAGGCTGATTGCAGGACACTTAAGCAATCGGCGACTAGTTCTTTGCATATTTGGGTAGAGTTGATTTTTGTGTATCCCTCAATATTGTTTTTTACGAAGTCTGTAAAATATGATTTTATTGATAATGGTAAATGCGCCCAAATTTCATCTTGGAATTCTGTTATTGGCTTTAGAGCAAAAGGAATTGGTTGACGTTCTTCTTCTGGTGGAACACATTCTTCAACCAAAAGAAACAAATCATATAAAATGGATAGATCACCATGTGATATATTGTCAATTCGTTCTATGAAGATGGCGTACTCTTTTTCATGTTCAGCCTTCCATGAACGGATTATCATATCGGCTTTCTCCTTCTGGGCTTTAATGTTGGAAGAGAGGAATAGTGTATTAAAATCAAACATGCCGTTCCTTGTTATGGGTTATACATTCTTCATTTTTGAAAGCAACAAGTTCAGTTCTTCAATGCTAAGGCTAGATAATTGTGCTATCAATTCGTCTCGATTCGTTGTTTGTGGAGTTAAATTCAATAGCTTAGAATTGTACTCCATTTGTTTTTCTAGGGGATAGTGCTCTATGTATATTTGCGTGATGCTATGGTCGGTAACGGCATGTCCCATACTTTCAGAAATATAATCTAACTCCACTCCAGCATTGCGTAGGTTCGTCGCAAAAGAATGTCGGCACCAGGTTCCTGATGGGGAAATAGATTCATCCCAATGTAATACTTCCAAACAAATCTTTCGTACTCGGTCTTTGATATTGGAGTTTTCTTGTGACGTATGCTTTCTTCGTTCCTCTTCCGAAGTGCTTCCCTTTAGAATATCGGGAAAGACAAAGCCATCTCTGTTAGGTTTTGCTGCAATTTCATCCAATATGTATTTCAATGGCTCAATAATAGGAATAATAACCTCAGAACCATCCTGGCTTCTACCTGCTGTTTTCTTACGGTTGAATCGAAAGGCTTTGCCTTGATTCTGATAATAGTAGGCATCGTAAGTTAATCGGCCTGCATCAGCAAGGTTAAAACCATTACATAGATATTGTGCCAAGAATAATCCTAAAGAATAATGTGCTTTCTGTCTATACTCTTCAGGCCAGTGAGTAGGGTATTCTTTTGATTCAAATAGTCTATAGAGTTCAGTCATTTGACCAACATTCAAATAGTTTTGTCTGCGCTTGGCACTTTTAGGAATACTGACTAATCCTTTTTCTTTCTTGTTTGAAAAAGGATATGGGACGTCTTTCAGATAGCCTTCTCTAAGACATCTGTTCCATACAGCACGGCAAGCTCGCAGATAAATTCCGGCAGTGGTATCACTTATCTTTCCGATGATTTTACCATCCTTGTCTTTGATACCATTATGCATGCCTTCTTTCCACTTTTGTATCTCGGCTGCACTGATATTGAAACCAGTAATTGAATTCTCTCCCAAAATCTTTTTGAATGACTTCAAAGCACATTCATAACTTTCAGATGTGGTAAAACGAATACCATTATCGTTCGTTTTTAGTTCATGGATGATAGTGTTCCAAATCTCAAAAAAAGAATTGTCTTTTGTGTGGTTTGTAATATCAGACTTACCAGTAGTGACTGCTGAACGTACCATCTCAAATGTGAGGAATCCTCCTTTATTGAGATTTTCCAATAAGACTTTGAATTTGGGAACGAATGTGTCTTTCCATTCTTTTTGTATACGGTAGTTCTCGGAATTACTTTTGGAAGCATTACATATATCAGAAAAACGTTTTTCAGAATAAGAACCTCCTACAGGATAATAGAAAAACTTTCTATCAATGGTGAAACGAATAGATAAAGGATACTCTGTAACATTCTTCTTGTTTGTGCGAGTGTCAAGAACCATAGAGACGCTACATGTGCGTTCCTTGAAAATTGAGAGTGATTTGGTTAATTTTGCCATTTGAATTTAGATTTGTATTTAACATGACCTCTAAATTCAGTAGCTTTATGATGTGAGGCCGACATACACAAAACACCACACATAACAACGATTCTCCTAAAAAAGGAGCAGTTATTGTTATATGCAGCGGTGCAATCTCGTCCTCTCCTGTCGCTGAATGGTAACCGGGCTTCTGCTAATCGGTCTCAACCCCTGAAGTGACTCACTCGTAAAGTTTAAATTAGAATACCCTCCGACTAGCATTCCCCTTACGCTTCGATCCACGGAATGAAATAACCCTTTCACGATGGTTAGACAGACTCACTTACCTTCATATGAAAGTAGAGCACCATTCGGTCATGGCCTGTCATACATGCATAGCGATACAAAGGTATTGAATCTTTTTTGTAAAAAGAAGTTTTTTATGTGAATTCTGCGTAAACAATGCGTAAACAAACTATTTGAGTTAAGGGTGTTCTTTGAGATTCAATGAAAATCTCAAAAATGTAAATGGTTGATTTTCAATGTGGTTTTATTGAGATGAAAGTTCATGGAATATCAATTTTTCCGACTCATAATCTGGAGGTCCCTGGTTCAAGCCCAGGCTGGTCCACAAACTAAAAGGCTGATTCCTAACGGAATACAGCCTTTTTTGTTTGCAGACCCTCCAGATATAACTCTGTTGCTCTTGGTTGATTTACTCCTATTTTAAGCAGATGTTGACTAATTAAAATAGAGCTAATATGCTGACTATTAAAGCTGAGATTAAAAGGAGTGAACTAAAAGTTGACGGAACTTATAACGTCAAGATTAGATTCACATTAGACCGCAAGGTAAAACGCTTATCCACCAACCTGTTTGTAACTCAACAAGACCTAACTAAATCCCTCAAATTCAAAGAGGACACTTCCATTAAGAGAGAAATAGATAGGCTTGTTCTCTATTATAGGGAACAGTGCTTAAAACTGCAATTAGACCAAAATCATTATTCATTGGATGAGATAATTGAGTTCCTAAACGGAGAGCAAGAGAAGCAACAGACCATTGACTTTATAAAGTTCAGTCGTGAGTGGATAGCTTCTACTACCATAAAAGGAGCACCCAATTACACTACTGCCATCAATGCTTTGGTACGGTTTGTAGGTAAGGAAGAATTGGATATAAATCTTATCACCTTAGACTTCTTGGAACAGTTCAAAGCATTTTTAATTGGAGAACGTGATGCACGTACCAAGAAACTAATGCAGCAAGGTAAACGTGTGACCTCTAACCGCACCCTTTCCCTCTACTTGGTAAGCATCAAGAAGCTGTTCAATGAAGCCAAACGTAAGTTCAATAAGAAAGACAAGAACCTTATTCTTATTCCTAACTCACCCTTTGAGGACTTCAAGATACCTAAACAGGAAGCTACACGTAAGAGAGCCATTCCAGCAGACATCATTAAAAAGGTGTGGAAGCTGCCTTATAAAGACATGAAGAAAGGATATAAGTCCACCTGCCGTTATAACTTGGCTAAAGATTGTTTCATTCTCTCATTCTGTCTTATTGGAATCAATTCAGCAGACCTTTACAATGCTACTAAAATGAGAGGGAACACTATTATCTATAACAGAACCAAAACCAAGGCTCGTAGATTGGATGGTGCAAAGATGATGGTAGATATTCCTAAGATAGTGCAACCTCTTATTGATAAGTACAAGGATAGCACAGGAAAACGTCTGTTCAACTTCTATCAATATTATGGGGATGAAAAGACATTTAACAAGGCTATCAATTCTGGATTGAAAGAGATTGGTTCAATATTAGAAGTAGATGATTTGGAGTACTATGCAGCGCGCCATAAATGGGAATATCATAAAAATAGCACTATAAATATCTGAATTACAATAATATACAAAACAATAGATTTATTAGATTAACAAGATAGTAACATAATTATTCAAAATTCAGCCAATCAACACAAAATCGTAAGAAGTAAGTTCCAACCTCAAATCACTCCCTATATTTGATATTTTTTGCCTCCCAAAAGAAAAATCACCAACTGTATTTTCCACTCAGTGCATAATCAAGTAATCAGCCGGATGAGTTTATAATAATAGGTTTAATTGAATCTTGTATATATACTACAAGGACTAAACTAAACCTGTCACATTTTACTTTTAAGATTTCCTTTTTTGGAAAGCAAGATTCTCCAGCTTTAGAAAAACAGGTTTAATGAAATCTTGTATATATACTACAAGAACCGGACTAAACCTGTACTCCTTTACATTTTCCTATTTGAAATGAGATTCAATCCAAATCTCCACTTTCTCCGGATATTTCACGGTTTTAGCCAAACAGACAATCCCGACAACTTCCACCCCATATTTGCCAAGTTCCTCTGCGTGTTCCTTGATGCTGCTTCCTGTTGTAATCACATCGTCGATAATCACGACTTTCTTGCCTACGATGTCTGCATTGATAATGACATTGGAATCCGCATTTACCTTATCCCTGTCTTTTATGTTGTGTTTGCTTTCACGAGCCTCCAGATAAGTAAGACTGTACAGCATCGGATGCAACTTTTCTTCATACGACAAAGCATTGCTCAACCGGCTGAATCGGGTAAGGTATTTGCTTTGATTGCTGCATGGCATGAATACAACAGTAACACTATCCGGCAAATCCAGTTTTGCCAATGCTTCTTTAAATAAACGGCTGCAAGACACACGTCCGTCTTTAAAGTCATACACCATTTGTACAAACTTCCGTTGTTCCTCAGTGATAAAATTCCAATCCCTTTTGGGTATGTAATAGTCAATGAATATTGCCGGAATCTTCTTGCCATTGGAAAGTTTCATCTTGAAAGGCATCATCGGTTTCTCATCCATGAAATCTTCCAAAGCTGAATATACATAGAATCTTTCCGCTTTCTGTTCCCCTGCACGCAGCGCATTACGATACCCCCATTTGCGTTCCTCCTTTGTTGTCGCACGTTGCCCCACCACCAGAAAGGCCGTAGCCGCTCTCTTTTTCCATGTGCTTATCCTGTTCATCAGGTAAAAGAACACCAATAGGACAATCCATATAATCAGTTTTTCCATTCTCTATCTTCTTTGTTATTGATACGCTTTATAGGCACGTTATGCCTTTTCTTTTGGAAGGTCATAGTTCGTTCTTATAATGTTACGCTTCCATTTGCAAAGATACGCAGAAACAGCGTATTCCAATCCACCTTTTTTAACTTATTCCATTTGTTTTTCTTCTTATATATCATCTGTTTACATACATTCCTGTTATAAAAGGTTTCACCGCAATCCTTTTTCCCAAAGACAGCCAAAGTCTTTTTTGACAGGAAAAGTAACCTTCTGATAACTTTTTCCTTGTTTAACAGCTTTTTCCTTCTTCTATCCAACCGATAGGCTACTGAAACTGCCGGCAATATCGTTTCTCCACTTTTTATAGTCAGCCTTACGTTATCTATATCCCAATGAGTATTACTTTATATCAACAATGCCTATGTGATTGCTGATTTTCACGGTTCCTTCATTTCATAATGAAGTTTCCATTCTGATTTGCTCCTTTACCTCATGGATAGAGCCACGTGCGGTTATTAGCATACTTCAGCTTCCTTTCCGACTATTACTGCTATTTTCTTCGCCCTCCCTTCGTCAATCTCTTTTTGATGGCGAAGTCACAATATTTTTCAGATGCAAAGATATAATGCAGCGATGCCGAAGCATCTACGGGTCACTCCGTTCTGACCAATGACATACACGAAAATCTTCCGACATTTTTCTACTGCGTGAAAAATATAGCGTATTTGCGTGCTATCCTTGGTGCCGCCCTATACCTGCAATATCCGATAGCATCATAAAAATTAATTGTTTAACTTCTAAAAAATAGAATTATGAAGAAAGTAGTAGAAAATTCATTCGCAGTAACAGGTTTCGTTGGTAAGGATGCAGAAATCCGTCAGTTTACAACAGCAAGCGTAGCACGCTTCCCACTGGCAGTAAGCCGCAAGGAGCAAAACGGAGAAGAATATGTGTCATCTTTCATTTACGTGGAAGCCTGGCGTAAAAATGACAGCACTTCTTTTGAGTTGTTGAAGAAAGGCAAAAACATTACAGTCAAGGGATTTTTCAAACCCGACGAATGGACTGACCAGCAAGGTGTCAAACATAACCGTATCATCATGGCAGTCACCGACTTCTATGAGCCGGTGGAGAAAGAAGAAGAAAAAGCTCCTGTCGCTTCAAAAAAGAAGAAAGCCAAGAAAGCTGCTTAACAGCAGTTTCTCCTTTCAAAAACGGCTTCGGCCGTTTTTTTATGTTCAACAGATACATTTACGCATACTCTCTTTTTTTAACCAATCCTCCCTGTTATATCATATTGATTCCCATTGTACCACTATAAAGAAGCATATTGCTCTTTTGGCTCGCAAGCCGGCACATCACTTTTCGTGCGGCGAAATTAGAATGAAGCCCGGAAATAGCAAGCCACACGTTGCTCGTATGATGAAAATAGACTATTGCATGGTTGATTTTCATATCCGGGCTTGCCTTATTCCATCAATGGCTTCATTCAGGGGATGCCTTAAAAAGTCTGATATGCCGACCTGCGGAACTGAAAAGTAACGTAGGGAAAACAAGTCAGGCATTGAGAAAATAATAGTATTAACTTAAAAAAAAGCTATATGGAACGAAGTATCGAAAGAGTACCCACATGGGCATTGCCTTACATGGCTAACGGAGACGCCACAGGACTGAAAGACAAAGAGATTAAAATGATTGACAACCTATTGCGTAATCGGTGTATCGAACTGGTATGCCCCATTGCAGACAGCGTGCAAGGCGGTATGCCACCTTATTATACCAAAGACCCACTATTCGGCAAGGCAACCGAAGTGGAAGATTGTATCGTTTTTTATAATATCTAATTGAGACGCTATGAATGTGACATTTGAAAATCTTATTAACGTATGGGACGCACAAATTCCCAACTTATTGGTTGAACTGGTAAACCATGCTGTATTTGCAACAGACAAAGCTGGTTTTCAAGCTGTTGTTACAAAATTGTCTGAAACCACGGATTTTGACAAGTTCTTTGCTTATGGATACGGCAGACAACATTTTTGGCTGAAGCAACGCCTTGCCTCAGACCCTTCCAAATACATGGATGAACGGTTATTGATAGTAGATTTTTGTAGGTACAACCCAAAGAATGAAGATGATGAAGGTAATATCGAATAGAAATCCTCCAAAGGAAAGTTGCATCGAGGAAATAAGGCAAGGTCAAAAAATGATTCTTTGGTCTGACGACAACATATCTATCTCTATGATATTCAATAATCTGACCGGACAAAACTTTAAAGCGGATGAATACAAAGCCTATATCCGTAACATTGCTTTTGGAAAAATGGGATTTGTGCCAGGCACGATTGAACTTTATAAAGGAGGTATATTGATAGCAAGCGGCATAATTCCAGCTTTATAACCAGTCAATAATTAAAATAAAATATATGGTAACAGCAAGAACATTAAAAGGAGCGCAAGTATATGTAACATTTTATCCTGATTGTGAGGAAAATGTAGGTGGCTATTATTGCCAAGTATATACCGATGAAAATTGTATATGAGAAATAGACAATTTCATGGTTCATGTGAAAGATATTGCAGATAAAAAAGACCCGTATGCTGCGGTAGAAGAACTGGCAAGAGAATATATAGAATCAATCAAAGAGTATTAAAACTACCTATTGAGTGTACAATGAAACAAACCAATTCACATAATCAAGTAATGGCAGTGGCACTTACCGGCCACCGTTCCATACCCTACGATAAAGTACCTTCGCTTCGGAAAGCATTAAGGACAGTGATATTGGCACATTACAATCGAGGCATCCGCATATTTTACTGTGGCATGGCGATGGGCTTCGACCTGCTTGCCGCAGAAACGGCTTTATCCATGAAAGAAGTATATTCCGACATTACATTGGTTGCAACCGTGCCTTATCGTGGGCAATGTGAAAAATTCACACCTTATAATAAGGAACGCTATCGTAATGCTCTTGCCAAAGCGGATGAAGTTGTCATACTTGCAGAAAGCTATGCTGATGACTGTTTCCTTCGGAGAAACGACTATATGCTGTCATGTTCCGGCCACTTGATAGCCTACTTTGACGGAGTTCCCAAAGGTGGCACATACTACACTTTCAAAAGAGCCAAGCAGCGAGGTATGCCGGTTGTCAATCTGTTTTAATCAATGAAAAGGTTTTGTGTATGATTTGCACAGAGCCTTTTCTTTTGGTCAGCCCTGCGCCTCAATTTCCTGTTATAATCCACTCATTCCCTTTTTTACCATCCGCTCCAAGAGCGGCTTCCCTTCCACTTTTACCCGAAATGGCTCCTTTTATAAACTCTCCCTATCCTCTAATAACGTGACAATCAAGATTGCCTTTTTGAGCGTGATTCCACCCGGCCCGGATTTATTTTTCCGCAAAGGTAACGTCCGGTGTCAAGACTTGTCAAATCCGGCTGTGCCGTGGATGCCTTCACGAAATCTTCCTCTCACAAGTTCGAGCGTATTTCCCTCGTCAGATTTGCCCGTATTTCCCCGTCACCTTTTCGGGGCAGAAAAATAATTCCCGGCAGGTTGCAACAACCAGCCCGAAGAAAGGGAAATATTAAACAAAAGGTTAAATATACACGTATGAGTTACAACAAGTTAAAAGCATTAGAGGGCAATATCGAAGCGATAAGCACAGCCCTTGCCATTCACGAGAAACGCAGAAATGCGACCACCGCAGAGCGTGAGACATTATCCAAGTTTACAGGCTGCGGAGGTATCAAGGAAGTATTGAGTATCGGAACGGGCACCCCCATACCCGACACCATGCAGGAAGCCGTTAAACGCTTGCTCTCCGTCCTGTCAAAAGCGGCAAAAGGGAATGAAACACTTTACAGGCAACTCCTGCAAAGTCTGAAATCGTCCGTATTGACAGCTTTTTATACCCCGACATTCCTTATTCAAGCCGTAGCCAAGCAAATCAAAGACACTTTCACGGCAAACGACCTTAAAATGGGCACATTCTTAGAACCGTCCGCCGGTATCGGCGGTTTCCTACCAGTCGGAGATATGGCTACACATCGGACGGCTTTTGAGAAAGACCTGCTTACCGGACTTGTATTGTCCGCCCTGCATCCCGACACACAGGTATTCATCGAAGGATTTGAAACGATTGACAGCCAAGAGACGGAACACAACCGCTTTGACGTAATCGCTTCCAACATACCGTTTGGCGACTTCCGTGTGTTCGACAATACTTTTAGCAAAAAAGGCGGCATCTATGCACAGGCTTCCAAGACCATCCATAACTATTTCTTCGTGAAAGCCGTTGAGAAACTGAACGAGGGCGGCATATTGGCTTTCGTCACATCAAGAGGTATCGCTGACACACAAGGCAACCAATTCGTGCGTGACTATCTTGTACACCGTTGCAATCTGATTACGGCATTACGTTTGCCTGATAGCCTGTTCATGCAGACAAGCGGCATTGAAGTAGGCAGCGACCTGTTGATATTCCAAAAGAGCGGCCGTAAGGTAACGCTTACAGACCGTGAAAAGCTGTTCATGGAAACAACCCGAGAAATCGTGCCGGGTAGTGACCAATATACCGGACATGCCAATAAATTGTTTACTTTACCAAAAACCGCCTTGTTTACAGAAAGTCGCATACAAACCAACCAATATGGGGAATATGTGCGCAAATACCGCTGGCAGGGAGAGGAAGCCGATTTGCAACAAACCCTTTCCTCCATGCTGAAAGCCGACTTTGAGCGTTTTTTCAGAAAGAACCTGTTTGCCACACCGAACAAAGGCATTGGCGGCATACAAATGTCTCTTTTTGATTGCTTTAATACCAACAAGGCGGCACAACCCAACAGGGAAAAACGCACGTACACAGGCACGTTGCATAAGTGGATGAAAAACGGCACGTTGGTACTCTTTGAAAACCAACTTGGCACACTCCGCTACAAACAGGCAAACTGTTTTTCCGACATGACCGTTACATTCGTACCTTTAAAAGTCTCCCGAATAAACATAGAGCGTGCCAACGATTATTTTCCTATCCGTGAAGCCTACTTTGAACTGACAACCAAAGAAAGCGAGGAACTGGCCGAATATCCGAAGCTAAGGGAACAACTCAACAAACACTATGATACTTATGTGCGCAAGTGGGGCTTTTTCCACCACAACGACAACAAGGAGTTTTTCTCTTGGGATAGTCTGGGCATGGAAGTATTCACGATTGAAATGCAACTCGGAAAGGATATCTGTAAAGCCGACATCATGCACGAGCCTGTTGCATTCAAGAAAATAGATACTTCCATTCAACTGACACCGGTAGAAGCATTGGCAAGCAGCCTTAACTATTACGGTTCGGTCAATATGGACTATCTTGTACAGACAACCGGACAGACCGAAACAGAACTGACAGAAGCCCTTGCCGGTGAGATATTCTACAATCCTTTGACGGATTGTTGGGAGAACAAAGGCAAATTCCTTGCAGGTAATGTCGTGGAGAAATGTAAGGAGATATGTACTGTTCTTGCTGACCTGACAGGCAACGCTCAAAAATGGGCGGCTACATCTGTCGAGGCTTTGGAAGATGCTACCCCCGAACTTATTCCGTATGAAGAACTTGACTTCAATATGGGTGAGCGTTGGATTCCGGCAAGTATTTACGCTTCCTTTGCCAAAGACCTGTTCGGGGTAAACACAACAGTGATGTATTTTGATGTGAATGACACCTATATTGTCTCTTTGCAAGGCCATTCCCCCATTGCCTATAATGTCTATTCGATTGGAAGCTATAGTGGGGAAGCCCTGTTCGTCCACGCCCTGCACGATACGGTTCCGGAAATCACCAAAGAGATAATGCGCAACGGTGAAAGTATCCGTGTACCCGATGAAGAAGCCATACAAGCGGCATCCACGAAGATACAGGAGATACGCCGCAAGTTCAACGAATGGTTGGATTGCCAACCTATCGCCGTGCGTGATGAATTGGTACGCCTGTATAACGAACGCTTTAATTGCTACGTCCGTCCTCATTATGACGGTTCGGTACAGACATTCCCCAACCTCTCTTTTGAGCAGTTCCCATACGATGACCTCTATCCCTCACAAAAGGATGCAATCTGGATGATTAAGCAGAATGGCGGTGGCGTATGCTGGCACGCAGTCGGTGCAGGCAAGACAATGGTAATGTGTGTGGCGGCTTATGAAATGAAGCGTTTGGGCATGACACAGAAGCCGCTCATTATCGGCTTGAAAGCCAACGTACACGAGATTGCGGACTGTTTCCGCAAGGCATATCCGACCGCAAAACTTCTTTATCCGGGAAAAGAGGACTTCACACCTGCCAACCGACAGGAATTGTTCTCTAAAATCAAGAATAACAACTGGGATTGCATCATTCTCACGCACGACCAGTTTTCCAAGATACCGCAATCCGAGCAGACCATGCTGGAGATATGCGAGCAGGAACTTCAAGACGTGGAACGCTCTTTGGAAGTGTTGGAGGACAGCGGTATGGCTGATAACAACAAAAGGTTACAGAAAGGTTTGGAGAAACGGCAGAAGAACCTCAACGCCAACTTGGAAGCCTTAAAAGAGAAACTTGGCGAGAAAAAGGATGATTGCGTTGATTTTCATGCTATGGGCATCGACCACATCTTTGTCGATGAATGCCACTATTTTAAAAATCTGATGTTCCAGACACGCCACACAAGGGTTGCCGGGATTGGTAATACACAAGGCTCGCAACGTGCCATGAACCTGCTTGTCGCCATTCGTGACATACAGCAACGGACGGGCAGGGATTTGGGTGCCACGTTCCTTTCCGGCACGGTGGTGGTAAATGCGCTGACCGAATTGTATGTGTTGTTCAAATACTTGCGGCCGAAAGAGTTGTCACGCCAATGTATAAGTTGCTTTGACGCTTGGGCGGCTATTTTCACGAAAAAGACAACCGACTATGAGTTGAACATCACCGGCTCAATCAAGCGCAAAGAGCGTTTTCGCACGTATATCAAGATTCCTGAACTGGCGACCTTCCTGCGTGAGATAACCGATTATCGCACGGCTGAAATGATAAACCTTGACGTGCCGCAGAAGAATATACGTTTTCTCTCCGACAAGCCTACCATTGCCCAAGAGGAAATGATTGGACGTCTGGTGTCGTTCGCCGGTAGCGGTAATTGGGATGATTTGGGGCTTGACATTCCGCAGCCCGACAATCTGGATATGGCTAAAATGCTGGTGGCTACCAATGTGGCACGGAAAATGGCTTTGGATATGCGCCTGTTGGGTGATAAGTTCTCTGACGATCCGGATAACAAGGCTTCTCGGTGTGCGGCCACTATCTACGACTATTATGTACGTTCCAAATCTAACAAAGGTACGCAGTTCGTGTTCAGTGACTTAAGCACGTACAAGTCTAATGAGTGGAACATCTACCAGGACATCAAAGATAAGTTAGTGACAATGGGTATTCCGGCAAATGAGATACGGTTTATACAGACTGCCAAGACCGAACAGGAACGTAAGAAACTGTTTACCGACATGAACAACGGCACTGTCCGGGTATTGTTCGGCTCTACTTCCATGTTGGGTACAGGTGTCAATGCGCAGCAGCGAGCCGTGGCGGTGCATCATTTGGAGGTACCCTGGCGCCCGGCAGATTTGGAGCAGCGCAACGGGCGTGCCGTCCGCAAAGGCAATACCGTGAAGTTTTGGGGTGGCAATGTCGTGGATATTATCATTTACGGCACGGAGAAAACGCTGGATGCCTACAAATTCAACCTGTTACGAAACAAGCAACTGTTTATCAATCAGATAAACAACGGCACGATAGCCGTGCGCAGGATTGACGAGGACAGCATGGACGAGAACACAGGCATGAACTTCGCCGAGTTCGTTGCAGTCCTTTCCGGCAATATGGATTTGTTGAACAAGGCAAAGCTTGACAACCGGATTATGCAGTTGGAGAAAGAGCAGGCCATTTTCAACAAGGAAAGATACCGTGCTGAGCGCAAGATTGCCAAAACTGAGCAGGATATAGAGGAAACCATGCTAACCAAACAACGGATGTCCGAGGATTGGGCATATTATAAAGAATACAAAGGCGAACGGAAAACCTTGCTTCTGAACCTGCAACAAGCCACAGCGGAAGAAACCGGACGTGAGTTGCATAAGATAGCCAAGACTTACAGGAGCGAAGCCATCGGCACCATTGGCAGCTACATCGGGCTGAACCTGTCCGTCCGCAGCGAATACCACTATACCGGTGCTTTTGAACGCAACATATTCTTGGTGGAAGGTAAAAGCGGCTTGAAATACAAATGCGGTTTGTCCGGTGCATTGCCATTGGGCTTTGCCGATTCCGCAGCCTATCCGCAAGCCACCCTTGACAAGTTGCCGGAACTGATAAGACGCCAACAGGAAAAGATTGACCAACTGGCAAATGAACTCCCGACCTTGCAGCAGATTTTCAGCCGCAAGTGGGGCAAGACCGCCGAACTGGATGCACTGAAACAGGAGTGCAAGGAGTTGCAGCGGAAGATTGATAACTCCTTGAAAGAGTTGGAGCAACAACCTGCCGTGACAGTAATCGCAGCTTAATTTATACAGTATATTTTAACCATTCCCTTTGTTTTGTCGTGAGACAAGGCAAAGGGAATTTCTTCTATGATGCGGTGGCACATTACAAGCCATCGTTCCCTTTTATAACAACTCAATGAGTAATACCTCATTGCGACCATACCTTTTATAATAAGCATAGCTTCCACCAGCTTCCCCACCCGGATTTTTCATAGGTATAAGGCTTGTCCTCTCCCTGAGTTTTCACTTCGCTCAGACACGGGGAGAGGCAGGACAAACGGCGGCACATTCCGGTACTCCATGCAGGGACTTCGACAATCGTCGAGTTGTCTCTGCATGGAGTTCGGGAAAAAGCCACTTTTTGTTTGTCCGGCAAGCCCTGATTATTCTACCCACCCAAGCCGGAGACCTTTATAGGTTTTATCCCTCCCTTTATACCATTCTCCACATACCTAGTTATATACAGAGACTTCACAATCCTTTTCTACCCATCCTTTCCCTTAACCTTTCTTCCAGTCACTTTTTAAGCCGGCACCGATTGGGTTTTCCTAATGCAAAGGTCTGCTATCGCACTTGATGCCGCCAGCTTGAAATGAATTTCTTGCAAATTCTTCCTCCTTCGGAGTGTAATTGGCAAGAAAAGCCGCCGCATGAAGCTATACCGATAGCTGTGTGTGGCATTGTAAAACTCCAAAACGGTTTCGACAAAAAGAAACCGATGAAAGGGGAAAAACAAATATTCACATAATATCAAACTTTTAAAATTACAAAAATTATGACAACAGCTAATCAATCAACAGCAGAAAGAAACATCACGTTAGTGTCAGTGGCAAACATTCAGCCGAGTAACTACAACCCTCGCAAGCGTTTCGATGAAACAGGTCTGGACGAACTTTCAGAAAGCATCAAGCAACAAGGCGTATTGCAACCTATCACTGTGCGCCCTATTGCAGACACAGACCGTTACGAGATTGTCTTTGGCGAACGCAGATACCGTGCTACCGTTATCGCAGGTTTGGAAAAAGTTCCTGCAATCATATCCGAACTTTCAGACGAAGAAGCGCAGGAAATGGCGGTCACGGAGAACTTGCAGCGTAAAGACGTTACTCCCACGGAAGAAGCCAACGCCTACAAGCAACTTATTGATAGCGGACGGCATACGGTGGAAACCTTGTCTGTACTTTTCGGCAAGAGTGAGAACTATATCCGTACCCGATTGAATTTCTCTACCCTCATTCCCGAACTTGCCGAATTGTTGGATGCAGATATTATCACTATCAGCGTAGCTTCTGAAATCTGCCGATATGGGGAAGATGTGCAGCGTGAGGTGTACGAGAACTACCTCAAAGAAGGCATCCAGCACTATTCCAGTTGGAGAGGTCGAAAAGCCAAAGAGATAGCAGAACTTATCGAGCAGAAATTTACCATAGACTTAGAGCGTTACAGCTTCGACAAAACCGAATGTGCTTCTTGCCGGTATAACACCAATAACCTTTTGCTATTCAATGACGGTGGTTGTGGGCAATGCTCTAACCGCACTTGTCTTGCAGAAATGAATGCAGCCTTTCTGAAAGAGAAAGCCATTCAGATTGCGCAACAACAGCCCGATATAATCCTTTGCCGTGACCCATATTGCACTAATGCAACCACGGTTGAACGTCTCATCGCTTCGGGCTATGACGTTGAAACAATAAATAGTTGCATAGCTTTTCCTAAAAATCCGATAGAACCACAAATCGGAGATTACGATAACTCCGAAGATTACGAGGAAGCACTAAAGGATTACGAGGAAGAACAAGCAGACTATATGGAGATATGCAATGAAATCAGCAGGCAGGGCGAAGCCGGAGAGATTACACTTTATGCCAAGATTGGGCAGGCTGACATCACACTCTGTTATGTGGAAAAGACCGCAGCCCAAATAGCGGAAAGTGACAAGGTTACGCAAACAATAGCCACACAAATAGCGGAATTGGAAAAGAAAGACAAGCGTAACAAGGAAATCGCCACTGAGAACACAGTAGATGATGTAAAAAGGGTGATAAAGGAGATTGATACAACGGAGACAAAATTTGGTGCTGATGAAGATAGGATGATGTATTTCTTCTTGTTGTCCTTTCTCCGTAAGGAAAATTATGCAGCCGTTGGCATTGACAAAGAATGTGATTATCTGAAAGATGAAGAAAAGATGAACGTCATAGCCAATCTTACAACAAAAACGAAAGCTATTATCCGCAGGGATTTCTTGATTGCTAATTTCAAGGATGCTTTCAGAAACAATGGCACGGCTGCACTCCTGCTTGACTTTGCCAAAAAACATATGCCCGAAGAATTGGCAGACATCACAAACAAGTACAATGAAGTGTACGATAAACGCCATAAACGCATTGAAGAAAAGAAAATCGCTTTGTTGGAGCAGATAGAAGATGCCGGGCATCCTCAGCCTGAAGGAGTTCCCCAACCCATAGAGAAACAACAATCCGAAGTAGCAGCCTAAATAAGTAGCAAGGGTGGAGCAATCCGCCCACTACTTACTTTCTTTAACCCTGGTAACATTATGTAAAATGACAACGGATGATAGCGGGTTGATAACCCAACTCAAAGCAGATAATCCCGACTGGTTTGATTAGCAAGTGTGAATATGCAGGGCTGGGGGTAGTGAGCCAAATAAGGTTTGCTTCCCCGGCTTTCCTATTATAATATGCTTAGACCAACTACCTTTTTTAGAACCACAAGGGATTGTCGGACTTCCTTTTATATCATTTGGACTTCCTCTTTTATCGGTTTGCTTTCCCCACCCATATCAGTGGAATGTCTGTGCCACAGCCAACCTTACCATACAAAATATGGGAAGGCAGGTTATGGCATGGGCAAACGGTGACACGTCCTATTTTGTCCTGTACCTTCGGTATAGCCCAAGATATGAAAAGTCACCTTCTTGTTTGCCAGACAGACTCTTATCCGACCCACCCGAAAGCAAATCGCTCCCTTTTAAACCAACCTATTATTCCTTTTATACTCATCAAGCATTTTCGGAATCCAATCTGTCCGCACCGCTCAGATTTTGGGCTGCAAAGGTCTATCATCGTGGCTTAACACTCTGGTCTGAAATGTATTTTTTGCAAATTCTTCCTTGTCATGCAAGAGTAATTGGCAAAAAAGACCGTACCTATAAGCCTGGCCGATGATTGGAAACCGCAGCATAAATTCCGAACCGGCAGGACAGAAAGAAGCCGAAGACAGGGAAAGATATGTGTAACCCATTAAAACATAAAAGACAATGGAAAAAATTCCGAACATCCAAGCAACCAAGGAGTACCAATTTGCAAAAGAAGTAGAGAATATGTTGAATAATTATAGTTTCAACCATTCCGTATTTGCTGCTTCCATCCCATTCATGCACCCGACCATCCAACAACTGCTGTACCGATTAATCCGGAAATGTCTGAAGGTCATGGCTGACGAAGAACGCCGATACGATGACCGTAACAGGGCTTCGCACGAAGAGGCTAAAGCAATTATAGAGTTTTTAGCAGAGAACGAACGATATATACCTCACATCTAACTGGTTTACAAAAATGAAAACGAACACCATCCACATACTTTATACATTAGTTGATTGCGGTGAAAGCGTTTCCGATTGCCATACGCTTTACAGCACTTTGGAGAAAGCCAAAGCCGCAATGGAAGTTGAAATTCAAGAGTGCATGAAAAACTTCCGCCATGGAGAGGTCAAGCATGACTTTGAAAGGCTTTATGAATTTATGAATGAGGACGGACAAGGCTTCACGGTGGGAATAGATGAACAGATACCGCAATGAAAAAGAAATATAATTTCATAAGCAGATTGATAAACAAAATCACCCTTAACAGCCAGTCAAACAATGACTCGTTTTCCTATTATGGGCATTGGGTGGAATTGCAAAGCGGAACGGTCGATTATATGTCCGTGACCATTTACAATACGTCAGACCGTTATTCGGGAACATTGGTGGAATTTCAATTTGATTTCTGGACGATGGAGCTTTGCTTTGATGCCGTATCGTGCGATGAAGTCTATGATACTGTTGTAAAAGCATTCAAGGGTGTTTATTATAACAGACGTATTCGGGTTATTGAATAAAAGCCGTACTACGAAATGGCAGCATGGATGGGGGAGATAAATCCCATCCATGCTGTATCATTGCACCTTAGCCCCCTTTTAACTACATAAAGGCTTATCCTTTTTTACGCCCTCTGTTCAATGTTATCCCGGCTTCTTTCAGCACCCGGAACACGGAACTCCGGCTCCTGAAGCCACTTGCTTTCCATATCTCATTGATAAGGTGGCCGCTTTTATACATATTCACCACGCACTCTTTCCGCTCGATGCGGTTATAATCCACCGGGGACAATGTTCTCATGCGGCTTTTCACCTTTCGGATTGCATCAGAGGATTTGCGGACATCAAACGCTTCTTTGGGCAGCAATGCCACGACATTGAGTATATCCGACATCTGTGTCTCTGGAAAAAGCTCGTTGCCGGAGTCTATGCAGTCATGGATAGATATGAGCCGGATTTTCTTCAGACGGCAATATTCAAGGAGATACGAAAGCTGCCGTGTCTCACGGATGATATAGCTCAATTTGGGAACAACCAGTTCATCCCCTTTATTTAGCCGTCTAAGCAATTTGTTCCATTCTGCACGTAACGGGCCACACTCTTGCTTTTCTTCCATAATCTCCGTACAGCCGAAACGCTTCATCCATTCTTTATCCACGTCCGTACCATACCCGGCATAATTTATTACATATCCTACCTTCGACATATTTATTCGTTCCTAATTTATTTAAGTACAAAGGTATAACAAATACCTCACAAAGCCGCATAAATGGCAGCTCGGACAACCTTTTTTATCATTTCATATCGAGGTTCCATAGCGTGTCAGACAGATTGTTTGCCATGTTGCCACTCTTTTTTGAAAGTATTTCTATGTATTCTTCCTCTCTTTTACCGGATAGCTTGAAAAATGTTTTTTGTGCTATTTGTTATCCGTTGGTTGATTTACACAAAGTTGCAAAAATCAGACTCGGAGTATAATTCCATAAGCTTTTGTAAACTTGCATTTTACATACTTATTATATGGATATTACACCTTATTTTTGCTTCTTGAAATCACAAAGCTAAAGTCCGATATGAAATTGCATTTAGTGACAAAAACATTGTCTGTACGACAGACACGGAGACAATCATCTTGTTTCCATCTGGGCATTGGCCGCCTGTTATTCAAAGGTGACCGTCCTCTTTTACACACGACATGGGTGGCTTTGTTGGCCATAATCCTGTTGGCTTCTTGCAATCGTTCTGCGGAACATGGCTTCCATTCTTCCGAAGAAGTTTTCGATGCCTATGCAGACTTTTTACAAAAAGTAAAAAATACGGAAAATATTACCACCGGCAGACTTGTGGAATTAGTACGGAAATGGTATGCGTTGGATGATTCCGTGGCAAGTTGTATTATCCGTGACAGTCTTACAGCCCATGCATCGGCCGGACTGGAAATCATCCATGATTCCCTACGTTTTTATATGGGCAGGCTGATTGACAAACGGCAGTGGGCTTTTACGGATTACCTCACAATCATAGAGTCACTGAATAGAGTGGAAGTCGATACGTTTTCCCTGCCATTGGTAGCTTCCGCACACCGATTTTATGCAGGTCTGGACAGCGTTCCGACCTACGGCACGAACGCTGAACAGACCGTAGTCCAGTATCAGAAGATGCTCGGCCGGACATTAAAAGACGGCTTTCAATCCAAAGCGGACATTATCACCTTTTTGCAAGAGGAAGATATGGCATTCCGTTCCTTTCTGGAACATCTTCCTGCCTATGGGGATATTCCACTGGACGACATCACGACCCAGACCGGAAAAGTGATACGGCATATCATAGACCTCTCCATGAAGGAGCAGCCTCTATTCCACAAGGAAGAACTGGTTATCCTCCTGACGGTACGCAACAACCGCCGTTTGCTGCAAAATGCCCTCGTTTGTTTGGACGAGATACAACGTAACAGGTACATAGCCGACAGTAACCGCTTAACGGCATATCTTTGGATATTGGTTCAACCGTGGATTTCCTTCGATGAACTATCCTATACGCTGTTGTCCGTGCAACAAACCGATGCACTTCACAGGTTGGCCAAAGAGACTTCCAAAGCAACCAGGAAGTTGAAGCACTCCGACTTCCCGTTGGAGGTGGACGAGTTGCCTGCACTTCTTATCAAGGCATACATCGCGAATATCAACTAATATCAAAACAATATATCATGCAGAAAGAACAAATAGACCGGTTCGTCACGCTGGCAGGTCTGGAAATGCCGGCATTGATTTCTCCGGGGAAATTTCAAGAAGCGGAGATTTATGAGGACAGTGCCGTGCTGACCTTCCTCTTGCCAAAGGTGTACCCATTGGAAGAACTGATTGATGAACTGGAGGATCAAATGGAACTCATATTGCTCTATCACTACCTGCCATCCACGTCCACGGATTTCGGCCAGAAATGTTGTGCCTATTCCAATCCACGTTTCGGCCGGATGTATAAGCTCAATGCCACGGCAAACGGAAACATTGAATGTGATACCCTGTATGTGACCCTCTATGATTCTCTGGAGATAATGGGCTGCGAACTTCGGGAAGAACTGCTGAAGGTCATCAAGAACGGCCATATGTTGTTTGCGCGGAGTGAGGAAGAACTGTTAAGAGATTTTATCTGAATGAAAGAGAGTATTTATAGAAAACTGGTATCCGTCATCCATGATTACAGGACATGGATTGATGTGCTGGATGCAGACAGGGAAAGCACGTTCTCCGTCCAGAAGGGTGGAGAGTTGCATCCGGTGCATTGCCGTGTCCTGTACTTGGTGGCGAAAGTCCCGAACAGCGTCTATCCCAAAGGCCATGTATTGAGCATACCGGAATACAAATTGGACAGTGCCGTGCGTTCATTGAAACGCAATCCCGATTTCAAGTTACGCTACCAATCGGAAGCATTGCTATATACTGATGTGGAAGATATTGTCCGTATTGCTTCCAATCATTTCATTAAACTCGAATTAGAACCCTAAGACATAGATAACCATGATTGTAAAATCCCTTTATCTGCTTTTTCTACTCACGTTTTTAGTGCTTCCTTTCTTTTATCACAGAAAGAAGTCCAAACCGTCCATGACTAAGTTCTACCTGCGTATGGCATTCAGCCATAACTTCCGCAAGTGTTACAGGCTGGTATTGCTTTCAACCCTGCTCATGTTCCACTTCTACCACCTCTCTTTGTTCAAGCTACCGTTGGAACTGGCCCCCTCGTCCGTGGTATGCCTGTTGCTGTTCTCCCATCGGATTTCAGAACGGGTATTCCGCTTTTTGCAGCAGGAGCGGACACTTCTCGGAGTGGCGGTATTCTCTGTTGTCTGCCTGTTTACCCCTCACTTCCTGTCGCTTGGCGTTACCATTGGCGCACTGATTTTCGGGGCGGCGTTTTACCCCTCATTGTCGGTTTGCCGCATGGTAAAGAAGCCCTTTTTAAGACAATCGTTTTTAGAGAATCCTGAAAGTATCATTCCGCATTATCGAAACTGGGGGTATAGGAAGAAATGATAATGTTTTCCCTGCTTTTATTACCGTTCGAAGACTATATAATCATCATAAATTCATGAAGAAGGAATACATCAATTACAGAATAATTGCGGACAAGGAACTGCTTGAGTTCCTCCGTTCGGATGAAGAAGAAAGATTCTCCAAAATGGATGCCCTCTGTGACTTACTCGACAAGGCATCCGGTGAAAGCCGTGACAGCCTGACCTATTTCGGAACGAACGTCACCTTGCGGAAAGGGCAATTCGTCACGACCGTCAGCAACCTTGCCCGGCAATGGAAATGGCACCGTGCCACGACGCGCAGTTTCCTCGATGCGTTGGAGAAATTCGGCATGGCGAGGATAGACGCACACAAGAAGTTTTTCCTGATAACAATGAATTACACGTTGCCGGGAACGGAAGGCTTGCAGCCCCGTATGATGTCACCGGAGGAAGAACGCATCAATAAGTGGATATGTGGTTACCTGTGCCTGGAGGAAATGGCTGAATCGGCTGTACAGTTCATCACAACTACCGAACATGTTCTATCCATGCCGGTGACAGATAGCGGAGCCGGCATCGGGGAACGCTTGCATAAGCTGTTCGCCCATATAATCCTGCAAAGGACGAACTTGTTTCCGGCCAATCCAACGCTTTCCGCCACATTGGAGAGAGTGTACTGCGAGGTTTGCCACAGGGATGTGGCAATATACCTTCAACTACTCGCATCGGCAGGTCTGAACCTGATTGACGTACAATGCCCGAAAGTTCCGGAATATTTATTAGCCTTGATACCAGACAAGGTTTCAGAAGACCTCCGCCTGCTTTGGGAATACTACGCTCCCTATTTTGAGGGAATCAATCAAGAGAAGGCTGGGAAAATACCCCAAACCAACCAATAGAACCCTGCTTGCTGCCTCTCCTTTTAGACTCACCGGGTATGCCCTTATTTCCACTTGCGGAAGCGTAACCCTCATGCGAGGTCTTGACCTCCAGTTTTACGCCGGGCTTGCCCGTCCGGAAGGAAGTGCTTCCAGCACGTAGCCTAATACGCACTTTGCCCCGGACGGGCAAAATGCAGAGACCGCAAAGGCGGCAGCAAGCTGTAAAAATAGCATATAGGACACATGGCGAACAACATCAAACAGGTTATGGACATCAGGCCCGGAAAGGGCATGACCACCGGTCAAAGCGACGAGCATCAGCGCAACTGGACGGAAAGAGGTTGGGAATGGGCATCGAAGCACGGCAACTATGACCGCACCCGTGAACGGCTTAACTTTGAAGTCATCAAAGGAGGTAAGGTTGTTCCGGTGGATAAGTCCAAATCCATACCGGATCGCATGGCGGAAACCTTGCGTGAGCGTAGTATCAAAGACCCCAACGCCGGGCTTACCGAACCGAAGTTCCGTACTGTGGCGAATATCATCTTTGGAGGCTCCAGGGAGAGGATGCACGAGATAGCCTTTGGCGGCCAGAAAGTAAACCTCACGCATGGAGCCGATAACTCACATATCCGGCGCAACAAGGATATAGAACTTTGGGCGCAGGACGTGTACAGGTTTGCGTGTGACAAATGGGGGGAGGATAATGTCATAGGCTTCTATGTACACCTTGACGAACTCAACCCACACGTGCATTGCACCGTGATACCGGTAGATGAACGGAATAAGATTTCGTTCAACAAGATTTTCGGAGGAAATATCTATGACTTCAAAGAGCGTCTGTTCGCACTCCACGACGAGCTTGCCAAAGTCAATGGGAAGTGGGGATTGAACCGTGGAGACAGCGTGAGCGTGACCGGCACCAAGCACCGCACAACGGAAGAATACAGGCGTGCGTTGAGCCGTGAATGTACCGCGCTGGAGAAACAGATTGGGAACGACCGTGAGCTGCTTCGACAACTCCATTCGGACATCCGTCTGGCAGAAAAAAGAGTGAAAGGATTATCTACCATGATTGCCAATCAGGAACAAAAGAAACTGGAATTGGAGGAAGAAATCAGAACAGTGGCCACTGATTTGAGGACGGGCAAAGGGGATTCCGAAGAACTCCAGAAACGCATCGCTAAGCTTGATTATGAGCTTCAGAAAGTACTTGAAAACCTGTCCGACAAACGGGAGAAATTGGCGGAAGCCGACTGCAAATTGTCGGAGTTGAAAACACTGGAGGCCGAATCGAAAGACAAGGTGGAGAGTTACAGGGAGGAAGTGAGACTAGCTACTTATAATCTGGAGAACCAGGTCCGATACAGATTGGCGGAAGCCATGGTCGGTGACATCATCCGGGAGTTCAGGACGCATTTCCAAAGTTTGGGGAAAGAGGCGCAAAGCGTGTTCGATGATTCATTGATTAAGGACATGGCCGAACGTGGCGAAGATATATTCAAGTGCGCCATTTACCTTTTCGCCAATTATGTCGATTTGGCCACCACCTTTGCCGAAGGGCATGGAGGTGGCGGAGGGGGAAGCGACCTGCCCTGGAGAAGGAAGGAGGACGAGGACGACCGGACATGGGCAAGGCGTTGCTTGCAGAGGGCACACCGGATGATGAAGCCTGCCGGTGGAAAGAGCGTCCGTAAAAAATAAGAGAAATTCACTCTCCATGAAGTCTGATTGACAGTCTGATTGGGAGAAGTAAAAAAGAATACTTGTTAAAGACGGCGTGATAGGCTTCCATACGTTCAGGCATAGATCGGTCACGTTGTTTCTTTGTATCACAAACCAAATTTTAGATAGAATGAAGAGAATATTTTTGTTTATGTTGCCAATGGCATTTTCGATGGGAGCACAGGCTTACAATGTGAATATAGCCGATACGGTGTGTACCCGTCACAGAGAGTATTTCAAGGAGAAGTGGGAAACGGTACAGCCTTCTTACCTGACCGATGTCGTTTCCGTCTCCACGTGGAAAGATAACTGGTTCCTGAATGTTTCCGGCGGTACTTCCGCTTTCTTGGGTTCACCATTAGGGTGTGAAGATTTATTTGGCAGGATGAAGCCTACATTGGCTGTTTCGGCAGGCAAATGGTTCACGCCAGCTATAGGAGGTCGCTTGTCCTATCAGGGTTTCCGATTCAAGGATTCACGGTTGGAAACACAATCATATCAATTCTGCCATGCGGATTTGCTTTGGAATGTATTGGCAGGCTTGGATAGGGGCAATACACCGTGCCGTTGGAGTCTCATCCCTTATGCGGGAGCCGGTATCATTCACCACAAGGGGAGCGGCCACCATCCGTTTGCTCTTTCCTACGGCATACAGGGCAGATACCGTCTTACAGACCGTTTCCACTTGCTTGCGGAACTGGGTGGCACCACGACTTTCAAGGACTTCGACGGTTATGGTGCTTCAGACCAATTCGGGGATAATTTAGTGGGCCTGACGGCAGGAATCTCCTTTACGATTGGCAAGGTCGGTTGGCGGAAGGTGATAGACCCTGTTCCTTATATAAGACAGAATGAGGAACTGGCTGTTCATGCCTTGTGTTTGGCAGGGAAGAACCGGGGATTACAGAAAAACAATGCCATGAACCTGGCCATTATCGCCGAGTTGAAGAAGATTCTGGAGTTGGAAGGTCTGTTAGACCGATACGCTGATAAGCTGTCCGAACTTGTCGGCAACGCAGAAAGCCAAACCGCTTCTTCCGGCTATCCGAGAAACAATTACAGCGGATTAAATTCGCTTCGCGCAAGGTTGAATCAATCACCCTTGACGGAGGCAAGCGACTCTACATCTTCCGCTCATCCGGCGGCACATACCAATGAGCAAATTGTTTCACAAAGACAGCATACCCACCATTTAGATAGTGATGCCTCACAGCTTGTTTCCGACAGCCTGTATGTCGGGGCACCTATCTATTTCTTCTTTGTCCTGAATACCGGCCATCTGACTGATACCTCGCAACTCATCAACCTTGACGGGATAGCCCGGATTGCCAATAAGCATAGGTTGCATATCCGGGTTTCAGGAGCGGCAGACAATGCCACGGGTAATGAAACGCTCAACAATTCATTGGGGCTTTGCCGTGCGGAATACATCAAGGCCCAGCTTATCAAACGTGCCGTGCCAAGCAACCGTATTGAAATTGTTTCAGAAGGGGGGATTGACGATTATTCACCCAATGAGGCAAACAGGAACGCTTGTGTAAGATTGCTTTCTCCCCCAAAATGAGGATTACTTTTTGTTCATAATAAAAAACTTATATTGTGTGATAGTCGGTTAGCCTGTGAAGGTCAGCCGGCTAATTTTTGAAATAAAGATAAAAATAATATAGTGATTTTTTTAATCAACTTTATTTGTAAACATCCACTCAAATGAAATTACCAAATATTTGTAGCCTTATTTAGTAGTGGGAAAAAACAATCAAGTGAATTATTGAAAATTTCGACAAACTAATGTCATTTCAAAGCAAGCAAAGCATTCCTGTTTTTTCTAGTATTAAAAACTTGAGATAATACATGATCGAAGAAAATATTTGGAATCTTTTGGGAGAATGATGGAATTTTTTCATTTAGTAAACTGACAGCTAATCCACCCACAGCCGGAAGGATTAGTCCTGTAACAGAAACCAGTCCCCATCTAAACCATTTTTCTGCTTGTGAAGATGAGTTACCTCCTAAAAGGATTCGCTCCAGTTCATTTATATTATAGTTATTCGATTGTAGCCAATCTCTATAAAAACCTCCAAAAGCATGATCTCTTACTTGAATAATTTTTTTTATATCAATTATTTTATTGTAATAAAGCAAAGATAAGTTGGGAATATTCCTTGCAAAAAGATATTTGTTCATTCTATCATTAAGAGTTTGTTCTGGAATTAGATTGTTTTTCTGCATGAAATAATACTTAGCTTCATCTTCTAAAATTATTTCATCAGTCTGTAAATAACTACCCCACACAATACTTCTTTCGAATAGGCATAATCTTACGGCACTCCATGTGTCTTTTTCGTTAATGTCAAGGATGTTTTCAGATTCTATATTTAAATAGGTTCTAATTTGATTATTGATTGTGAAATCCTCATACATATTTTCTTGGGCAATATGATCCCAATATACATATTCTTCCGATTCTGAATCAGAAGTTACCTTTTCAAATACTTGCTTGATAAATAAAGATGCCTGAAAACCATATTTGTTATTTATTCGTTCAATAACTTTATCATAATAATTACTCTTATGCATATTCATAAATAGCAAATTTTCATTTCCTATCATGAATGCTGGAAACCACCAATTATCAATTATTACAAGTTCTTGCCTTTCATATAAAAGTCTAAAGGCTTCAAAACCCAAAACGTCTATAATTTCTTCCAATGAATCTGTCCTGATAATGATTTTATCATGTGTTAGCAAACAATTTATAACTCGATTCAAATAATATAAATGTTCAGGCATAGTAAGTTCTGGATATTTTCCAAAATGCCATCTATCATAACATATACCAGATTCGACTTCCTTTATCCTATATGAAAAACTGTCAAATAATACTGCCATTTATTGAATCCAATTATTATAAAAAAACTGTATCTCTATCCCTGCCTTGAATAGCAATGAGATGTTATTTTTCTCCTCTTTGTAAAACTTTCCATTCCGTTGGAATGGAAAGTTCAAATCCATTGGCAAGCGTTATTTTATCTGGCAATAATGCCTGCTTAAACCTCTTTTCATAGCGCAACATCTGAATGGGTGCTCCATTTCCCATTGTAGCCAAGTTACTAGAATACTGATGAGGTGGGAAATAGATAAATACATTGATTTTAGCTTCTTTGGCCAGTTCAACGGCTGGTATCATATCACTGTCTGCGGAAACAATGATAGCAAGGTCACAGTTATGTTGGAAAGCGTCGGCCACAATCTGGGTAGCTATACGCACGTCAGACTCCTTTTCTTCGTAAGTATGGATGATATTGTGGCATTTGAAACACTCGATTTCCTTTTTTAGATACTTTCCCAATATCAACTTAAATTTCGGATTCTCCTTATTGGCTTGGAAAAAGGCATCCTGTCTTTTCCGTTTACCTACGTCTGTCGGTCTAGCAGAGAAATACTTTACTGCTATTAATTCCTGATTAGGACGTAAGAAAGACTCCATCAACTTGACAATATCTAGCCAATAATACTTCTTCCACGGAGCGGTCTTTAATCCATAATAGAAGTTGAATCCGTCAATGTAAATGATTACTCGTTGCTTGTTTTTTTCTGCCATAGTCATATAAAAAATAAGCCCTCGAAATCGAGGGCGAGCCTTGGTCTTTCCCAACCAAGGGGGATAATTTTATACTGCAAATGTACATTTTTTATTTGAGAAAACAAACTTGTATGAGATTTATTTTGTAATCATAGCCATAAATTCAGCAAATTAACCTCTTTTAGCTCAATCCGCCATTCCCATCTACCAAGCCTTCCTTTTTACTCTGCAAAGTTACGGCTCGCAAAATCCGTCAAGTACCACTCCGTTATTTGAATATTTTAATAGGCTTTCCAAGCCCGGCATCAAAATCCCCAAATTCCTTGCCTTTATTTTGCCTGACAAGCCGTTATGGGATTGCACGTAAAAATAGAACTCCTGGTAGAGATAAAAATTCTCTAATGAAAGGGAAAGTGCATAACCAACAATTTAAAGAGTAAGACAATGGAAAAGAAAATGATTTGGAGCAGCGAAATGCTTTATGATGATGAAGCGCGTGAAAACTATTTGGAAAATATGCGTGCCATTACGGAAAATAAGGATTACCAACTCACTGATGAAGAATGGGCAGACGAAGTGTATTTAGGTCTGTCCGATGAAAGAGGCAACCTTGATAAAAAGGTAAATGGCATTATTATTGCGTTTGCCGATTTAGGGCTATGGCAAGGCAGAAGAAATGCCTTTCAATTTTTTGGTAACAACATTGCCAACATACTTCATACCCGATGCGAGGATGCCGAATGGTACGGCGATGCCTACAACATACGTGGAATACTGCACCACCATGATGGCACCAACTATGTGCTTTACCGCATAGCCAAAGACGAAGAAACAGCCGAACGTATAGCAGCCAAGATTTACAACGGTGAGATAGACGAAAGAGGTTTCCGCAAACTGACACGTTCCCTATATCCCGATGTGGCAGCAGTTTATGGCTGGAAAATTGCAGGACAAAAAAATGTGGTTTAGAAGTGGCAACACAAGAATGCTTTATATTGATTTTCAACTAAATAATTATACACAATGAGCAAGTACGATTTTATCAAGAACGGCAACATCCTTTATTGGAACGACCCCGACAACGGCAAGGCTTCAGGAGCTTACAAAGTGATTTCCGCCCCCAAGGAAATTGACGAAGATAGCATTATCCTGATTGCCTCCGACCATTCGGAAGCCGAAGTTTTCCCCTCCGAGTTATTCCCCTTTGGCATGACCATGAGTCATAAAGAGGATTTCCAGCGTTGGAAAGCCCGGTATGAAGCGGAAGGTACGATATTCTACGACCGACTTTCCGAAGTCACCTACACAGACCGGGATTTATCCGTCGGTGACAGGGTTATCTTCACCAACGACCACGGAGTAGTATTCGGTCCCCACGAAGTGTTGGCTTTTGGAAAGCCAGTCAATGGCAGATGCGTATATATTGACAGCGATGCCTATTGGTTTGCCGACCGTCCGGAGCAATTAACGCTCATAGAAGAATAAAAAGAGCAGTGCAAGGAATGTGCCCATACACTCCTTGCACTCAACATCTTATCTTCCCCTCCGATAAGGCACATACTCATCCTCCTGTTCCCTTTCCTCATGTGCCACCTCCTGCGTGTTGCCATCATTATCCGCATCCATGAGGTCTATTTGAGGATTTACCCTTTCGCCGGCAACATCGCCCCGGTACTGATATTCGGGCATTGCTTCCAAAGCCGTCCGGACATTTTGCAGGTTGTCGGTAAGGTCTTTGTCATGGTCATAGGCAAAGCTGTGCCTTTCCGTAAATTTACCGTTTACGACTGTCCCTACATCCAGTGTATCAGACAATCTGTTATAGTAAGCGCATAGAATGTCACCGGTAGGCATCTCGAACTTCGGCGAACGTACTTTTACTGTTGAAAGGTATTCTTTTGCTACCATATCCTTTGCGAAATTCTTGACATCTTCAGATGCCCTTCCGATACCATAGCGACGGATGTGGTCACGTACCTCTTCTTCGCTATATTTCAACATCAGGTCATAAGTTCCTCCGACACTTCCGTTATAGACCAATGCCCATTTCTCATTTTCAATGAGCACGTTATCATGCGCATGCTGTGCCGGATATCTGTAAGTATACATCTCATCCATGCCATTCCCGTCATAATATTCCGTGGCTTCATTCAGTAGCCCCTCAAAGTCTCCTTTATCTTTGAATGCATCCAATCTTGCCGTATCATCCTGAGATTGAAGAAATGCCACAGAGCAATAGAACGGCCGGGCTTTTGCCTCAATCTTCTCAGCCACCGCATCAATCCGTTGTGCAATCATCGATGAAGCCTTTTTTACATCAAACAATGTGGTTTTCAGAAACTCTGGGGATTCCTTTAATACATCCAGCCAGGAACCGAGATACTGTGCGCTATCCTCCTTGATTGTCTTGGTAATACCATACTGCGAGGCTACCAAAGCACTGCCCAATTCAGCCACCAGTTCCTCACGGGCATACTCTTGGCTTCCGAAAGCGGCTGGCTTGATACGGTCTAAGCGTCCTTCAGCCCCCGTACTGTGCGTCATTTCATGCAGTAGCGTCCCGTAAAACGATTCCCCGTTGATGAACTGGCTCTTTTCCGGCAGCACAATCGCATCTTTGGCAATGCTGTAATAAGCACTATCCTGATGTTCCAAAGAAATCGGACACACCCACAGTTTTTTTTCAATCATCTCATCCAATGGGGCAAACGCCATTTTTTCATCGTCCAGGGAGGCTGGGCGTTTTAAGTTGTTCCGTTCACATAGCTTCTCATATAGTTCCGGACGTGCTTCTCGGAGGTTGGTTTGTGCCACATTGAATACATTATGTACGTTCAGCTTGGGATATACCGAATACTTTTTCTGTTCTTCCGGCGACAGTTTCCGATAGTCCTCCATCTTGATTTTCTCTTTCGTCTCCTTATCCACCACGGTAAACGTGGTAATGAATACCGGAAACGATTTTTCCCCCTTCAGGACAGACACCTGCGGAAGCCTCTCCCCATTGGCATCCGTCAATGGCTTATGATTCCCCTGTCTGTCCGTCGAATAGTTCAGTCCCGACACACGCTGAAAGGTACAGAACACCGGTAGCTTGTAGTTGTTTTCCTCGCAAAGCAACATGAGCATCAGCGCATTCATCCCGTTATATTCTCGTCCGGACAGGTTCTTCGGCCATGCCATAAAGTTCTCGGTAAACCACGGTTTCTTCCAGTCTCCCTTGATAGACGATATTTTCTTTATCATCAGTTCCGTAAACCGTTCAAGCGCACGTTCCTCTGCACTTGGTCCATCCGGATTATATCTTTTTCCTGCCATGCTCAAAATTTAGTTTCATTCGTTACAGCCGGTTACAGCCGGTTTCACCCATTCCCTCATTTCCTCCACCCGGCAGGAGAGGTTGATTTTGTCCAGATATACGGAGAGTTCCAACACTCCTTTGGCACAGATACGTGCTTTAGGTTGGAGCCAACCATCTTTTTCAGCGGTAAAACAGATGAAGCGCACCCATGTAAAGGAAAAGTTTTCCTCGTGCTTCTCCGTGCTGAAGGCAGAGAATACCCAGTGGGGATTGCCCCTCTTGTCTCTCTTTTCCTCTACCTGTTTGCCCACCGTACCCCGGAACTTGATAGTGCCTTCAATCGCATCACGTTCGTTTTCCGGGAGAAAGTCCACGCTCTCGGCATGGAAATTGAAATACAGGTTTTCTTCACGCTTGCGGAAAGTCAGCACTCCCTTCAACCCGATACGTTGCCCGACCACATAGGAAGGCAGTTCCGCATCCGTTCCGTCTTTCGACACGAATATCTCCACTTGTTTGCAGCCGCCTGCTTTGGCAGGAATGGTCGTTTTCACGGCAAAGCCGATGTAGGATTTCCCCTCTTTGTTGGTACGCATGGAAGCCGTGCGGCTTACAATGCCGTTGATTGTCACATTACACTTAATCATAAATCACACTTTTAATTGTTACACAACTATTTCGTTTCTATATTTATTATCGAATCTGCAAACCTTCCGGCTGCCCACGTTGCTCCACGCCCTGCTCATAGCTTCTGGCTGCACGTTCAGCCACGAGCATATGATTTACCGCCGTACCGATCCGTTGCTGCTTGCTCTCGTCCGGCATTGCCGTGTCATTCAGTATCAGCGACAATCGGTTCATCTCAGCTGCACTCAGTTCGTGCGAGTAGCTGCCGGTACTGTCTTTGGCGTGTAGCACAGGTCTTACCCTCTCTTGTATCACCAGCTCACAGGATTTCAGCGAGGGAACGAGCTGCGACAGGTCGATGCGTTTCTCCAAGGCCGCTTGGGTTGCAGCCGCCATTTGCTGCTCCTGTTCCTTGCCGTCAATCTGCACGGCAAGAGCCATCAGCGAGGTAAACATCCCCATCACCAACTCCATAATCGGGTCGTTACCGTTCATCCGGATACCGCTGTCCTCCGAGGAAAGCAGCTTTTTCATCCAATCTTCCGGTGAATCAGCCAAACCGGTTGCCGGAGTTTCGTCCTCTTGCGTACGGAATTTAGCCATCAAGTCTTTGCCGTCCGAAAGCAGTTGCAGCCCGATGTTCCCTTTTTGTGCTATTTCGGCAAGGTAAGCCGCAGGATTCACTTCACGCAGGGTTCCATTCGTAGTAATTTGCTTCACTTCCAGATGCAGGTGTTCTTCGGTTGTCCGTGTGCCGGTACTTCCTGACACGCCAAGCTGTTGCCCGGCATTCACCGTGTCACCTGTTTTTACGCCTACCGCCTCCAGATGATGATAGCTTACCTGTACCTTGCTGTTGTCCGCACGTTCATACTCCACCGTGACGGATCGGCCGCCCGGCGTGTCGGCGTTTTGATTGACCGCCACCACTTTTCCTTTATCCTCCGTGGCAAGCACCGCCTCCCGATTTGTCTGGATATCGATGCCTTTGTGTATCTGCTGTTTGTCCGGGTTCATCGGGTCTCTACGCATCCCGAAAGGGGAAGTCACCAACAGGAACTCATTCCTTTCCATCGGGAAGGAGTAGTGCTCCGTGGCAGCCTTGCCTTGCGAAATCCCTGCTTCCAACACCATACGGTCATACTTGTCAAGGCCGTTCACCTCGATAATCCGTTGCAGGTTGGCGGCATAGTTCCCTCCGGTGGCATACCCGGCACGTTCCAGACCTTGCGCCCAGCCCTTGTAGTCGTCAGCCGCCAGTTTGAAGCAATCCGCATACCGCTTGTTCTCCTTCAGGAAGCGGGAATGATGCTCGTAGGAATCACCCACCGTAGCATAGCTGCAAAATTTTTCATCCGGTTTGTCGTCAGTATACAGCCCGTATTTGCCGCCACCCTCTATCCATGCCGCAGTCGCCTTGATACCGAAATGGTTATTCTCTTTCTGTGCCAGTCGGCTTTGTCCGTTGGAACTTTCCAGTATACCTTGTGCCAACGTCACCGAAGCCGGAATACCGTACTTGCGCATCTGTACCATGGCAAAATTCGCATACCGTTCTGCATATTCTTGATTCTTGCTCATTATTATATATAGGTATATGTTTCTCTCATACGTTACACACTACATCCGTCGTGCCGGACGTTGCTCATTCTCAACGGGGGTGTCCATTTCGGACACTCCCTTACGAGGCAGTTCATCGCAGATTCCGACCCTCACTCCCGACCGTACCAGCTTGGGCAAATAAATGTCCAATGCCGTTTTGGGAAACGAAGCCACGTGAATCCCTCCGTCACGTTCCGACACGTCAAGCCCCAGCACGTTTGCCATTCTGTCCGCATCCTCCTTGTAGGATTCATAGAAGTCACGGCTGCGGAAGAGAAGCACGGCATCGGGGTGTTTGGCTTTCAACTCCTCAAAATTCCTCCAGTCCGTCTGTCCTTTCGCCCCGTCAGCCTTCACTTGTTCCTTTTCCCTTCCATGCTCCACTTCCGAAGTCTCCACTTGGCTTTTCGCCTGTTTCGCTTCCTGTGCCTGTTTCAGCACGTCCGCAAACAAGGTGGCCGCCAACTGTGTCTTATATCCGGCCATATCCTCCGCAATCCAGAGCCGTTGCCATTGCAGCCTCGACACCTCACGAGCCTCAATTTTCCCCATTCCCTCGATTTGCGGCACACAAAGGAACTTGTCGTCTTTGGCCCGGAAGATATTCACACGCTTGATAAGCGATACATCCACGTCCGTAGATGCCGTGCCGAACAAGTCCTGTCTTAGTTCGGGGCGGTCGGTGCCGAGCGCATAATATTTCTGCGCCAGTTCCATACGTACCCCCTGTGCCGACTGCCGTTCATTCTGCTTCACGGCGGAGAAGAAGCGGTTTAAGTCCTCCTTATCGGGATAGATGCTGAAGGCTTCCCCCTCTACGGGCTTCAAGTAGAGTGCCCAACGGTTATTGTCATCACGTAACATCTGTATGCGCTCAAACTGTACGTTAGTGGCTTTATCTACCGCCTCCGCCACATCAAGCGTCGCCTGCACTTGCAACTCCTTGCCGGTCAGCTTGGCGGTAAACACTTCCTTGTCCTTAAAGTAACTGTCATCGGGACGGTACCCCAGCAGGCCGTCCTTGTTGAAGAAGCGCACATAGCTTGCTCCTTGCTTCATCAATGCGCCCGTTATCTGTTGCTTGGAGAATCCGGGCAGGTTGTTGGTGACGACCCTTGCCTGTTGTTCCGACCGTTCCTGCGCAGGCATTACCTCATCGGGAGTCAGGTAAAACGGACGTCTGTCCGTAGCGGACAGTATCACGTGGCCACCTGTGGTGGCACCGGCAGGCAGTACCACGTCGGCAATCCCGGTCTCCCTGTCGCGCACCACCACCATTTCTTTGGTGGAGCGGTCAGGCACGCTTTTCAGTTCCTCTGCTATCCGGTAGTTTCCTTTCGTGTTCCATTCTGTAGGCAGGTATTCCCGGCACGCCGTGGCAATCTTCGCACCGTAGGCGAGTGCTTCGGTATAGGCTATCTCCACCACATCGGCATCTTTGTCCGTCACCCTCAACAAGGCTTCGTTCTTCTGCCGTTCGTAATAACCCAGATTGAATTTTTCCAGAAACGCATTCCGGGCTTCAGGAGAAGGGAAGTTGCGTCCGTCTATCGCCATTCCTCCGGTACGGAGAATATCCACTAGTATGGCACTCTCACGGGCGTCCACCTGCGGCCCTTGCCGTTCCTGCATTTCCGAGGTCTGGCGTTGCGTGCGCAGCGTGGCATATTCCACTTTCTCACCCTGTTCCGCCTTTCGGATAACCCCCAGCGCATTGTTCATATCGCTTTCGATAGCATCTATGTAGTGCGGATTCTCTTGCAGTTCCCGTGTCCAGTGTTCCACCAAGGGCAGGCTGTCGTTCGCTAACCGGGCAGGCAGTCCGAGTTCCATCATCTTCACGCCGGAGGCCAGTTCCGCTACCAGCCGTTCATAGCGTATGGCATCTTCCGAGGGGGCTTTGCCGCCTTGCATCACCATGCCTTCACGGGCAAGCCGTTGGGCGTGTCCGGTGGCACCTGCCACTTGGCGCATCAGTTCTTGCACATAGTCTTCGTAGTGTTCAAACTGTTTCGCTTCGGGCATATAGACTGCATCTTTGGCGGTATCGAAGTGCGCCATGCCTGCGGCATCCTTGCGCACGGGAAGCAGGTGTTCCCTGATCTGCGCCACGAACCGGTTCACCGTGCTGCGCAGTTGTCGTTCCTCGCTTTGCAGGTAGCCCCGGTCTGCACGGCTGCCGAAGCGTTGTTGCAAATCCCGGTATTTCTCCGCATCCGCCATCGGCAGAGTGGTCTGGTCGATGTTGAACAAGACCATGATTTCCCGTTGGCGCACTCCTTTGTAGAGCTTCTGCTGTGCTTCGGGCAAGGCTTTGTATGCCTCACGGGACAGCATATCTTCCGAGTTATGGCGGTTCACGTACTTGTCCCACTTGTACCAGTTGAACGGCACGCCGTGTTCCTGTTGCAATATTGCCTCTCCACGCTGCTTTGCGTCGGAGAACATCGTATATAGCCCGGTCTTGTAGCCGCTTTGGTCGGTGTGCATGCCCAATACGAGGGAGTTGAACGGACTGACAGCTACACCCTTCGGATAGAATTTCGGTAAATTCCGTCCCGCCGCATTCAGCCAGTAGCCGCTACCGGCAACCGCACCGTTCAGGGCGTTTACCAGGAGTGCTGTCTGTTGGTGGGCGGCCGATTGTTCACGTGGACTTTTTTCTTTCATTGCTGTTGTGTTTATAGGGTTGTTTGATTATTTGAGTAGGATTGTGCGTTCCCGGCCCTCGTCCCGTTCCGCTTCGGCGGCCCGGTAGTTCTGTTGTGCCATTTGCTGCATTTCATCGTGCTTGGCAAGCACGGTGTTGGCGAGTGTGTTCAGGGGCAATGCGCCGCTACGGTGGGCATCCACCACATTGTCGGTCAGTTGGATGCTGCACGGCACTTTGTCAATCACCGCAATCAGGCTGTTCCCTTGCAGCACCGGGTTGGCGATGCGTGGATTGAGTGGCTCATCGGCATATACCTTGTAGGGTTGCACAACTTTGTTCCCTTGCCGTCCAAGGGCTTCATGCCCGGCTTTGTTCAACAGGTTCACGCCACCCATGCCTATCAGTACCATCTTCAGCATCGGGTTCCGTACATACATACCGGTCAATATGGAAGCGATGGGCAACAGGTTGTTTTGCGGAAGCAGTGATTTCGACTTGCCGGTAAACAGCCCGAAAAGGATGTCGGGCAGCATGGAAATGACATAGCCCAAGTTTTGGCCGATGTCGTCCAGACCGTCCAGCCCGAAAGTGCCGAACAAGTCGCCCCAGCCGTTTTCATTCCTCTTTCCCTGCGTCTCACCGCTCTCCGTAGGATGCTTGTCCGCCATATTATCTTGTTCCGTAGCCGTTTTTTCCGTTTCCCTTTTCGCAGTTTCGACACGTTCCTTTTCCTCTTCCTCTTGCATCATCGCTAGATATTCTTCTTCCCGTCCAGGTGCCACCACCATGGGCACATCCCCGTGTCCGGGTTTGCGCTCATTGGAAGGAGGCTCGTATGCCGGGAATGGCCACCCATGCGGAACCTGCGCCTCGGCTTCCATAAGTTCCGCCCAAAGCGGTTTTTCGGTCAGTATGCCCATCTTTTGGGCCAACCGCTCGTTGAGCGACAGGATGTAAGGGTTTTCGTAGGATTTTATGACCTTGCCTTGCGCACGGAAGTCGGCGAACACATTATGTTCGCTGCCGAACACGCCACGGCTGATACAATCCTCCACCGTCATGGCCGGAGCATCCTCCGTTCCGTCCATGAATTTCCCCACCGCATAGCTTACCGCTTCCACGCCGCCCAGCTTGATAAGGCTTCCCCACGAGGAAATACCGCCCATCATCACGGTGTCCATGCCGACACCCACCGCTGTACCCCATGCTTTCTCCGCACCGCTTGGCCGGTAAGCGGCTTCGCCACGCCGTTCTATCTCTTGTTGCAGGGGCGACTTCATCATGCCTTGCGCCAATCCCAGCAGGCTGCCTTCCGCACCTTTCCGCAGGATATACTCCACGGATGATTTCGGCATCTGCTCGACCGCCATTCGGTCAATCATCATCTGTTCCACCCGGTAGTCCACGTAGGCAAAGGCGAGGTCTCCACCCAGTTCCTTGGAGAGTTCCTCGTACTGTTCCCTACCGATTTCCGCTACAACGGCATTGCGCCACTCTCCGGCAAGCAGGCTCAGGTCTTCCACGGTTTCCGGGGTGGCGGCTATCCGTTCCCGGCACATTGCCACATAATCCTCTGTTGTCTTGCTGTTCCACTCGCCGGTCTGCCGGAGATACGGCAAGGAGTCGTCCGGCATTCCGTTCGCACCGTTGGCGAGAGAGCGCAGCACGCCGGCAGTACTGGCGTGGTATGCACCGATTTCTTCCACCTGCTTTTGCGTAAGGTAGGTTTGGGCTTCCTTCATCACGGGAGCCAGCTGGCTGTTGAAGTAGTTTTGCAGGCAATATTCGATTTCTGCAAAATGCTGGGTCTGTCGGGGTTTGCTCATGTCAAATTCATTTGTTGCAATAGTTGTTCTTTGGTCTGTTCTATGGCGTGGTGGTACACTTCCATCTGTTTTGGAAAGTATTCTTCCAGCATCGTATCCTTGTCAATCAGGTTTTGGATGAACTTTACCGCCACTTGCCGGCTGATTTCCACGGAGGCTTCGCCTTCTTCTCGGTTATTGAACCATGCCTTCGTCCACCACCGCATTCCGGCCTTGTCGGGATATACCGTCACCAGCCGGGGAATGTCAAAACTCTGCACGTCTATCTCCAAATCGGTAAGCGGGTCCACCATGCCGCAAGTCGCTATGGCTTGGTCGGCCGTTTTTTTTTATCGTTTTCGCTCAGCGTGGAAAGAAAAATCTCGTGGCGCAAAGCGAGGTAGTTCAGGAAGTCGCTGATAAGCAGGTTCTGCACTTTGGCGGCTATCGGCATCGAGCGGTCTCCTATCCCCAACGGGTTGGCGAGCGAGGGTATCATCTCATAGAAATAGTTCTTCACGGCGGACTGTGAGAAAATGTTGCGCAGCGATTGTTCCGTATGCTCCGGCACACGGTAGCCGCCGTTGCCCACTTCCAGTAGGTACTCCGGGTAGAAGCGTAGCATCAGTTCCTCGATTTCCTCCCGGTCATCGTCATACATTGTCGGAATATCCATTTCCATCGTCTCCAGTTCCGGCATACCCGGATGTCCTTGCTGCCGCATTGCCAGCAGGTTGCCGTACAGCATGGCAAGGAACTCCATCGGATTGATTTCCTCCCCGTCATACTTCACTTCGATATGCAGTAGGTCTCCGCTGATACCCACCACGCTGCCGGCCTTTACCCGTGCGCCGAAGGGGGCAAGTGCGTTGGCAAGGTGGGCGTAGGTCACTTCATACTTACCGTAGCGTATCACTTGGTACAGCCCGTGCGTGGGGTTGCTGCCGATACCCGACACCACACCGTCCGCTACGGCGGTAAGGATATAGCGGTGGGTAGCGAAGTCCACACCATGGTGGAAAAACTCCTCCTGTGTCATTGGGTGGATCTGCTTCCCGTAGCCCAGCGTCAGGCTCACTTCTCCTTTACTCTCCTCAAACGGCATACAATAGCCGCTTTTCGATACCAGGTTCATTTCTTGCGTATAGTTCATTGTCTTTTGTTTCAAGCCTGTTGCCAGGCGATGTTTATATGGATGTTATCTTTTAAGAAGCTGAATATGTGTACAATCACTTCCACTGTCCAGCCGTTTCCCAACATACGGTATTGTTGCGTGTCGCTGCATTTCCATTGGTACCATTCCGGTATGGTTTGCAGGCGTGCGCACTCCGTGGGTGTCAGGCGGCGGATGCGTCCGCACGACATACATATTTCTCCAAAGGGGAGCGGATTTTGGGAACAAGTGCCTGTCTTTCCCTTTCTGTCCGGCCTGCATCCGGCCAGACCAGCCCATATCAAGTTGTCTTTCTGCACGCTCGTCAGGCAGTTTGTCTTGCCGTCCGTCCGGGGTTCAAGCTGTTGGATGTTCTTTCGGAGTTCGGCAATGCTGCCGGCTTCGTATGCCTTGCGTATCCGCTTGCCATACTCCGTCCTCCGGGAAGTGAGGCAGGTCTCTCGTCCACGCATGGCCATACAGACATAGTTCGTGGTCAGGTTTCCTTTGGCCTGTGCGGTAGCCGTCAGGCAGTGGCTTTTGTTGTTGTCTCCCAGCACGTTCATGTCGGTATTCCGTTTCTCGCCATGCCTTTTCAGCCAGCCCATCATCTTTTCGCTCAAGTAGTATTTCTTGTCCGCTTCTTCCTCTACGATGTGCCGGAGGAATATCTTCCGGTCTTGAGGTTGCGGAATGTCGGCGTGCAGTTCACCGAACAGCCCGACCTTTTTTGTCCGTATGTTCGTCCAATAGATGCGGGCACGATTCTGTGCCGACACCAGGGCGGAGTTGATATGCACCCCGAATATCCCGATAGCCTCGCTCAGTACACGCTCCCATTTCTTGCCCATTTCCACATTTTCTAATAGGAACAGCACATCAGGATTGTACATGCGAATATCTGTCAGGATACGCATATATTCCCAAAACAGGTATGATTCCCCTTCAAACAGGAAGCCTTCACGCTTCAATTCCAAATAACGCTTCAACGTATAGATTTCCTCCTTGTCTATGGTGGACATCCCTGCTCGTTTCCCGGCAAAGGAAAACGACTGGCAGGGGCTTCCGCCTATCAGCAGGTCTATCGGCTCCAGTTGGCGCACGTCCACTTGTGTGACATCGCCGAGTTGTATCGTGTCCGGAAAATTCAGTTGGGTTTGCCGGATAGCGTGTCGGTCTATTTCGGAGGCGTAATATGTTTCCGTCCGGATGCCAAGTCGTTTCAAGGCAATCTGTCCGCATGACATTCCGTCAAACAAGCTCAAAACCTTCATTCGTCTCCGTTTTATGGTTGAAATATGTGCTGCACTTGAATCCTTTTCTCGGTATGAAGTCCTTGAACTCGCAGCTCAGGAATATCCATCTCTTATCGGCCCAGCCTGCCAGGTCCTTCTGCCATTGGGGAATGCTTTGGTTGGGATTGTGCAAATCCCGGTACGGCTGGCAGTAGGGCAGAAAACGCCTCCCTTTCTGTTTCCAATGGTTCACACGGGAAAATGATTCTTCAAAATCATTGAGCAGGATGCAATAAAAGAAGTATTCCCCCTTGTATCCGTATTTATCTATCAGAGCCGTGGCACGCTCGCATTCCGCTATCTGCGCTTGTGTGTCACAACCGAAGCGGATGTGTTTCAGCCATTTCACCTGTGCAAGTAGCTTCGCTGTCTCATCCGTTACCAACCGGGCGTCCAATCCTTGGTTGAAGTCCACACGCAACCCCATCCGGACAATCTTCTCTATCTGCCCCAGTCCGTAGTCCGAGGCCAGTACATTGTTATCCATGAGGATGATACGGTTACGCCCCTCCACCGCAATCTCTTCTATATCCATATAAGGATTGATATTCCCTTCTTTCTGGGGTACTACGCACCACTTGCACCGGTTCGGGCATCCCCGTGTCAGAAAGCCGTAAGCCGTTCTTTTGTCTATTCCATACAGGCTGTAATCCGGTACGGCTCTGTCTATCTCTGGAGGTAGTACCTTTCCTATGTCATAGCCGGTTCCCCCTCGTTCCGCTTCGTCGGCGTTCAGGAAATATGCGTAATCCGGCGTAAAGGTGAATACTTTCGCCAAATATACCTTGTCGTATCGGCTGAGCGGACTGTACCACTCCACACGATTGCCCTGCGCCTTGTGGTAGCTGCTGATTTTCATCAGTGCGAGGTTAGGGTAACGGCTATCTACTGCCAATAATCCGATATTCATTGTGTCTCTTTTGTGTTTGTCTTCAGAAGTAAATTCTTAATTCCTCATTCTTCATTACCTTCTCATTCCTCCCGGCCGTCCCTGTTCTTCACTCACCGCAGGAGTCAACGGTTGTGCCACTTTGGAATTGTTACCAATCAGCATCATGCCCAATAACGCCCCGGCAATCTTTCCAAGCCAACCGAAGCGTCCGAATACCAGCATGGCAGAAGCCAACAGTCCGAAGATGCCCAGTCCCGACACGTTCCCCTTACCGAGATTGCCGAAGAAGTTCCCCAACATATCCATGCCGTTGCCGCCGGTCATGTTCCGCAGAAAAGTACCCACACCACCCCAAGACGCACCCATCGATGACACCGATTGGCTTACCTCTTGCAGGCTTTCCCCGGCTTTGTCTGCCGCATCCGCTATTTTATTTGTAGCGTTCCCTGCCATTTCCAGTCCCTTGTCAACGGCTTCTTCCCCGACCAGCAGGTCTGCCGCCGCACGGACTATCGGTTTGTCATTCACAAGTTTCTCCCAAGCGAGATATCCCATGCCACCACCCATTACCGCTGTTTTGGTAGCATTTCCCAATCCTACAAGTGTGCGTTGGGGATGCACAAGTGCTCCTCCGATACTGCGTGCCGTAGTTTGTGTTGCCGAGTGGTTGGCTACTTTTTTGCCTATACCTAAGATTGTTGACCATTTTCCCATTGTCGTGTTGATTGTGTTTATATGATTCCTTTGATTGTTTTGTTATCGGTTTCCGCTCCGTTTCCATCGCCGCATGGCAGCCTGCACGATTCCAGCCTTGTCCGTCGGTCTGGGTCGGCTCCCTTCGTCAATCTCCGCCCATACGTCAACAAACGAGGTATATTTCACGGCGAGTGCCAGATGCTTCAGCTTCTTGTTCATCCGTTTCAGCTTGGGGCGTATGGCGAATACAATCTCCATGCGCTGCTTCTCCGTCATTTTCGTGTTGTTCATACACACCTGCCGGATGTCGTTCACGATTTCCACGCTTCCCAATATCAAGTCACGGTAAATTTGGTTCCTCCGGGGTGTCAGTGCCACGGCAAAAGCCCCTTCAGCGTGTTGCCTAAGTTGCTTCGACAAGTCTCCCATGTTGTCCGACAGCCGTCCTATCTCGTGGTAGAAGCCATAGATTTGTGCCGCATAGCACACGATATCCCGGAACGAATCAAGATAGTTGTTGAATGTCCGTTGCAAATCGGTCGTGCCTTCCACTTCTTCCCGCATCCAGAGATGTCCGGTTGTCTGCATCAGCATCGCCTTTTCCTGGCTTTTTAGCTCTTTCTCCGCCTTGTTGGTGTAGCCTAATATCATCCCGGCCAGTGTCGGGTCAATCTGTGCCTCCACTTTCGCCGTCCCTGCCAATAGCAGCAGGATAAATCCGATGTAATATCCAAGCCATTTCTTCATGTGCTCTTTCTTCTTACGTTAATACCTCGCCGCTCTTGCCGCCCGTTTCCACCGGTCTAAGGCAAGGTGCGCTATCTCGCTGTTGTCCCGGTCAATCATTCCGGAGGTGATGTTGTTCCACACGTCCATCATCGTATAGTAGCGGATGCTCAGACATAGTTTGTTCAGTTTCTTGTTGAATGCGCCTAATTTATCGGCCAACGCCCACATCGTTTCACTCCGTTCCGCACCGGTCAGCATATTCTGCGGCCCTCCGGTGGCTACGGCATTCCGCAGCAGCGTATAGACCGTCACCAGTTCCGTGGCGGTCTCGATATACAGGTTGTTCATCGACAACGTGGCGATGACGCCCAGCGGATTATCGCTTACAGCCTTGTGTAGCCTGCCCAGTGAAATGAAGATGCGCACGCCGTCCTCATACAACGTGGTGGCGGCTTTCAACGAGGAAGCATACCCGCTGGCCGTTTGCAGGTAACTGCTGTATTTCCGTTCCCATTCATGGATTTTATTAAACTCGGCGGCAATGGTATTCTGCAAGGCAGCCGTGCGCAGTTGTCCGTCCGTCTGGCTCTCTATCTCTCCATTGATAGCCTCATTTCCTTCGGCAAGTGCCATCCACTCCAGTGGATTGGTCTGTACATATTGTGCCACTGCATACTGTACCCACAGAATGCTCATAAGCAGTAGGAGGCTAGCGGTTTGTAATCTCATAAATACCCTTTCGTTGTTTATTGGTTTCCACCCGTTCACGGATATGACCGACAAGATTCGTCCGGTATTCCACGCCGTATATATCCAGTTTGGGGGTCATGCGGTCTCCCGAATACACGCTCACAGTTTTCAGCCCGGTCAGTTGTTGCAGGAAGCTGCGGTGTTCCCTGAAGTCCACCACACGGTACAGCTCCATGTAGTCGCAGCTTCGGCTGAACACGCCATGCCGGTAGATTATCTGTTCGCTGCTGATAAGGTATTCGGTACGGCGCAGGTAGATGAATCGGTACAGTAGATAAAGGCTGCACAACACAGAAACTCTCAACAGCATACCGCTACCGATAAGGTTCTCTATCCCGGCACAGCCGTATCCGGCAAGGTAAAGCAGGAGCAGGGGCAATTCATCAATGGCAAATTGCATGGAACGCGGTCGGATGACAAGGGTTCCGTAGTGGGCGGTCTGCATAGGCTTCATGGGGATTATCGGTGAAAACTGGGTTGGTATTCTTCTCTTATGCCCGAAAGTGAGTTGGTTATATCCGTTTCCAACCGGGCAAGTTCTTCCTGTATCTCATACATCTCCTGAAAGCCTTTATCCGGCATTCCTTTGTCATTGACTTCAAAAGACTGCACGACTTTCTCTGCCCGCTCAATCCGTTTGCGTACAGCTTCATGGTCTGCTTCATCATACAGGCCGGTACGGATATGTTCGGGATTGATTTCAGGCAAATCGGACAAGGCGCGGTTCAGGGTAGCCCTGCCACTGATTTCCCAATCATCAAGTTCCTTTTCTTCCGTTTCCATCCGTTTGTCAAGCAATTGGTCGTTCCAGTCCTTGTAACCTTCAGCCGTCGGCTCATAGATGATGTTTCCCATGGCAGGTGTGCCGGACCGGGATAGCATTTGTAGAGCTTTGGAGATAGCGTGCAGGTCGTTTTCCATTTTCTCCAATTCCTCCTTGTTTGTCGCACCGTCAGTACGGCTGATTTCATAATTGTCCCTACGGTTCATATACATCTCCTGCAAATATCCGTCACCCATTTCCATGTATTTGAGAACTGCATCTTCCAAATCAGGCTTCAAAGCATTTATGCCCAAACTCACTGTCACTTTCTTGAAGTCAAACGGTTCCATTGCTATTTCATGGCGTTGATAACCCTCGCTGCAATCTTGCACGATTAAATTCCCGGCTTTCGACAGGTAACTGGAGAACTCCCTTCCGGCATGGGTCAGCGCAAAATTGATAGCGAATACCTGTCCGGCACGGTCACGGTCAAAACAAAGATGATGTGTGGCAGTTGGTGTCTCTGCAATCATCCCTTTGAATTGTTGCTGGCTCGGCGACCCTCCGGTGGAGACAAACACTGAATCCTCCATATTCAGTTTGCTTGCGTTCAACTGGCAAAAAGCCATCGCATCGAGCGCACTCTCAAACCAATACACGTTCCTCACCTCCGGTAAAGCCAGGTGCCCCGGATTGCCTATCCATATTCCTTGCGTGGCATTGCTTCCGGCAGCCATACCCTTATACACCATTTTTCCCTCTTGATTCGGGCGGCTTCGTTCCTCCAATCCCACTTTTTCGTCTGGCTTGCCTGGTAAGACCAAAAGAAACGAGAGATTGGTATATCGCTTGCCGTCCGTCCGTTGCTTGGTGGTCAGGAAGAAACTGTCGGCAAACAACCGTTGGGTGGCAAGGTTGATGCCACGGTTCTTGAAGTAGGGATAGAATTTCTTCTGGCTCTCCCAATTCCCCCGGTCGAAGCTTTGCCATTCGTAATCGCCGGCATTGAAGGGGCTGTTATGTTTCTCCGGGTCTAATACACGAGTATTACGTTCCGTCATGGGTTGGTTCAGCAGGCGGTTGCATACAAGGTTTACCAGTCTGTCCTTCGACATCCCCGGTGTGTATTCAGCAAAAAAATGCGGATGTTCTTTGATAAAGGATATGATGTTGTAGTTCCGTTGCTCCGGCGGTTGGAAACAGCAAAGCCCGTTTCGGGTGACAATGAATTTGTCACCACGAATGCGGCGGCCATTGCTGTCCAAGCGCACGTAAGAGGGATAGCGGATGCCGTCCTTCCGGTTCAGGCGGTAGCCGGCATCCTGCAACACCTCCTGGATGTTGATGCGTTGCTTGAAATCTTCGTAGGTCAGTTCCGACATATATAAGGTGTGTTTGTGTTATGTTCTTTTTATTTGGTTACATCCCGTGGCGTATTTCATGACGGATATGTTCATTCACCGCCGCCTCGAAGTTGCGTGCGGCCACATCCATAGGCGTATCCACTCCCGGCTTGAAATAGGGACGTGGCGCAGGCCCGTGGTGGTGATGTTCGGCGAATACTACCGGTCTTGAATGACAATGGTGGTCATGCTCCAACTCAGCAGCCACCGTTACGCCGGCAAGCAGGGCGGCACCGATTTTCACTCCCAACGGAGTCCGGTCTCTTGATTTCATATCCACCTCGCCGAACACTTTGGAGAACAGTTTCAGGCGGTGATAGTCATCAATGGCCATAAACTTGTCGTATTGCTTCTGCGTAATCTCGTGGCTTACCCGTTCGCCGTCGATAATGGCGGTCATCTTGTATGTTCCCTCTTGTCCGGACGGCTCCACACGGATGTCGTCCACTGTCACCTCCCTGCCATGTCTTCCTTCCCGGTACCAACCTTTATCGGGACGGATTACCGAAAGGTCATTGCCGTCCATCACCACACCGCCCCTTGGTAATCCCTCCCGCAGCCCTTGTTCCGCTTCCACCGATATACCGTTGGTGGTTCTTTCTGCCTGTTGCTGTCCGGTCAAGAGCTGCCGGTTCAGATCCTCCAGCACTTCCGGGTGCAAGGGCAGGTTCACTATCTCCCTGCCATTCAGCATATCCAATGTCACTTTGCCGTCATAATCATCTTGGATTACCCCGTTGATAATTTCCAGCCGTTTCTCCATCGTGGCTTCCTCCAGCGTGTTGGCGGTCAGTGCGGCCAACTCCTCCGCTGTCAGGTCGTATTGCAGGTCTGCGTCTACCGAAGCCGACTGCACCGTTAGCGTTCGTGTCTCGCTATCCACGATAATACCGTGGCTTGCCAGGCACTCCTGCCACTTTCTGTTGGTGAAATACACCGGTGAGGCTATCAGCTCCTTATAAGGCTTGGCTGGCTCGCTGCTTCTCTGCCGGGTTTGTATGGGTGTCACCACGTTCTGCAACTCCTTCAGCACATCCTTCTTTGCTACCGGGGTGGTGGCGTGTCCTTTGTAATAGAAACCGTAGCCGCCCGATTCCAGTTCCCCCGGCTTCATACGTCCGTCCGGGCGGTTCGGCACGATAGGCGCACCGGGATAGTAGAGGTCTCCGCCGATGCGCCGCAGGTGGAAGCCTCCTTGTTGCCGGGGTGTCCAGCCGAGGAAGCCGTGGCAGATTGGATGAAAAGGATGCATGGGCATTCCCACACATCCATACTCTCCGGAACCGATACGGTAGCCGTGCAGTCCCATGGCGACCCGTCCGTTGGCGTTCTGGGCGTGTACGAAGTCTTTTGGCAGGTCGAAGTCGGCGGCCACGATACTCGCAAAGGTGTTGTAGCACCGTTTGTTGGCGGAGTTCGTGCCCCAGTCGGTCAGCGCACGCAGTTGCTTCTCGCTGACAGGATAGGTCAGCAAGGGCGAATCATGCCCCTGCACAATCAAGGCAAACCCTTCGCTGCTTCCGGCAAGGTAGCCACGCATGCCGTTACGCAGCAACAGGTCTTGCATTTCCGGCGGTAAATCCAACGGCCGGGGATTGGTATTCTTTCGGATAGACATATTGTATTCTCTTATTTAATGGTTCAATCAAGCGTCTCCGTTCGCTATCGCTTCTTCCAGTTCTTCTTGCTTCATTTGCAGGAACTTCTCGGCGGTTCCGTCATTCATCGGTAGTTCACGCAGGCGGCAATACCGCTCATACTCCTGTTTCCATGCCTTGGAGTGGTGGGTCACATACCCCAGCCATCCGAACACGCCGCTCTGCACCTTCTCCACAAGCGTTTCTTCCGGATAGAATCTTTCCGTTCCCAATTTTTCATTCATCATTCTTAATTCTTCATTTTCAATTTGCCTGCCCCGTTCTTCTTCATTTCCTCCCACATCTCTTCACTGTATTCCTTTTCCTCCACATAGTCCAGATTGCCCTGTTCATCCATCACCCAACAGCCGAAGCACCCGAAGTTGTATTTTTTCAACCCCTTCTTGTTCTGTTCACGCCATTGGCGTTCATCCCCGATACCGATGCGGATGCCGGTAGGGTCATGCAAGTCAATACCGAGTGTCAACATACTACCTTCATCAACCAGTGTCAAAGGCTCACCGTTCTGTAGGCAGTTCAGTTCGGCGTTGCTCAGTTCAAAATAATCGCAGAAGTATTGCAGGTTACGGCCGATGACGGGTGTCGGCACGGAAAGAATCTGTCCGGTGCCTTCGTCTATTTGGTGGAAGGCTTGCACCTGTCTGCCGTCCGCATCGGTCATGGTAGCCATCACCGCTTTCCCGGCTTCCAGCTTTTGGCAGTTTGCCTCGCTGAACTGTTCCAATCGACTTTGGGCAAGCACCGGATAAAACAGGATGTCCGCTTCCCTTGTTTCGGTTCTGACCAATGCGAAGCGTGTGCGCCCTTGTATGATATTCCCTCCTTCATCCGTGATATGGATAGGCAGCACTGGTGAACGGTAGCCGTCACATACCTGTTGCAACACCGATTGCGGCAAGTCGCCAATCATTTCACGGGTCAGTCCGAATTTTTTGAGGATGCCGTAAGGTATTTCTTCCTCTTTGAATTTGTGTTGATAGTTCATAATCCTTTGGGTATAAGTTCACTTTTGGGGGCAAAATAAATTCATCGTCTGCACCTGTATTGGGCGGAAACGATAAATCGTTCCGTTTTTGAAGTTATTTATGGAAACACGGAAAAATCAGACTGTCAATCATACTCCAGGAAAATTCAACCCATTCTGGCGTGTGTTGGTTGCGAGTATGATTCCCAGGTATGATGGCTTATACAAGGTTAAAATTCAGTGCTTTTCCTCCTTTATATATAAAGTAGTCGAAGTTCTCTCCCTACCTTTGTCCGTATGAAAGCGATTCTTATATTATCCATGCTGTCGGTGTGTCTGTCCGCTAAAGCGCAGTTCCACACCGTAGCCAGGCGGCAGCCGGTCTGTCGCATAGACACAAAAAAAGGCCTTCCCCCTGTAGAAAAGGTTTCCAATCCAAATAAGGAGTCTGTTTCTACGGCAGGGAAATTCCCTGCCAATGAGTATGGCGAGTGGGTACGGCGATACATGAGCGTCTCCTATCCGTTGAAGCGTATTACTGTCACTTCGCCTTATGGTCTCCGTATCGACCCTTTCAGCAAGAAGCGCAGTCGGCACAACGGGATCGACCTGCGTGCCAAAGGTGAAGAAGCTTACGCCATGTTGTCGGGCGTGGTGGTCAAGGTGGGGTACGACAGGCGTTCGGGTAACTTCGTCACCCTCCGTCACGGCGGTTACACCGTCAGCTATTGCCACCTTTCCCAAGTGCTGGTTCGTCGGGGGGCTTCCGTCATGCCCGGCGAGGTGATTGCCATTACCGGCAACACGGGGCGCAGTACCGGTCCCCATTTGCACCTTACCTGCAAATTCCAAAACCGTTACATCAATCCCGGTATTCTCTTGCAGTTTGTCCGGGAGACAAAAGAGGAAGCTGTCGCCCGTTTAGGTATTTTCTGACAGCGTTTTTCTTGCGAATTTTCTCTGTGATTATTTGATTATATAGATATTGTTTTGTAACTTTACATACTGATTTCAAAACACTTAAAACATGAATATATGGACGCTCTGATAATACTTTTGGTAGGTTATGTAATACTCAAAAGCATATTTTCCGGTGGGGATGACTACGATAAAAAGCCCAAACACCGCAAAAGAAGAAAGAAATCATCCTTTTGGGATGATACCCCTACGTATTCCGATTACGACACGTGGAACCGATCGCATGGGGATAAGAACAGGCTTTAAAATAGTTAAAAATGAATTGATTTGTCCGAAACTCTTGGATATTCCAAAAGAAAGTCGTACATTTGCATTGCTAGAATCCGCCACGCTTCCCGTAGAACAGCGTACCAGGGCGGAACTTTTTTTATATATACGTTTATGGATTATACAAATTCCCCTCTTGAAGTTCCTGCTTTAATCCAAACATTAAAAGATAGGGGACTGTCAATTACTGACGACAACAAGGCGTTGGCATTTCTTGAAAATGTCAGCTATTTCCGTTTCAGGACATATCTTCGTCCTATGGAGCAAGATACGGTTACGCACCAATACAAGTCCGGAGCCTCATTTGGCAAGGCTGTGTCACTATATCTGTTCGATACACGGCTAAGAATGCTTATTTTCTCTGCAATACAACAAATAGAAGTGTCCTTGCGTGCCAAGATTATCAATCATTTCTCGTTAAGCCATGGCGCATTTTGGTTTATCCAGCCGGAATTGGCCACAGACAAGCATAAGTTTACAGAGAACTTAAGTACGCTGGAGAGAGAACTCCAACGCTCCAAAGACGAGTTTATCAAGGAGCATTGTGTTAAATACGGCAAAGAAGGTTATCCTCCGGCATGGAAAATATTGGAATTGGTTTCATTCGGTTGCTTGACTAAGCTCTATTTCAATTTCGCCGATACGACTATCAAAAAGAAAATCGCCCGTTCGTATGGCGTACCACAGCATGAAATGCTTGAAAGTTGGATGAAGGCGGTCAATGCGTTAAGAAATGCTTGCGCCCATCATGAACGTATTTGGAACAGGGTGATGCCTGTCATACCACAGTTACCCGCCACCTTGCGAAATACCTGGATAACGGACAAACCGCAAATGGCCAATCGTTTCTATGCTGTATTTTGCTGCCTTATCTATTGGCTTAATGCAATTGAACCTGAAAATACACTGGTGCAAGATTTCAAGTCCCTGTTACAGGAGTTCCCGAATGTAGATACCACAGCAATGGGCTTTACCACAAATTGGAAAGAAGACCCATTTTGGTTATAGTATATATCCAAAAGACATACACATCTAAAAACAGCCGAATTCTTATCTAAGAGTTTGGCTGTTTTTTTTATAATCTATTGGAAACAATATACTACTTCCAACCATCTTGAATTAAAATTCGTTATTTCCTTAATCAACTTTCACACATTATAATATTTTGTGTATCTTTGCAGTAAGTTGGTGTGTAATATCACCATTCTTATGTAGAATGGGTTTGTCTCATTCGATTCGTATTCGTGTGAACTTGTAATAGAAAACTAGCAACTTTCAAGAAAGACAAGGATATACGAAGCGGGTGTGTCGTATTTGTTTAAATACGGCACAGGTCGCTCGTTTTGTCTTTCGGGCTTGCTAGTGCCTCTATTACGTAAACGGGTGGACTCTGTGCCTTTCAATATATTAGATATGGTAAAGAGTTTACTTAAAGAAATTTAATAAACTATTTACCTTATCGTTATGGCAGAGACAGATTGGTTCAATAAACCGTAAGCTTCCAAAATTGGCGTATTGACTAGCATGTTTCTTTCCCATACCTTCGTG